>Ga0207702_10001912_pt1 | contig 20342 bp, 16 predicted proteins | sample KBSCornC62_FD_184302 | JGI IMG/M metagenome (GOLD analysis project Ga0207702, IMG submission 184302) | Corn rhizosphere microbial communities from Kellogg Biological Station, Michigan, USA - KBS Corn C6-2 (SPAdes) (version 2) | ecosystem: Host-associated > Plants > Roots > Rhizosphere > Soil ...
CCTAGCGGCGAGTCCAGCGAAGAACGGGGTCAGATATCGGCCGACGAGCTTGTCCTCCGCGCCGCCCTCCCACGGCGCCTCGTCGCTGACGCTCGAAGTTTCGCCATGCCCTCCGGAGAGGTAGCCCGACAGGTAGAGCGGCTTCGCGCCCGTCCAGAGCACTCCCCGAAGGACCGGATCGAGGGACTTTGCCTCGATGTCGCAGCCGAGTTCGGCCGCGATCGCTTCGGCGGCAACATCGGCCTGCTGGGTGGAAACGCCTCCCTGCTTGACAGGGAAGTTGGTCGCGTCTCCGGCCGCGTAGGTGTGCTGCATTCCGCGCACGCGACCATGGTCATCAATGGGGATAAACCCTGCGAGGTCGTAGGGGACGCCACCGATCCTGCGACCTTCCATGCGGGGCAGGCTTAGGACTGCATCGGCCTCGATGGAGGCGCGCGGGGAGACCGAGAGACAGCGTTCATCCTCCTCGAAGCGGATCGGCGTGACCCCGGTCACGACCTCGATGCCGCGCTCTGCCAAAAGCGCGGCCATGCGCTCGCTGACGGCACGGCCGAAGAGATGAAGCGGCGAATCCTCGGGAGTGACGACGACGAGGCTCGCGTCCTCGACGCCCTGTTTGGAGAGCTCGGCCTCGGCGAGCAGCGCCAACTCATAGATCGGCAACGCCCAGGTGCCGCCGCCGGGCATCGTGAAGGCGACCCGGTGCAGCTTGCCCTCGCGCAGGTCACGGATCAGGCCTTGAACCCGGCCGTCGTCGGGGACCCCCCAGAAGATCACCGCGCCCGAGACGCTTGCCAACAGGCGCGTCCCGCAGGCGACGATCACGTAGTCGTAGGCGATCTCCACTCCGTCGTGCGTATGGGCTCGCTTGGCCTCGCCGTCGACCGAGCCGATGCTGCCACGGTGATAGGTGGCGCCGCAGCGCTCGGCCAGCTCCGCCAGGTCGTAGCGCATCGCTCGAGAGGCCCCGTAAGGCTCCGCCACGGCGAAAGGCCGATAGATGAAGTCCTCGCGGGGGGCGTACATGTCCACCTCGACGAGCTCGCCGGCCATCTCGTGCAGGGCGATTGCCGCCTCGAGGGCGGCGACTCCTCCTCCTGCGATCAGCACTCGGGCACTCACCGTCGACTCCCGTAGAGATGCGTGCGCACCCTCGCCTCGAGCGTCACCCGCGGCGCTGGCGCAGCATCTCGCCAATTGGCGTCCAGTCGCGTCCCGCGCAGAGCTTTCACCGCTTCTCGAAGATTTCGTTCCCTGGTCGCCACGACCCAGAGTCTTGCTGGCAGCGGGCGCGCAGCCATCCGGGGAACTCCCCTCCCTCGCATTCGGTCTTTCCCCGATGGCGCTGGATCGACAACGACTTAGCGTGGAGCCATGACCGAGCCGGCGATCATCGACAGAAGCGTCGAGAAGGCGCACATCGTCGGCTGAGCGGTTGTCGTGTCAACACTTGCCCAGCTCGCCGTGGCGGTTGGGGTCGTCTTCGCGGTCAACCTCCTCCCCGCTTTCGGCCCCCCGACCTGGGCGGTGCTCGTCTTCTTCAGCCTCGACTTCGACCTGCCGGCGATCCCCCTTGTGCTCGGCGGCGCCCTCGCCGCCGCGGCGGGGCGCTTCGTCCTCGCCAACGCCTCACGGCGCCTCCGCCCTCATCTCGCGGCCTCACGAGTGGACCACCTGGATCGCGCGCAGGCGGCTCTCAGCGCCAACCGGCTGCGCACCGCCGCGGGCTTTGGCCTCTTCGTGATCTCGCCGCTTCCCTCAGGCCAGCTCTTCGTCGCCGCCGGCCTGATGACCGTGCCGCTGGCGCCGCTCACCGCTGCCTTCCTCGCCGGGCGACTGGTCTCCTACTCGCTCTATGTCGGGGCGGCGACGATCGCTGAGCGAAACTTCGGCTCCCTGCTCCTCGACGCCCTCACCTCCCCGCTGGGGATGGTCCTGCAGGTCGCGATGCTGATCGGCCTTGCGCTGCTCGCGGGAGGAATCAGACCGAGCGGGCCCTCATCGGCTTACCCGGCCAGCTCCAGGGCGCGCAGCCACCCGATTGACCTCGGTCATCGAGAAAGGGACCATGATGTGAAACCGGCCGAACCGAGGAGGCTTCGATGGCACCCCCGATGACCGCATCGCGCCCGTCCGCGAACCTGGACGAAACGAGCTAGGCGTGCGCCTGCTCGTCGGCTTTGACGGCAGCGACGGTGGGCGCGACGCCCTGGAGTTGGCCCGGATCCTGGCCATGGAGACCGACGCGAGCATCGTGGTTGCCGCGGTGCTCTTCGGCGGGCCGCTACCGGTTGAGCTCGCTCGTCTGGAGAAACACGAAGCCGAGGAGGCCGAGCCGCTCTTCGAGGAAGCACACACGGCCCTCTCGGGAATCGACCTCGAAACGCGCCCCTACGGCGGCGGCTCTCCCGCCGCGATCCTCACCCAGCTCGCCGAAGACGAAGAGGAGGAGTTCGACCTGATCGTCGTCGGCTCCCCCCACCGAGGAGCGCTCGGCCGAGTGCTGATCGGCAGCGTCGCTCGCAATCTCCTCAACGGTTCGCCTTGCAACGTGCTCGTGGCCCCCAAGGGCTACGCCGCCGAATCCCATGACTCCCTTCGCACCATTGCCGTCGGCTATGACGGCACGCCTGAAGCCAAGCAAGCCCTACGAAAAGCCGAAGAGCTGGCCCGTCATTCCAACGCGACGATCAGGCTTCTCACCGTCGTCAAGCCAGCGGCCGCGGCGCCGGTGATGGTGCCGGGTGCATACGCACCGGAGTACCCGCCAGAGCCCGACAAGGTGATCCGCGAGGGCCTTGGCTGCGTTGACTCCGGGCTCGCCGCCGACACTGAGCGCCTCGATGGCGACCCGGCGCTTGAGCTGATCAGGGCTTGCGAGGAGGGGGTCGACCTGCTGGTCGTGGGATCTCGCGGCTACGGTCCACTCGCGCGAGTCCTGCTCGGATCGGTATCGCGGAAAGTCGTCCAGAACGCTCCGTGTCCGGTTGTCGCGGTGCGACGGCCATGACCAGCGCTGGCCCGCGAAGCCGTGCCGGGCAAAAACGGATCGCGCCGGCAGAAGTGGTGCTCAGCTTCGAGCAGCTGGGCCGCTCGGATGTCGACCGTGTCGGCGGCAAGGGCGCGAACCTTGGAGAGCTGACCGCCGCCGGCTTTCCAGTGCCTCCCGGATTCGTGATCAGCGCTCCGGCCTACGCCGCTTTCTGCGAGGGCAGCGGCCTGCGCTCTCGGATCGCCGAGCGACTGGCCGCGGTCGATGTCGAGGACACCGTCAGCCTCGACCGCGCCGCTGCCGAGATCCGCTCGATGTTCGAAACCGAGCCCATGCCCGATTGGCTCGAAGACGCTATCTGCAATGCCTACCTCGAGCTCGGAGAGAGCGGCCCGCAGGTAGCGGTGGCGGTCCGCTCCTCCGCGACCGCGGAGGACACCGCCTCGGCCTCCTTCGCCGGGATGAACGAGACCGTGCTCAATGTGCGCGGAACCATCTCCCTGCTTGACGCCGTTCGCCGCTGCTGGTCTTCCCTCTTCGGCGCCCGCACCATCTACTACCGCGCACGGAAGGGCTTCGCTCAGGCCGAGATGGACATCGCGGTCGTCATCCAGCGCCAGGTCAAGGCAACCCGCGCGGGGGTGATGTTCACGATCGATCCGGCCACCGGGGCGAGCGACAGGCTTGTGATCGAGGGCGCCTTCGGCCTCGGCGAGTCGGTTGTCTCCGGAGCGGTCTCCCCGGACCGCTACGTGGTGAGCAAGGACGGCCTGAAAATCGAGAAGCGGGAAATCCGCCGTAAGGAGATCGAGGTCATCGCGGCAGCCAACGCCGGGACTCTGACTCGAGAACTGGCGCCGAGCCAGGCTGAGCTGCAGGTACTGAGCGACGAGGAGGCAAGACAGATCGCCGAGATCGGGGTCCTGATCGAGGATCACTACGGAGCGCCCCAGGACACTGAGTGGGCAATCGACGCCGACGGCAAGATCTGGATGCTGCAGGCGCGGCCGGTAACCAGCACCGGAGAAGAGAACCAATCCGCTTCGGCCGGCGTTACCGGCAAGGAGCTGGTCAGAGGACTCGGTGCCGCGCCCGGGGCCGCGTCTGGCGCCGTGCGCGTGATCGGCTCGCGCGAGGACGCGGCAGAGCTGGTCGAGGGCGAGGTTCTTGTTACGCACATGACCGCGCCCGACTGGGTCCCGTTGATGCGCAGGGCCACGGCGATCGTCACCGACTCGGGGGGCATGACCTGCCACGCGGCGATCGTCTCCCGCGAGCTTGGCATCCCCTGCGTGGTCGGCACTGCCACCGCCACCAGCGTCCTGCACGACGGTCAGCTGGTGACGGTCGACGCAGGTCAGGGAACTGTGAGCGCCGGTGCCTCCCAACCGCCTCCCGCAGAGGCGTCGGCGGCCACAGTCATAGACGGGTCGGAACTGCCGGCGACGGCGACCAAGCTCCTCGTCAACCTCTCCGAGCCTTCTCAGCTCGAGCGAGTGAAAGACCTCGACGTGGACGGCGTCGGCTTGCTGCGAGCGGAGCTGATGGTCGTCGAGGCGCTTGACGGCGAGCACCCGCGGGCCTTGATGGAGCGAGGCGAAGGCGAGCGCTTCATCCAGCGCATGGCCGACTCGCTGACCCGCTTCGCTGCCGCCTTCGCTCCTCGTCCGATCACCTATCGGACGATCGACTTCCGCAGCAACGAGTTCCGCGGCCTCAAGGGCGGTGAGCGCTTCGAGCCCCAGGAGGCCAACCCGATGATCGGCTACCGCGGTGCCCTTCGCTACACCCACGAGCCCGACCTGCTGGAGCTGGAGCTGCGGGCGGTCGACCGGGCCTGGGACGCGGGTTACTCCAACGTCCACCTGATGCTGCCATTCGTGCGAACCCCTGCCGAAGTGGCCTTCTGCCGCGAGCAGATCGAGCGGGTCGGGCTTCTCTCGCGGCCGGGCTTCGAGCTGTGGGTGATGGCCGAGGTCCCCTCGGTGCTGTTCCATCTGCCGCGCTACGCGGAGCTGGGAATCGCCGGCATCTCGATCGGCTCCAACGACCTCACCCAGCTCGTGCTCGGCGCCGACCGGGACTCCGAGCTGGTCGCCGAGGTCTTCGACGAGCGCGACCCCGCCGTAACCGAGTACATCGAGCGCCTGCTGGAACGGGCACGCAAGCTTGGCCTGAAGACGTCGATCTGCGGACAGGCGCCCTCGGTCTACCCCGAGTACGCCGACCTGCTGGTCGCTTGCGGCATCGACGCGATATCGGTCAACATCGATGCGGTCGGGCAAGCGCGCCGCCTGATCGCCGCCGCCGAGACAAAGCACCCACGCGACAAAGGAGAGGGCAGATGAAGGCCTACCAGCTCACCGCCTGGCAATCGCCTCCGCAGATGCGCGAGGTCGCCGTCCCCGAACCCGGCCCGGGCCAGGTGCTCATCAAGGTAGGAGGCGCCGGCGCCTGCCATTCCGACCTCCACCTTATGGAGTGGCCGGAGGGGACGATGGATTTCGATCTTCCCTTCACGCTCGGCCACGAGAACGCCGGCTGGGTCGAGGCCCTCGGCGCCGGCGTCGAGGGCCTCGAGGTCGGCGAGGCGGTCGCGGTCTACGGGCCGTGGGGCTGCGGGCGCTGCCGCGCCTGCCGCCTCTCGGCCGAGAACTACTGCGAGTGCCAGGCCGAGATCGGCGCCTTTGGCGGAGGGCTCGGGCTCGACGGGGGCATGGCCGAGTACATGCTCGTCCCCCACTCGCGCCTGCTCCTCTCCCTCGGCGAGCTCGACCCCCGCGACGCGGCGCCGCTCTCAGACGCTGCGCTGACTCCCTACCACGCGATCAAGCGCTCTTTGCACCTGCTCGTGCCCGGCTCGAGCGCGGTGGTGATCGGCGTAGGCGGCCTTGGCCACATGGCGGTACAAATCCTCCGCGCCCTCAGCCCCGCCAAGGTGATCGCCGTCGATACCTCAGCCGAGAAGCTCGCCCTGGCGCGCGAGGTCGGCGCCGATGAGACGGTCCAGCCGGGCGAAGACGCGGCCGAGCGAATTCGTGAGCTGACCGGCGGGCGCGGTGCTGAGCTGGTCCTCGACGACGTCGGCGCCGATGACACGCTCGCGCTGGCCAGCGCGATCAGCCGCTTCGAGGCCCACCTGACGGTCGTCGGCCTGGCCGGGGGCAAGCTGCAGTTCGCCTTCGGCGCGCTGCCGTTCGAGTCGCAGCTGACGATCCCCTACTGGGGGACCGCGGTCGAGCTGATCGAGGTGCTCGACCTTGCCCGCGCCGGCAAGATCCGCGCCCACGTCGAGCGCTTCGGGCTCGACCAGGCCGGGCAAGCCTATGCCCGCATGCGCGAGGGCAGCCTCGAGGGTCGAGCGGTGATATGCCCTAACGGCTGATGCTCTACTTCTCCCACCCCGCCAGCCTCGAGCACGACCCGCGGGCGCAGATGCCGATGCACCCCGACACGCCCGAGCGGCTCTTAGCGATCGAGCAAGCTCTGGAGGGGCGCGACTGGCTCGGCTGGGAGCGCCGCGAGGCGCCGGCGGCGAGCGAGGAGGAGCTGCGGCTCGTCCACAGCGCCCATCACGTGGAGAAGATCCGCGAGCTCTGCCTCTCCGGCGGCGGCGCGATCGACCCCGACACCTTCGTCGGCGAGGCTTCCTACCGCGCCGCCCTGCACGCGGCGGGCGGCGCCTGCGCGATGACCCGGGCGCTGCTCGGGGGCGAGGACCGGATCGGCTTCGCCGCCCTGCGTCCCTCCGGCCACCACGCCGAACCGACGCGGGCAATGGGCTTCTGCCTCTTCGACAACGTCGCGATCGCGGCCGAGATGGCCGTCCGCGAGCTCGGCGCCGAGCGGGTCCTCGTCTTCGACTGGGACGTCCATCACGGCAACGGCACCCAAGAGGCCTTCCGCCACCGTGCCGACGTGCTCTTCCTCAGCATCCACGAGGCGGGGATCTTCCCCGGCACCGGCTCGGCGAGCGACTTCGGCTCCGGCGCGGGCGCGGGCTACACGGTCAACCTGCCCGTGCCGAGCGGCAGCGAGGAGGGGCTCTGGCTCTCGCTGGTCGAGCACATTGTCGTGCCGATCGCTACCGAGTTCGCACCCGACCTCATCCTCGTCTCGGCCGGCTTCGACGCCCACCGCGCCGACCCGCTCGCCGGCTGCCGCCTCGAGGCGGAGTCCTTTGGCGCGATCGCCCGCCACGTACGCGAGCTCGCCGCCGGGCTCGGGGTGCCACTCGGGCTCGTGCTCGAGGGCGGCTACGAACCGCTCGCCCTCGCCGACTCCGTCCTCGCCACGATGGCCGCGCTCGGCGGCGAGGGCGAGGCCGAGAGCGCCGCGCCGGAGGCCCTGCTGACCTCGCGGGCAGCCGCCGGGGTCGCCCGCTACTGGCAGCTGTGAGGAGCCACGGTGGCGCGACCTGAGTTCGTCCAGATCACGCCCTTCCGGATCGAGCGCTTCGAAGACCTGCTCGGAGACGATTACGCTCGGGTCGAGCGGGCCGCGGAGCGCGCGCGGCAGGTCTTCGCCGGTAGGGCGATCTGGAACGTCAGCTCGACCCTCTCCGGCGGCGGCGTGGCCGAGATGCTGCGCACCCTTCTGCCCTACGTGCGCGGCGCCGGCGTCGACGCCCGCTGGGCGGTGATCCGCGAGGACGGCCCGTTCTTCGAGCTGACCAAGCGCCTGCACAACAACCTTCACGGCGACCCCGGCGACAGCGGCCCGCTCGGCCCCGAGCAGCGCGATCTCTACGCCGGCGCCCTCGCCTCCAGCGCCCGCTGGATCGGTCGTCTCATCCAGCCGGGGGACCTCGTCTTCCTTCACGACCCACAGACGGCCGGCTTGATCGGCGCGGTGAAAGCGACCGGCGCGACCGCGATCTGGCGCTGTCATATCGGCGCCGACCTGCCGAACGAGCTCGTGCGACGCGCCTGGAAGTTCCTCCGTCCCGACGTCGGCGGCGCCGACGCCTGCGTCTTCTCGCGCCGCGCCTACGCCTGGGAGAGCCTCGACCCCGGGCGGGTTCACGTGATGGCGCCGTCGATCGACCCCCTCTCGCCCAAGAACCAGGAGCTCTCCGCCGAGACAGTCGAGGAGATCGTCTGCATGGTCGGGCTCGGCCCTCGCGCCGCCGGGTTCGCCCCCGTCTTCGCCCGCGCCGACGCCAGTCCGGCCCGGGTCGAGCAGCGGGCCGCGATCCTCCAGGAGGCTCCACTGCCCGAGCGGGCGAGGGTCGTGCTCCAGGTCTCGCGCTGGGACCGTCTCAAGGATCACCCCGGCCTGCTCTCCTGCTTCGAGCGCCACCTCGCCGATCGCGACCTGCACCTCGTCCTCGCCGGCCCGGCAACCGGGGCCGTCTCCGACGACCCCGAGGGCGTGCAGGTCTGGCACCAGGTGAAGGCAGCCTGGGGCGACCTGCCGGATGGGGTCCGGCACCGAGCGCACTTGGTCAACCTGCCGATGGAGGACGCCGACGAGAACGCGGCGATGGTCAACGCCCTGCAGCGGCGCGCTGAGGTCGTCGTGCAGAAGAGCATCGCCGAGGGCTTCGGCCTGACCGTGGCCGAGGCGATGTGGAAGCGGCGACCGGTGATCGGCACGCGGGTGGGCGGGATTCAGGACCAGATCGTCGACGGCGAGAGCGGCCTGCTCGTCGACGACCCGCACGACCTCGAGGCGCTGGGGCGGGCGATCGCCTCGCTCGCCGATGAGCCGGCGCGCGCCGCGGCGCTCGGCGAGCGCGCCCACGCCCGCGTCTTCGAACGCTTCCTGATGCCGACCCGACTCGCCGAGTACGTCGACCTTCTGGTGGGCCTGGGCCAATGAGCTTCCGGTGCGCCTTTTACGGCCGTGGGACGCATAAAGCGCACCGGAACGGGTGGTGGGCGGGGTGAGCGGGGGCTACCCGAGCGGGCGGGAGGCCGACGCCGTGCTGCGGGACGGCTCGACAGTGCACCTGCGCCCGGTGCGCCCCGACGACGAGGCGGCGCTGCGCGACTTCTTCGCCGGCCTCGACCCGACCTCGCAGGCCTTTCGCTTCTTCTCCGGGGCGATCGACCTCGACGGGGTCGCGGCGATGATGGCCGGCGTCGACTATGAGGGGCACTACGGTCTGATCGCCTCGCGCGGCGCCGAGCAACGGCCGCTCGGCCACGGCGTCTACATGGATATGGGAGAAGGCCGGGCCGAAGTCGCCTTCGCCGTCGCCGAGGAGCTCCAGGGCCACGGCCTGGGCACGATCCTGCTCGCCCATCTCGCCGCGGCGGCCGGCGACCACGGCATCGCTACCTTTCGCGCCGAGGTCCTGCCCCAGAACCACCGCATGATCGGGATGTTCCGCGACAGCGGCTTCCCGGTCGAGGTCGCCGCCAGCCCCGACTGCCTGCGGGTCGAATTCCCGACCTCGCTATCGCCGGCGGCGATCGCCCGCTTCGAGGACCGCGACCGGATCGCGGCGCGAGCCTCGGTGGCGCGTTTCTTCGAACCGAGCTCGATCGCCGTCGTCGGCGCCTCGCGGCACCAGGGGGCGGTCGGCGGCGCCGTGCTGCGCAACCTGGTCGAGTCCGGGTTTCCCGGAGCCATTTACCCGGTGAACCCGGCGGCCGACAGCGTCCAGGGCCTGCCGGCCTTCGCCAGCGTGGCTGAGACCCCGGGCGAGATCGACCTCGCCGTGCTCGCGGTCAAGGCGGAGGCAGCGGCGACGGTCGCGCGCGAGTGCGCCGCCAAGGGAGCCCACTCGCTGGTCGTGCTCTCGGCCGGCTTCGGCGAGTCGGGACCGCAGGGAGCCAGGCGCGAGCGCGAGCTGCTCGCCGTCTGCCGCGAGACGGGGATGCGCCTGGTCGGCCCGAACTGCCTCGGCATCCTCGACACGCGGCCCGAGCGCGGGCTCAACCTGACCTTCGCGCCAAACGCCCCCCGCGCCGGAAACGTCGCCTTCGCGACCCAGAGCGGCGCCCTCGGCCTCGCCCTGATCGAGTTCGCGGCGACGCGCTCGCTCGGCGTCTCCTCCTTCGCCTCACTGGGCAACCGCGCCGACATCACCGCCAACGACCTGCTCGAGTTCTGGGAGGAGGATGAGAGCACCCGCCTCGTCCTCGCCTACATCGAGTCCTTCAGCGACCCGCGCCGTTTCGGCCGGGTGGCGCGGCGGGTCGGGCGGAGCAAGCCGCTGGTCGTGGTCAAGAGCGGCCGCTCGGCCTCTGGCGCCCGCGCCGCCACCTCTCACACCGGAGCGCTTCTGGCGGCCTCGGACCGCACCACCGACGCCCTCTTCGAGCAGTCGGGCGTGATCCGCGCCGAGACGCTGGCGGAGCTGCTCGACGTCGCCTCGCTGCTCTCCAGCCAAGCGCTGCCGGCGGGACCGCGGGTCGGCATCCTCACCAACGCGGGCGGGCCGGCGATCATGTGCGCCGACGCCTGCGAGGCGGCTGGGCTCGAGGTGCCGGAGCTGCCCGATGCGCTGCGCGAGGAGCTCGCCTCCTTCCTGCCCGACGAGGCCTCCCTCGCCAACCCGGTCGACATGATCGCGACGGCGAGCGCCGAGCAGTACCGGCGGGCGATCGCGGCGATCGGCGCCTGGCAGGGAATCGACGCGCTGATCGTGATCTTCATCCGGCCGCTGCAGACGGCGAGCGAGGAGATCGCCGCCGCGGTCGAGGAGGCCGCGAGCGAACTGGAGCGCGAGATCCCCATCCAGGCGGTCTTCATGACCCCGGCCGAGAGCGCCGCGATCGCCGCCGCCGCCACGCTGCCGACCTACCTCTACCCCGAGGACGCGGCGCGGGCGCTGGCCAAGGCGTGCCGCCACGTGCGCTGGCGCGAGCGCCCGCAGCAGTCGCCGCCCGAGTTCGCGGACCTGCGCGACGCCGAGGCGGCGGCCATCCTGGCGCAGGCGCTCGGCGCCGGGCGCGAATGGCTCGGCGCGGAGGAGTGCCTGCAGCTACTCGATTGCTACGGCATCGCGGCGCCCGAGGCCATCGTCGCGGCGGACCCTGGCGCCGCCGGCGAGGCGGCGGCGCTCCTCGGCGGACCGGTGGCGCTGAAGGCGCATGGGCCCGCGATCCTGCACAAGAGCGAACTGGGCGCGGTCCGCGCCGGCCTGGACGGCGCTGAGAAAGTCGGCGCGGCGGCCCGCGAGATGGACGCCAGGCTCGCCCGCGCCGGGATCGAGCGCGCCTCCTTCCTCGTCCAGCGGATGGTCGAGGGCGGTGTCGAGCTGCTGGTCGGCGTGGCGAGCGACCCGGTCTTCGGCCCAGTCGTCGCCTGCGGCGCCGGCGGCACCGCGGTCGAGCTGCTCGGCGACGTCTCGGTGCGAGTCTGCCCACTGGGCGCCGCTGACGGCGAGGAGATGATCCGCTCGCTGGCGATCTTCCCGATGCTGACCGGCTTCCGGGGCCAGGCCCCGGTCGACCTCGAGGCGCTGGCGCAGCTGGTTCTGCGGGTCGGCGCCCTCGCCGACGCACACCGCGAGATCGTCGAGCTTGACCTCAATCCGGTGATCGCAACCCCCGACGGCGCCCTCGCCGTCGACGCTCGGGTCAGGGTCGCGCCGCCACGGCCGGGGCGGCGTCCCTGGCCCGGAACCTGGTCCTAGGACCGCCTCAGAGCCGAGTGGTCGATTGACCCACGGATTCGGTGGCAAACTGACCACTCGGCATTCTGCGATCGCCGCCGGGCGGCGGCCCGTGGCCGAAGCGAACGTCGGGGAGCACGCGGTCGAGCCAGCCCGGCAGCCACCAGGCGGCACGGCCGCTGAGGCGCAGGAAGACCGGCAACAGGAGGAGGCGAACGAGGAAGGCATCCAGCAGGACGGCGATGCCGAGGATCGTCCCCATCTCCTTCGGCGGCAGCGGCCCCGAGAGGGCGAAGGTGAAGAAGACGGCGACCATCACCGCGCCGGCGGCGAGGATGACCCGGCCCGAGTGGGCGAGACCGCCGACCATCGCCTGCTTGGGGTCACCCGTCTCTTCCCAGTGCTCGCGCGCCGAAGCCAGCAGGAAGACCGTGTAGTCCATCGCGATCGCGAAGATCATCGCGAAGAAGAAGATCGGCCCCCAGGCGTCGAGGAAGCCCTGCGATTCGAAGCCGAGCAGGCCGCTGAGGTGGCCGTGCTGGAAGATCAGGGTTGCGACGCCGAAGGCGGCGCCGGTCGAGAGCAGGTTGGCGAGGACGCCGATTGCCGCCGCGAGTGGCGCCTGGAAGGCGACCAGCAGGAGCAGGAAGCCGAGCGCCAGCACGACCCCGATCGCCAGCGGCGTCTTCGCGGCGAGCGCCGCTTCGAGGTCGTGGTTTTCGACCGAGGGTCCGCCGAGCAGGGCCCCCTCCGGCAGCTTTTCGCGTACTCGGTCGATCGTGGCGCCAGCGGCGTCGCTCGAGGGGCCGGCAACGGGCACCGCCTGGGCCATGACCAGACCTTCGCGGCCCGGAATCGGCCGACCGACCGCGGCGATGCCGGCGTCGGCGCTCAGGGCGGCGACTGTGGCGGCCCTCTGAGCTCGCGGCGCGATCGCCCGCAAGGTGCCCGACATGCCCGCGCCGAAGGCGGAGCTGAGCTGCTCGTAGCCGACTCGTGAGGGATCGCTCTTGGGCACCACCTTGATCGACGGCATCCCCGTCTTCAGGCCCAGCACGGGCGCGGCGAGGGCAAGCAGGACGGCGAGCGCCAGGCCACCGAAGAGGTAAGGCCGCCGCCAGAGCAGCTCGCCCCAGCGGGCGAAGCGCGGCGAACGGTGCTCGCCCGAGTGCGCCCAGGGCAAGGCCAGCTTGTCGACCCTCGAGCCGAGCTTGGCGAGCACCGCGGGCAGCAGGGTCAGCGTCGCCGCAAGCACGAAGACGACCGCGATCATGATCCCAAGCGCCATCGAGCGGAAGGCCGGGCTCGGCACCAACATCACTGCCGAGAGCGAGATCAGCACCGTGATTCCGGAGAAGAGGACGGCCTTGCCCGCCGTGTCCATCGTCTCGCCGACGGCGCGAGCCGGGTCGTGGCCCTGGCCGAAGAGGGCGTTGCGGAAGCGCATGACGATGAAGAGGGCGTAGTCGATCCCCAGCGCCAGGGCGAACATCAGGGCGAAGTTCATCGCCCAGATCGAGATCGGCGCGATCAGGGTCCCGAGATAGAGGACGCCGGCGGAGGCGACGAGGCCGGTGATCGTCAGCAGCAGCGGCAGCCCGGCGGCGACCAGCGAGCCGAAGGCGAGCACGAGGATCGCCAGCGTCACCGGCCAGGAGAAGAGCTCGGAGCGCATCATCGCTTCGCGGTTGGCTTCGTTGAAGTCCGACCACATCCCGGCCGCGCCGGTCAGGTTGGCTTCGACTCCCGACGCCGCGACCGCGGCGACTTCGTCCTTCAGGTGGTTGGCGGCGGCGACCATTTCGTTCGGGCCCTCGGCGGCAGTGCCGGCAACGATCGCGGTGTGACCGTCGGGCGAGATCGTTGCGCCCGGACGCGGCGGGACCACGGCACGCACCGCCGAGTCGCCGCGCAGGGTGCGCCCCACGCGGGCGACCGTGCGGCGGAAGGCCGAGTCTCTCGCGGTCAGCTCACGCGAGTGGACCGCCACCTGGATCGTGTAGGCGCTGGCGCCGCCGAAGGCGCGTTCGGTTGCCTCGCGGACCCTGACCGAGTCCGAGCCGTTGGCCTGCCAGCCGGCGCCGGAGAGCGCGGTCTCCACCCGCGGGGCGAAAAAGCCGAGGGCGACGGCGAGCACGACCCAGGTGGCGAAAACGCCGCGCCGGTGCAGGGCGGCGTAGTGGCCGAGGCGCCCAACCGGGCCGAGGGCGGCTGGACGATCCATCGTGGCCGCTGTTCCCATCGCGCTATCCTTTCGACAAGTACAGGTCTACAACTTTACAGTTGTGAAACGAAACGTTAGCACACCGATGAAGGGACCACTCAGCCCCGCGGGGGCGGAGCTGATCGCCCGTCGCTTCCTCGCCCTCTCCGAGCCGACCAGGCTCCGCATCCTCAGCATGCTCTACACGCACGGCGAATCCTCGGTGCGCGAGCTGACCGAGGCCCTCGACACCTCGCAGCAGAACGTCTCCAAGCACCTGGCGACGCTGCGCGACGAGGGCTTCGTCGCCCGCCGCAAGCAGGGGACCAGCTCGATCTACACGATCTCCGACCCCTCAGTGCTCGACCTATGCGAGCGGGTCTGCGGCGGGATCGAAGCGCAGCTGGCGGCGCTCGGCAAGGCGCTCGCCGGCTGAGCGCGGCCGTCTTCGGCGCCGAGAGCCTCTCGCTGGAGGGTTCGGACGGAGTGCACGTCGTCAACCTGGCGGGTTGAGAAGATCCCCTGCGATCGAGACGCCAGGTAGCTTGGCAAAGCCAGCTTGATCCAGGCTGACGACCCGCCGGTCCCGAGCTCGTGCCGTCGCGGCGATGATCAGGTCATGGGCGCCGCGGGGCGTTCCTTTACGGCGCACGTGCGTCAGCAGGACAGCGTGCGCCTCGGCCACGCTGAGGTCGTAGACGTCGATCGAGACAGCGCCGAGGACCGCGGCGACAAAACGCTCGCGCTTCTCCCGCCTTCGCCCTTTCGCCATCTGAACGCCGACCTTCAGCTCCGCCACGGTGATCGCCGCGATCGCGACGTCATCGCGATCCTCGACCGAATCGCTCAGCGCGTCGCCCCCGCGCTCCGCGTCGACTAGAACCGTCGTATCGAGTATCAGCCGCGCCAGGGGTCCGTCACAGGCTCCATGCCCTCACGAAGCTCCCGCAGCTCCCCCGCCCAGGCATCGTCAGGCCGATTCGCACGAAGCACCTCCTTGAGCGCCTTCCCGGTCCCGCCACTCGCGGGTCCGATGGTCGCCACGGCGCGACCGTGGCGGACGACCACGTAGGACTCCCCGCCCCGCTCCACGTCATCCAAGACCTCCGAGAATCGACGGGATGCATCGGTGGCACTCAATTGCTTCACAAAATCAGATTATCAGATTCGTCATCGGCTCTCCCTGATCGCCTCGTCGAGCTGGCGGCGAACGGCGTCGCAGACGGACTCCGCCTCAGGGTTGTAGCGCTCCGCGGCGAGTACGCCGAGGAGGACCTCGGCATCGGGCTTTGAGAGGGTCAGGGTGATGGTCTGCTCGGTCATGGTTTCCCCTTGGCTTGCCCGAGCTTTCCGGCGGAGAGCTCTAGGACTTCGTCGAAGGCGTCGAGCGCGATGCGCTCGTGGGTGATGAGCGTGGTGATGCCGAACTCCCAGCGTGCGAGTTCGAGTGCGCTCATGGACCGCGACCCTAAGCAGGCCCTTCAGGGCGGCCATCCGGGTTTCTCCACACCCGCGATGGGGGGATACCGCGGTGCTCAGGCGTCGAGCAGGCCGTTGGCGAGCGCGTAGCGGGTCAGCTCGGGGCGGCTGTCGAGGCCGAGCTTCTGCTGGATGTGAGCGCGATGCGTCTCCACCGTGCGGACGCTGAGCGAGAGCTGCTCGCCGATCTCGCGGTTGGTGTGTCCGAGGGCCATCAGCCGCAGCACCTCGCTCTCGCGTGCGGTCAGCGGCGAGCGCTCGGCCTTGCCCTCGTCCTTCAAGCCGGCGGCGACGGGCCCCGACAGGTAGTCGCGCCCACCGGCGGCGTGGCGCACGGCCTCGATCAACTCCAGGTGGGCGGCGTCCTTGAAGAGGTAGCCGCGCGCACCGGAGTCGATTGCGCTGCGTGCCAGCGTCATGTCGCGTTCCATGGTGAGCAAGACGATCTCGGTCCCCGGAGCCTCCTCTCGTAGGCCGGCGACCGCATCGACGGCCAGGCCGTCGGGCATGTTGACGTCGAGGACCAAGACGCGGGGGGCGAGCGCGAGGACGGCCGAGCGCGCCGAGGCGATGTCGGCGGCCTCGCCCACCACCTCGAAGTCGGGCTGGCCTTCGAGCAGTGCCTTCAGGGCACCGCGCACGACGGCATGATCGTCGGCGAGGACGATCGAGGTCTTCCCTGCACTCTCCTGATCCGAATCGCTCATTGCGGGCCAGGGTAACGCGGCCAAAGCACGTCGCGGGTGTGGCGCTACCCGGATGGCGAGGGCCAAGCCTATGCCTAGCTTGGTCACATGGAGCCGGGAACCACCACCGCAGGTCCGGTCGCCCGTCAAGCGGACGCTCCCTCTTGCGTCCCCTTCCTCTCCCGACCACTGCGGCTCCTGGTCGGCTACGACGGGCGGCCGGCCTCGCGCGATGCGCTCGCCTTCGCCAAAGGGTTCGCCGAAACCGGCGAGGCCGAGCTGACCGTCGCCTCGGTGCGTGGCTACTGGCCGGAACTGCTGGGCGAGAGCTATGAGCTCGTGGTCCAGGAGGACGAGCGCTGGATCGGACGTGGCGCGACCAAGGTGCTGGGAGACGTCCCCTTCTCGGTCCGGGTGCTGCCCGGCGGGCATGAGACCGCTGGCTTGCGGGAACTCGCCGAGGCCGAAGGGAGCGATGTGATCCTCGTCGGCTCAACCCACCGTGGGCGAATCGGGCGTGTCTGCCCCGGCAGCGTCGGCGAGCGGGTGCTGAACGAGGCCCCCTGTGCCGTCGCCGTGGCCCCGCGCGGGCTCGCCGATCGGGGCTTGCGGTTCCGCACGGTCGCAATCGGATTCGACGGCAGCAAGGAGGCCCAGGCCGCGCTGCAGACCGCGATCGATCTCGCCAAGTGGAGCGGTGCCTCCCTGCGCGTGCTTGCTGCCGTCGACACCAGCCTAGTCTTCGGCATGGAGGGTGGCTCGCCGAGCTCGGGGGACAAGAACCGAGTCGAGCGCCGCCTCGAGCACGCGGTTGAGCACGCGCGGGAATCGGTCGAGGCTGAGGGCCAGATGCTCTACGGCGCCCCGAGCCACGCCGTCCCCGCAGCAGCCGAGAATGCCGACGTTCTGGTGATCGGCTCGCGCGGCCACTATGGAGTCGCCCGCAGGCTCCTGCTCGGCAGCGTCGCCGCGCACGTCATGCGCAGCGCGCCCTGTGCGACCCTGGTTATCCCCTCGTCCTGAGCCGGTGGCCCATGCCACCGCGCGCTGACGATTTCCCGCAGAGCTCAGGGCGGCCCGGATCGGCTTTTGACCCCAAGGAGCGCATCGATCTCCTCCTGCGCGATCTCCGCGCCTCGCGTGGGGGCCTCTCCCAGCGCGAGGCCAATCGGCGCCTGCTGAGCTACGGCCCCAACCAACTCGAACGGCGCGAGAAGCGAAGTTGGTCTCGGGAGCTGGCCCGGCAGGTGACCCACCCACTCGCCCTCCTGCTCTGGGGCGCGGCCGCGCTCGCGGCGCTCGCCGGCATCACGCCGGTGGCGATGGCCGTGGTGATCGTGATCGCGCTGAATGCGGCCTTCGCCTTCGTTCAGGAGCTGCAGGCCGAGCGGGCGGTCGAGGCCTTGCAGGGCTACCTGCCCCCCCAGGCCAGGGTCATGCGCGACGGGCGCGAGGCGCGAATCGACGCGGTCTGCCTGGTGCCTGGCGACGTCCTGGTGATCGAGGAGGGCGACCGGATCTCCGCCGACGCGCATCTGCTCGAGGGGGCGCTCGAGGTCGACCTCTCGACCCTGACCGGCGAGTCGGTGCCGGTGTCGCGCTCCGCCGATAGCCCGGGTTCGACCACCGCCTCTCTCCTGCAGGCCACCGAGCTCGTCTTCAGCGGCACGAGCTGCACCGGCGGCAAGGCGAGGGCCCTGGTCTTCGCCACCGGAATGGCGACCGAGCTGGGTCGGATCGCCGCGCTCTCCCAGCGAGTCCAACACGAGGAGAGCCCGCTCGAGCGCCAGGTCAGGCGAGTGGCCTGGCTGATCGCCGGCATCGCCGTCGTGATGGGGATCGCCTTCATGCCGCTGGCCACGCTCGTCGCCGGCCTCTCGGTCTCAGACTCGATCGTCTTCGCGATCGGGCTGATCGTCGGCAACGTCCCTGAGGGGCTGCTGCCCGTGATCACCCTTGCGCTCGCGGTCGGCGTCCGCGGGCTGGTCCGCCAGGGGGCGGTCGTCAAGCGCCTCAGCGCGGTAGAGACGCTCGGCTCGACCGACGTCATCTGCACCGACAAGACCGGCACCCTGACCGAGAACCGGATGCGGGTGACGCGGATCTGGACCGCCGGCGAGGAGATTGACCTCGAGCACGATCCGGTGGGCGATCGCGGCGCGCCGCTGACCGACCTCGCCACCGCGATGGCCGCCTGCAACAACGCCCACTTCGAGCAGGCCGGCGAGGCCGTCGGCGACCCGACCGAGGCGGCGATGCTGGCGACGGCTCGCTCGCTCGGGGCCCCTCTGGATCCCCGGGCCAATCGCCGCGCCGAGTTTCACTTCGACCCGGTGCTGAAGCGCATGTCGACAGTCGATGCAGAGCCGGGGCGGCTCTGGGTCAACGCGAAGGGCGCCCCCGAGTCGATCCTCGCCTGCTGCACCAGCGTCGCCTCCGCGAGCGGCGCAACCCGGCTCGACGCCGCACAGCGGGCGCGGATAGAGGCGGCTGTCGGCCGCTATGCCGACGAGGGCCTGCGCGTGCTCGCCGTGGCCCGGCGCCCGGTCGCCGGCGCTCCCTCGACTCGTGAGGAGGCGGAGGTGGGGCTGACGCTGATCGGCCTCGTCGCCATGATCGACCCCCCGCGAGCCGAGGTCGCCGAGGCGGTGAAACGCTGCCATGAGGCGGGGATACGGATCATCGTCGTCACCGGCGACCATCCGCGCACCGCCGTCGCGATCGCTCAGCGGATCGGCATCGCGAAGCAGACTCCACGGGCGATAACCGAGCAGGAGCTGGACGCGATGAGCGAGGCAGAGCTCGACGCGGTGCTGCGCGAGGGTGGCGAGCTGATCTTCGCCCGCAGCACCCCGGAGGCCAAGCTGCGGATCGCCGACGCCCTGCGCGCCGAGCAGCACGTCGTCGCGATGACCGGTGACGGCGTCAACGACGCCCCGGCGCTTCGCAGCGCCGACATCGGCGTCGCGATGGGTCGCTCGGGGACCGACGTGGCCCGCGAGGCATCGACGATGGTCCTCACCGACGACAACTTCGCGACGATCGTCGCGGCGGTCGCGGCGGGCAGGCGGATCTACGACAACATCCGCAAGTTCATCTTCTACATCTTCGCCCATGCCACGCCCGAGGTGGTCCCTTTCGTGGTCTTCGCCCTCGGCGGCGGTGCGATCCCGCTGCCGCTAACGGTCTTGCAGCTGCTCTCCTTCGACGTCGGCACCGAGACCTTGCCGGCGCTGGCGCTCGGGCGCGAGGCGGCCGAGCCGGGGATCATGCAGCGCCCGCCGCGCCGGCGCTCGGAAGGGATCATTCGCCGCTCGATGCTGGTGCGCGCCTGGCTCTTCCTCGGCCTGATCGCGGCGGCGCTGGAGATGGGCGCCTTCTTCTACGTGCTCTCGCGCGCGGGTTGGAGCCCTGGCGATCCGACCGATGTCGGCGCCCCCCTTCACCACGCCTATCTGCAGGCGACGACGATGACCTTCCTCAGCATGGTCGCCTGCCAGATCGGCACCGCCTTCGCCGCGCGCACCGAGCGGGCCTCGCTGCGCTCGATCGGCGTCTTCAGCAACCGGCTGCTGCTCTGGGGGATCGGCTTCGAGCTTGCCCTGACAGCCGCCCTGATCTATGTCCCCGTCTTTCAGGACCTGATCGGGACTGCCGCCCTGCCGGCAAAGGACCTGCTCCTCGTCGCGCCCTTCCCGTTCATCGTCTGGGGCGCCGATGAGCTGCGGCGCTGGTACCTCAGGCGTCAGGGGGGAAAATCTGAGTACCGGACTCGCCCCGCACTATCTCGACAGCCTTCGTGAGCTCGCCGATCGCCGCCCGGCGCCCGGTCGCCTCGACGAAGCGGCAGGCCGCCTCGACCTTGGAAGCCATCGGCCCGGCGGCAAAGCGGTGGTCGCGCAGCTCCTCGGGCGTGACCCTGCCGAGGGGGCGATCGCTCGCAGTGTCCCCGTCCAGGCGCACCGCGTCGACGTCGCCCAGCATCACCAGCACGTCGGCATCGAGGCGCCGTGCCAGCAGCGAGGCGGTGAGGTCCTGGTCGACCACGGCCTCGACCCCAATCATCGTGCCCTCCTCGTCGAGGGTGAGCGGGAGGCCGCCGCCGCTGGCGCAGATGAGCTGCACCCCAGCGTCAATCAGGACCCGCAGGCCGGCGAGCTCGACGATCGCCTGGGGCTCGGGCGAGGGCACCAGGCGACGGAAGCCCTCCCCATCGGGACCGACGCTCCAACCCCGCTCCGCGGCGAGGCGCTTGGCCTCTTCTGCTGTGTAGAGCGGTCCGACGGGCTCGGAGGGCGCCTTGAATGCCGGGTCCTCGGCACTGACCACGACTCCGCAGAGGACCGTGGCCAGATCGCGGTCGGGCAGCTCGTTTCGCAGCGCCAGCTCCAGCATGTAGCCCTCGCTCTC
>Ga0207702_10001913_pt1 | contig 20341 bp, 17 predicted proteins | sample KBSCornC62_FD_184302 | JGI IMG/M metagenome (GOLD analysis project Ga0207702, IMG submission 184302) | Corn rhizosphere microbial communities from Kellogg Biological Station, Michigan, USA - KBS Corn C6-2 (SPAdes) (version 2) | ecosystem: Host-associated > Plants > Roots > Rhizosphere > Soil ...
CGCGCGGCCGAAAAGTGGAAATTCTCCACCGTGCGCACCTTGAGGGGAAAGTCTGGCGAGGAGAGCGAGTAAGCGATTCCGTCCTGCACGATGCGGGTCGCACCAATATGCTCCGGCTTCGCCGTCATCACGACTGCTTCACCTGCCTTGGGAGCGATCGCTAAATCCACATTGGAATAAAGTCCCCGCGCCGTCGCGATCGGGGTGAAATCCGCAAAGATACGATAGAGTCCTCCAGCACGCGGCGTGAAAGAGAATTTCCACTCGCCCGGATGTTCACCCGGCACCGGGTGCACGTGTTGGTAATCGTGCAACTCTGGATCGAAAATCAGCAAATGCAGTCGTTGCGTGTGGGTGACGAGCACGTCTTGCGGTCCGATGGTTTTCCCGGTCGACGTCGTCAATTTCGCCGTCGCGTGCACGACCTGTCCCGCTGTCGGATGCGGAGAAACGGCGACCAGCTCCGTCGTCACGGGCGAGCGCACCGACACGACCGGAATGAATTGCGGATTGGTCGCATCGCAAAACTCGATCGAGCTGCCCTGCACCTGAAAATCGACGTGACTCAAATTGGTCCCCGTGGGCAGTGCGCGCGCCCCAAAAAAGACCGCGACGGCTCCGACGGTGATCCAAAAAATCTGACGGCCCGGTCCGCGTGTGGGCGCACTTCCGCGCGCCGGCGGTGTTTTTTCAACGGACGTTCGCGATGCGGGAGAAGGAGCAGACGTAGCCATGGGCAAGCGATGAGCTAATCACGAATCAGAGATTTTAGCACCTCGATCATCAGCGAACGCCCAAGCGGCGGTCGCGCGAGCGATCAGGTTTTTTTCATCTTGCTGATAAAATCCTGCGGCTCCCAGCGCGACCCATCCACGCGATAAGTGATCTTCCCGTTTTCATCGATCAGTAACGTCGCCAGCGTATGGTCGAGCAAGGGCCCTTGAAAATAAGCGAGCACGCCGAACTGGGAAAGGAGGCTCTTGATTGCATTTTCCGGACCGGTTAAAAACGAATAGTTACTCGTATCGATGCCGCGGGCCATCGTGTATGTTTTCAACACCCCGGGAGTGTCGTACGCGGGATCGAGCGTGATCGAAATCAGCTCCAAATTTTTCACCCCCGCCTCGCGCGCGAGTTTTTGCGTGCTCTGAAAACGGGCGACCGAAGCGGGGCACATGTTGGGCACCGGACAGCGCGTGAAGATAAAATTGATCATCACCTGTTTGCCCCGGAAACGCGTGCTTTGCACGACCTGACCGTTTTCGTCGAAGAGCGCGAAGTCCGGTGTCGTGTCTCCAACATCATGATACGCCTTGTTGCCGAGAGCGACGGTGTCTTGCACCAGCGCTTTCGCCGCGGCGTCGACGACCGCGTTTTTGGCTGCGTCGTCGACCCAAATTTTCTCGAGATGAAAATCGCCGGTTTTTTCCGGGATCAATTCGGCATGGATGTGCTGACCGACTTTTGCGTTCGCAATATCTCCGGGCGAGGCTGCGAATTCCATCGTCATCGCCGGCATCAAGCCCTTCACCTCCTCGTGTTTGACCGTGAGCTGATTGTGCGTCGCATCGATGCCGAGAATTTCGCCACGCAGCGCATAGCCTTCCGTTTTCTTTTCCGCAGCGTTGTTCTTCGGACCGCAACCACTCAAGAGCAGAACGGCTAGCGCGCAGCTTGCCAGCGCGGTCCCGCGTTGCGCCCACGAGCCTCTCGTCACGAAAAAACGAATACTGCAGTAAATATTTATCATGGACGTTATGCTTCCTCATATCGCGCGGCGGCGGGACAATGATCATCGACCGGAGCGCGAAGACTTGGTTATACCCTACCCATCCTTCCCTGGAAAGGTTTGTCAAAGCGTTTGCCGCAGGTAGTATTAAGGGTTCTCTTTCGCAGTTCGTCTTCTCATGTCGTCTCCACCACTTCCGTCACCGACTTATCGCCCGGCCTTGGCCTGGTTCGCAGCATTGGGCAGCGCGTGGTTGTTCGTCTTGGTTATGCTGGGAGCGTTTACGACTACGATCGGGGCCGGTATGGCTTTTGCCGATTGGCCACTGTCCAACGGTTCGCTCAATCCACACGGCTGGCTCAGCAACATTGCCATGTTTGCCGAGCACTCTCATCGCCTATCCGCGACGATGATGGGCATCATCACCATCGTTTTAGCGATCTGGATCGCGGTAGTCGAAAGCCGTTCGTGGGTGCGCAAGCTCGGTTGGACCGCCATCGTGATCGTCGTCCTCCAAGGTGTACTCGGAGGCTTGCGGGTGAAACTGAACAATTGGAACCCCGAAGCGGCGGAAATGAGCATTGGTCAACTGCTCCGTATTCCGCACGGAATCTTGGCGCAGATTTACGTGGTGGTCCTTTTTTCGATTTCGGCCGCGTTATCCAAATCCTGGATCGAATCCGCCCCCCGGGCGCTCGCCGCCAGCCCGCGCGTGCGCCGCTGGGGCATTATCTGCACGTCCCTTTTGCTTGTCCAACTCGCCATCGCAGCGACCATGCGCCATTTTTCGGCGGGCCTGGCGATTCCGACCTTTCCGCTCACACCTGAAGGCACACTTATACCCACGGCCTGGAATTTCCGCATCGCCATTCACTTCGCGCACCGCGCGATGGCGCTGGTGCTGACCATCGGCCTGGTTGGCTTCGCCTTAGTGGTGTGGCGCGAGCGTCCGGCTTCGGTCCGGTTAAAAAATCTTGCAGCTTTGATGCTGTCCTGCCTCGCGATTCAAATCTTCCTTGGCATTTCGATCATTTGGACGCTGCGCGATCCGTATTTCACCACCGCGCATGTTTTGGTCGGCGCGCTGACGTTGACGGTGACGTTTCTTCTCACCTGGTTCGCGCACCGGAACCAGATCGAGTTTCCTGCCGACGCGGAAGCGACCTCGCTCGCCGACCCCGACACGGAAGCGGATATCGATTTACCTGACGCTCGCCCGTCGGCGCATTCGTCATGAACGAAAGTACATCGCCGCTCGCCATGGAAGCATCGCCAACTGTCGCGAATCGCGCGCGTTTCGCGGACTATTTGGAGTTAACCAAGCCTCGGCTGAGCTTGTTGTCGGTCATCACGGCCGTGGTCGGTTATTTCGCGGCGCTGCCACTTTGGTATCCGACGGAATTTGTTTGGATGCTGCTTGGCACGTCGCTTTGCGCAGCGGGGGTTGCGGCGTTGAATCAATGGATGGAGAGCGACACCGACGCGTTGATGAAGCGCACGGCGGACCGTCCGATTCCGTCGGGTAAAATTCCCACTGGCTCCGCTTTCGTTCTCGGCGCCGCAAGCTGTGTGATGGGCCTCGCATTGCTGTTTGCCGAAGTGAATGGGTGGTCGACCTTCTTTGCCCTTCTCACCATCGGCAGCTATCTCGTCTGGTACACGCCGGCCAAACGATATTCACGCTGGTCGACCGAAATCGGCGCGATCGCCGGTGCTTTTCCTCCATTGATCGGGTGGGCCGCAAGCGAACACTACAACGTGGCGCTGGGCGGAATTTTGTTTGGCATCCTCTTTTTCTGGCAGATTCCCCACTTCATGGCGATCGGTTGGATCTATCGGGCTGACTACGAGGCGGTGAAATTCCCCATGTTGCCTGTCCGGGATCACAAGGGTCATTGGGTGGCGGTTTGGTCCCTCGTGGCGACGGTGGCATTAGTCGTTGTCTCGGCCGCACCGGGCTATTTTCATCTGACCACACCCGCTTACCTCTGGGCGACGGCCTTATTCGGCGCGTGGTTTATATTTCGCGCGGTCAACTTTCTCCGTCCTCAAAACCGCGATGCTTCGGCGAAGAAGCTGTTTTTGGCGTCAATCGGCTGGCTGCCCCTGCAACTCACGGCGCTCGTTGTCAGCCGGTATATGCATGGCTGGTAAGTACCCCGCGGAGCGCGGCGGGTGGCGGACTTCTTTTGTCTCTGCGTGTAACTAATAACTGTTAGCGAGCTTTGTTTGGCGGCTCGTAACCAGTTTTATGTCTTGAAATAGCTGCGTCGATGGGAACGATTTTTCCCTTGGTGCGTTAGCGTTTCACACGCCGTTCGCCGCCTTTGTTTCCATCTATCATGTCTTTTCTGAAGCTTTGCCCAAATCTTCGACGCCTTTTGACGGCATTTGCCGTGGCTATGACGCCACTGTTCACCGGTGGTTGGAGCTGGAACTGGCTAGAGGGCCATCAATCGACGCTGCAGACCGAAGGTCCGGTCGCCGCCGCGCAAGCCGACGTGTTCTATGTCACGGTCTGGGTGGTCACGATTCTCTTTGTCATCGTCGGCTCCGTTCTCGCGTACGCGACGATCAAGTTCAAAGCTCGCGGCGAAGCCGATGAGCACGCTGCTCCACCCGAGCAAAGCCACGGGAATCCTCTGATCGAGCTTTCGCTGATTGGCGCATCCATTTTCGCGCTCGTGATCATTGCGGTCCCCACCCTTCGCGCAATCTGGTACGACTACGACGTTCCTGCGGCTGAAAAAGCGAACGCCTACGAAATCACGGCGACGGGCTATCAATGGTGGTTCCGCTTCGAATACCCGGAGTCGATCAACGGCGGCGGCAAGCTTCTCACCGCGAACGAAATGGTTATTCCGGTGGGTCGTCCCGTCAACGTGCAGCTCCGCACCGTCGATGTCATTCACAGCTTCTGGGTTCCGAAACTGGCGGGTAAGGTCGACATGATCCCGAACCGCGGCAATCACCTTTGGTTGCAAGCGGATCACGCCGGATATTTCTGGGGCCAATGCGCTGAGTTCTGCGGCGAAGATCACGCCGTGATGCGGTTCCGCGTGATCGCTCTCGATGCGAAAGATTTTGCGGCTTGGGTAGCTCATCAAAAAGAACCGGGTCGTGAGGTAAAGGCCGTCGCTGGCGCGACCGAAACGCCGAAGGCGCAGTTCGCGAGCTACAGCACCACTCCGGTGACGCGCAACACGCCGGGTTACACCGATGCGTTCGACGCCGATCCATTCGGTGGTTGGCAAAAAAATTTACAGCCCGATCAAGGCGAAGATGCAACGCTCATCGCCAAGGGCCGCCAGATCTTTCAACAGAAGACCTGCGTTGGTTGTCACACCGTGCGCGGTCAAGAAGGCGCCGGTAACGTCGCTCCTGATCTGACTCACGTGGGCGCTCGCTCGACGATTGCGGGTGGCGTGTTGGAAAACAACCCGGCGAATCTCTATCGCTGGGTCACCAATCCGGACAATGTGAAGCCGGGCAATAAAATGTACTACGGCACCGGCGGCATGGCTGGCTATATGAAGCTAGAAGAGAAGGATGGTAAGAAGACCGACAAATGGGTCCCGAACATCACGGTCAACGACTCGGAAGCGCGCGCATTGGTCGCCTACCTCCGCAGCCTCAAGTAATCTCACTTAACTTTACTGAACATGGACGCCCTAGCTCGCAGCGATTTTATCGGCAAAGATGCCACGCCGACCGCGGAAAAACGGCCCTGGATTTTTACCCGCCCCACGACCAAGACCGGACTCGTCAGTTGGCTGACCACAGTCGACCACAAGCGCATTGGTCTGCTCTATGGTTTTTCGGCACTGTTCTTCTTCCTCGTCGGTGGCGTGGAAGCATTGATGATCCGCGTGCAGCTCGCGGTGCCCAACAACACGTTCATCACGCACGAGCTCTACAACGAGCTCTTCACGATGCACGCGACCACGATGATCTTTCTCGCGGTCATGCCTTTATCGGCAGCGTTTTTTAACTACATCATGCCGCTGCAAATTGGCGCGCGTGACGTCGCTTTCCCCCGCCTCAACGGCTTTGCCTTCTGGGTTTTTCTCGCCGGCGCGGTGATCCTGAATATCGGTTGGTTCCTCAAATCCGGCGTGCCCGATGTGGGCTGGTTCGGTTATGCGCCGCTCACATCGAGAGCCTATTCGAATCAATTCGCGTGGGATAACTCGACCGACATGTGGATCATGGGCCTACAGATCCTCGGCGTTTCTTCCGTGATCGGTTCACTCAATTTCATCGTTACGATCATCAACCTCCGAGCTCCAGGGCTCACGATGATGCGCCTGCCGGTCTTCACGTGGATGACGTTGATCACGGCGTTTCTGATTATTCTTTCGTTCCCCGCGATCACGATCGCGCTGGTGGAAGTGATGATGGACCGGTCCTTTTCGACCAATTTCTTCGAGGTTTCTAACGGCGGTCTACCGATTCTTTGGCAGCACTTGTTCTGGGTCTTCGGTCATCCGGAGGTGTATATTTTGATTCTGCCCGCCATGGGTATCATCTCGGAAATTTTGCCGACCTTCTCGCGCAAGCCCCTCTTCGGCTATCCCATCGTGGTTTTTTCGGGCGCGGCGATCGGCTTCCTCGGTTTCGGCGTCTGGAGTCACCACATGTTCACGACCGGCATGGGCACGGTCGCGACGGCCGCATTCGCGCTCGCGACGATGGCTATTGCCGTTCCGACCGGCGTTAAAATTTTCAACTGGATCGGCACCCTGTGGGGCGGCCACTTGATGATGCGTACGCCGATGATGTTCGCTCTTGGCTTCGTCTGGATGTTCATGATGGGCGGTTTTTCCGGCATCATGCACGCCGCGGCGCCGGCCGACGCACAGCAGCAGGACAGCTACTTCGTTGTCGCGCACTTCCACTACGTGCTCATCGGTGGTTCGATTTTCGCGCTCTTCGCCGGCATCCACTACTGGTTCCCCTTGATCTTCGGTCGCAAGGTCAGCGAAACCTGGGGCAAGATTTCCTTCTGGATCGTTTTCGTGGGCTTCAACACGACGTTCTTCCCGATGCACTTCCTCGGTCTGAACGGCATGCCTCGCCGTACCGCCGTGTACGACGGTAACATGAACTGGAACACGCCCAATTTGATCGCCACGATCGGCGCCTTCATTCTCGCGATCGGCATTGCCACGTATTTCATCACGATCGCTTACACCTACTTCAAAGGCGAAAAAGCCGGTCGTGATACGTGGGATGGTCGCACCTTGGAATGGTCACTGCCAAATCCGCCGCCGGAATACAATTATGCGGTGATTCCGACGATCCATGAACGCGATGCGTTCTGGTATGAAAAGCATCACCGCGCGGAGATCGAAGCGGAAACCGCTTCTCACGCGAAAGAAGAAGCATCGCATGGCGGCATCCACATGCCGAGCCAGTCGTGGTTCCCGTTCATCACCGCGATGTTCATGCTTCTCGGCGGCCTTTGCTTCGCGTGCAAAGACTCGATTAACGACACATTGAGCCACATCGACTTCGTCAGCGCTCGGATGGGCGACCACAATATCGGCATCCTCCTCGCGATTGTCTGCGGCGTCTTCGTCGTTCTCGGCGCAACTTTGTGGGCGTTCGAAGGCCCAGGCGGTTATCACGTCCACATCGAAGGTGAAGACGATCACGGTAACGGCCACGGTCACCACTAATCCAACTTCTTACCAATGAGTAGTCACGCGGCCGCCGGTGCCATCGATCACCATCACGACCATACCACGTCGACGGGTATTCCTAACAAGAAGCTCTTCATGTGGGCTTTCTTGGCGTCGGACTGTATGTTCTTCGGGTCGCTGATTTCGACCCATCTAATCTATCGCCTGCATCCACCCCCAGGCTCGCCCGTCCCACGCGACATCTTCAGTATCGAACTGACGTCGTTCTCGACGTTCATCCTTCTGATGTCGTCGCTGCTGATGGCGCTCGCGGTGAATGCCATTCAAAAAGGCAACGTCCGCAGCACCCGGCGCAATCTGCTGGGCACGATTTTCTTCGGCCTGATCTTCCTCGGTTGCCAAGTATTCGAGTTCAACCACTTCGTTTACGAGAAGGGCATGACGCTGAAGAATAGCATCTTCGGCTCCACGTTCTTTACGCTCACCGGCACTCACGGTTGCCACGTCGCGATCGGCGTTCTCTGGCTGACCTTGATGTATATCCGCACGTTTAAACCGGCGGATGCGGACTCCGGTCGTCACGCGTGGCTCACGAGCACGTTTTCTCACTTGATCCTGTTCGCGCTTGCGGTCGTGACCTGGATGTACCTCGTCCTCGGCTTCATCAACGAAGCGATTGAGTCGCATGTGAGCGGCTCGATGGTCACTGCGTATTTCAGTGCGCACGCCGTCCTCTTCATCGTCGGAGTGATCTTAGCCGTGGCGCTCAACTTGATGAGCCGCGCAAAGGGTCCAATCGAATTCGGCGAAGCCAATGCCATCGACGTCGAGGGCGCCGGCCTCTACTGGCACTTCGTCGATATCGTTTGGATCGTGATCTTCACCGCTGTCTATCTTCTCGAATACCTTTAAGCCATGTCCGCCGTCACAGCTCCCGCACAAGCCCTCGCCGAACACGATCACGGCGACAGCAAGTTCCAGATTTTTGTCCAGATCGCGATGATCCTCGCGGTCATCACGGGCGTGGAAATCGTCATCGTGTACCTGCCATTACTCAAATGGCTCGTGGTTTCGGCCTTGGTTATTCTCTCGGTGGTGAAGTTCATGTTCGTTATCTTCTACTTCATGCACCTGCGATGGGATAAGGTGTTCTGCACCGTCCTGTTCTTTATCGGGTTGGTGCTCGCAGTCGGAACTTCGATGGCTTTGCTCGCGTTGTTTTCGGCCGAAGCCAGCGCTCCGATTGTCGCGACTCCTTAAAGTTGATCGGGCGGATCTTCAACCGAGACCGCCCCGATAGCCCGTTTATTTATGATCGATTGGCGTCACTGGCACAATGAGCCAATCTTGATCGGCGGTCTGGTTCTGCTCGGCTGGCTCTACGCGATTTTGACTGGCCCGCTGCGGCGCTACCTTGCGCCAACGGTGCCGTATCCCGTTCGGAAAGCGTACTGGTTCTACGGCGCGCTCCTGACCTTCTACATCGCGGTTGGATCTCCGCTCGATCAGATTGGCGAGCGTTTCCTGCTCAGCGCTCACATGATTCAGCATCACATCATGACCTACGCCTCCGCCCTCATGATGCTGCTCGGGCTTTCTTCCTGGACCGTCGATCCCATTTTTAGGAAACGCGGGTTTCGCACCTTCTTTCGGGTGCTGCTGAGCCCGATGACCTGCGCCTTCCTTTTCTCGATCGTGATGAGCGTTTGGCATGCGCCAAAGCTGTACGACTGGGCCTTGCGCGATAAGAACGTTCACGTCGTCGAGCATGTGATGTTTTTTGGCGTTTCTCTCCTCTATTGGTGGCCGCTGGTCAGCGTTTCGGAAGAGCGACCCCGACTCAGCTACGGCTTCCAGATGGTTTACCTGCTCGCCGTTAGCATCCTCATGCTCCCGGTTTTCGCCTTCATCGCTTTCTCGGACAATATTCTGTACCCAACATACGAATACGCGCCGCGTTTGATCGATGGGTTCATGCCGATGGACGACCAACTGCTTGGCGCCATTATCATGAAAATGGGCAGTATTGCAGTGACTTTAACGGCTCTCATCATCGCCTTCACTCGCTGGTATCGTCAGTCGGAGGGCCGCGGTGCCGTCCCCAACAAAACCTTAGAGGCTCATCCAGCGCGGCAGTAACATTGATCGCAAAGTTCGGAATATGCGTTTGCCGGACAGTGGAAGTCACTATAGCTCCCTCTGTTCCCCTGCCTCACTTCCACTATGCGAATCATAAAATCTTCGGTTTGGATGCTTCTTTTGGCGCTTGTTACCTCATTGGTCCATGCAGCAGACACCACCCCTCCGTCCGCGCCCGCTGCGGCCGCGGCCGCCGGCGGTCTGCGCTACACCATCGGCGTAACGAAGTTTGAAAATCACTCTGGCTTCTCGGGTGAATTTAACCTCGCGGATACGTGGGGCGCGATTCTCACCGACTCGCTACAGCAAACTGGACGGTTCATCGTGCTGGGCGAATCCGACATGCGGAACGCTTCTATGGCGGAACAAGATTTCGCAAAGAGTGGCCGCACCGCCGGCGGCGATAAAGCCCCGGTGACGGGCCAAATGTCGCCCGCACAACTTCTCGTGAAAGGCGAAATCACCCACTTCCAGGCTCAAACCCAAGGCGGTGGCGGTGGTATCGGCATCAAAGGCTTCCGCATCGGTGCCAGCGGCGACCAAGCCGAAATCAACGTCGTGATCTATGTCGTCGACTCCACCACAGGTCAGGTCGTCGCTTCCAAGCGCGTTGTCGGGGTCGCAAAAAACAGCGGGCTCTCCCTTGGTTTCTCGAATAGAGATTGGGGCGCGGACCTCGGTGGCTTCAAAAAAACCAACGTCGGTAAGGCGGTCGAAGCCGCGATCGACCAAGGCGTCGCTTTCATCTCGAGCCAGGTGCAAAACTTGCCCTGGACGGCGACGGTGATCCTCGCCAAGGGCAATCAAGTCTGGATTAACCGCGGCTCGCGCGAAGGCGTGTCCGTCGGCCAAACATTCAAGGTCGGCAACACCGAGGTGCTGCGTGACCCCAACACCGGCGAGACGCTCGACACGAGCATGACGGTGAAGGGTGAAATCAAAGTGGATTCGGTCCGGGAAAAAGTCGCGGTCTGCTCAATCGTTTCCGGCTCCGGAATCGATCGCGGCATGGGCGTCTCTCTGCCGTAATCTGCACTGCGTATCGCTTCCAAAGCCGACCTCGAAACGGGTCGGCTTTTTTCGTATATAAAGCCTTCACGAGAATCCCCAATATATTGCGCTCTAGCCTTTGGACGAACGGGTTCGGGAAAACACGAAGCTGACGTCGAAAAAGGGATTTTGTAGATGTCTTCTCTTTGCGATTGCGCGAAGCAACGGTTTCGATTGAAGTCCGCCCGAAAAATATCCCCATGCAATGGTTCTACGCGGAGGGTAATCAGCGGGTCGGGCCGGTCAGCGAAGCGGAATTTCAGACCTTAGTCCGAAACGGCATCATCAAAAATGAGACGCTCGTTTGGCGCCAAGGCATGGCCAACTGGCTGCCTTACGCCGAGACGATCAGTTCATCCGCAGCCACCCCAGCCGGATTCCCGCAGGAAGATTCAGAGGTCTGTGCCGTCAGCGGGAAGCGTTATCCCAAACGCGAGATGATCGAATACCAGGGGCAATGGATCAGCGCAGAACACCGCGACCTTTTCTTTCAACGCCTCCGCGAAGGCGTTTCATCCGGCAATCTCGTGTACGCCGGTTTCTGGATTCGCTTCGGCGCGAAAATCATCGACATCTTGATCCTGTGGGTCGTCGGAGTCTTGTTAAACCTGCTCCTCGGATTGGGTGTCTCGGGACGTGGCCATTACTCTCCTTCTGCGCCGGGCATGTTCTTTGCCCTGATGGGACTCGCCTTTACTCTTCGTCTTGGGCTCCAACTCGGTTACTATTGGTACTTTCTCGGAGCGCATGACGCTACGCCGGGTAAAATGGCCCTGGGCCTCAAGGTTGTCCGTCCTGACGGTTCTCACCTTTCAAATGGCCGGATCGTCGGACGCTTTTTCGCTGAATGGGTGAGCGGACTCATCCTGGCGATCGGCTATATCATGGTCGCTTTCGACGAGGAGAAGCGCGCGCTTCACGATCAAATGTGCGACACACGGGTGATTAAAACCCGGTGACGACAGTCGTCGAGTTGAGTTGTCCGAAATGCCAGCACCGCTTCGGTGACTTAGACTGGCACGAGGATGGCGCGGGATCTTGCCGAAATTGCCGGACCGATTTCAGAGCTTACCGCCTTCCCGCGCTCACCCGTGGTCGAGATATCGCTCGTCCAAAGCTCGTTGCGGTCCCGGAAGACTCGACCTGCTTCTTTCATGTACAGAATCAGGCCGAAAAAATTTGCGACGGCTGCGGCCGATTTGTTTGCGCTGTTTGCGCGATTCCAAATGGGCACGAGTTTCACTGCCCGAGCTGTCTCTCCCATCGCATCAATCGCACCGATGCCGGAGTGACCGAACGCACGATTTTTCCATCGATCGCCCTTACGTTGGCGCTGTTTCCACTCCTCCTTTACCCGCTGACCATCCTAACCGCGCCAATTTCGATTGGGATGGTTTTCATGGGTTGGAGTCGCCCTGGCAGCCTCTTGCGAGGGCCGCAGCGCTGGAAACTCGTTCTTGCCGGAATCGTCTCCACGATCGAGATCGCGGCCTGGCTCTTCTTGTTGGCAAAAGTCTGGCTGCGCTGAGATGTCGTCAAAATCCGGATACACCAAACTCGTCCGCCAGAGCGTCGGCGCGGCCGTCTATCGCAGCATTTGGAAAAAGGACGATCATCTCCTGCTCGTCAGCTCGAACGGTTACGTCGAACGGTATCAACGTTTCCAATACGCGGACATCAGAACGTTCCTCGTTCTGCCGTCGGAACGCAACGCTTACTGGGCTTGGAGCTGGACTGCCCTCACTTTGATCTCGGCCATCTTCGCCGGCAGCGCGATCTGGCGAGGAGACACTCCTTTTGTCTCGGCCCCTTTTGCTTTGCTTTTCCTAATCGGCTTGCTCTGGAACTACGTCCTGGGTCCGTCGTGCCAATTATACCTCGTGACACGAATCCAAACGCTGCGTTTGCCTGTGCATCGCCGTCGGCGCGCAGAAAGGTTTCTCGAGCAAATCGGTCCCGAAATCGCCGCCGCCCAAACCGTCCCAGAGGATCCGAACGAGAGTTCAACGGCCGACCTGCCACCGTCTATTTCCTAAGATTGGCCGCATCCATTCCAGCCTTCGCGCCTCTTCGCACGAGGCGGTGCGCGCGCCACACTGAGCGCGATGCCGCGGCGAAATGTCGTTCGTGCGGCGGATATTTCTGCCGTGAATGCATCACCGAGTACGATGCTGAACTTTATTGTGCGGCATGCCTGCAACGCACGACACAGCTCAAAACCAAAAGCGTCGCGAAAACGCGCGGGCGCTGGTTCTCTCCATTGATCACCTGTCTCGCCTTCCTTTTTGTTTGGGCGATTTTTTTCCTCCTCGGCACGTGGGTCGCGCAATTGCCTCCACCGACGCAACGGCATTCGCCATGGCAAGTGCGCTAAATCTGGCGCCCACGCGCAAAGACGACGTTGACCCCAGCGCCGTGCAGTTGGTGGAAGAATCGTTTCACCATCTGCGCAGCGCGCCCGTAACCACTTGGTTCATCTACGCTCTTGGTGCGCTTCCCTGGGTTTTCCTTGTGCTTTATTTCTGGGCGCGGACCAATTGGTTTGCTCCCACCGGCCCCGAAATCGCAATCGAAGCGGCGCTGCTGTCGGTTGCCTATATCGGGCTAAAAACGGCCCAGGCCCGGTTCAGCCAAGGCTTGGCGGCGGCACGCATCGGAGAAAGTCTGAAGCCGTATTCATTCCGAGACTACGTTGCGCTCGGTCTCGGACAGTTGAGAGGTCAAGCATGGGGCCTTGCGGTCCTACCTCTCGCTCTGGTCGCAACCGTGCCCTTCGCGCTGACTTTCGCTTATTATCAAAATCTCAGCGCGCTTTCAGATAAATCCGAAGCGCGGGCGACGGCCTGGAAGGAAGCCACCCGCTGGCCGAAACAAAACTGGTTCGCGCTCGGCCTATTCGGTATCTTCGCCCTCGTGGTCTGGATCAATATTGCGACCGCATTCTATATGATCCCTTGGATGGGAAACCATCTCCTCGGGATGCAAAATCTCTTCGCGGTGGATGGATGGTTTGCCCTGAACACGACCTTTGCCGTGTCGGTCACGGCGCTGACCTGGCTAGTGGTCGACCCCTTGATCAAATCCTTTTACGTGCTGCGCCTATTCTATGGTCGATCCCAACGAACGGGTGAAGATATCTTAATCGCATTTAGAAAGCCTCGAGGGCTCAGCAGCGCCTCAGCGATCGTTTTATTCGCCATCATTCTCTCTATCGGGCCGGCTCCCCACGTTGTGGCGAATGTAGCATCGACGAACGCGCCAGCGACCTCATCGGTCCATCCGCAGCAGCTCGATCGAGCCATCGATGAGGTGATGCAGTCGCCGGAATTCCGTTGGCGCCTCCAAAAGCAGTCCGACGAGCAACCCAAACAAAACGGCCCGTTTCGTAACTTCATTCGCCAAACCGTCGACCTGATTGAACAAATCGGTTCAGCAATAAAATCTTTATACGAACGCATTCGACATTGGTTCGATCGCGACTCGGTTTCGGTCGAGGAATCGATTTCCCCACAGGCGGCGAGTTCGACTCCGTTTGCGAAGCTCTTGCTCGTCGTCTTGATCTCGGTGGCAGCCACCCTTTTGGTTTTTCTGGTTTTCAGTTCGCTACGTCGCCGCCCAACGCGTCGCCCCGCTAAGGCGGCCTCGGAAAAATGGGGAGAAAACACACCGAACCTACGCGATGAAAATGTCCAAGCGGCCCAACTGCCCGTGGACGGATGGCTTCGGTTGGCACATCAGGAAATGGCAAAGGGAGAATGGCGCTGGGCGCTGCGAGCGCTTTACCTGGCGACACTCGCACAGCTCGGCGCCGAAGGATTGATCACGTTGGCCAAATTCAAAACCAACGCCGAATATGAACGCGAACTTCGGCGACGCGCTCCAAGTCAGAGCTCCGTCCTGGCGCGTTTCGGCCGACGCAGTCTTGAGTTCGAAACGATCTGGTACGGACAAACCGTCGCCGACGAAATGCGCGTGCGTGACTGGCTTGGCGACTTCGGGGAGCCTCCGAAATGAAAAAGCGCACGCCCTATTTATTCGGGATATTGCTCGCCGTTTTTGCATTCGGACTGGCTCGGATTTTCCAATTACGACTCAACAGCGGCGATATTTTCCCGGCTTATTCGAGCGAGCGCTCGGACGATGTCGGTCTCGCTGCGCTCTATCGCGCCCTGAGCCGGCTTCCGCACCTTCAGGTTTCGCGCTGGATCAGATCGCTTCCCGAACTGGAACAGGAGCCTTCCCAGACCGTGATTCTCGCCGGAATGCCTTTTGTTCGAGGCACGGCCATGTCGAGCGAGGACGCCGATTGGTTGATGCAAACGGCGCGGAGCGGAACGCGCATCGTCATCGCTTTTGCTCCTCCGGAATCCTCGCTGAATCCACAGAAAAAGCCCGACACATCGGAAAAAAAGAACGCGGTTAAAAAGAACGACGAAAAGAAAAAGGAAGAAAATAAATCCGAGGATCTTACCCATAAACTCGATCCGATTTCGTTGGAGAAAACTCTCGGCGTTCAAGTGAAGGTAAGGATGATCCTCGATCATGCTCCGCCGGCGGTGGCGAGCAGCAACAACATCGACGGCCTGAACATGCCTCAAGCCGCCGAGTGGATGAATGAGATTTATTTCGAGCCCGAAAATAATTCTCTGTGGAAGACGATTTGTCGCCGGGGAGGGTCGCCAGTTTTGATCGAACGCAAAGTGGGCCATGGATCGATCGTTCTTGCCGGCGATTCTTATTTCTTAACCAACGAATCAGTGGCGCGCCATGAAGCCACCCCCTTGATTACCTGGATAGTGGGCGACTCGCTCCACATCGTTTTCGACGAATCTCACCTCGGCCTGCGGGAAGAAACCAGTATCGCTGCCTTGGCTCGGAGGTACGGCCTTGGCGGGGCCATGCTTCTTCTGCTCGGGCTTGTGGCCTTGTACATATGGCGCCGCACCGCGGTCTTCGTCCCCGTAATCGCCCAAGACAGCGACTCGATCTTGGAAATCGATCACACGGCGGGTCTAGAATCCCTGCTCCGCCGATCCGTTCCGGCAGGGGAGTTGATCGATACCTGCCTGGCGGAATTCAAGCCGCCCAGAGCCTCCGATCGAGCCCGCGTCGTCGCGGCGCTCGAAAAAGCTGATCCGTATCCGGTTAAAAAATACAACGCCGCCGCCCACTCTCTTCGCATCAAAACATGAATCCTCTCATCGAGAATTTTTCGACCTCGCTCGCCCGTGTGCGCGCCGAAATCGGCAAGGTCATCATCGGCCAGAACGATGTCATTGAACTGGCGCTGGTCACGCTGCTCACTCGCAACCACGCCTTGATCGAAGGCGTCCCCGGCGTAGCGAAAACCCTGCTCGTACGCACGCTTGGCCACGTGCTCGGCGTCGAAACAGGTCGCGTGCAGTTTACGCCCGACCTCATGCCCGCCGACATCGTTGGCACGAATATTTTCAACCTTCAGACGAATTCGTTTACGTTGATCAAGGGACCGGTGTTCACGGCGTTTCTGCTCGCTGACGAAATCAATCGCGCACCGGCGAAGACTCAGGCCGCATTGCTGCAAGCGATGCAGGAGCGGACGGTTACGATCGATCGCGAAACACACCTGCTCTCAGACAACTTCACGGTATTCGCGACGCAAAATCCCGCCGACTCCGAAGGAACCTACCCTCTGCCTGAAGCGCAAAAGGATCGGTTCATGTTGAAAATTAGAATGGACGCCCCCACCCGGGAGCAGGAGCTACAGTTGGCGCAACGGATGATCAGTTCCAATGCGCCGGAGGACACGCTCAAATCAGGCACCCTGGCGCCGGTGTTTGCGCCCGGGGAACTCCAGCAAGCACGCGCCGCTTTGGAGGCAGTGAGCGTGCGTGCAGAGGTATTGGAGTACATCGTCGATATCGTTCGCTCCACCCGCTCACACGACAGCGTGCTGGTCGGCGCAGGTCCTCGCGCGACGCAAGCCCTGCTGCTCGGCAGTCGAGCCAAAGCCATCCTAGTCGGTCGCGACTTCGTCACCCCGGATGACGTGCGCTCGCTCGCGACACCCGTGCTCGCGCACCGCATGGTGCTGCGCCCCGAATTCGAGATCGAGGGCACATCGATCGATGAAGTGCTCGCCCGCGTGCTCGAAACGGTTGCCGTGCCGCGTTAACATGCGCTTCGTCCCCGGGCGAAATCTCCTTTTCGGATGGGCCTTGGTCGCCTTGCTCGCATCCGGGCTGGGACCCTGGAGGCAATTCACAATGGTCTGGGTTTGTGGACTCGTTGTCCTGCTCATCGTCGCGCTCTGGGATCTGCTTTCTGCAAAACGGGTTCAGCCGAATCATGTCCGCTGTGCCGACATTTTTCGCTTTTCCAAGGACCGTGCCGGCAGCCTCGAGATCGTTTTGGAAGCCAGTCCCGGCGTCGGCGCAAACGTGCGGTTCGCGCTGGCGCTGCCGCCCGCCTTTGAAAACGCGCAAGAGGAACAAGCCATCGCGGTTCCGGAACCGGGTAAAACCATCCGTATTTATTGGCAGACTACGCCAAGGCGGAGAGGTCGCTTTTCCGATCTCATCGCGTGTCAGTCCTGGGAATCGCCAATGCGTTTGTGGGAAATGAGATCCCGTCAACCATTGGCCTGCGAACTGCGGGTCTACCCCAATCTCTTTGCCGATCGCCGGCAGCTCGCCGCTCAATTCTTAGCCCGGAATCAATCCGGCGCGAAACGCCAGAGGATCGTCGGACGAGGGCGCGACTTCGAAAAACTCCGTGACTATTTTCCCGGAGACAGCTTCGACGAGGTTCACTGGAAGGCCACGGCAAAACGGGGGCGTCCGATCACCAAGGTTTTTCAAGCGGAAAGAACGCAGGAAATTTATGTTGTGATCGACGCTTCGCGGTTGAGCGCGCGCCCCGTTACCCACGACGGCCGCTCTCAACCCGTCTTGGAACGGTATCTGACCTCCGCTCTGATCTTGTTGTTGGCCGCGCAGAGCCAAGGCGATCGATTTGGCTTGGTGGTTTATGACCAGGGCATTCGCACGTACTTAAAGAGCGGATACGGCGCAGGACATTACGGCGCGTGCCGAGAAGCGTTATGTGCCCTCCAGCCGAACGATGGCACACCCGACATGGCCGAGGTGGTCCGGGCGCTGCGGATGCGTATTCGCGGTCGCGCCCTGCTGGTCTTTTTGACGGACCTGACCGATCCGATCGTCGCCGAAGATTTCGTGAAGCATGCGCGTCTTCTTTCCCGGCAGCATCTCGTATTGCTCAACCAGCTTCGCGCCCCGGATGTCGCACCGCTGTTTTCCGGCAACGACGTCCACAGTGTTGGCGAAATTTATGAAAAGCTGGCCGGAAATGCGCGTTGGGTCGAAGCCCAGGCCTTGGCGCAAAAACTGTCGCCCCTCGGAGTCAAAGCCATGCTGCTCGAAGACGCGACACTCTCCGCGCAACTGGTCAGCCAATACTTGGCGGTGAAACAACGCCAGGCTCTGTGAGACCATGATCGTAAACCTAGAGAAATTTATCGCCGAGGAACGTCCGAAATGGGAGCAACTCGGCGCCATTCTCGATCGGCAAGCGCAAGATCCGTGGCGGCGCCTGAGCTTAGCCGAAGCGCGCGAGCTGGAACGATTATATCGCCGCGCTTCCGCCGATTTGGCGCGGCTTGCGACGTTCTCCGCCGAACCAGAAACGCGTGAATATTTGGAGAGGCTGGTTGCGCGCGGTTACGCTGAAATCTACGGCACCCGAAACACCTCTCAACGCTTTCGCCCCTGGCACTGGCTCATCGTAACTTGGCCGACGACGTTTCGGCGCCATTGGCGAGCGTTTCAGCTCTGCATCGCTCTGACCTTGGTCGGCGTCGTCTTCGGCGGCGCGGCCATCGCCTTCGACCCCGGTGCGAAACAAAGCCTAATGCCGTTCTCACACCTGCAGGGTGACCCGCGCGATCGAGTCGCCCGCGAGGAGAGCGGCAAAGAAAATAGGATCGATGGACATCAGGCCTCCTTCTCGGCCGAGCTGATGAGTCACAATATTCAAGTCACTATCGACGTCGTGGCCCTCGGCATGACTTACGGAGTCGGTTCTGCCATCCTTCTGTTCTATAACGGCGTCATCTTGGGCGCAGTCGCGGTCGACTATATTCTCGCCGGTGAAGGCACATTCCTGGCGGGTTGGCTCTTGCCGCATGGGACCATAGAAATCCCCGCGATCTTGGTCGGAGGCCAAGCGGCTTTTGTATTAGCCGGAGCACTACTGGGACACGAGGTGCGAAAGCCGCTTTGGACCCGCATGCGCGTCGTGGTGCCGGACGTGGCGACGTTGTGCGGCGGCGCTGCCGTGATGTTAGTCTGGGCGGGATTCGTTGAATCCTTCCTTTCCCAACATCATCAACCGGTCGTTCCCTACTGGGCTAAAATCACGTTTGGAGTGATCGAGGTGATCGCGCTAACTTGGTTTCTCCGGTTCAGCGGTCGCAGTGCAGAGGTGAAGCAAACATGATGGCGCGCACCCAGACTTGGAGCATTCGCACACCGGAAGGCGTGAGTTTTTCCTTTCGGATCGCGAGTCCGCTTTTGCGAGTCGCGGCGTTGCTGATCGATTTCTGCGTCGTCGGCGCCGCTTGGTCGCTCTTTTCGGGCATTCTCATGCTGTTTGCCATCCTAGGAACCGACTTCATGGGGGCGGCTAACGTGATCGCTTGGTTCGTGCTTTCTCAGGGATATAGAATTTGGGCGGAATGGGCATGGGGTGGTCGCACCCTCGGCAAACGCGTCATGCGACTGAGAGTGATGGACGAGCGTGGGTTTCGCCTGAGTTTTGCCCAGATTGTGATGCGGAACTTACTGCGCTTCGTCGACGTGCTACCGGCCGCGTACTGCGTCGGAGGCGTCATGTCTTGGTTCAACGCCCGAGGACAGCGTTTAGGCGATCTGGCAGCCGGAACCATCGTGGTGTGGGAAGCGCCGACCCCAAAACCCAATCTCGCTCTCTTGCGTGGAGAGAAGCACAACTCACTTCGAAGTCATCAGCCCATCATCGCTCGACTGAGGCAGTCGATCTCGTCGGAAACCGCGACAGCCGCGTGGCAAGCTGTTACTCGTGGCGATAAATTGGACCCGAATTCCCGGCAGGAAATCTTCGCGGTCATCGCTGCTCATTTCAGAAGTCTCACACCGATTCCGACCGATCTGTCGGAAGGAATTTCCGACGAGCAATTCGTGAAGAACGTTTTAGACGTTGTTTTTCTAAATCGATGAAAACCGAAAAACGAGTCGGCGCATGTCTCGAAAACAGCCGCGGTCACGAAAACGTGAAAGGTTAGACCGTTACGCTGTGCCCAGCCTCCGTTCTCGCGATTCGATTCGATCAATGCGTCTCGAGGATCTGCGGTTGCGGCGAACCCAGATCATTGTATTCAGGAAACGGTGACGCGCTCTGCCAACGTTTACGCTTCCGATACAGGGTCGAGCGATCGATGTGCAGGATCTTGGCCGCGTGCTCGAGACTGGCAGCCCGGGCAATCACCAGGCGGATATGCTCCTCGACCAACGAATCCACGCTGACGAATTCTCCCACCCGGGGACCGACGGTTTGCGTGTCGTTCAAGAGCTGCGGGAAATCCGCGACGTCGAGCCGGCTGCGATCCGTCAGAATCGCCGCGCGTTCCACGGCATTGCGCAGTTCGCGGACATTACCGGGCCAGCGATAGCGGCGCAATGTTTCGCAGGCGAGCGCCGTAAATCCTTCGAAGCTGCGTTGAAGGGTCTTGCCCATCGCTTCG
>Ga0207702_10001914_pt1 | contig 20340 bp, 20 predicted proteins | sample KBSCornC62_FD_184302 | JGI IMG/M metagenome (GOLD analysis project Ga0207702, IMG submission 184302) | Corn rhizosphere microbial communities from Kellogg Biological Station, Michigan, USA - KBS Corn C6-2 (SPAdes) (version 2) | ecosystem: Host-associated > Plants > Roots > Rhizosphere > Soil ...
CCCTGCTGGTTGCGCCGCCACCGCCACCACCGCCTCCGCCGCCGGCTGCCGAAGCAGTGCAGAAAATCGTGCGGCAGATCCAAACCGACATGCTCAACACCGGACAATTGCGCACTCCCACCAAAATTCCGCAGAAAGTGCAAATGATTCGAGAAGAAGAAGCACCGCCGCCGATGGCAGCCACGACTGGCGTAGTTGGTGGGGTGCCAGGTGGGATTCCGGGTGGACAGTTGAGTGGAGTCATTGGAGGAATTGTCAACGCCACATCCAACATAGCCGTACCGAAATTCGCTCCTGTGGTGCCGCAGCGGGTGCGCATCTCGCAGGGTGTAACGAAAGGCTTGCTGATCCGGCGCGTGGAACCGACTTATCCTCCGCTGGCGCGCTCGGCGCGGGTGCAGGGAGAAGTGGTGCTTAGCGCCATCATCAGCACTAATGGAGATATTGAGAACCTGCAACTAGTCAGTGGACACCCGATGCTGGTACCGGCCGCACTCACCGCAGTCAAACAATGGCGCTATAAACCGTACCTGCTGAACGGGCAACCGACGGAGGTCGAGACCACCATTACTGTGATCTTCACGCTGTCGTCTTGAAGGGGAGCGGCGCACTCTGGGAGCGCCAGGAGTCTAAAAATGCCTGCTGAATATAGCTATCGCGTTTCGGCTTGGTGGACGTCGGGACGCACTGGCCTGGCCAAGTGCGAGTCCTCCCCCAACACGATTCATTTCTCCGAGGCCGCCGAATTGGGCGGCCTGCAAGGTCGCTGGACTCCCGAGCAACTGCTGCTGTGCTCGCTTGCCGGCTGCTTTACGACAACGTTCAACGACGTTGCGCGCGCTTCCAAGTTCGAATACACCGATCTTGAGGTTGAGATCGAAGCTTGTGTCCGGCGCAGCCGCACAGCCGGATGCAATTTCACTGAAATCCTGATTCGCCCGCGGTTGACCGTCGCTTCGGAAGATCGACGCGAAGCGGGGCTTGCGCTGCTGCGCCGCACCAAATCCGTCTGCATGATTTCGCGCGCCATTACTGTCCCGCAGACCATGGAACCGACGGTGGAAATCATCAAAGTTCCGGTCGAGGGGTGGGACAACGAGGACGCCGTCCTAAAATTGGGAGTTTAACTGGGACCCTGTGAACCGCAAGGGGGTGAGTATGATGTTCTCTTACAGGTTGGTGCGATTGATCGAATCCCATGCCGATGCTCTGGCTGCCGGGCTGGAAGAGAAAGTACAGGCGAGTTGCCAGATTGCACACTTCCGCGAAATTCCCGCGCACGAGGTTAGGGAACGCGTGTACGAGATTTATCGCCATCTAGGGGAATGGTTGCTGGGCAAGAACGAACTTGACATTGAGCATCGTTACAAGCAGATCGGGGCGCGGCGGGCGCGCCAGAATGTGCCGCTCAGCGAGGTTGTGCAGGCGATTGTTCTGACCAAAGAGAACCTTTGGGATTTCCTGAAGAGCGAAGCCGTGATGGACCGCGCCATCGAAATCATGGGGGAATTGGAATTGCTGCAGATGCTCGAGATGTTTTTTGATCGGGCAATTTATTATGCCGCTGTGGGTTATGAAGACGAAGTCGCTCTGGCGTCGCGCTGTGGCGAACTAAGGGCGGTTTAGGGAGCGATAGGATGTCGATGTCATGGGAAATGGAATACAAGAAGCGTCTCAAGACTGCAGACCAGGCGTTAGCTTGTGTGCAATCGGGGATGCGGGTTTACATTCAGCCAGGCTGCGCCGAGCCTGAGACGCTGGTCGAAGCACTGATCCGGCGCGCCCCGGATCTGTTCAACGTAGAAATCGTTCACATGATGACCATGGGCTGCGCGCCCTACGTGGCGCCGGAGATGGCGGGCCACTTCCGGCACAATGCCGTATTTATTGGGGCAAACGTCCGCGAGGCCATCAACGACGGCCGCGCCGACTATACGCCTATCTATCTCAGCGAAATCGAGGGGCTGTTCGAAAGCGGCGAGATGCCCATCGACGTCGCCCTGATCGAGGTCTCGCCGCCGGATTCTCACGGTTATTGCAGCTTCGGTGTGGGGGTTGATACCACGCTGACGGCCGCCAGGGTGGCCAAACACGTTGTCGCCCAAATCAACGACAACATGCCACGCACTTACGGCGATAGCTTCATCCACGTCAACGACATTGATGCGTTCGTCGAATCATCGCGGCCTTTGTGCGCCTTGAAAAGGCCGGTGGTGAATGATCTTCAGGTGGCGATTGCGCGCAATGTTGCCGGGCTCATTGAAGACGGTGCGGTGCTGCAAACGGGTATTGGTGGAATTCCCGATGCGGTTTTGCCCATGCTGATGGATCGCAAGGATCTCGGCGTCCACAGTGAGTTGGTCTCCGATGGCGTGATTCCTCTCATTGAGGCGGGCGTGCTCACTGGCGCGCGCAAGAACTTCAAGCCGCGCAAGATCATTCTCGGATTTGCCCTGGGAACCAAACATTTATTCCAGTTTGTCGATAACAATCCCATCTTCGAATTTCATCCTACGGCTTACACGAATGACCCCGGACTGATTGCGCGCAACGACAAGATGGTGGCGATCAACTCGGCCTTGCAGGTTGATCTCACCGGGCAAGTCTGCTCGGACTCCATTGGCAACCAGTTCTACAGCGGGATCGGCGGCCAGGTGGATTTCCTGCGTGGGGCCTCGCGCTCCAAGGGCGGCAAGGCGATCATCGCGATCTCATCCACAGCGAAGAATGGAACCATCTCGCGCATTGTTCCCATGCTCGATCCGGGAGCCGGGGTCGTAACCTCGCGCGGACTCGTTCGCTATGTCGTAACTGAATACGGAGTCGCATACCTGCACGGGAAATCAATTCGCGAACGCGCCAAGGCGCTCATCAACATTGCGCATCCCGCATTTCGCGAAGGGCTGTACGAGTACTGCGAAACGACCAAGTGGTTACAGCATCCTCAAGCGGCGCAAACCGCTGTTACGAGGTGAACCATGGCGGGACCGGCACGCGGCAAAGTGGTCATCGATGTCGAGGAATGCAAAGGCTGTGGGCTGTGCGTTGAGTCCTGCGCGCCGAAATGCCTGGAACTGGCTGCTGAACTGAACCACTATGGCGTGCATGCGGCCCGCTACACCGGCCACGACTGTAGCGGATGCGGAATTTGTTTCTACTGCTGCCCGGAGCCGGGAGCGATTACCGTTTACCGATTGGTCCCGCCGGCGAAAGCTGCAGCCGTTGCTCAGCAAGGAGCCGAACATGCGCCAGCTCTGTAAAGGCAACGTCGCCGTTATCAAGGGGGCAGTGCTGGCCGGATGCCGCGCTTACTACGGATATCCCATCACTCCGGCGAGCGAAGTCGCCGAGGCCGCTGCGCTCTATCTGCCGGAAGTTGGCGGTACCTTCATCCAGGCGGAGAGCGAGACCGCTTCCATCAACATGGTGTACGGCGCGGCCTCTGCCGGCGTTCGCGTGATGACTGGCTCTTCCGGACCAGGAGTAAGCCTGATGCAGGAAGGCATCTCCTATCTTGCGGGCGCTGAACTGCCGTGCGTGATCGTGGATGTGATGCGCGGCGGTCCCGGCCTGGGCAATATCGCGCCCGAACAAAGTGATTACTTCGCCATGGTCAAAGGCGGAGGCCACGGAAATTACCGCAACCTCGTCGTTGCTCCCGCCTCTGTGCAGGAAATGGCCGACCTGACCATTCTGGCGTTCGAGCTGGCGGACAAATACCGCAATCCGGCCATCGTTCTCACCGACGGTTTCGTAGGCCAAATGATGGAGCCGCTCGACCTCGAATACCGCGACATCATCGCCCCCGAGAAACCCTGGGCGGTGAAGGGAACTGCCGAGACACGCAAGAATATGGTGAGCTCGATTTACCTCGAGCCTGACGATCTCGAGGATCACCAGCGGCGCATGGAAGCGAAATACATCCGCGCACAACAAAGCGAGACGCGCTTTGAAGAATATTGCACTGAAGATGCGGAACTGATCGTAGTGGGATATGGCATTGTGTCGCGGGTGCTGCGCTCGGCAGTGGACCAGGCGCGCAAGCAGGGAATCAAAGTTGGATTGTTCCGCCCCATCACGCTGTGGCCATTCCCAACCCAGCAGCTACAAGCAACGGCGCTGCGCGCCGAAAAAGTTCTCACGGTGGAACTCAGTAACGGGCAGATGGTCGAAGACGTGAAGCTGGCCGTGGAAGGCCGGCGTCCAGTCGAGTTCTACGGAAGAGTAGGCGGAAACGTGCCTAGCGTGGAAGAGTTGCTGTCGACGTTCGAACAACAAATGCCGGCAGCGGTGTAGGACCATGTAGCCGCGGATGCCCCTCGTGCGGGGGAGACGGCCGGTGCAAGCCGGCTGGCCGACACCGGCGTCCGCCGCTACATGGGACGAGGATGGGCGACAAATGGAGACCGTAACTATGGCGAATCATGAGGTCGTCGAGGAATCGAAACCCGCCTACGATGTCGTCCACTCCAAATCGCATCTCTTTTATCCCGAGTACGAGCGCAAGTCCGACCTCAAGCACCAGACCCACTACTGTCCCGGATGCGGCCACGGCGTCGCCCACAAACTGATCGCTGAAGCTCTGGAAGACTTGAAACTACAGGATCGAACCATCTTGGTAAGCCCGGTCGGCTGCTCCGTATTTGCCTACTACTACTTCGATGTGGGCAACGTGCAGGTAGCGCATGGACGCGCCCCCGCTGCGGCAACGGGCTTGAAGCGAGCGTGCCCGGACAAGATTGTTATTGCCTACCAGGGCGACGGTGACCTGGCGGCGATCGGTACCGCTGAGATCGTGCATGCCGCCAATCGCGGTGAAAAGATTTCGGTGTTCTTCGTGAACAACGCCATCTACGGAATGACCGGTGGACAGATGGCACCTACGACGCTGGTCGGCCAACGCAGCACGACCTCACCTTGGGGACGACGTCCCGTGAACGAAGGTTTCCCGCTGCACATGGCCGAGATGCTCTCTTCGCTCGAAGCTCCGGTGTACATCGAACGGGTCGCCCTCTCCGATAACAAGAACATTATGAAGGCGCGCCGTGCCGTGCGCAAAGCGCTCGAACTGCAGCGAGCCGGGGCTGGATTTACCTTTGTCGAGATTCTGTCTCCATGCCCGACGATCTGGGGCAAGGATCCGGTGGAAGCCCGCAAATGGGTGGCGGAGAAGATGATCCCCAGCTTCCCGCTGACCGTTTTTCGCGATCGCAAAGTTGAAATGCCGAATAGCAATGAGCCGCCGCACAAAACTGTGCAGGAAGTTGTGGAAGGCGAGCGCCAGGCGGCCCGCGAGGCTTTTGTGCCCGGACGAAGTCATCACTTCCAGCATCTCGACATCAAGATCGCCGGCTTTGGCGGACAGGGCGTGCTGTTGCTCGGCCAACTTCTTGCCGAAATGGGGATGCGCGAAGGCCTGGAGGTCAGTTGGCTTCCTTCCTATGGCCCGGAGATGCGCTCCGGCAGCGCGCACTGCCACGTCTGCCTGTCGAAAGAACGCATCGGATCGCCTCTACTGTCCCACCCTGACCTTCTGATCGCGATGAACGAGATTTCTTTGCGCAAGTTCGCGGCTCAAGTAGCGGCCGGCGGCACCATCATCTACGGCCGCGAGCGGCTGCCCGAAGATCTTTCCATCCCTCAAGCACAGGTGGTCTGCATTCCTGCCTCAGAAATTGCGGACAAGCTAGGCTCTGCGAAAGTCGCGAACGTCGTTATGATGGGTGCGCTGCTGCAAGAAACCGAATGCCTCTCACCGGAAACAGCGTTGAAAGTCCTGGAAGCCAAGGTGAAGAATCCAGCCCTGCTGGAACTTGATCGCAAAGCGCTGGAAGCCGGACGATTGTACATCGATCACACGGTAGCGATTGGTGCGATGACCCAAGCCGACGGCTTTGCCGAATAACCAAACGTGTGCCCCATCCTTGTCACGCATTACGCGACAGGATGGGGTGTTGACTCGCTTATAGGCATTGAATCGCTTGACACGAGTTCATGAGGCTGCGGAAAAACTGTTTTTGTTGACCGAGAATTTACCTTAGAGACTAAAAGCCGCGAAAGCAACGTACTCACCGCAGCGCTGAAGCGCTGCGCCCCAAAGCCAATCCGATCGAGTTTTTCCGCAACCTCCTCGTGTCGGCGCTGTCACCAAAGGGCGCCCGACCGAAGACGCGCTCCTCGTCTGTGATTTCGATCACAAATTTCGGTGATAACAGGCATACCCCTGACCCCCGTCCAAGGTGATCCTGAGTACGGTGCAGGAGGTTCGTTTATGGCACCCCTTGAAGACAAACCCGGCCTTTCGCCGATCGCGGTGGCCGAGCCGGAAGTGAAAGCTAACTCTTTCGTATCACTGAAGAACGTACTCTTCGCCACTGATTTCTCCGCCACTTCAGCGGCCGCTCTGCCCTATGCCGCTGCCATTTGCCGGCGGTTTGGCAGCACGTTGCACGCCGTCCACGTTCTCTCGGAAGCCAGCCTGCTAATGATGACGGGAGGAGTGGATTACGTCAGCATGGGCACGATCTACGAAGACGCGCACAACGAAGCCGATGAGCGCTTGCAGCACGCTTGCGAGCGCCTGGAGGGAGTTTCTCACCGGCACCACGTGCGCCATGGTCAAGTCTGGAAGAACCTTGAACCAATCATTCAGGAAAACGAGATTGATTTGATCGTTCTGGGTACGCATGGCCGAACCGGTTTGGGAAAACTCTTGCTGGGCTCGGTGGCGGAAGACATTCTGCGCCACGCGGACTGTCCCGTGCTGACAGTGGGGCCAAGAGTTTCTGGGCATGCCAAGCTGCCGGCCCTGGTAGAAGGGCACGATCTGGCACCGCTGGAATTGGAGATCCGGCAGATTGTTTGCGCTACCAATTTCGGCAAGAATTCCGCCTTAGTCGCCAACGCAGCCATCACGCTAGCCGAAGAGTTTCGCGCGCGGCTCACGCTGCTGCACGTGATCGAAGATTACTCGCAGCTCGGCCGCAAGCCCGAACCGATGGAAGAGGGGATGCGGCGCTTGCAGGAATTAATTCCGGGCAACACGGCACTGCAGTACGCCCCAGAATTTCTGCTGGAATTTGGATCCGCGCCGGAGCGCATCCTGAAAACGGCGTGCGATGGCGAAGCGGACATTATCGTTCTGGGGGCGCGCTCGTCCGCCGAGGTTGGCACATCTCACTTTCCCTGGTCCTCTGCGCATCACGTTATCTCCCAGGCGCATTGCCCAGTGCTGACGATTCGGGAGTGAAGAAAGGAACCGTTTGACGTTTGCAGTTCCATCGTTCATAGAGTCGTTTCAAGCCAGGCGGTTTATACGTCACCAACAACGTTATATTGCCATTGCAGTGGCGATTTATGCAGGCCTGTGGGCTGCGGACCGCCCCGCCGAGATCGGTGCTACTCTCGTCTACACTCTGCCGCTTTGTAATTTCATTGCTCTCATTCAGGACCATGCGAATTTTCTCTACCAACGCAAACGCCCTCTGGTTTCCTGGGCGATCTACATTGGCTTGATGGTGCTCATCTCCGTGGCGGGAGTGGCGGTGGTGAACATCCTTCGCTATCCAACCGCAAAGTATCCTGGCGAGACTCTGTGGCAGTACATAAAAAACGGATGGAAGCTACCCTTCATGGCCACAATGATCGTCGGCGTCAGCACGCAGCTCTACCGCAGGATGCGGGAGCGGCTGGAAAGCAGAAACCGGGAGCTGCAACAAAAGGTGGAGCTGGAAACTGCGGTGAGGGAACTGCACGAGCAGGAATTGCAGCAGGCACGCGAGATTCAGCAGTCGCTTCTGCCCAAGCAGATTCCGCAACTCCCCGGGTTTGAAATCGAAGCTGCCTGGGAACCGGCGCATGTCGTGGGCGGCGATTATTTTGACGTGATCAGGCTGAGCGAGACGAAGGTCGGAATCTGCATCGCCGATGTGGTCGGCAAAAGCGTTTCCGCCGCATTGCTGATGGCTAACGTGCAAGCCAGCGTACGTGCTTTCGCTACTGAGTCGACCTCTCCATCAGAGCTTTGCGCGCGGGTGAACTCAGTTCTGTGCTCCAGCATCAGTACAGGGAAGTTCGTAACGCTCTTCTATGGCGTGCTCAACGCCGAGCGGTGGATCTTCGAATACACCAGTGCCGGACACCCGCTTCCAATCGTGCTGCGTGCCGGCGGCGATGTGCAGGAACTCACCAATGGCGGTGCGGTGCTGGGCGTTTTTCCCGACTGGAAGTATCACGATTCGCATCTTCAATTTCGACATGGTGATCGCCTCCTGCTCTTTACCGATGGCATCACCGAAGCGGGGTTACAGGACGGCAAAGAGTTCGGAGACCAAGGGCTGATCGAAAGCGCGCGCCAGTATGCGGGAAGGCCCACGGCGGAGCTCAAGGAACTGCTCCTGGTAGATGTGAAGCAATTCTGCGCTTTTCAGCTGAAGGACGATGCCACTTTGATCGTAATTTCGGCTTTACCGGACAGCGATCACGCGCAGAGAGAAGACTTAGAGGCCAGCGATGCAGTTTCTGTCTGGGAGAGCTGACCCAAAACGAACTTTCCTTGGCAAAATAACTGCTTCTATCGTTGTGCCTGTCCCGCTGCGAGGAATAGAATCGCGAGCTTGGGGCAGTATTCATAATCGCTTTCATCCATTCATGACTTTGGTCGACCAATTCTATGGCCTCATACGTTGCGAAACCCGCCCCGCCCAATCAGGACAAGCGCTGGAAACTGGTGGACGCTACCATACGTCGCCAGGGAGCACACCCGCGCGGACTGATTGAGACCTTGCACACCGTGCAGGAGGCGTTCGGATACCTTGACGCACACGCCCTGCGTTACGTGGCGATGTCGTTGCGCGTACCCCTGAGCCGTGCCTTCGGTGTTGCCACGTTCTATCACTTTTTCACTTTAAAGCCGGCCGGTGAGCATACCTGCGTGATCTGCATGGGCACCGCTTGCTACATCAAGGGAGCGCCGCAGTTGCTCGACGCTGTGCAGAAAGACCTCGGGATCGTTCCGGGAGAAACTACTACGGATAAGAAAGTGTCTTTGCTCACGGCGCGCTGTCTGGGCTCCTGCGGCCTTGCTCCGGCGGTTGTGTACGATCAGGAAGTGGCGGGGAAGGTGAGCACCGCTGCAGTTCGCGAACACCTTAAGAAGTGGACGGTCGCATGACACCAGAGGAACTCGAGCAGATTGCTGAAGACGAACGCGCCGAACAAGGCAAATACAGGCAGAGGGTCAATGTGTGCGTGGCTGCCGGATGTCTGTCTTGCCAGTCTCAGTCAGTGAAGGACACACTCGAGCAGGAAGTCACCCGCCGCGGCGCCAAGGATCACTGCCAGATTAAGGGTGTGGGCTGCATGGGACTGTGTTCCGAAGGTCCGCTGGTCTCGACCAGCAACGGAGTTCTTTACAAGAAAGTGACGGCAGCAGATAGCCCGGCGGTGCTCGACAGCCTTGCCGCGGAACCGGTCTCGCGCCTGCTGTGTTCTACCGAGGTGCCATTCTTTCAGCGGCAGAAGAAGATTGTGCTGGAGAACTCCGGCGTGATCGATCCTGAGCGCATTGGAGACTACATAGAGGCCAACGGCTACTCCGCCCTGATCAAGGCGCTCACCGAAATGGCGCCGCGGGAAGTCATCGACGAAATCACCCGCAGCGGACTGCGCGGGCGCGGCGGCGCCGGATATCCGACCGGTCTGAAATGGAGCACGGTCTCCAAGTCCGTGGGCACGCAGAAATATGTGATCTGCAATGCGGACGAGGGCGACCCCGGCGCGTTCATGGATCGTAGCGTGCTTGAGAGCGATCCTCACCGCGTCCTCGAAGGGATGCTCATCGGCGGGTACGCCGTGGGCGCGTCGGAGGCATACATCTACGTGCGCGCCGAATACCCGCTGGCCATCAAGCGCCTGCGGAATGCGATTCGGCAGGCAGAACGCATCGGGCTGCTGGGCGCCAATATCTGCGGCACGCGCTTCAGCTTCCGAATCGATCTGCGGCTCGGTGCGGGAGCCTTCGTCTGCGGCGAAGAGACTGCACTCATCGCGTCGGTGGAGGGAAAACGGGGCACGCCGCGTCCGCGTCCGCCGTATCCCGCGATGGAAGGTTTGTTCGGGCAGCCCACGTTGATCAACAACGTGGAAACGTTCGCCAATATTGCGCCCATCGTCCGCAACGGGGCCGACTGGTACGCGGCGCTGGGCACGGATAAGAGCAAGGGGACAAAAGTGTTTGCGCTTGCCGGGCGAGTCGAGAACACGGGCCTGGTCGAAGTTCCCATGGGAATCTCGTTGCGCGAGATGGTTTTCGAAATTGGCGGAGGCATTCCCGACGGCCGGAAATTCAAAGCGGTACAAACCGGAGGTCCTTCAGGAGGTTGTCTCCCTTCGGAATGCCTCGACATGCCGGTGGATTACGAATCGCTGGCGCGTGCGGGATCGATCATGGGTTCCGGCGGCATGATTGTCATGGACGAAAGTTCCTGCATGGTCGACGTTGCCAAATATTTCATGGATTTCTGCATGACCGAGTCTTGCGGCAAATGCATCCCCTGCCGCGTGGGCACCTACCAGATGCATCGCATTCTCTCGGCTATTACCGGCATGACGGCCACCGAGCAGGATTTGAAAATGCTGGAAGAACTCTGTGATTTGTTGAAGCACACCAGCCTCTGCGGCCTGGGTCAATCGGCGCCGAATCCGGTAGTCAGCACCCTGCGCTCGTTCGCCGAGGAATACCGGGCGCACATTCAAGAGCACAAGTGTCCGGCTGGGGTTTGCGGTCAGCCCGTAGGAGAACCCGTATGAGGCCCGTCACTGCGGTCAAGACCCTGAAGATCGATGGCCGTGATATCAGCGGGCGCCAGGAAGAGACTATCCTCGACGTCGCCCGGCAGAACGGCATCTTCATTCCGCGCCTCTGCGAAATGGATGGCCTCTCCGATGTCGGCGCTTGCCGTTTGTGCCTGGTCGAGATCAAAGGCCAGAACAAGTTGCTTCCCGCCTGCGTCACCGCGGTGGAAGAGGGAATGGAAGTCACCACGGATTCCGAGCGCCTGAACAATTACCGCCGCATGATCCTGGAACTCCTGTTCACCGAGCGCAACCACGTTTGCTCGGTGTGCGTCTCCAATGGCCACTGCGAGATGCAGATGCTGGCTCAGCGTCTCGGTATCACGCATGTCCACTTCCCATACCGTTATCCCAAAGAAGAGGTCGACGCTTCGCACGACCGTTTCGTCATCGATCACAACCGCTGCATCCTGTGCACTCGTTGTGTGCGCGTCTGTGACGAAATCGAAGGCGCGCATACCTGGGACGTAATGGGCCGGGGCATCGGAGCGAAGGTGATTACAGATTTGAATGAGCCGTGGGGAAGCTCGGAAACCTGCACCAGCTGCGGCAAGTGTGTGCACGTGTGTCCGACGGGCGCGTTGTTTGAAAAAGGCCGCTCGGTGGCCGAGATGTTGAAGCGCCGCCAATTTTTGCCGTATCTGACAATGATGCGGGGGGAGAACGAATGAGGGGCCCTAAAGCAGCCAGTGTAGTTCCGGACGCCTCGTCCGGGGTTGCGCGCCAAGGCGCACAATGCCGGACTTTATGTCGGCCAGACTGCTCGCCAGGCTCAGGCTCTGGCACGGGTCGCTTCGCGCCGCGGAGCGGACGAGGCGTCCGCCCCTACACAAACAAGGTCGCGGGTAAACGATGACTAAAGCGCGAATCGCCACGGTCTGGCTCGATGGGTGCTCGGGCTGTCACATGTCGTTTCTCGACATGGATGAACGGCTGTTAGCCATTGCCGGCGCCGCTGACCTCGTTTATAGCCCGCTGGTGGACGCGAAAGAATTTCCCGAGAATGTGGACGTTACGCTGGTGGAAGGCGCGGTCAGCAGTGAAGAGGACTTGGAGAAGATTAAAAGAATCCGCGAGCGTACCAGGATTCTGGTCTCGCTGGGCGATTGCGCCGTCACGGCCAATGTCCCCGGAATGCGAAATCCATTCGGCACAAAAGCAGTGTACGACCGCGCTTATCGGGAAAACGTGACCTTCGACCCGGGCATTCCCAATCAGGTCGTGCCCGCGCTACTGCCTACGTCGCGGCCGGTGCACGAGTTCGTCAAGGTGGATGTCTTTGTACCGGGTTGCCCCCCTTCAGCGGACACAATTTATTACCTGGTGACTGAATTGCTGCAAGGAAGGATGCCGGACTTGAGTCCGAAAACCCGGTTCGGTGCGTAAGCAACCGAGAGCTGAGACTCAAAGCTCATAGCTCATATCATCGCTAATAGGGAGACGTCGTGAAGCAGGGCAACACCATCGTCATCGATCCGGTGACACGCATCGAAGGTCATTCCAAGATCACGCTGCACCTTAACGAGGATGGCCGAGTTGAAGAGGCTCGCTTTCACGTGACGCAATTCCGCGGCTTTGAGAAGCTGTGCGACGGTCGTCCATTCTACGAAATGCCGTCGCTGATGGCGCGCATCTGCGGAATCTGTCCGGTGAGCCATCTCATCGCCTCGGCCAAAGCTTGCGATTCATTGCTGGCGGTAAGAATTCCGCCGACTGCCGATAAGTTGCGGCGCATTTTTGGACTGGCGCAGGTCACGCAATCGCACGCCTTGAGCCTGTTTCATCTCTCTTCGCCGGATCTGTTGCTAGGCATGGATGCCGATCCCGCTAAAAGCAATATCTTCGGCGTAGCCGAACAGAATCCTGCGCTGGCGCTGGACGGAATCAAGCTGCGCCAGTTCGGGCAGAAGATTATCGAGCGGCTAGGGGGGAAGCGCATTCATCCCGCCTGGATCGTTCCCGGCGGAGTTAGCGAGCCCCTCAGCGAAGCCAATCGCGATGCGATCCTGTCCAGCCTGCCCGAGGCTCTTGCCATCGCCGAACGCACCCTGGAATGGTTCAAGAGCAGCATGGAGCGCTTCCGGGAAGAGATTTCCACGTTCGGCAACTTTCCCACGATGTTCATGGGTATCGTGAAGAAAGACAACGGGCTCACGTTCTACGACGGCAAGCTGCGCATCGTCGATGCCTCCGGCCATGTTGTGGCCGACGATCTCGATCCCGCCAATTATTCCGACTACATCGGGGAAAAAGTCGAGCCGTGGAGCTATCTGAAATCCACGTATTACAAGCCGAAGGGCTTTCCCGATGGAATTTACCGGGTCGGGCCTCTCGCGCGGCTCAACGTTGCGGACCGCTGCGGCACCGAGCGCGCCGATCAGGAACTGGCCGAGTTCCACGAGTTGCAGCGTACTGCCGTGCTCAGCTCGTTCCATTATCACCATGCCCGCCTGATCGAAATTCTCTATTGCATCGAGCGCCTGGGGCAGTTGCTGAACGATCCCGAGATCCTTTCCAAACACGTGCGAGCGGTGGCGCATCCCAACGCTTTGGAAGGGGTTGGAGCCTGCGAAGCGCCGCGCGGAACGCTCTTTCATCACTACCGGATCGACGAGCAAGGACTGATTCGATGGGTCAACCTGGTCATCGCAACCGGCCACAACAATCTGGCGATGAATCGCAGCGTCCTGCAGGTAGCCAAGCACTTCGTGCAAGGCAAGCGTCTGAGCCGGGGAATGCTGAACCGAGTGGAGGCAGTAATTCGCTGCTACGATCCCTGCCTGAGTTGCTCGACGCACGCGCTGGGACAAATGGACTTGCAAATCCAGCTAGTCAGCGCGGATGGCGAAGTGCTCGACGAAATCGTGCGCGGATGATGTAGGCCCGGACGCAGCCTGCCAAGACCTTGCTGAAGGGGCCGCCCTGGAGCGACATAGTCGCCTAAGGTTTCTATGCTTTTCATTGCGCTGCGCGCAACCCCGGACGAGGGCGTCCGGGGCCACATAAATCTATCGATATCGAAATCATGGGTCGAGTTCTCATTATCGCGTATGGCAATCCGCTCCGTTGCGACGACGGGCTTGGCTGGCGTGCGGCGGAAGCTCTGGAAGGAAAGTTTACTCCGGACCAGGTTGAAATCGTGCGCGTGCATCAGCTCGCACCGGAATTGGCGGAGGCCATCAGCCGGAGTGATGGCGTGATCTTGCTTGATGCCGCTACTCCGCGATCGATCGAGATGAAGCCCGGTGACGTTCACGTCGAAGAATTCCAGCGCAACAAGGCGAATCAGTCATCGCGATTTTGTCACGCATTCTCTCCTGGCAGTGTCCTGGAGTTGGCGGCTGAACTCTACGGGGTTGAGCCGCGCGCGTTTTTCGTGACCATGATCGCAGAAGATTTCGCACACGGTGAATTCCTCTCGCCCAGGGTCGCCGCTGCACTTCCCGCGATGGTTGGCCGGATTGAGGCGCTTGTAGAGGAGATCGTTTCGGCCAAAGCGAACTGAAGACGTAACATTGAATCTGCGTCCCGCCATGGCAGTCGCATCGAAACCCGCGAAAGGAAGGCTTCGTATCACCTTGCGTGGTGCGGTTCAAGGGGTTGGGTTTCGGCCCTTTGTTTACCGTCTCGCACGAGAGATGTCGCTGACGGGATGGGTGCTGAACTCCTCGTCCGGACTGGTGGTCGAGGTGGAAGGAGCACTCGATCATCTGACCGCGTTCGAGGAACGGCTGGAGCACGAGCGCCCCAAAGCTTCCGTTGTCACGGTTCACGAATCCGCAAGAATTGCGGCTGAGGGCTCCACCAAGTTCGAGATTCACGCCAGCGACTCGGATACCGGCAAGTCGGTCAACGTTCTCCCGGACCTCGCCACTTGCGATGACTGCCGAAATGAGCTGTTTGATCTCTCCAATCGACGCTTTGAGTATCCGTTCACCAACTGCACCAACTGCGGACCGCGCTACACCATCGTGATCGATATCCCGTATGACCGGCCGAATACGACTATGAAAGATTTCGTGCTCTGCCCGCAATGCAGGGAAGAGTACGAGAATCCCGTTGACCGTCGCTTTCACGCACAGCCGAACGCGTGCCGGGTCTGTGGGCCGAAGCTCGAGGGAACGATTTCAGATACGGCGAAAGCTTTGCTCGGAGGCGAAATCGTCGCCTTGAAAGGCATTGGCGGATTCCAGTTGCTCGCGGATGCGCGCCAACCTACGGCGGTTATGCGCCTGCGCGAACGCAAGCATCGCGAGGAGAAGCCGTTCGCGCTGATGATGCCTACACTCGCCATGGCACGCGAGTACTGCGAGATTGCGCCCGCGGAAGTGGAACTGCTCGAATCGCAAGCTGCTCCGATTGTGCTTCTGCAGCCGAAGCCCGGAACCGACATTGCAGGGAATGTCGCGCATTGTTCTCCGTATTTGGGAGTCATGCTGCCGTACTCGCCCCTGCATCATCTGCTGATGAAGGAATGCCCGTTCCCGCTGATCGTGACCAGCGGCAACCGGAGTGATGAGCCGATCGCAATCGGCAACGACGAAGCCACTACTCGCCTGAAAGACATCGCAGATCATTTTCTGATGCACAACCGGCCCATCGTGCGGGCGTGCGACGACTCTGTCGTTCGTCTCACCCGAGGCCGTGCGGGTATTCTCCGCCGGGCTCGTGGATACGCTCCCTTGGGAGTCAGAGTCGCGCGAGAACTTCCACCCGTGCTCGCTGTCGGCGGACATCTCAAGAACACGGTAGCAATCGCCGTGGGGCGCGACGTCTTTCTTAGCCAGCACATTGGTGATCTGGAAACCCTCGAAGCGCGTCAGGCCTTCGAAAAGGCCATCGCAGATCTGTGCCGCCTCTACAGCTTTAAACCGGAAACCATAGTCTGTGACTTGCATCCCGATTACGCCTCGACGCACTGGGCCGAGCGTTCTGGACTTCCGGTGATTCGGGTGCAGCACCATCAGGCGCACGTTACGGCTTGCGGCGCCGAGAACAATGTCGAGGGCCCGTATCTCGGAGTCTCCTGGGATGGCACAGGGTACGGTCTCGATGGCGCAATCTGGGGTGGAGAATTCTTCCGCGTAGAAGGCACTCGTTACGAGCGCGTCGCACATCTGCGTTCCTTTGGCCTGCCTGGAGGAGATGCCGCCGTCCGGGAAGGCTGGCGCTCGGCCGCCAGCCTGCTGTTTGAAGTCTTCGGGACCGAAGAAGGTGGGGACGGCTACCCTCGGGTGGCTGGCGATCGAAGTTCGTTTGAGATGAAAAGAGCGAGAGTCCGCGAAATGCTCGCCCGCAAGATCAATGTCGTTCCGACCACCAGCGTGGGACGTCTGTTCGACGGGGTAGCTTCGATTGCCGGGATTGCGCAGCAGAACCGCTTCGAAGGGCAAGCTGCCATGCTTCTAGAGAACCAGATCGGCGCGCTGCGTATCGAAGAAGCGTATCCTTTAGCTGATGGAGATTGGGGCCCGCTGGTCTCAGACTTGATGCAGGATTTGCGTGCGGGAATGCCCGTTCCCCGCATCGCGGCGCGATTCCACAACGCATTAGCCAATTGGATCGTGGAAGTTGCGGAGCAGGTGAAAGAGAAGCAGATCGTGCTCAGCGGCGGAGTGTTTCAGAACCGCTATCTGACGGAGCGGGCGGCAGCAGTTTTGGAGGCACGCGGCTTTGTGGTGCACACGCACCGGCAAGTCCCACCCAACGACGGGGGAATCGCATTGGGGCAAGCGGTGATGTCGGCGGGACCGTTCCAGCGCTGAGGTACCTAGATCCTTCGCTGCAAAACCCGCAGCTCAGGATGACAGGGGTAAAGGGATGGCGAGATTGCAACAGACCGCTTTAGTGCTGTAGTCGTCGAGGATAATCCATGTGCTTAGCAGTTCCCGGCCGGATAATAGAAATCATCGATAGAGGCGATATCGCCTTTCGCGTTGGGAACGTCGATTTCGGTGGCATCCGCAAAGAAGTGAATCTCGCGTACACTCCGAGGCTGAAGTCGGCAGGTACGTGCTGGTCCACGTCGGATTTGCCATCAGCGTGATCGACGAAGAAGAAGCCAAACGCGTTTTCGAATACCTCGAGCAAATGGGCGCGGTGAAAGAGGAACTCGGTGAAATTCCTCAGTGAATATCGGGATCCGAAAGCCGCCGAGAGACTGGCGGCCGCGATCCGGCAAAAGGTTACCCGTCCATGGACGATCATGGAAATCTGCGGCGGCCAGACTCACACAATCGTAAAAAGCGGCCTTGAAGACCTGCTGCCGAAAGAGATCACGTTGGTACACGGACCGGGATGTCCAGTCTGCGTCACGCCCATCGAACTCATTGACAAAGCGGTGGCAATCGCCAAACGTCCGGACGCAATCTTCTGCTCCTTTGGCGACATGCTACGAGTGCCTGGTTCGTCGAAGAGTCTGTTCGACGCCAAGGCCGAAGGCGCGGACGTACGCATCGTTTACTCACCGCTGGATGCGCTCAAGTTAGCCAAAGCGAATCCGGCGAAGCAGGTGGTCTTCTTCGCCGTGGGATTCGAAACCACTGCGCCCGCAAACGCAATGGCCGTGTGGCAGGCAGATCACGATGGGGTGGAGAACTTTTTCATCCTCGTTTCGCACGTGCTGGTTCCGCCGGCCATGGAGGCTTTGCTCTCGTCCGAGCAGTGCGTGGTGCAGGGCTTTCTCGCTGCCGGCCACGTTTGTACCGTGATGGGTTTCGAGGAATACTTTCCGATCGCGGAGAAATACAAAGTTCCCATCGTGGTGACGGGATTCGAGCCGCTCGATTTGCTCGAGGGGATTTATATGAGCGTAATCCAGCTCGAAGAAGGACGCCACCAGGTGGAAAATCAATACACGCGCGCGGTGAGGCGGGAAGGGAATCGCCCGGCGCAGAAGACGATCTCCGAGGTATTCGAAATCACTCCGCGGCAATGGCGCGGCCTGGGAGAAATTCCTGCCAGCGGTTTCCAGTTGCGCGGACGCTTCCAGAAATACGATGCCAACCAGCGCTTCCCGTTCACCGGCGAGCCTGCGAAGGAATCCCCCGAGTGCATCAGCGGCCTCATTCTGCAAGGACTCAAAAAGCCGCACGAGTGCGCGGCATTTGCGGTGAAATGCACGCCGGAGAATCCGCTGGGCGCTCCCATGGTATCGACCGAGGGCGCGTGCGCGGCCTACTACCACTATGGCAGACGCGAAAATCAATCCCCTCAACCTGAGCTGTCCGGTTCCGCGCGTCGCTGACGATCGCATCGTTTTGGCCCACGGCGGCGGCGGACGGCTCACGCATCAGCTGATCGAAAAGATCTTTCTCCCGGCTTTTTCCAATGCTGCGCTCGAGCAGCGCCATGACGGCGCAGTTGTGTCGGTGAATGGTGCGCGTCTGGCTTTCACCACTGATTCCTTCGTAGTGCGCCCCCTGATTTTTCCGGGAGGAAATATTGGCGATCTCGCGGTGAACGGCACAGTGAATGATCTCGCCATGTGCGGCGCCCGACCTCTGTATCTGAGCAGCGGCTTCATTCTGGAAGAAGGGCTGGAGATGCAAACCCTGCGAACGGTCGTTACCTCGATGCAAGAGGCGGCAACAAAAGCGAACGTGAAATTAGTGACCGGCGATACGAAAGTTGTCGATAAAGGGAAGGGCGACGGCATTTTTGTGAATACGTCAGGCATCGGAGTAATCGAGTCCAATGTGAAGATTCCGATAAGTCCTGCCTCGGTTCAGCCCGGCGACGCCGTAATCATCAGCGGAGACCTTGGCCGACATGGGATTGCGATCCTTTCCGTCCGAGAAGGCCTTGAGTTCGAATCCCCCATCTTGAGCGATACCGCTTCAGTCTGGCCCGCTGTTGAAGCCCTGCTGAATGCCGGGATCGAAATCCACTGCCTGCGCGACCTGACCCGCGGCGGGCTGGCGACCACTCTGAACGAGATCGCCGCCGACCGCGACGTCTGCATCAAGCTGGAAGAAGCGCTGATTCCGGTGCATGAAGTGGTGCAGGGTGCGTGTGAAATCTTTGGGCTCGATCCCTTGTATGTGGCGAATGAAGGGAGATTTGCGGTATTCGTGCCCGCAGCACAAGCCGATGCGGCTCTCGACGTCATGAAGAAAGTAGAAGTGTCGCAAGGATCAGTCCGCGTCGGTAGTGTGGAAGAGAGTCCAAAACGCACGGTGATTCTGCAAAGCCGCATCGGCGGCAATCGCGTGGTCGATATGCTGAGTGGAGAACAATTACCGAGGATTTGCTGAAGGGGTATCTGGCATGGAAAAAATCTTGTTCGTTCTAGTCGGGGCGCTACTCTCGACCTTAGTTTCTAAGTTCACAAGAGACTCTAAGCTATCCCCGAATCATTCACGCTGAGGTACCTCTATATCCTGCAAGTGCACTTTCGGCGAGGCGAAGCGGTAAAGTAGAAGCCGAATTCGAAGTGAAGGCCGGACACGTGATCAGGGCAAAAGCGAGATCCGGCAATCCACTCAAGCATTGATCTCAAGTGAACTACTTGATCCGTCATGCCTGCCAAGGATTCATTATCGTCACTCCGCAGCCTTCGAAATCACTCTCGTTACGGGTCGCCAGGATTGCTCCGTGCACTCGCGCAATGGCGGCTATCTGCGCATCGAAATCCGACATTATTCTCCCATGGCGACGGCGTGTGGATGAGACCAGCGAGAATGCGTGGGCAGCTTTCTCGTCAAAGGACAGAACCTGGCCCGCGAAGACCCCTAGTGTTCTTTCTGCGCCTGCTCGCATTAGATCCCGGCGTTTACCGAGAGGGAGCAGTTCAATCCCCAACAAAATCTCTGCCACTGTGATTGAGGTGAGGTGAGCATCGTCTGCGCTCAGACGATTGAACCATTGGAGTACCAGTGGCTCCGGGGTTGGCCGCATCAGCTCAGAAATAACATTGGTGTCTAGAATTGTCACGGAATGAGCTCCGGCGTTGGAACCTGCCTACTTCCAATCCTTCATCCAGTCGGGATCGCGCATAGGTTGCCGTGGTGGCAGCTCTAATTCGACCCCTCCCAGCGGTTCCCAGATAGACCGGATGCGCTTCACCAGATCAGCGCCACTCTTTGGCTTGTTCGGTTTGTCGAGGGCGCTCTTCAGAATCTCCCGCGCTTCCTGTTCCATCGACCGCCCGTTTTGCGCAGCCCGCACCTTCAGCCGATGCTTTAACTTTTCTTCCAGGTTTCGAACGGTAATGCTGGCCATGCAATCAATGATAGCAATGCTAGCAATGATTGCACAAGCCCAGAGCCCGTCAAAGTGTAAGCGTCTGTTTGTGAGCAGGGTAGTACCGCTGGACCTTGCATAGCTCCTGCGGGGCGCTCACAATATGCCGAGCAGGAGGTGCCCGTGTGTTCACTCTCTGCGCAGTTCCGCATCCTCCTCATTCCGCACCACCTGCAGTCTCCGTGACCCAAATCACGTCTGCCCGTGAGAATTATCACTGCCGGGTTTTGTTAGAGCCTGACA
>Ga0207702_10001919_pt1 | contig 20322 bp, 11 predicted proteins | sample KBSCornC62_FD_184302 | JGI IMG/M metagenome (GOLD analysis project Ga0207702, IMG submission 184302) | Corn rhizosphere microbial communities from Kellogg Biological Station, Michigan, USA - KBS Corn C6-2 (SPAdes) (version 2) | ecosystem: Host-associated > Plants > Roots > Rhizosphere > Soil ...
GCGCGCACGCGGCGCCATCGGCTCAGGGCGAGCAATCCGAACAGCAGCATGCCGCCGCCGAACGCCATGCGGTAGAACGCGGATACCGTCGGCCCGACGTGCGCAAGCTTGACGAAGATGCTGGTGCTGCTGATCAGGATCGCGCCGACCAGCATCTGCATCAGCGCCGGGCGCGGGATGGCGCTCACGCGGCCGGCCTGCGACCGCGCGACAGCGGCGACGTGGCGATCATGCGGGTTCGGGTGCCCAGCCGGCGTCGTCGTCCGGCAGCGCGCGGCGTTCGGCGAGTTCGGCGTCGATGCGTTCGGCGATGGCGCGGGCGCGCGGCCAGTCGGTCGTGGCCACCATGACGTTGACCAGGGCCAGCGGCGGCAATTCGCCGGCGGCGCCGGTCAGGTACTGGCCGCTGACGAACGCGGGGATGCCGTCGTGCTCGAGGGCGGCCTTGACCAGATTCGCGTCGATGATGTTCTCGGCTTGGTAGACGATATCCATGCTCAGGGCCTGCCGTCCCGAACCACGCTACTTCATCTCGGGCGGAGCGACAAGCGCCGCGCGCCCGGCCTCGCTCAGGCCGAACACGGCGATCTCGGGATCTTCGTAACCCGGCGTGCCGAGGCGCTGCTCCACCGCGGCGAGGCACGCCGCTTCGTCCGGCCACTGCGGCGGCGCGGGACGCGACGCGGGCCACGCATGGCGATGCAGCACGAGCAGATCGCCGCCGCCGGCGCCGTCGAGCACGGCATCCAGGTGCACGAAGTTGACGAAACGCAGGCCCGTCTGCGTGGGCGCGAAGTCGCCGTAGTCGCGCACGCCGCACAGCGGCGACGTCAGTCCGATGCGGATGTTCTGCCGGTGCACGCGCTGGTACAGCGGCTGCGGATCGTGGTCGGTTTCCAGCGACCACGGCGCCTCGATCAGGGTCAGCGTGCCGGCCGGCCACGCGCGCAAGCGGCGGTAGAAGTCCGGGATCGGTCCGTCCGGCAATTCGGTGCGGTAGGGATTGTGGGCCGGGTCGTAGTCGAACTGGAAATACGGATCGGTCATGAACTGGTTCGGCGCGTACCACCACGCCGGGATCGGTCCGAGCGCCAGCAGCGCCGCGATCGCGGCGGCGCCGAGCGCCGCCTGCAGCGGCGGCGCGCAAGGCCTGAGCACGCCCGCCAGTCCCTCGGCCGCGAACAGCAGCAACAGCGGGATCGCCGGCTGCAAGTAACGCGCGAACGTGCCGGGATGCTGCACCCACGCGGCATGCGACACCGCCACCGCCGCCGCCGCGCCGCACACGACGAACGCGAGGTAGCCGACGAAGGCCGCGTCGCGTCGGGCCCAATTCGCCGCGCCGAGCAGCGCGAACAGCAGCACGATCGCGCCGAGCCAGGACTGCCCCACTCCGGCTGCGAGCAGCAGCGCGCGCCACACGGTATCGAGGGCGACCGTGCCACCGCCCGATTTGCCGGCCAGCGCCGCGAAATCGGTTGCCAGCGGCGGCGCCAGCGCCAGCGCGAGCAAGGCCGCGGTCGCGAGCCCGAGCAGGATCAAGCGCCGCACGCCGCGCCAGCGCGCGGATGCGCCGCGCTCGCGCCCATCGCGCCCGGCTAGCGGAGCGAGCCCGAAAAATATGAACGGCAGCAGCGTGAACGGCAATGTGATCAGATGCAGCCAGGCCGCGAAGCCGGCACACAGCGCGTACGTCAATCCTGACCGACCGTCGCGTTGCAGCCACCAGCGCCGGAACGCGAACAGCGCGACCAGCACCAGCAGCGCGGTCAGCGCATACGGCCGCGCGGTGCGGCTGTGGTAGACCAGGAACGGCGCGATCGCGAGCAGCGCGGACCACAGCGCGAGCGTCGCCGGCGGGGCCTCGCGCCGCAGCAGCCACGGCAGCAGCACGACCGCGGCGATACCCGCCAGCAGCAGCGGCAGGTGCATGCCCCACTCGCTCAAGCCGCCGTGGAGGTACAGGAACCGGTAGTACAGCGTGAGCGGGATCGAGTAGTCGGCGAAGCCGAAATGCGTCGCGATGTCTGCGGCGTCGGCCTGCAACAGCTTGTGCAACGCGTGCCATTCGTCGTCGATCAGGATCTGCGTACCGAGCTGCCAGCTGCGCAGCACGCACGCGAGCAGCAGCGCGACCGCGCCGAACGCGAGCCAGAGCCCCGGCGCTTGCCGCCGCGCGGCGTTCAACCCGACGCCGCTTCGCCGGCCGTCAAGCGCCACTGCGGCGCGTCCGACAGAAACTTGGGCCGCGCCAGTCCCCAGCGCCAGAGGCGGTACGCGAGGCTGGTGCCGAGCACGCCGAAGCCGTAGCGCACGGAGCGGCGGAAACTGATCTGGCTCGCCTCGGGGAAATATTTCGTCGGGCAGGAGATCTCGCCGAAACGCATGCCGGCCGCAGCGGCCTGCACCAGCATCTGGTTGTCGAACACGAAATCGTCCGAGTTCGCCCGCAGCGGCAGCGTCTCCAGCACGCGCCGCGAAAACGCGCGGTAGCCGGTGTGGAATTCGGACAGTTTCGTGCCGAGCAGCAGGTTCTGCACGAAGGTCAGCAGGCGGTTCGCGACGTACTTCCAGCCCGGCATGCCATTGCGCAGCGCCGTATTGCCGAGGATGCGCGAGCCCAGCACCAGGTCGTACACGTCGGACGCGATCATCGCCGCCATCGCCGTGATCAGGCGGGGCTCGTACTGGTAGTCCGGGTGCAGCATCACCACGATGTCCGCGTCAGTGGCGAGCGCCAGCGCGTAGCAGGTCTTCTGGTTGCCGCCGTAGCCGCGGTTGCGCGGGTGACGCACGCAATGGATGCCCAGGCGCTCGGCGACGGCCAGCGTGGCGTCGTCCGAGGCGTCGTCGACCAGCAGGACGGTATCGACCACGCCGCGCGGGATCGCCGCATAGCAGGCTTCGAGCGTCTTTTCGGCCCGGTAGGCGGGCATGACAACGGCGATTTTCTTGTCGTGCAGCATCGGGCGCAGCGCCTTCGGGACTGCCGATTGTCCCATGCGCGGAGCCCGGAACCCAAGCCTACCTGCTAAACTGGCGTATTCGCTTCGAACGTTTTCCGCTCATGTCCGAAACCAGCGCCACACCGAACAATTTCATCCGCCAGATCGTGCTCGAGGACCGCAACGCCGGCAAACACGGCGGCCGCGTCGCAACGCGTTTTCCACCCGAGCCGAACGGGTATCTGCACCTGGGCCACGCCAAGTCCATCTGCCTGAATTTCGGCATCGCGCGGGAGTTCGGCGGCACGTGCAACCTGCGTTTCGACGACACCAACCCGGCCAAGGAAGACATCGAATACGTCGAGTCGATCAAGGCCGACGTGCGCTGGCTCGGCTTCGACTGGAGCGAGCTGCGGCACGCGTCGGATTATTTCGAGGTGTTTTATCTCAGTGCCGAAAAACTCATCCGCCACGGCAAAGCGTTCGTGTGCGACCTCAGCGCCGAACAGGTGCGCGAATACCGCGGCACGCTGACGGAACCCGGTCGCAACTCGCCCTGGCGCGAGCGCAGCGTGGACGAAAACCTGGACCTGTTCCGCCGCATGCGCGCGGGCGAATTCGCCGACGGCGCGAAAACGCTGCGCGCGAAAATCGACATGTCCAGCGGCAACATCAACCTGCGCGATCCAGCGCTGTACCGCATCCGCAAGGTGTCGCACCAGAACACCGGCGACGCCTGGTGCATCTATCCGATGTACGACTTCGCGCACGCGCTGTCCGATGCGGTCGAAGGGATCACGCATTCGCTGTGCACGCTCGAATTCGAAGACCACCGTCCGTTGTACGACTGGTGCGTGGCGAGCGTGGATCTCGCCGGCAACTCCGACCTCACCGCGCCGCTGCGCGCGGCAGGCATCGCCGTGCACGTCGGCGCGCCGCGCCAGATCGAATTCGCGCGCGGCAACCTCGACTACACCGTCATGAGCAAGCGCAAGCTGATGGCGCTGGTGCAGGATGGCCTCGTCGCCGGCTGGGACGATCCACGCATGCCGACGCTGTCCGGCCTGCGCCGTCGCGGTTTTCCGCCGGCCGCCATCCGCACGTTCTGGGAACGCGCCGGCGTGACGAAACAGAATTCGGTGATCGAATTTTCCGTGCTCGAAGGCTGCGTGCGCGACGTGCTCGATGCGGGCGCGCCGCGGCGTTTCGCCGTGCTCGATCCGCTCAAGCTCACGATCGCGAACCTGCCCGCGGATCACACCGAGCAGCTGACGTTTCCGAATCACCCGAAAGACGCGAGCTTCGGCACGCGCGAGGTCGCGTTCTCGCGCGAACTCTGGATCGAGCGCGAGGATTTCATGGAAGTGCCGCCGAAAGGTTTCCACCGCTTGAGCGTCGGCGGCGAAGTGCGCCTGCGCGGCGTCGGCATCGTCAAATGCACGGAAGCGAAAAAAGACGCGAGCGGCAACGTGACGGAAGTGATCTGCACGCTCGACCCCGACACGCGCGCCGGCCTGCCGGGCGCCGATCGCAAGGTCAAGGGCACGATCCACTGGGTCAGCGCGCGCCACGCCGTGCCCGCAGACGTGCGCCTGTACGACCGCCTGTTCACCGTGGCCGACCCGGACGACACCAGCGACGGCAAGACGTACAACGATCACCTGAATGCGGCATCGCTGCGCAAGGTCACGGGCTATCTGGAATCCTCGCTCGCCGACCTCGAACCGGAAACCGCCGTGCAGTTCGAGCGCCTCGGCTTTTTCGTCGCCGACCTGCGCGACCATTCGCCGCAGCACCCGGTATTCAACCGCACGGTGACCTTGCGCGATTCGTACGCCAAGGCCGCCGGCAAATGATGCTGCCGGGCCAACTGCACCTGACGCTGCCGATCTGGCTGCGCGAGGCGATCGATACGCAACGGCTGTATCCCGACGCGGAGTCCAAGGTCGCCCTCGCGATCGACCTCGCCCGGCGCAACATCCAAGCACAAAGCGGCGGCCCGTTCGGCGCGGCCGTGTTCGACGGCGACGGACGCCTGATCTCCGTCGGCGTCAACCGCGTGATCACGCAGAACTGCTCCGTCGCGCATGCGGAGATGATGGCGTACATGCTGGCGCAGCAGCGCCTGCAGCGCTACCGGCTCAACGAAGGTGGCGGGTCGTTCACACTCGCGACCAGTGCGCAGCCCTGTTGCCAGTGCTACGGCGCGACGTTCTGGGCTGGCGTCGATGAGCTACTCATCGGGGCGCGGTCCGAGGACGTCGAAGAGCTGACGGAATTCGACGAAGGGCCGAAACCGGCGGATTGGGTTGGGGAGTTGGAAAGGCGCGGGATTCGTGTGGTGCGGGATGTGTTGCGGGGTGAGGCGCGGGAGGTGTTGGCGGCGTATGGTCGCTCGGGCGGCGAATCATACTAGCGCTTGTCGCGGCGCGGCTGGTGCAAAGGCCTGTCCCATTTCTCCAACGGCCTATAGGGCTCAATCCAACAAATTTCCCATGCTGTTTACGATGCCCAGGCCGCGTCGATGGCCTGCGGTCCCGCGCAAGTGACCACAAGAGAGAAAGGCCCGCCGCGAGGCAGGCCTTTTTTTGCCGGTCAAAGCACAATGCGTCGCCGGCGCATCAGACGTAACCCGAAGCAACCCTACTGCAGCGCGTTGACCTGCACCGCCGTCACCATGGCGGGACTTGCAGTCGCCGCGCAGAGGTAGCCTGTCGCGGCCGCGCCACCGAGTGGAGCGGTCGCGGTGACTGTTGTGGAGGCCGTGCCCTTTTCGCCCAACGTGACGGGCAAGCCGGTTTGCGACAGCCACGACGGGACGCTGCAGGACACGGTGCTGGCAATCTGCAGCGCCAGTCCCTTGCCGATGGTCGGATCGATTTCAGACCAGCCCGATGCCGTTGGCGTTCCGAGTTCGATCGTCTGCGGTGGGCCGCCGCTGCCGGCCGCGCTGCTCGCCCAGTACCATGCGCCCGTGGTGCAGCCGGCGCCCGCGCCCAGACAGGCAAACGTGGGATATACCACCAGCCAGTAGTGTCCGGGAGTCAGTGCGGTGGGCGGCGCTCCCGCCGCTGCGAGGTTGAGCTGCAAATCGTCCGGCGAGCGCGCACTGCCGATCGCCACGCCGGCATTTGCCGCGGTCGTGTCGAAGCTCCACACCGGCGCGCTGCTGTTCTCCGGATTCCCACTCGGCCTGCCGCCAACGTCCGCGTAGATGCGCCAATGCAGCGGCAATTGCGGGCCGAAGCTCGCCAGCGAATCGGGGAACGCGAAGCCCGGCGTGTAGATAACCGACAGGTTTGCTGTGGCGAAACCGGTGACGGTGAAATCCTCCGCCGAGAAATTCTCCGCCGCGCCGTTTTCACGCGCGGCGTACTGCGTGCTGGACTGACCCCACATGTAGCGCGTCGTCTGGTGCACCCACTCGTAGTTCGCGTTGCCGCTGTTTCCTTGCGTCACGGCAAGGGAGCCGCCACCGGTATTCTTCAGCGTCACGTTGGCACTGGCCGGACCGCTGCCGACGGTGCCGAGATTCAGTATCGTCGGCATCACCTGCAGTTTCGGCGCCGGCACTTGGTACGCCACCGGCATGTGCAATGGCGAGAGCGTGGCGTCGTCCGGTAGCAGCAGGACCTCGGTCGGATAGGTGGCTGCCGGCGCCAGGCCCGCGCTGTTGATGCTCATCGTCAGCGCTTGGCTGGCGCCCGCGCTGAGCTTGAATGAGCTGGGCGTGATCGTGCCGATGGGATAGGCAAAGCTCGCCGTCCAGGTGACGGCATTGGGGCTGCTGGACGTCACCCGGCGTGTAAACGTGCAACTGGCGGCGCAATCGGAGCTGAGCAGGCTGGCCACGTTGAGCGCGTGCGGGTCGCCCCCCGCGTCGGGATTGGCGAGTGCGAAATCGAGTGTGTTCTCATCCATTACCAGACCGACCTTGCTCGCCGCGTCCACCTGGATGCGACCCGAACCCCGATCGAAGAATCCGCTCGCCGTCTTGCCGTCGGGCTGCGTCAGGCCATTTTCCCTTGCGCTCAGCATAAGCGCCGACTTGATTTGCGCTGGCGTCCAATGCGGTTGCGCCTGGCGCAGCAATGCCCCAGCGCCCGCCGTGTGCGGCGTCGCCATCGAGGTGCCGTTGTAAACGTCGACCCGATCCGCGCCCTGGGGCGAACCGTCGTTGGCGACGGCCGCTAGGATGCTGACGCCCGGTGCCTGCAGATCCGGCTTGACCATATCGAAGTACGTGGGGCCGAGCAGACTGAATGAAGCCAGCACGTCCGCCTGCGTCGCGTGGCGCGACGCCGCGTCGGGAATGTTTGCGGCGAGCACGTGCAGATTGTTCGGATTCGGCGGCGACGACAGCAGCAACGCGTTCAGCGCGGTGCCCTCGGACTGCAACACACCGAACGCAGGAACGTTCGTGCCGGGCACGCTGAGGGTCAGCGGCCCTTCGACGCGATTGTCCGAGATGATGACCGCGACCGCCCCGGCCGCTGCCGCCGCGTTCACTTTGGCGCTGAACGTGCACCCGCCGCGGCTGAGCAAGGCGATATTGCCGGCGAACGTGCCCGCGGCGAAGCCGCTGCAGCCGTCGATGCCGAGCGTGTCCGCATTGTGGAATTGTGGACTCAGCGTGAGCGCACCGTCGAACGCGAGCCGCCCGGGCGCGTCGCCGCCGCTGCTCGGCGTCAACACCGCGGTTTGCGTGGACGGGCCCGGGCCGATCAGGTTCAGCACCTGTGCGATCGAGCCGCCGGTGTGCGTGCCTGCAGCGACGGTCGCGACCCAGGGCTCGACATGGTTGACCGAACCGGGCTGGGGAGCCGCCCCGCCGCTGGTGTTGCCCGCCGCCGCGGCCACGAAGATGCCGGCCGATTCCGCCGACAGGAACGCGAGCGACGTTGGGTCGTCCCACGGAGTTCTGCCGCCCGAGATCGAGTAGTTGAGCACGTCGACGACGCCGTCGGCGATGGCATGATCGACCGCTGCGGTGGTCGCTGAATCCGTGCACAGGACCGTCGGCGAGCAGGCGTAGTAGATGACGAGGTTGGCGTGCGGCGCGACGCCTGCGATGTCGTGCACGTAGCCGTTGAAATCCGCCGAGCGGTAGTCGCCGGCGGCGGTACTGGCCGTGTGGCTGCCGTGGCCTTGCCGGTCTTCCACTGAGTACGCGCTGAACGCGCCCTCGCTTCGGGTCAGGTCGATCTCGTCGTAGACGCCGATCACCTTGTCGTTGCAACCGGCCGCGCTGATCAACGGCAGGCTGCACTGGCCGAGGTAGTTCCCGCTGCCGAGCGGATTCGTGACGCGGTAGCCCTTGCTGTCGACAGGCTGGAACGAAGGGCTCAGGCTGTTGTAGCCGGTGTCGATGTCACCGACCACTACGCCGTCTCCGAAAAATCCGACGCCGCTGTCGAACCCGCCGGCAAACAGGGTGTCCTGCGCCGCCGGGGCGTTCCACCACAGCCCGGGCGCACCGATGAAACCGGGCCCGATGTCGGTCGCAGGCGCGTACGCACGTTCGCGCACGACCTGCTGCACGTCGGGCAGGTTCGACACCGTCGCGGCTTCGGACGGCGTGAGCTCCAGCAGGCTCGCGTTGAGCGCATGCTGCAGCGACAGTATCGGCGTGACCGTGCGGCCAAGCGCTGCACTCATGGCTGCGACGTGCGCCTGCTGCTGATCCCTGAGAAACGACACGTAAGCTTGCGCCGCGGCGCTGTGCACGTCGAGCCGCCGGACGCCGAGCGCGGTCGTCTTCAGCGGCAGCGGCGCGAGCCCGCGGGCGAGTTGTTCGGCGTTGTACATCGCGAGCGGCGTTTCGGTGTAGCGCACGATGTAGCGCACCGGCTGCCGGGCCGCCGTGATCCCGACTGCGTCCGCCGGACTGTCGCCTGGCGACGCAGCATCGTCGATCAATACGATTGCTCGCGAGGAACTCGCGCAAACGAATGTCGCGAGCGCCGCGGCCAGCACGAGCGGCAAGCGGCACACCTTCAAAGGCACGGGCTTCATCCACGTCTCCTGTAGGGAAAACCGGCGCGCGACGCACGCCGGCGTCGCCGCAGGCCGGACGCATCGCGCGAATCCGGAATCCAGGCGATACCTCGGCGGCGACGCAGCGAAGCGACGGTCGAGTTGGGCCAGCGGCGACGGGTTTTATAGGCGCGAGGCACTCGGGAAGCTTTCGCTACCGATTCGATTCCTATGCGCCAAACCTGCACGGAAGATGCGTTTGCGCACGTCGTGGAACGAAGGCGAGCTGCGGCGGCGGCGAGCGGATCCTGCTGCGAAAACAACAGACAAAAAAAGAGGGGCGTGTCGCCACGCCCCTCCAAGACTTACGTTTTATCCAAGGATCAGTTCTGCACGGCCTTCACCGGGACGGCATAGACCGGCGTGCCCGCGTCGTTGCTGTCGAGGCAGAGGAACGCCGTGGCGCCGCTGGCGGCACCCGGGAACTGCGTGCTGTCAGCCGACACCGTGAGCGGCGAGTTGGAGAACGCGCCGAGCGTCAATGTGCCCGGGGCGGCGCTGAGCCAGGGGGCTCCGCAGGCCACCGTCTGTTCGACGTGCATCGCAAATCCCGGCGCGTTGGTGATGTGCGACCAGGTCGTTTCACTGAACACCGGGCCGAATTCAGCGCCCGTCGCTCCTTGACCGACCGTCGTCACGAACTGCGCCCAACCGCCATCCGTACCGGAGTTCATGTCGACGTACACCACCAGCCAGTAGGTACCGGCCGCCAGGTTCGTCGCCGGTGCACCGGCCGCAACGAGGTCCAGCGAGATCGTGTTGCCTGCCACGCTGAGACCCGTGGCACCGATCGTCGTGTCGTAGCTGTACACCGCCGGCGTCGCGCTGGTGATCGCTTCCGGGTCGCCGTTCGGCAGACTCGAGGCATCGCCATAGACGCGGAAATGCACGGCGTGGCCGGTCAAGGCCGTCAATGCCGTACCGGTCGAGAAGCCCGGAGCGACGATGCGCGTCAGGTTGGCGCCACTGACCGGTACCACGAAGTCGTCCGAGGCATACGAGCCCGAGGCGGCGTCCGTAAAGAAGGTCGAGTAGTAGCCGTTGTTGCCCTGGCTTGGCTGGTCGATGACGACGTACTTGATCGCGGTCGACGTGTTGTCGTTCGTGTTCGACACGTTCAGCGTCGGACCACCCGTGTTCTTCACCGTCAACGTCGACGACGCCGTCGTGTTGCCGTTCGGGATGCTGATCGACAGCGGTTGCGGCGTGGCCGCAATGTGCGGCGGCGGAACGATGATCGTCACCGGAATGTGCAGCGCCGGCAACGCGGTGTCGTCCGGGGTCAGGGTCACTTCAGCGAAGTGATTCAGACCATCGGCGTTTGCACCGGATGCATTGACATCGAACTCCACCAGACGCGAGCTGTGCGCCAGGATCGTCAGCGAGCTCGGTACCACCGAGATGCTGAGCGCGGAATCGCCGGTCACGCTGGCCGTCCACGTCACAGTGTGGTCCTGCGTGCTGCGCACCTTGCGCGTAAACGTGCAGCTCGCCGACCCGGGCGACAGGCAGGCATGCGTGAACAGGCTCGCCGTGTTGAGTGTCGCCGGATCGCCGCCCTGACCCGGATCGGCCAGCAGGTAGTTCAGACCCGTTTCGTCGAGCACCAGGCCCGCCTTGCTTGCCGGGAAGTCCTGCAGACGACCGGAACCACGATCGAAATAATCGCTCGGCGTGGTGCCGTTCGGCTTGGTGAGACCCGCTTCTTTCGCGGTCATCATCAGCGCGGACTTGGTTTCTGCCGGTGACCAATCCGGATGCTCTTGCATCATCAAGATGCCGGAACCGGTGGTGTGCGGGGTCGCCATCGACGTACCGTTGTACAGCGCGACCAGGCTCGGGCCGGCTAGGCTGCCGTCGTTCGCCACCGCGGCGAGGATGTTGACGCCCGGCGCTTGCACGTCCGGCTTCATCACATCGATCGTCGCCGGACCGAGCAGGCTGAAGTTCGCCAGCTCATCCGGCTGCTGTGGGAGACGCACCGGCGGATACGGGATGAAAGCGCCGCCCGTATTCGAATTCGCCGCCAGGAAGGTCTGGAGGCTGGTGCCCTGCGACTGCAGCACGGTGTAGGCCGGGATCGTCGTACCCGGGACACTCGGGGTGAGCGGACCTTCGACGCGGTTGTCGGAGATGATCACCGCGACCGCACCGGCGGCCGTCGCCGCATTCGTCTTGATGCTGAACGAGCAGGTGCCGCGGCTGACCAGCGCCACAGCGCCGGTGAACGTGCCTGCCGGGTAGCCCGAGCAACCATCGGTACCTGTCAGGTCGTTATTATGGAACTGCGGGCTGAGGACGATCGGACCGGTGAACGGCGCGGAGGCCGAGACACCGCCCGAACCGGCGGTCAGCGGGATGTTGACCAGGTTCGCCGGCGGTGTGCCGGGACCCGTGATCGAGAGCGTCGGCGCGATGGAGCCGCCGGTGTGCGTACCCGCCGCCACCGTGGTGACCCACGGTTCGGAATGGTTCGCGCTGCCCGGCACCGGCACCGGCACGGACGTGCCCGTGTTGCCCGCGGCCGCGGCGATGAAGATGCCGGCGTCAGTGGCGGAGAGGAACGCCTCGGACGTGACGTCGTTCCACGGCGAGCTTCCGCCGCTGATCGAGTAGTTCAGAGCGTCTACGACGCCGTCCTGGATCGCCTGGTCAACAGAGGCCGAGGTGGCCGCGTCGGAACACTGAATCGCAGTATCCGGCGAGCAGGCGTAGTACACGATCAGGTTCGCGTGCGGCGCGACACCGGCGATGTTCGCCGTGTAGCCCGACAGCGTGGCGCTGCGGAAGTTGCCGCCGGCGGTGCTGGCGGTATGACTGCCGTGACCCTGCGTGTCTTCCACCGAGAACGCCGGGCAGGTGCCCGTGCAGCTGCCGGTCAGGTCGATTTCGTCGTAGACGCCGATGACCTTGTCGTTGCAACCCGCCATGCTGATGTTCGGGACGCTGCACTGGCCGAGGTAGTTGCCGGTGCCGAGCGGGTTGTGGATCGTGTAGCCATGCGCATCGGTGACCTGGAACGACGGACTCATGCTGTTGTAGCCGGTGTCGATGTCGCCGATCACCATGCCGTCCCCGAGGAAGCCACCGGCCGAATCGAAGCCGCCGGCGAAGATCGAATCCTGTCCGGCGGAAGCGCCCCACCACACCGACGACGCGCCGATGAAGCCCGGGCCGATGTCGGTCGAGAGCGGATGCGGGATGTCGCGGTTGACATGCGCGACGCCGGCAACCTGCGCGACTTTACGCGCCTGGTCCGCGGTCAGTTCGACCACGACCGCGTTCAACGCATGCTGCATCGTATAGCGCGGCGTCACCGTCTGGCCGAGCGCCTGCGCGATCGCCGAGAGGTGCTGATGCTGCTGGTCTTTCAGGTACGACACGTAGGCCAGCGCCTGCGGGCTGTGCACATCGAGGCGCGAGCGGCCGTTCGTGAACGTGCGCGTCGGCACCGGGCCGATGCCGGCGACCGGCTTGCTCGCCGCAACGGAGTTGTACTGCGCCAGCGGCTGCTCGACGAAGCGCACGATGTAGCGCGCCGCGACGTTGGGATTGCTGTACGGGCCGACGACGCTCGGATGCGGTCCGGTGGCGTCATCGATCAAGACGGGAGACACGGCGAACGAATTGTTCGCGCTGAGTCCCGATGCGGCGACCAAAGCCGCCACGGCGGCCGCGATTGCGCGCGGCCGAATGAAATTAGAATGCATGAATCATCTCCTCCACGATGATGGGTGCCTGGACGGCACCAGATTACATTTGCTGCGAATGTCGACGTGAACGCTTTGTCGGTGAGGCTCCCCGGGATGACGACTTGAAAAGGCACGCAACCATAGCTCAAGTTTTTTCCACGTCCAACAAAAACATTTGGCGCAGCGCAACAACCCGTGTTATATCAAACCCGCACGTGCTCGTGCCCGCCTGCACCGGATCTGCGAAATGCGTCGTAGCGTCACCGTGACGGCACAAACGCACGCCTGTGCGCGGCCATTGCACAATGTATACATTGTCACCTCGCCCCCGATGGAACGATCGTTTGCCGCAGTTGCAAATGGTATCGGGCCCAGCGCGCGAGGGCCGGTTAGACGCCCGGGCTGGGGACTTACGCCGAGCGGCTGGACCCTTACGCGGAACTCCGTACAGAAGTCGACCCGGAGATCGAGCACGAGCTTTCAAGGCGCTCGCAAGCGCACAAGCCAGCGGCGCCGGAAGCTGTGTTTCTTCGAAGCGTCGGAGGTGCAATTTCCGCCGGCGTGAAGCGGCATTTGGGCGAGGGGACGGGCAGTCGCGCGCGTGCGCGCGTGCAGATCCCCAGCGGTGCGGAACATATGCAGCAACTGCAGCGACCGCGCAAAAAAAGTGTACTCTGCCCCGGGATCCGCTCTGACCCCGCCTTCCGCCACTCGGTCTCCAGACCTACTCCCCCAGCCACTACAGCCGCGCCCGCCCGCTCTCCCATAATCGCCGCTTGATTCGTCGATTCATCGCATCAGGGGGAAGTGCACGTGCGATACACCGTTCTCGCGGCAGCCGTCGGCGCCGCCATCTTCAGCGTGGGCGCGCGTGCAGCGGCCGATCCGCAGGACAAACCGCAAGACTTGGCCCCCGTGCAGGTGCAGGGCAAGGCGCTGAGGGACGACTTCCGTCCGAAGCTCGAACACATCATGAAAGAGGTCGACGGGCCGCAGATCACGGTCACGAAGAAAACCTCGATCACGAAACTCGACAACATCCCGACGGTGATCGACAACAACCTGCGCGATCTGTTCGCGCAGACGCCGGGCCTGTACGTTTCCGAGCAGCAGACGGCCGGGCAGTTCAACCTGAGCTACCGCGGCATCGGAAATCCGCAGGAATCGGAATTCGTCTCGGTGCTGCAGGATGGCATTCCGCTCGAAGGCGACTGGATCGGTTTCCCGACGCTGTACGTGCTGCCGCTGCCGCAGACGATTTCGCAGGTGCAGCTCATCCGCGGCGGTTCGTCGCTGCTGTACGGGCCGGAGCCGGGGCCGGTGGTGAACTTCGTCAGCCGCCAGCCGGATCCGACGCGCGCGTTCGGCGGGTATTCCGAGAACGTGTTCGGCAAGAACGGTCTGTTCGGCTCGTTCAACCGCATCGACGGCGCGAAAGGCGATTGGGATTACCTGATCGATGCGCATTACCGCACGGACGAGGGGCAGCGCGACAACGCGGGCGCGATCCTGAAAGGCACGGACGCGCACGTCGGCTGGCACGCGAGCGAGGCGAGCTACTGGGCGCTGGATTTCCACGGCTACGAATTCGCCGGCGGCAATCCGGGCAAGTACGGCTATCCCATTTTCGTGCGCGACGAAAACTTCACGCCGACGCCGTACAACAAGGACTGGGTCGATCGCTACGTGCTGGAACTGAGCAACAAGACGCGCCTCGGCACGGACGCGGAGTGGGACACGAAGGTGTGGCGCGGGTACCAGAACCAGACCACGCGCGCGGCCGGCCCGATCACCGCGCCGCAGACGTTCACCACCCTGCAGGACGATACGTTCCGCTTCAGCGGCATCGATTCGCGCGTCGTGGACCACTGGGGCCACGGCAACGCGCTGACCGCCGGTTTCGTCTATTACCAGTCCGACGCGCCGTTCCGGCAATGGAACGATGCGGATTTGTATACGGACCGCTACGACCGTTTCGACACGGTGTGCGCGAAGCCGTCGTCGACGAACTGCATCAAGCTCAACCAGGACCGCTCGACCGACTACGGCGCGGTGTTCGCCGAGAACGTGTTTCGCTGGGGCGAATGGCACCTGGTGCCGTCGGTGCGCCTGGAACGCGAGAACGTCTCGATCGACGAAAGCGTGCACGTGCGCACGACCAGCGCGTTCCCGCTGGTCGATCGTTCGGTCGATCACAACGTGCCGCTGTTCGGCCTCGGTTTCGGCAACGATTTCGGCCACATGAACGAGACCTACTTCAACGTCTCGCAGGGCTGGCGTCCGGTGCGCTATTTCGACGTCGGCTCGCCGTTCGGCAATCTCGCGCCGACGCCGGCGAACGACCCGACGCCGATGCACGTGCTGTCGTACGAAGCGGGCGTGCACGGCACGCCGGTCAACGGCCTGTTCTACGACGCGAGCGTGTTCTGGGTGAACGTGAAGGACCGCATCGAGTCGCAGCCGATCCCGGATGACCCACTCAACGAAACGATCGACGTCAACACCGGCAACACGCGCCATCGCGGCTTCGAAGGGCAGGTCTCGTACGATTTTCTCGCGGCCGGCGATCCGCACACGGCGCGGCATTTCGAGGTCTTCGGCAACGTGCAGCTGCTGAACGCGCGTTTCACGGCGTCGCGCAATCCGGCGCAGATCGGCAAGACGCCGGCGTTTTCGCCGCATTACCTGGCGCGCGCCGGCCTGGTCTATCGCGAGGATAAAAAGTATAAATTGGCGCTTTCCGCGGTGTCAGTGGCGAGCCAGTACGCGCAGGATTCGAACGCGACCTTCGGCGCGGCCGGGACGGACTCGTTCATCCCGGCCAAGGTCCCGCAATACACGGTCAGCGATTTCTCCGGCGACTACTGGGTATTGCCGCAGCTGCGCCTGCTCGCGGGCGTCTCGAACCTGACCGACAAGAAGTACTACAACCGCATTTTCTCGAGCGGCATCGAGCCGGGCCTGAGCCGCACGTATTACGCGGGGTTTTCGTACGAGTTCTGATGATGCAATGGTGTCGCGCGCAGCGCGACGATCACTCCCCTCTCCTCCGAGCATCGCTCGGGGGAGAGGCCTGGGTGAGGGGGGTTGTGCTCAGGTGCGCTGCGGCGCCTCCCCCTCACCCCGCCCCTCTCCCCCGACGGAGGAGCCGTCGGGGGAGAGGGAGCCACACGCTCCGGCGACGGCAGGAGAGCGGGCTCGGTAAAGGCTATGCTTGCCCCAATCGCTCCACCCGCTCCCCGCACCCAACGTCGATGAAACCCCTGCGCCCCCAACTGCGTGGCCTGATTTTCAAGCTCGGCTTGTTCTACGTGCTGCTGTCGCTGCCGTGCCTGGTGCTGGTCGAGTCGGCATTGCTGATCTACGAATTCGAAGACTTCATGGGTGCGATCGACGCCGGCGCGCTGCTGCGCGCGAGCGAGCACGGTGCGCGCGATCTTGCCGAGGTGTGGCCTTCGGCCGCCCAGGACGAAGCGCGCGGTCTGTCGACCTGGACCGGTGCGTGGGTTCTGCGCCTGCAGCGTCCGCGCGGGGAACTGGTCCGGGACGAGTCGTTCATGCTGGAAGAACTCGCGCTCGATCCGATCGCCGCGGCGGTGATGGCGCCGGACGGCCGCGTGCTGGCGAAGTCGCCCGCCCAAGCGACCTGGCAGCTCGAGCTGCCGCGTGCGGGCGATGCGGAGTTCCGCGCGGCGCTTGCCGGAGGCGCGGCACAGTCGCTGAGCGGCGCCGACTCGCCGTACCGCATCCGCCGTGTGCTCACGCCCGTGCGCGACGCCGGCGGCACGGTGCGCGGCTTGTTGCTGGTCGAGCTGCGCCTGCCGTTGCCGTGGCACCGCTTCCTGCTCGACTTGAGCCTGGAATGGCCGATCGTGCTCGGTTACCTGCTGGTGTTCGGCGTCGCCTCGTCCCTGTTCCTGGCGACCTGGGTCACGCGCCGGCTCGGCCGCGTGGCCAAGGCCGCCACCGCGTGGAGCCGCGGCGACTTCGCCAACCTGATCGCCGATCCGTCGCGCGACGAACTCGGGCGGCTGTCCGCGCTGCTCGACGCGATGGCGCTGGAATTGAAAGCGCTGATGCGCTCGCGCGCGCAATTGGCCACGCTGGCCGAACGCCAACGCCTGGCGCGCGATCTGCACGACACGGTCAAGCAGAAGGCGTTTGCGCTGAACCTGCAGCTCGCCACGGCGCGGCGCCAGCTCGGCACGCCGGCCGGCGCGGAACGCCTGGCGCAAGCCGAGCGCCTGAGCCAGCAGATCCAGCAGGAACTGGTGCAGATGCTGGACGAGCTCAAAACCACCGATGCGCTGCCGCTGCCCGAGCGCCTGCGCGCACGCGCCGAGGATTGGGCGCAGATCAGCGGCGTCGCGCTCACGCTGGACCTCGACGCCAGCGTGCCGCCGCTCGCGCCGGCGCACGAGGACGCGCTGCTGCGCGTGCTCGACGAGGCGCTGGCGAACGTGCTGCGCCACAGCGGCGCGCGCCGCGCATTGGTCCGTCTCGCGATGGAAGGCGACGCGCTCGCGTTCGAGATCGCGGACGACGGCCGCGGCGCGCGCAGCGATGCGCGTCCGGGCATGGGCCTGAGCAACATGCGCGAACGCGCACTGTCGCTGCCGGCCGGACAATTCGAATTCACCAGCAGCGCCGACCGCGGTACGCGCGTGTCGCTGCGTTTCTCAGCCACCGGAGCTTCCGCGTCATGACCCCGATCCGTCTCATCATCGCCGACGACCACGTGCTGGTGCGGCAAGGCATCCGCGCCTTTCTCGATACGTTCGACGACCTCTCGATCGTCGGCGAAGCCGAAGACGCGGCTACCGTGACCGAACTGTGCGCCCGGGAAAAGCCGCAGGTTGCCCTGGTCGACCTGGTCATGCCCGGCGGCGGCATCGCCGCGACGCGCGAGATCCGCCACGTGAGTCCGGAAACGAAAGTGATCGTGCTGACCTCGTTCGAGGACGCCCGCCAGATCGTCGCCGCCGTGCAGGCCGGCGCACTGTCGTGCCTGCTCAAGGACATCGACGCCGAGGGCCTCGCCGACGCGGTGCGCAAGGCCGCGCGCGGCGAGGCAGTTCTGCATCCGCGCGTCGCGGGCTATCTGCTCGATGCGCTGCGCGGCAGCGGCAGCGCCGGTCCGAACGCGGAGCTGTTCGAGACCCTGAGCCAGCGCGAACGCGAGGTGCTCGCGCTTGTCGCCGAGGGCTTGAGCAACCAGTCGATCGGCACGCGGCTCGACATTTCCGAGAAGACGGTCAAGACGCACGTGAGCAACATCCTGACCAAGCTCGGCGTCAGCGATCGCACGCAGGCGGCGGTGTATGCCTGGAAAAGCGGCTTGAAGCAGTAGGTTTCAAACGTTGAGGCGCAGTTCGTCGCGCCCGCTCTTGCTACATGCCGCCCCCTCACCCGACCCTCTCCCCCGACTGTGTCGGGGGAGAGGGCTTTAAAGCGGCTTGCAGCAGAGATTTGCGAACGTAGGGGCGCGATTCGTCGCGCCCGCTCTTGCTACACGCCGCCCCCTCACCAAACCCTCTCCCCCGACTGTGTCGGGGGAGAGGGCTTTAAAGCGGCTTGCAGCAGTAGATTTGCGAACGTAGGGGCGCGATTCATCGCGCCCGCTCTTGCTACACGCCGCCCCCTCACCCAACCCTCTCCCCCGACTCTGTCGGGGGAGAGGGCTTCAAGCGCAGCGCGGCAATATCCGTTTCGGTATTGAGCAGTCGCCTTGGTCTCGGCATTGGTCTGGGCATCAGCACTGGCTTTAGTCTCAGCATCGGCATCGGCATCGGCATCGGCATCAGCACTGGCATTGGCATTGGTCGGCGAATCAGCACTGGTGTTGGGCTCGGCACTGGCATTGGGCTCGGCACTGGCATTGGGCTCGGCACTGGCATTGGTCTCAGCACTGGCATCGGTCTCTACAACAGCATCGGCATTGGCCATCGTGGCTCGGGTACCTCAAAATGCCGTCATTCCCGCGCACGCGGGAATCCATTTGATTTCGGCCGACGCTGACCCATGCCCCACCTCGTCACCTACTGCCGCGCCGGATTCGAGCGCGAGAGCGCCGAAGAACTCAGCGCGACATTCGGCCTTGCGCCGCAACGCGCCGAGGCCAACAGTGCGTACGTCGTCGCCACCGGCGACGGCGCCGCGTCGCTCGCGCCGCGTGACCTGCATCGTCTGATCTTCGCGCGTCAGGCGCTGGTTGCCTTCGCACACCTGCCCGGCTTGCCGCGGCAGGACCGCTTGACGCCGCTGATGGCCGCGTTGCAGACGCGCGACGAGCGCTATTGCGACGCGTGGGTCGAAGCGCCCGACAGCGACAGCGGCAAGGCGCTCGCGCCGTTCTGCCGCAGTTTCGGCAATGCGCTGATCGGTGCGCTGAAAAAAGCGCAGCGGCTAGACCCACGCGCGCCGCGGCGCCTGCATGCGTTTTTTCCGAGCGGCGACGAAGCGTGGATCGGAACCACCGACCCGACGCACAGTGCGCCCTGGCCGCAAGGCATTCCGCGCCTGAAATTTCCGCGCGAAGCGCCGAGCCGCTCGACCCTGAAACTGGACGAAGCCTTCCTGGTCCTGCTCGACGAAGGCGAGCGCGAACGCTGGCTCAAGCCGGGCATGAGCGCAGTCGATCTCGGCGCCGCGCCGGGCGGCTGGACCTGGCAGCTGGTACGCCGCTCGCTGCGCGTAACCGCAGTCGACAACGGCCCGATCGACGGTGCGCTGATGCAAAGCGGACTGGTCACCCATTTGCGCGCCGACGGCTTCCGCTTTCGCCCGAAGAAGCCGGTCGACTGGCTCGTGTGCGACATGGTCGAACAGCCGCGCCGCGTCGCCGAACTGATCGCGCAGTGGTTCGCCGACGGCGCCTGCCGCCGCGCGGTGTTCAATCTCAAGCTGCCGATGAAGAAGCGCTGGGACGAGACGCAGCAATGCCTGGACCGCGTGCGCGCGGTCGCACCGGACGTACGCGCGAAACAGCTGTATCACGATCGCGAGGAAATCACCGTCTTCGCGCAGCGGGCTTAGCGCGGCGCGCGCCACTCGCTCTCTTTCAGTAGCCCGCCCTTCGCTCGTTGTCCGAACGCGATCCGGCGCACGGCAGCCTTTGACGCATTCGGCTGGAAAGCCGCACGCGCACGCGTGCCGCTGCCTGTGATCGGGGCTCCGACAACGCGGCGCGTTTCGTGCGCAAGGCACTCGCCGACCGCCTGACCTCGCCGCGCGGCGGCGCGACATGAAACCGTCAAAGGGGCGTGCTAGGCTCTGCCGTTCGTACGACCGGGCGCGCCGAGCGCGTGTCCGTACCGGTGGAGTTGGGAGGCTCCGCCCGGTCTCGTCCTCGCGAGACCGGCCTGGGAATTGGCGCGGCTGAATGCCGGCCGGGTCGCGTTACTCCATAACAATATGAATTCGTTCGGTGCCTCGAGCATCGCGCGTGGTGTTTGCTGTCTTTTTTAGGGGTCCTCCATGAAATTTCGAGCCTACGCCTGGCTGCCGCTGGCAGCCGCCCTCCTGCCGCAATTCGCCGCCGCTGCGGCGTTCACGCCCGGCAATCTCGTGGTCTATCGTGTCGGCGACGGCAGCGCGGCACTCAGCAGCGCCGGCACCGCGCTGTTCGTCGACGAATACTCACCGACCGG
>Ga0207702_10001923_pt1 | contig 20310 bp, 8 predicted proteins | sample KBSCornC62_FD_184302 | JGI IMG/M metagenome (GOLD analysis project Ga0207702, IMG submission 184302) | Corn rhizosphere microbial communities from Kellogg Biological Station, Michigan, USA - KBS Corn C6-2 (SPAdes) (version 2) | ecosystem: Host-associated > Plants > Roots > Rhizosphere > Soil ...
AGTCTGCGCTCAAACGCGACTTGCAAAGCGTTGTAGTGGCTGCTTCCGAACGGGAAGAAACGCCAGTTGATCGCCTGATATTGCGGCCATTGTCGTATAGCTTGGGCCAGTGTTCCGCTGAAGTTGTTGTAAGGTGCCGGACGTCCAGAGCAGCCACCCGGGACATCGCACAGTCCGTTAGTATAGGTATCCTGCAGTGCAGTGACCCCATACTGTGTCAGTACGTCGCCAGGGTTCATGTTGTCATACACTCCAGCAGAACTGCGACCGTCAACCAACCGTGTACCGTGGTTCCCCACATACGCAATGTCGATGCCCATATTGCGGCTGAGTTGGCGCTGGAAAGATAACGACCAGTTCTGGTATCTGGGCATAGTGTAGGTTCGTGGATCAACCCCGACAGGGTTTCCTCCGTTGGCAACGTCAGGTCTGAGCTGAGGTGGAAGCGTAATTGTCCCGGCGGGCCAGCCGCATGGCACAGGTGTATTTATCAGCTGTGTGCGCGTGGCGGGGCAAGGTCCGTTGCCGTTGAAATAAAAGGCGGGAGCAAGGCCGTTAAGGGTGTTCGGCGCTACCGGATTCGTCTGATAACCATCTACAGGGTAGGGATCCCATGAGTCTGCTTGTACGCCGGCGTAGTACATTCCATAGCCGCCGCGAATGACTGTCTTGGGATTGAACGAGTACGCGAATCCGAAGCGAGGACCCACGTTCCAGCTTGATTTTCCGTTTGCCTTGGAGCTGTGGAAGATGGTTGCGCCGTCAACTCCGGCAGGATTCGGCGCTGATGGATCGAAGGTGGAAAAACGGCCGTACTGCTCATAAAGCCCACCTTGCCAATCAAAGCGCAGGCCCAAAGTGATATTGAAATTGCTGGTGACCTTGATATCATCGTTTGCCCAGAACGATCCGTATTTCATCTTAGGCATGTATTTGAACGGCACTGAAAAATTCGCACTGTCAACCTGCCCTAGGATAAAGGAAGCGAACTCGTTTCCGGTTGGCCCGCCAACACTGTTGCCCAGCTGATCGTAACCTCCGGTCTCATTGACGTTGAAGTTGAAGTTGCCGCCCGTATTCACCGCCCATCCTGTCTGGGGGAACGTCATATACCTGTATTCGACGCCAGCTTTGATGGTGTGCTTGCCAGTCGTCCAAGCTACGTCGTCCAGGAATTGATAGCGGTTGTTGATATCGGCCCCACCGCTGGCCCAAGGGGTTCCGAAATGAGTGTATCCCGTGGGTCCATTAAAGTTGAGCTGAGGGAATCCAGCGTTGTTGAAGATCGGCGCGTCGGGAAGACCCAAGCCTAGTTTCTGATTCCATCCCACTCCGCCGGACAGCTGATGGCCGAGCATGACCCAGCGGTCATAGGCCAAGGTTGTATGGTTAAACAGATTTGGCTTGATGATCCAGTTCATCTGAAGGTGTTCGAAATGATTGGTGATGCGCTGATAGAAGCCTTGACCAATGTACGTGTCATTTTGGGCAGAACTTGTCTCCCCGTCCTTCAGCGTGTTACAGCCCTGTGGGCCGCCGCAGTGCGCGATGCGCGGACGAATGTTTTCGTAATAGGTATTCGAAATCGAGAACTTGTCGTTGAAATTGTGATCGAAGCGGAACAACCACGTCCTAACATTGATTTTGTTGTTGTCGTCGGAGCTGCCACCGAAGCCATTGACACGCAGAGTCGCACGGTCCGGAGACGGGATCAGGGGGAGGACGGCAGTGGCAAGAGGGCTCCAGAGCGGGTCATTGGGTTGGATAATATTGGCTTGGGCGGTGGGTGCACCCGTTGCGAGGTTAAATCCGTAGCCGTCCCGTACAGGACCGGTGCCGATTGCCAAGACCCCCGACACAGGGTCCAGAACACCTGTGGTTACCCTTCTTGTGCTCGCCGGATTGTAGATTTCGCCTGCATAGACGGGCCGACCAAGTGCATCGAACACTGGGCTATTATTTGAGTCCAGTAGCTGTTGACCGGTGAGAAACTCACTAAAATTGCCCTGCGTCTGCAGGGGCGACGGTAGTGTGTTCACATACCCGGTGTTGACCGTGCTGTGATAGTCGAGACCATCCAGGTTAAAGAACCAGAACGTCTGCTTCAGTTTCGGAATCGGGCCGCCAAGGGCAAAGCCCCAATTATTCTGGCCAAGGGGAAGTGTTTTCCCCAACCCGCCTGCACTCAAAACTGGGCCGAGGAAATAGTTGGAAGCATCAAGCTTATTGTTGGTATAGAAATCGTACACGTTACCGTGCAGCTTGTTAGTGCCGGATTTCGTGGTGTAGGTTATGAAGCCGCCGCTGGTGTGCCCGTACTGGGCGGAGAACGTGTTCTGCACAACCGTCATTTCACGGACCGAGGGATAGGGAATCGAGCTCTCCTGCGTCTGCTGGTGTCCTTCAGCGTATCCGAACGCGGCGCCGTCAAACCAGTTCTCAGTGGCCATGGTCTGGCCGCCGTTCATGCGCGAGGTGAACTGGCTGCCACGGAAAATCGCATCACCGTTCGGCTGCATCGGGACGTAGCCGGGCTGCAGTTGCAGCAGCGATTCGGCCAATCGGATGTCTGCGCCCATCACGGCGGGAAGATCATGGTAGTAAGTTTCGCCAATCGTGTGCTGAACGGTTGCGGATTCAGTGTTCACAAACTCTGTGGTGGAAGCTTCCACCTGCACGGTTTCCGAGGTCGCTCCAACGTCGAGCTTCGCGTCAACACGCACTGTCTGTCCGCCGGTGAGCGCGTACCCGGTGCGGCTGAAGGTTTTGAACCCTTGCTTCTCGATGTCGACACGATACGTGCCTAGAATGAGGGGAGGGGTGCTGTAGTTTCCTGCACTGTTTGAGCCCACAACCGTCTTTACGCCAGTCTGCTCATCTGTGATTGTGACCCGAGCATCCGGAACCGCTGCGCCGCTGGCATCGGTGACCACGCCCGTGATTGTGGCTCGATCGGCAAACTGCGCGAAGGCGTGTTCGTTGGCGAAGCAAACAAACGTGAGTAGCAGAACGACAGCAGAAAGGAACCAGCGTTTCATTACAGCGCCTCCCAGTTTCAAGGTGACAGGGCCCCAATACGGACGCTTGAGAAAACCTTTTCTCAGATGGGTGCATTTTTTACAATTCTCCGCGGTCACTGTCAAGGTAATTCTTTTCTACTAGCGAAGAAATTTTTCGCACCCGCTTGCCGGAGGCCAAGGATTCGAACATGATTCTAGAATTTGTCCCCGCTGGTCGGCCTCGGAAGTCGCTGAATACCAAACGGTTATGGCGATCTCCGGAGGCCGAAGGCAAATTTGACCCACGGAGAAAAACGTTATTCTGCGTTATGTTGAGCACTGTCGGGTAAGGTCGCACTTCGGGGATGAGGAGCCTTTTGTCGGGCCCTGAGCTGCCTGGAGAGCAGAAGCCTTAGATTAGTCCGCTCGCGGCGGGCGAGAAATCGTTTTCCCTGACGAGGGAGGAGCGTGCCTTACAACTTCCTTGCTTATGATCCCGGCACCTTCCCGGATCACCACAAGTTGATCGGCCGGAACATTTGAAATCGTCTCTGTGTTGCCGATGCTCCAGCGGATGCTCAGGTTGGCTACGGCCTCGCTGCCCAGGCCGAAGTGCAACCGGCGGTCGTTGACCGAGTAGAAACTGCATTGCGCGGTCACTTCCTGTGATTGCTGCCGCTTGCCATATCGCGCAGTCACTCTCGTGCCGATGGCGCTGCGATTACTGTGGACTCCAACCAGCAGCACTTTGAGCCAGTGGCCTCCTCCTGACAAATCGTTTCGCAGCAAAGAGGGGGGCTCGTTCATATTCCAAATGAGGACGTCGATGTCGCCGTCGTTATCGAAGTCGCCGAAAGCGCATCCGCGGCTGGCGTGCGCATCGGCGACGCCCGGCCCGGCTTCGTCGATCAACTCTTCGAACCTGCCATCGCCCAGGTTGCGAAACACCAGGCGTGGAGTGCGAAACGGGTACGCCGGCACCTTCTTTTCCACTTCGGGATAGACACTGCCTGTGGCCACGAAGAGATCGGGGAATCCGTCATTGTCCAGATCAACCATGCCAGCGCCCCATCCTACGTAGCGCGTTTCCACCCCCAATCCCGCGTGAATCGTCACGTCGTCGAAGTTTCCTTTACCGTCGTTGTGATACAGGACGTTGGTATCGTCGGCGAAGTTTGTTTTGAAAACGTCGAGACTGCCGTCGAGATCAATGTCGCCCACAGCTACACCCATCCCCGCCTGCTCAAGCCCGTCTTCACTGAGGGCAACCCCGCGTTCGAGAGCCTCTTCGCGGAATGTGCCGTCGTGTTGATTGCGAAACAGCCAGCTTGGAGTGGAATCGCACGCTACGTAAATGTCGGGCCAGCCGTCATTGTCGTAATCGGCCGCCACCGCAGTCATGGGATACGAACCGGACGCGGCAGCCACCCCACTTTGCCTGCTTACATCTTTGAAGGTACCGTCGCCGTTGTTATGGAAAAGCTGTACGGAACCTGCAGGCAGTCCGCGAGGACCGCAGTTCACCGCAACCCCCTTCCAAGTGCAGTCGGGATTTGTGCCCGGCTTGGGCAGTGCATCCAGAGTGGTGCTGAGGTAGTTGGCCACAAACAGATCGAGGTGTCCGTCCCGATCGTAGTCTACCCAGGTGCATCCCGAACCGTAACGGACTGCACTTTGTGCGAGCCCGGACTGCTTGGTCACATCCGAAAACGTGCCGTTTCCGTTGTTGCGATAAAGCACGTTGTGGCCGTAGTAGGTGATGAAGATGTCGTCAAAACCGTCGTTGTCATAGTCGGCTACAGTTACGGCCGACGCCCATCCGGCTCGGGTCAGGCCTGACTTTGCGGTGACATCGGTGAATGTGCCGTCTCGATTGTTCTTGTAGAGCCGATTGGTGACACCTGGTGGATTACCTTCGAGTTTGGTACCGTTCAAAATGAATAGATCCATCCAGCCGTCGTTGTCGTAATCGATAAACGCAACTCCCGCTCCAACCACCTCCACGATGTAGTTTTTTGTATCGAGGCCGCCGTAGATGATGGGCTCGATCAATCCGGCCTGCTTGGCAACATCAGTAAAGCGCGCGGGAAATGGACGGCCGGACGGCTTGCCACGGGGTTGAGGCTTCAGGCCGCGGGAGGATATGCCCTGACCAAACGCGGAAGGAACCAAGAGGGAAGCACCCGCGGCGCTTGCGATCCTGAACATCAGCTCCCGACGAGTAATCATTGCTTCGGTTCGACTGCTTTCAGATATTGGCGGGCTTTCACGTCCTCAAACTTCTGTACGATTCCCGACGGCCAGCGAATTTCGATTAGTTTTGCGGTGGAGTCTTTACCCAGTCCCGCGAGCACGCGTTTATCGCTGGCGGAAAGATAGCCCACGGCCGTATTCACGGTAAAGTACTGCGTCAGGCCGGAAGCCGATACAATTTTGATTCGCGCTCCGATACCGTCGCGGTTCGACTTGGTGCCCAGAGGCTGAATTCCGATCCAGTTGTTGCGATCTCCACCATCATTTCGCAGCACATAAGCTTTTTGTCCGAGATTGCTGACGACTACATCTATATCGCCGTCGTTATCGATATCGCCAAAGGCGGCGCCGCGACCCGCCCAGTTCCGCTGAAAAACATCTCCAGCAAGTACCCGTGAAAAATGCCCAGAGCTGTTGCGGAGCAATAGAGGCGGCTCCATATAGCGCAGGTTGGGTGACGTTTTCTCAATGGTATCCATCACGTGCGACTGAGCTACAAACAGGTCTTTCCACCCGTCGTTGTCATAATCGAATAAATGTGTGCTCCAGCCCGAAAATGCGAGAGTGGCGCCGCCTAGTCCCGAAGCGTTTGTAACATCCCGAAACGTGCCCGTGCCCTCGTTGCGAAACAGCATATAGCGCTCGTTCGAAAGATCGGTGACTACAATATCGGGCAGGCCATCGTTGTCGTAGTCGTTGAAGTCGATGCCCATGCCAGCGAAAGTCTTGCCATCCTCGTTGTAGCCGACACCTGCAAGCAGGCCGAGTTCAGTGAACGTGCCGTTGGCATTGTTGTGATACAGAAAGCACTGCACGGAATCATTGGCAACAAAAACATCGGGCCACCCATCTCCGTCGTAGTCGGCAAAGGAAACACCCAGTCCCTTGCCGTGCAGGTTGGCGATTCCCGCCTTGTGGGAGACGTCGGTGAACGTGCCATCCCCATTGTTGTGGTACAGGATATTGCTCAGGCCATCGTAGTTGTCTGGATGACAGTAGGAACGAACACCGTTCGGCGGTTTTTCTCCGCAGTAACGGTTGTTCTTGAATGTCCAATCGACGTAGCGCGTGATGAATAGGTCGAGCTTCCCATCATTGTCATAGTCGAAGAAGCCCGCGCTCGCGCTCCAGCCACCAGCTCGGACTCCAGCTTTCCCGGTGAGATCGGTGAAAGTCCCATCGCCGTTATTGTGATACAGGATGTTGCCAGCGTATGCCGTGACGTATAGATCTTCAAAACCATCGTTGTCGTAATCGCCGAGAGCCACGCCCATGCTGTAGTAGCCCTGGGTCATTCCAGTGAGGCCCGCCCGTTCGGTGACGTCTGTGAAGGTGCCGTCGGCGTTCTGGTGGTAAAGACGGTTCCAGTCCTTCTTGTCGGATTTGTCGGGCAGCCTTCCATCCGGCATGGGATCGGAAATCAGTGCGCCATTGGTGAAGAAAATATCGAGTCGGCCGTCGTTATCGTAGTCAAAAACCGCCACGCCTCCGGGCATCGTTTCGATCAAGTACTTGTTGGAAGTCGCAGAGTTCTCCAAAGTGAAATCAATATGGCTTTGAGCGGTGATGTCGGTGAACTGAACGTTCGGGGCTGATTGGGCAATAGCGAGCGAAAACGTGAAGATCAGAGCACCCGCCCATCCCAACATCCTGAAGCATTCACGCAGCCACCCCAGCCGCGAATCACTGCACACGCTCACCTCCGGGATGGGGTGCGCCTCTGGTCTTGGATATGTTGCGTCGCGTCTTTTCCAATTCGCTGTTCTCCTGGTCGAGTCGCGTGAACGAGTCGAGTGCTTTCTTGCTCTCTTCGAGATTACCAAGTCTGCGGTAAATTCCCGAAAGCACGTAGTAATAGGAAGACGAGCGTGAGTTCAAACTGATGGCGTGATTCAGCGAGTCGGCGGCAGCTTGAAGCTGGCTCTTGCGCTCCTCGGCTCGCGCTTTCTGAAACCAGGCGGCATCGGATTTGGGCTCGAGTGCCAGCGCCTTCTGCGCGTAATCGAGCGCTTTCGCGGAATCTCCGGTGCGGTTGTAGTAAGCGCTCAGGTTCACATGGGCGGAGACAAATTTTCCCTGACGCTGCTCGTTGAGAGCGATTGCCCTTTGGTAGCTCTGAACCGCATCCGCATCGTTGGCCAACGCTTCCTGCGCAAATCCCAGGGCATCGATAGCTTCTATGTAACCGGGATCGAGACTGATGGCATCTTCAAACTGCTTACGGGCGGCGAGCCAATTGTCTTGCAGAGAAAAAAGCTTACCGAGATCGTAGTGGCTCTCGCTGGAGGTCGGCGCATAACGAATTGCTTGCTCGTACTCGGTTTGTGCGGCGTCGAAACGCCCAATGATCATCAGGTCTCTACCAAGGATCTTGTGGGCATCAGCATTTTTCACGTTTAAGCCGAGACACTGCGCCAATGATCTGATGGACTCGCCAATCTTTTTCTGAGCGAACTGGGTGTAGCCGAGCGCGTACCAACCCCAGGAGGAGGCGGGGTGGTCTTTCACGTACGCTGCCAGCAAGGGCTCAACTTCCACATACTTGTTGCCTCGAATATAGTTCTCGAATTCGGCTACCTCAGCCGAGTCGTCCTCACCGCTCGGTCTGCTAGTGGCAAAGTCCATACCAGCGGGAACGCGCGCAGGTGTCGCCCGGGGACTAAGCCGATTAACACTCTGCCGGGAATTCAAATCCCCTGGATTCAGTTCCACCGCTTTTTCATAGGCGGCAATTGCTGCCGTTGTGTCCCCTTCTTTTTCCAGCACAAGGCCGAGAAAATGTTGTGCCACTGCGGAATCAGGCTGCAGTTTAATGGCATGACGAAATTTTGCCTCTGCTTCCTGCAACTCGCCTTTCTGAAGAGTTGCGCGTCCTTCTGAAATATCAAGCTCGGCATTCTGGTTGCGTTCATCGGCTCCGGAGAGTTCTCGTCCTTTCTTGACCTCGGCAGCGCCTTCCTGCTGCTGACCGCTTCGGGCCAGTGCCAGACCTAATTGATAATGTGCTTCGCCACTTGTGGGATCCAGACGAGTTGCGTCGCGAAGTTCAACGATAGCATCGCTGACCTTAGCCTCATGCAGCATTGCTTTGCCCAACGCCAGGTGTGCCCGGCCAAAATCCGGCGCAATGGAAATGATCTTCCGCAATTGCTCGATCTGTTTCGGAGTCCCGTGGCTGGGACTGTTGCCATACGCTTCGGCAAGGTTGAACTGGGCTTTGATGAGCGTTGGATCGATGGAAATCGCCTTCTCCAGCTCGCTGATGGCTTGTTCCGCGTCGGAGAGCAGGAGCACGGCACCCAAATTTGCATGGGCGTCGGCGTAATCGGGGCGAATGCGCACGGCCTCGCGAAATTCGGTGGCGGCCCTTTCGTCGTCACCGTTCTGGGCCAATACCAGGCCGATGTTGTTGTGAGCTTCAGCGTAATCAGGGCGCAAACGCAGAGCTTCATTGAACTCGGACACCACCTGATTGGTATCGGATCCTTTGCGGCCAAGCATCAGACCGATGATGTTGTGCACTTCCGGGCTCGGCGTTCCGTGGGAACCAGCTTCGCGCAGTCCCGTGATTGCTGCATCCCAATCGGGAGCGGGTACGGCCGACGCTGCGTTCAGCCCCGCTTCAAATTGCGCGACGGCGTGCTGCAGCAGGTTTTGTCGAAGAAACACGATCCCAAGGTCGATCAAACTCGCGGCCGTCGCCGGCGAGAGGGCGATTGCTCGCTCGAGATTCAGTCGCGAGTCCGCCAAGTCTCCTTGCTCGCGCTGGCCCATTCCAAGCAAGGCATAGCTCGCGGCCGCGGCAGGATCGAGGCGAACACTCGTTTTGAGTTCCGAGATGGCCTGAGTCTTGGCGCCGCTGTACCACAAGGCTGCCCCGTAATTGTAATGAACGTCTGCGGAGTCCGGCCGAAGAGTGACGGCACGCTGCAGGTGCGGCAGCGCCGAAGCGGTATCTCCCTGCTGACCCAAAATAAATCCGAGCAGGTTGTGAGCATCGCCATCGCTTTCATCAGCGGCAAGCGCCTGGGAGAGTTGCTCCTTCGCTGCGTTCAGATCACCTTGGGATAAGGCAGACTGAGCCTGCGCGTAGTACTGATTGGTAGCCACCGAGTGCAGCGACGCTTTCCGAGTTCCCGCGGCTTGCTGCTTCAGGGTGAATCCGAGCCCGTAATACGCCTGCCGCATCTCCGGGTCGATGTCGAGCGCACGTTGAAACGCATCCACCGCTGCTGACAAATCACCGTTCTGGCGAAGAGTCTGGCCGAGTTCGCATTGCAGTGTGGGATTTTTTGGCTGAGCCTGTGCCACGCGGCGTAGATGCACGAGGGCTCTGGCAGCGTCTCCGTTCTCACGCAGCGCCAAGCCCAGATTGAGATGTGCTGTCCAACTGTTCGGCTCCAGCGCCAACGCTTTTTGAAACGAAGTTACCGCACCGGCCATGTCGCCGCTCTTGGCAAGAGCAGAACCTAAGTTCGTGTAAGCCCGCGCGTACTTGGGATCCAGAGAAACGGCTTTGCGCAGTTGTGAAATCGCATCCGGCAGATTTCCGCGCCCCATTAGAAAGGCGCCTAGCCAGTTGTGGGCTTCCGCTGAAGTTGGAGCCAGTGTCACGGCCTGCTTGAAAGCCTCAAAGGCCTGTGGGTAATCGTTCCCGTTCCAATAGGCTTGTCCTAACTTGACGTAGAGTTTCGGACTGCTAGGCTCACGCTGGAGCGCGGACCGAATCTGCGCGACAGAGGGTTGCGAATCGCTTGCCTGGAGCGCATTCTGTGGTGAGTGTGGCGCGCTTGCAGATGCCCAGATGGCAAAGAGAACTGGGATAACGCAAACAGATGCAAGGCGGAGTCTGCTGTTCATGGCCCTGGGTCTAGCACTCGACAAGTATATTCACGTATGCTCTCACCGGAACGCGAAGTATGCAACGCGCCGGCCTGACCCGCGGATCGCTTTCAGCAAGCCCCATTCTCACAGTTGTGCCAGTACATATCCCAACCTAAATAACGTGTGGTGGCTTCGTGAACGGCCGATGAGACGGCCGAGAGATTGGCAGCAACGTGGTGCTCAAAGCCACGTTCACAGATGAAATGGAGCAGGCGTTGCATATTCGGAATCTCGACCACGCCCGCGCCGCCGAAAGTGTTCAATGCGTCATCCGTGAATCGTCCTTCGCCGACATAGCCGCGCATCTTTCCTGTGACATCGTTCGTGGAAAAACGAGCGAAACTCATCTTCTCGGGCTTAATTACTCCTACGCAGGTCCCGAACGTATTTTCCTTGCCAACGGTGCCGGCAATGATTTGCTGAAAGTCCATCTTCACCGAGCGGAAGAAATGTTTGGGCAGATTGGAGCAGTGAAAGCAGACAGCTTTGTTCGGATCTGATCCGTAGTTGTTGTTCCAGTCCAGCAAGGCCGAAGGGCTGCCAGAAGCCAGTTGCAGAGCGTGCATGCCCAGCACCCCGCAAATGTCCACTTCGCAAGCGCTGGACAGAAGTTCATTACTCATCATGCTCATCACCGTGCAAGGAACGACTCCGAGATTCTCTTCGATCGATGTCCAGCATTGAACCGCGCTGATTGTGACTTCGGTTGCCGTCATCCACTGGTTCACGACCGCAGCCAACTTGGCCATCTTTAACAGTGCGGGGGCGGGAACGCTGCTGGTATCGACATACTTCTTGATTTCCGCCAATTTGCTCTGCGCCTGATCATCGTTCTCTTTCATGCGTTCTATGCGCCCGAGCACTTCGGAAAGGTCGAGCGTCTCGACGGAAATGCCCTGCGATTCCAAAATTTTTTCGCTGTATCGGACGGTGTTAAAAGCGGCGGGGCGAGCTCCGATCGACCCCACTCTAAGGTTCCGAAATCCGTTTACCACCCGGCATACTGCCGCGAACCATTGGAGATCTTCGGCAAACTCAGGAGAATCGGGACTTTCGGTGTGCAGGGTAGTAATGGAATACGGGATGCCGTACTGGCTCAGATTGTTACAGGCTGACATCTTGCCGCAGAAGCTGTCGCGGCGATGGGCGATCGTCATTTTTCGCGGGTCGTCAGGTGTGGCCTGAATGAGCACAGGTACTCGGAGGTCAGCCAGCCGCAGGGTGTCGGCGATGGCGCGTTCTTCACCGAAATTGGGCAAAGTCACTACAATCCCATCGATGCGATCGCGATGCTGTCGGAAGAGATCGGCGCAGCGCCTCGACTCTTCCCGTGTTTCCACCGCGCCGTACTTACTCTGCTCTGGAGTCAGCGCCACAATGTCAATGTCAGCCGCTTCCAGTACACGGACCATCTCCTCCCGTCCGCTCTTGGCCAAGTGGTCCGGGAAAAAGCCTCGATTGCCTACGATGAGGCCCATCGTCATTTTCTTGTGAGCCATAGAATGCCCCCAAATCGGAATACTTGCTTCCAGTTGTTCCGTGCAGAGCGCACGAAGCTGCAAATCGGAACCCCCAACCCCTCGCCCAGCCGAGCTCTCTGGCGCTCGGAGTTGGCAAATGCAGTAATCGTTTACCCGCGAAGGCACTACGGTATTCCCAAGCGGCTGGAATTGCAACTCTCGTTGGAATGGGTTTTGGACCCTTCCCACTTACTCCAGGCTGGGCTTCTAGACGGGACAATTGGAACCGGGAAAGAATCCGAAAGGCAGCAGATCCCGGTCAGCGTGCGGATGATTCCGCGGGGTTGCGATGTCTCCCCGGTCGCGTCGATTTCTCAGCAATGATTGCAGAGTTTACAGCACGGGCCAATGCCGTGGACTTGCGAAGCACTAAACTCGTGACAAGTTCGTAAGTATGTCGCTCCCGCGACGAAGCTGAATTCTCGACTTCGTTCAACAGGGCGTTGAAAGCGATCTTTGCCAAATCGTGTTGGGACATCTGAACTGTCGTTAACGGCGGAATCGTGAACTCGGCCAGATGGATGTCGTCAAACCCGACCACGGAGAGGTCATCGGGTATCTTAATGTTTTGTTCGTAAGCTTCTCGTAGAACTCCAATCGCGGTCATGTCGTTCGAGCACATGACGGCGGTGGGCCGCGCACTCATTTTGTTGAGCTCCAAAAGTGCATTCATGCCCCCTTCCATCCTGTGATCTCCGATCACGATCAAGTCCGGAGAAAGGCCAATCTCCACCATGGACGTTTTGAAAGCCTCGCGCCTGGCACAGGCTGACTTTAAGTGCTCGGGCCCGGCAATAAACGCAATTCGCGTGTGACGCAGAGCAGCGAGATGCTGAACTGCCTGTCGAATTCCGCTTAGATAGTTGATGCGGATGTTGGCAATGCCCGGTACGTCAGGTCCCACATCGACGAATATGAGCGGGACCTTACGATCGCGAAGGTGTTCGATGAGGGATTCTTCCATGCCGAAGGTCAGGATGGCCACTCCGTCCACCCTGCGTTCGATCATCCTGCGCACTGAGGATTCCATGCGTTTGGGGTCGTGCACGGTGGAGGTCAGCAGGATCTCGTAGTTATTTTCAACGGCCAGGTCTTCGAAGGTCTGAACTATTTCCGGAAAAAAGGGATTGGTAATTTCGGAGACAATCAAGCCGAAGATGCGGGTGCGGCCCAGTACTAACGCGCGCGCTTGAGTATTTGGATAATAACCCAGTTCGTCGACGACGCGCCACACTCGTTTGGCGAGTTGAGGATCGACCGTGGGAACACGGTTAATCGCTCTGGAAACCGTCGCCGTGGAAACTTTCGCCCTCCGGGCAATCTCACGTATATCCATTCGGTTGGTAGTCGGGGGCTGCTACTGACGCAACATCTTATCATGATGCGATGCCCGTAGGCCTAAGTTGGAAAACGTTTTCCAACCGCCTACACTTGAGTCCATCCTTTGCGGGACTGTCAGTGCTTTGGTAAACGTTCCGGGTGCATTGGCAAGCCGAGATCAGTGCCTCTGCTTTCCGGTGATCACGAGTCGAAGATATCCCGCACAGACCTTCACTGGTTACACTCGCGTGACAACTTCGAATCTTCTAGCTGGAACGCAAGGAGTCACGACATTCATTCGCATCATGGGAGGAACGCTCACATGAGACATCAATGCGCCCTGATTCTTCGTGCTGCCCAATTCTGCTGCCTTGTTACAGGCCTCTGGGCCTTGATGACAACTTCCGCTCGCGCTCAAGAACCCCACAAGAAGCTCCCTGCCACGCCTGGTCCGATGCTGAGCCAGGGTACTCAGCAATTTGAAACCTCCGACTTCAAACTCACATTGGTCAAATCTTCCCAGACGCTTGCCGCTCTAGAGCCCAAGGGAGCGGGCGATTTTGATTTCACCCCTGGCGACCTTTTGGTGGAGCGCTCTCAAAATGGATATTTTCATCTGGGAGACATTACTTTCCGCCTGCGCGCTGCAAGATCCGGAGCATGGCAGAACTATTCGTCGGCAGCAGCACGAAAGCCGGTCGATGTGCTTCCCGTGTCTCAAGGAGAACTCGCCGCTGCCGATCTGTCGCCCACATTCCCGGCCAACTTTCCCTTGCAGGTCACGCGCTCATGGGCGCTTGAGACCGGAAAACTTGTCTTGCGCTTTACCTTGAAGAACCGGTCGCGTGACGGCATTCAGATTGGTGCGCTGGGTATTCCGATGGTCTTCAACAACGTGCTCAATGATCGCTCGCTGGAGGAGGCACATGCGAAGTGTTCTTTCTACGATCCCTATATCGGACAGGACGCGGGTTACTTGCAGGTCACGCGCTTGAGCGGTCGCGGCCCAGCGCTCCTGGTCGTTCCAGACGGGAAGACTCCTTTCGAAGCATACAACCCGATTCTGGATAAAGCCGATCGCTGGGGAGCAAAGCCGGTATTCACCGACCCAACCCCAAGGGGGATCACGTTCGAGGGCTTCTACGAGTGGATGGTGCACACGCAAGCGTATGCGGAGAACGAATGGAAATCTGCTCGACCCTGGAATCTCGCAACCGCCCTCGAACTCGCACCAGGAGAATCGAAGACATACGGGCTCAAGTTCCTGCTGTCTGACTCCATCCGCGATATCGAGAAGACGCTCGCGGACAGCGGTCGGCCTGTGGCCATTGGAGTACCGGGGTACATCGTTCCTGAGAACATTGATGCGCGGCTGTTTGTGAAGTTTTCGAGCAAAGTCAAATCGACGACGGTCGATCCGGCAAGCGCGCTCAGCGTGGATGCAAACGGCACACTGGGAGCCGGTTGGAGTGCTTATACGATTCGAGGAAAGAGATGGGGCCGCTCGCGGTTAACACTCACGTACGAAGACGGGTCTGTTCAGACCATTCAATATTTTGTAACGAAACCGGAGTCCCAAGTGGTCGCCGACATGGGGCGCTTCCTGACGTCGAAGGCGTGGTACGAGGATGCGAAGGATCCTTTCCATCGGAGTCCCTCAGTCATGACGTACGATCGGGAACTCAATCAAATCGTGATGCAGGACAGCCGCGTGTGGATTGCGGGCTTAGGCGATGAGGGCGGAGGAGGAGCCTGGCTGGCCGCCATCATGAAACAACTCGTTCAACCTGACAACCAGGAACTGGAGAAACTGCAGCGGTTTGTGGACGGAGTTCTTTGGGGCGGTCTCCAATTTAAAGAGGGTCCTCATGCCTACGGAGTGCGGAAGAGTCTCTTCTACCATCAGCCCGACGAAATGCCTTCTGGATACTATCGCAGCGATTTCGACTGGAGTACATGGACGAGTTGGAACAAAGCGGCATCCGAGCGAGTCGATCGCTCCTACGACTATCCGCATGTGGCGGCTGCGTACTGGGTGTTGTACCGCCTGGCTCGCAATCATCAAGGGCTAGTGACGAATCATCCCTGGGATTGGTACCTCGATCACGCCTATGAGACCTCGATTGCGATGGCAAATTTCGCCGCTGAACTGGGGGCGTTCGGGCAGATGGAGGGAGATATCTTTCTGCAGATTTTGTTGGATCTCAAGCGCGAAGGGCGTACCCAACAAGCCGACACGCTTGAGGCCAAAATGCGCGCCCGCGCGGAGAGGTGGAGAAGGGAAGCGTATCCCTTCGGCAGTGAGATGCCGTGGGACTCAACCGGCCAGGAAGAGGTCTATGCCTGGACAAAATACTTCGGCTATGAAGACAAAGCCAAAGTGACCCTGAACGCGATTCTCGGTTATGACCCTACGATTCCGCACTGGGGATATAACGGGAGCGCGCGCCGATATTGGGATTTCATTTTTGCTGCCAAGGATCGCCGCCTGGAGCGGCAACTGCACCATTATGGCTCAGGACTCAACGCTATTCCGGTGCTCACCGAATATCGGGAACATCCTGAGGACTTTTATTTGTTGCGAGTGGGGTATGGCGGAACGATGGGGCCCTTGACCGACATCGACTCTGACGGGTTCCCGTCGGCGGCATTCCATGGATTTCCCGACATGTTGAGGACAGATCCTATCACGGGAGACTATGGCCCGAACTTTTTTGGCCACGCTTGGAACACGGCAACTTACGTCGTAGATCATCCGCAGTTCGGATGGCTGGCATTCGGCGGGAATCTGCGGGGAAACGGCAACATAATTGAAGTAACGCCACTCGATTCATATCGCGCACGGGTATATGTTGCGCCGTTAGGTTTGTGGCTGACGCTGGAAGCAGGGAACTTTGAAAGCGTTATCGTCGATACGAACGCAGGCAGGGTTCGGCTGGGTTTAGCAGGCGCTACGGCGTTCACGCCCTCGGCACGGTTACGAGTCGAGCAGCCTGCGGGAAAGAAGGCCGGTGCGTATCATCCGCAACAGAACCTGGCGACTGAGCGCGGCGCGTGGGTTGTGCCGCTGAATAAAGACGTGACTTGGATCGAAGTGAGCGCGAAATAATTCCGAAGGATTGATCAAAACTTTACTTGCGTCGGCTTGCCATCGAACTCGACGCTCTTTTCTGAGTTTAAGAGCTTCACTGAAATGGTCCTTTGCAGCGGTCCTAGCATCCGCGAACCGGGCTCGAGGGTGAGTGTCAGCGCTCGTCGGGCGTCATTCCAACTCAGGCGCGTGCCCATCCATTGCCCCCGGCGATAGTCGAACGAGCGTCCGTCGTCTTCGTAGAGTAGAAATGATCCATCGGCACCGGGATAAATCAAAATCGAGAGAGGCTGATCTGTGTCTTGGGCGGTGTATTGTTTGACCGGTGCAAAGGGCAGAATCGTTCCAGCGGCGACAAAGAGCGGTATGGTCTCAAGATCGACAGCTTTGTTGATCTCGCGGGCTCCCTCCACCCCATCGTTCGTCCAGAAGTCATACCAATAGCCACGAGGCAGATAGACGGACCGTGTCGTCGCGCCTTTCTCAACTACTGGCGCAACCAGGATATGGCGGCCCCACAAGTACTCGTCTGCTCGCGCGATTGCGATCTGATCGCCTGGATAATGCAGCCACAGTGCGCGCATGACCGGCATGCCCGTGGTAGCGCATTCGTGGACTGTGCTGTAAAGGTAAGGCAACATACGATAACGCAGTTCCAGGTACTTTCGGCAGATCGACTCGACTTGTGGATTGTGCAATTGACCGGGATCCGGAATTGCGGCGCCATCGTAATTGCGGATTTCAACGGGTCCGGGATCGCCTGTGTTCCAACCCCAGGGGAGCCGCAGTTTCCAGGTGCGGCCATGAGAGCGGAACAAGGTGCAGAAGGCTCCGAATTGAAACCAGCGGAGATATAGTTCCGCCGTGAACTCCGGTGTGGGCACGAAACCTCCGATGTCGGTTCCCCAATAAGGAATGCCACTGAGCGATGTGTTGATCCCGATCGCAACTTGGGTCTTTAACGTTCCCCAGCTGGAGTACACATCGCCTGACCATAGGAACGACGCGAAGCGCTGCATTCCGGCGTAGCCGTTGCGATGCAAAGCATAGGGACGCTCATTCGGGCGATCGATTTGCGGGCCCTCCCAGTGCATGCGGTTGCGCGCCAGTCGCGAAAGTATATCCAGAGGATCGCCTTCGTCAGGCCACCAGCCATCGACTCCCATGGCGAAGTCTTTTCGATGAGCATCCCAATAACAACTGGCATTTTCTGTGTCGAATGCGGTCAACTCACAGGGATCGTGCGCCGTCCCCTGGAGTTTGTCCGTCAGAATTACATCGTGAAGCACTATGCGGAAATTATCGTTGTGAAGTTGCTCGATGATTTCTTTCGGGTCGGGAAAGACGCGGGAGTTCCAGGCGAACGATCCATTTTCCGTGTTCCATCCGGAGGGGCAGAAGCCAGTACCGAGATAGATCAGCGCATCGCAGGGAAGCTTTTTGTCGCGAAATTTTCTGGCCTCGGCGAGAACTTCTTCGCGGCTGGCCAGCGTGCGATGCGATTGCTGGTATCCGAAACTCCACAGCGGCGGCATTTCGGCGTGACCGGTGAGCCCGGCGTATTCAGCCATGATGATGGCGGGATCAGAGGAGCCGACAAAGAAGATGTCGAGGGCGGTACCGGCATTGGACGGCCTGAATGTACTTTGAGGTCCAGTGAAATCGAACGCTCCGAAGGGCTGATGAATAAACATCGCCCAGCCTTCGGTGCTGATGATCCACGGTATAGGAACACGTCCTCCGTGCGTTTCCAGGCGATAAGCGCCTTGTCCGCTCACCATGCCGTCGGTTGATCCTCGACGATCGAATTGAGGGCCGCCTTCGCCGAGGCCGAGCAACGGTGAATTGCCGGTCGCGAAAGAGACCACGCCACTCGCCGGTTCAATCTTGAGTCGCTGAATCTGACGACCTTTGAGCGTGGAAATAGTGAAAACGAGCGGACTCGGCGACACGTGAACCTGCAAGTTGCCAGACTGAAATTCTCTTGCGGGCGAATCACTTTGCAATTTTTGCAGTGGGGCGCCCCAGGATGTGTGCGCAAGCGAACCATCCAAAGGGATGGCGACGGTCTTGCCTTCTCTCACCGGCAACATAGATAGTCGAGCCGTGTGCTCGCTGATGGAAGTGATCTGAATTTCCCGCTCGGACGTGCGCTCTTCCAGAAAAATCTTCGCCACCGCACCGCGCGGTAAAACAGCGGCTGCCGATGTTGCGGCCAGTTGCTTCAGCACTCGGCGGCGATTCCAAAATTCCTTCATGCTCAACTTTCGTTCTGAGTTCTAATGCGAGTCGCGGGCGACGCGAGCTCCGCTGTGACCCACCAGGAAGTCCAGATCGGCGCCGAGATGTGCTTGTTGTACATGCTCCACGTAGAGGCGTTCCCAGCCGCGTTCGGGGAGAGGCGGAGCATTCCATTGTGCGCGACGGCGGGCGAGGGTTGCATCGTCGACATCCAAGCGAATGAGTCGTTCAGCAACATCCAGCGTCACAGAGTCGCCGGACTGGGCCAACGCAAGTGGGCCACCCGCCGCAGCTTCCGGCGAAATATGGAGGACGACCGTGCCGTAGGCTGTGCCGCTCATTCGCGCGTCAGAAATGCGCACCATGTCGGTGACGCCTTTACGCAAAAGTTTTGGCGGAAGAGGCATGTTCCCAACCTCGGCCATCCCGGGATAGCCGCGGGGGCCACAATTCTTGAGAACCATTATGCAGCTCTCATCGACATCGAGCGCTTCGTCATTGATCCGCGCATGAAAGTCTTCGATCGAATCGAACACCACTGCACGCCCGCGGTGCTGCAGAAGATGAGGGGTGGCTGCGGACAGCTTGATCACGGCGCCGTCGGGCGCGAGGTTTCCACGCAATACTGTGATCCCGGCATTTTCTTTGAAGGGCGCAGCGAAAGGATGAATTACATCGCGATTCCAGCACTGCGCTTCCTTGACGTTCTCCCACATCGACTTGCCATTCACGGTAAGGGCATCGCGATGCAATGCACCAGCTTCGCCCATTTCCCTGAGGACTGCCGGAAGGCCGCCGGCGTAGTAGAGATCCTCCATCAGATATTTTCCGGAAGGCTGCAGGTTCACGAGACAAGGCAGAGTTGCGCCAAGGCGTTCGAAGTCATCCAGTGCGAGCGGCACACCAATGCGGCCCGCGATCGCGATCAGATGGATGACCGCGTTTGTCGATCCCCCAATGGCGGCATTGGCTCGGATGGCATTGTCAAATGCCTCGCGCGTCAGAATGCGAGACATACAGAGGTCTTCTTGAACCATTTGCACAATGCGCCGGCCGCTCAAGTGGGCGAGCGTACTGCGGCGCGCGTCGACAGCTGGAATCGCTGCATTCCCCGGCAAGCTCATGCCGAGAGCTTCCACCATATTGGCCATCGTGGAGGCCGTGCCCATAGTCATGCAATGGCCCTTGGAGCGGTGCATACAGCTTTCCGCTTCGAAGAACTCAGCCAATTTCATCTCGCCGGCACGCACCTGTTCGTGCATTTGCCAAACGCCGGTGCCCGATCCGAGATCGTGGCCGTGAAATTTCCCCGAAAGCATCGGGCCGCCTGAGACGCCAATGGTCGGCAGGTCGCAGGAAGCGGCACCCATCAGAAGAGAGGGAGTCGTCTTGTCGCAACCCATCAGCAGGACGATGCCGTCGAGCGGATTTCCACGGATGGATTCTTCCACGTCCATGCTGGCGAGATTGCGGAAGAGCATGGCGGTGGGCCGCAGAAGAGTCTCGCCGAGCGACAGTACGGGAAATTCCAGTGGGAAGCCGCCTGCCTCCCATACACCACGCTTCACATGATCGGCCAATTCGCGAAAATGGCCATTGCAAGGCGTCAGTTCCGACCAGGTATTGCATATCCCAATGACGGGGCGGCCATCGAACAGGTCATGAGGCCAGCCCTGGTTCTTGATCCAGCTTCGATAGAGGAAGCCCATCTTATCCTGGCGTCCAAACCATTCCTGGCTGCGGAGTTTTTTCATGGAGACAATGCTCAGAAAATGAATTTTGTATAAGCGCGTCGATCATATCGTAAGAGATGCAGTAAACGTAATCTCAATTGGCTTGACGAGCGCGCGACCGGTGTGGATGATCTCGACATCCAGGACAGTGTGGAATCGCATGCATTTGGCACGATGAGATGCGCACGAAAGCAGGGCATTCCCGAGCGCGAATCGGTAAACGATTACTAAGGCGCTATAATTCGTTACGAATATTCCACGATGGAGAG
>Ga0207702_10001926_pt1 | contig 20281 bp, 14 predicted proteins | sample KBSCornC62_FD_184302 | JGI IMG/M metagenome (GOLD analysis project Ga0207702, IMG submission 184302) | Corn rhizosphere microbial communities from Kellogg Biological Station, Michigan, USA - KBS Corn C6-2 (SPAdes) (version 2) | ecosystem: Host-associated > Plants > Roots > Rhizosphere > Soil ...
GACATGATGCAGCAGCGATGCATTGGCCTCCGCCGCCGCGGCGGACGATCCCGCCGCAGAGGATACCGCCGCGCGCGTCTTGGCGGTCTCGCCGTCGATCGATGCGCTCGCGGTCGCCAGGCGATCGGTGTTGAACGCGATATCCTCCAGCGAAAGCGCGGCCTCGCTCGTGCGCCGCACCACGTCCTCGGCATGCCGCGCCTGGACGCGCGTCGATGCCGCCGCCAGGTCGGTGCCCTCGTCCAGCCGGTCGGCCAGCCGGATCAGGTCGGGCAATGTCATCGCCAGCGTCTCGCGGAGCGATCGGCCCGCTTCATGCGCCGCCTCGCGCAATTGCTGCGCGTGGCGCTCGCGGTCCTGCACCGCCTGCCGCGCCGCCTCGTCCGCGATGCGGCGTGCCTGCTGCGCGCCGCCCAGCGCCTGCTCCGCCTCGGCCCGCAGCCGTTCCGCTTCCTCGGTCAGCGCCGCCTGCTGCTCGTTGCGCGCGAGCAGGGCCGTCTGCTGGGTTTGCAGCATCCGCGCGAGCAGCACCACGATCGCGGCAAAGCCCGCCACCGCCAGCAGCAAGGTCGGCGCGATCGCCGCCAGCGCGGTGCGGCCCGGCTTCTTCGGCTGCCACGACAGCCAGGCGACCGGCCGGCCGGCCGGATCGCGGACCGGCAGGCTGATCCCGCCATGGCGCGGGGTGATGGACAACGCGATCGGGCTCATGCCGAACCGCGCGCTCCACTTGCGCAGCAGCGGCGGCTCGAAATAATCGACATAGACAAGGTAACGCAGCCGATCGCTCGGCACCTGCACCTTGCCCTGCAGCGGCGTCACCGCCATCGCCCCGAACAGCGCGGGCCGGCCCTGATAGAGGCCGACCATGCCGATCCCCTGGGTCAGCCGCGCCGCGCTCGCCCGGTCGTGCGGAAGCAGGCGCTGCAGCTCGGCCACCGCCGCCGGCGCCGCCTGGCGCAGCGGCGGATCGACCGTGCCGTCCGCCCGCCGCGAGAACAAGGTGCGGCCCCGGTCGTCGATCACAAAGACGCGGTAGGTTCCGCTCAGGTTGGCGAACGCCCAGTTCGGGTCGAGCGCGCCGTAGAGATGGCTGACCGCATCGTCCCAACGAGCGGTGTTGTAGGCGCTGGTGCGCTGCGCCGAGACGGCTTCGTCGACGCTCGCGGTGACGGCTGCGATCTCGGTCTCGGCGGCGTGGGCATCGAGCTTGTGGGTCAGCATCAGCATCAGCGCGCCGCACGTCACCAGCGCCAGGCAGGCGAGCGCGCTCAGCAATACCGTCCCGCTGCGGAGCCCTTCCCGGGCCCGCTTGAGCAAATCCTGACGCAACACCCGCGACTCCACCACTCAAGGCTGAATGGCGGGCAAACCCAAAATAACGGTTAAGCGCAGCGGGGTGGCGCGGCCTGGCCGGCGGAACCCTTCACCCCCTCCGGCGCTTCCGCCTCCGCAATGAAGCAGCCGCGCTCGATCGACGACCGTATCCCCATTCTCCGCGAAACGCGCGAGCGCAAGATGGCCCGCTCCGCGCATGCCTATGTCCGCGGCAACACCGCCAAATTCTACGAATGGCTGGGCGGGTCGCCCGTCGCGGCGCGCCTGCCCGAGGGGCCTGCGATCTGGATCTGCGGCGATTGCCATCTCGGCAATCTCGGCCCGCTGTCCGACGGCAAGGGCAATATCGAGGTCCAGATCCGCGATCTCGACCAGACCGTGATCGGCAATCCCGCGCACGATCTCATCCGGCTCGGCCTGTCGCTCGCCACCGCCGCGCGCGGCTCGGATCTGCCCGGCGTCACCACCGCGCACATGATCGAGCAGATGGTCGAGGGCTATGAGGGCGCGATGGCCGATCGCGGCAAGGATGATCCGCCCGAGGAGCCGCACGTCGTCCGCACCGTCAAGCGCCGCGCGTTCGGCCGCAAATGGCGCCACCTCGCGCGCGAGCGGATCGGCGACACCGATCCGACCATCCCGCTCGGCAAGAAATTCTGGCCGCTCGAGGACAAGGAGCGCGCGGCCCTGGTCGAGCTGTTCGACGACCCCGCGATGCGTGCCCGCATCCTCGCCCTCGATCCGCGTGAGGGCGATTGCAACGTTCGCCTCGCCGATGCGGCTTACTGGATGAAGGGCTGCAGCTCGCTCGGCCTGCTCCGCTACGCCGCCGTGCTGGAGATCGAGGACGGCAAGGGCGATCCGGATTTCGCGCTCGTCGACATCAAGCAGGCGGTGCCCTCGGTCGCCCCCGCGCTCAAGGGCGCCGCCATGCCCGACGATCCTGCCGAGCGCGTCGTCGCCGGCGCCCGCGCGCTCTCGCCCAACCTGGGCGACCGCATGATCGCCGCGCACCTTCTGCGCCGCTCGGTCTTCCTGCGCGAGCTCGCCCCGCAGGATCTCAAGATCGAGGTAAACCAATTCACCCAGAGCCAGGCGGTCAAGGCCGCGCGCTACCTCGCCGCCGTGGTCGGCAAGGCCCATGCCCGCCAGATGGACAAGGCCGCCCGCGCCGAATGGCGGAACGTCCTCGCCCGCCGCCGCGCCAACGGCATCGACGCCCCCTCCTGGCTATGGGAAAGCGTGGTCGATCTCGCGGGCAGCCACGAGGTCGGCTATCTCGAACATTGCCGCCGCTACGCCCTCAGCGCGGCGGACGGCTGATCCACGTCGATCCGCAGCCCGTCGGCCAGATAGACGATCTCGCCCGCGATCGCGGCACAGGCCGCCGAATGCGTCGCCATGACGATGGTCGTGCCGCCGCGATTGAGCTGCCACAATAGCTGGAGCATCTGTGCTGCCGACCGCGCGTCCAGGTCGCCGGTGGGTTCGTCCGCGAAGAGGATGCGTGGCCTGCTGACGATCGCGCGCGCAATCTCCACGCGGCGTTGCTGCCCGGCCGAGAGCGTGGACACCTTATGCGCGGCGCGGTGCCCGATGCCGGCCAGGTCCATCGCCTCCTCCACGCGGCCCCGGCGCACCGCAGGCGACGGGCCGCGATATTGGACGCCCACCTCGACATTGGCCTGCACGTTCAGCTCGTCGATCAGCCTTGTGTCCTGAAAGATAAGGCTGCTCATATGCCGGCGCAGAGCGGCGCGTTTCGGTTCGGGCCAGCCCTCCACGCGCACCCCGCAAAACTCGAACGAGCCGCGCGTGACGTCATCGATCAGCCCAAGCAGGTGCAGCAGCGTCGATTTGCCGCTGCCGGATCGCCCGACCAGCGCAACGAACGCGCCCTCCTCTATATCGAGGTCCAGCCCGATCAGCGCTTCGACCTCCGAACTTTTCGTGAAGTAGCTTTTCGACACATCCCGCAAGGACAGCATCTTACCCGTCCGCCTCCCTTTCCGGCCGGACTTCGAACCTGCATGGAATATGCCAGCGCAGCGCCAGAGGGTATGAGCCCGGGCCGGCGCGCGACTGACCTTTAAACCGTACGCCTCCGGACAATGCGTCGCACGATTCCGGACAGTAGGGATATCGGTCCGCCCGCTTCGCGGCGGGCCGTTCCGGCGCCGTCCACCACGGAACCCTTCGCCCCCGCGGGCGCTTTCGTCCGCAGCACGCCCTCTTTCCCGATAGGAACGTTCATGCCCGATCGCACCAAGGTCGCGGTTCTGGTGGGAAGCCTGCGGGCCGGTTCCTATAGCCGCCGGATCGCCGAGGCGCTGATCGCACGCGCGCCTTCCGGGCTCGATTGCGCCATCGTCGAGATTGGCGACCTTCCCATGTACAACCAGGATCTCGACGACGATCCACCCGCGGCCTGGACGGGCTTTCGATCCGCAATCGCGTCCTGCACGGCGGTCTTGTTCGTCACCCCCGAATATAACCGGTCCATCCCCGGCTGCCTCAAGAACGCGATCGATGTGGGCTCGCGACCGCAGGGCAAGAGCGTCTGGAGCGGCAAGCCCGCCGCCGTCGTCAGCGTCACACCCTATCAATTGGGGGCGTTCGGGGCGAACCATGCGCTCCGCCAGACCTTCGTCTTCCTCGATATGCCCGTCATGCAGCAGCCTGAGGCCTATATCGGCAAGGTCGCCGATCTGCTCGGCGAGGACGGCCAGGTCAGCAATGCGGAAAGCGCGCGCTTTCTGAGCGGCTTCATGACCGCTTTCACCGCCTGGATCGAACAGGCCACGCAATCCGATCCGCCCGCCTTCGACCGATTCCTGGAGGAACGCGAGCGGCTATCCAACGCCTATATCGAGGGCAAGGCGGAGGCGCTCCATCCGATCCTTGCCACGGCGGATCCGGTAACCTTCTTCGGGCCCGACGGCGGCTGTTCGACCGGCGCCGAGGCGGTGAGATCGGCCTATGACCGCGGCGCCGAAGCCTTCGCGCCGGGCAGCCGCGGGCATTTCGATGTCCTCCAGCGGGAAGCCAGCGGCACGCTCGCCTTCTGGACCGGCTATCAGCGCGCCGACATGCGCATGAAAGGCAGGCCGGATCCGGTCTCCATGGTGCTGCGGACCACCGAAGTCTTCCGCCTTGAGGATGGTGCCTGGAAGCTCGTCCATCGCCACGCCGATTTCGGAAAGGACAGACAGGGGGAATAAGGCGTCGCTGTTGGCCGGCCGCGCCGTGCCTCGGAAAAACGCCGTCGCACCCGTCCGGATGCGACGGCGCCGCACGCCCCTTGCAGGGATCGGATCAGGCGAAAGATATCGTGGTTTTGCGCCGCCGCATCGCCCCGCCAATCAGGCCGAAGCCGCCGACCATCATCGCCCACGCGGCGGGTTCGGGGACGCTTGGCGGAGTCACGATCGGGAAGGTCGCGGTCCAATAGCCGGCCGTCGGATAGCCCGCATAAGGCGCGCCATTGTTGAGCGCATTATACTGATCGGCCACGCTGGTGAGTGGCTGGCCGCCCGGCGTGTAGGCGACCGAGTCGAAGGTGATCGACAGGAAGGAATCGCCGAAAAGCGCGCCCTGATAGCCGACCACCCCCAGCCCCTGATTCACATCATGGTAGACGGGCGCACCGGTGACCGGATCGACGAAGGCGGCCGAATCCAGCCCGATCGATGTCGGGGTGAAGCTGGTCAGGCTCAGGCCCGGATAAGCGAGCTGGATGTTGGTGATGTCCGAATAGAGGATCTTGCCCGCGAGCACCGAGGCAAGCGGAACCTGGAACGTGGCCCAGGTCGGCTGGTCCACATGGCTGCCGAAGCCCTGGCTGGTGGTGGTCCAGCTATAGGTGACCATGTCGCCCGCCTGGGCGGCAGCAGCCGGCGCGATCGCGATCAATGCCGCGAGAAAAAGCTTCTTCATTCAACCTCTCCCAGAAAGAGGGCGCGCGCCGCAGGCGCGCGCAGAGGATCGTGCGGTGTCGAGGTCAGCCGAAGCTGGCCGTCGCCCGCTTGCGGCCGCGCATCGCGGCGCCGGCCAGGCCGAAGCCCGCGAGCATCATCGCCCACGAAGCGGGTTCTGGAACACCTGGGGCAGCAAAAGCCTGGAACTCCGACATCGCGTAATATTCATCGCCATTGAGTGCGGTGAAGCGGAACTGGTCGGTTGTGAAGGAAGAGATAATCCCGCTATCCCGCGTCGTCAGGCCATACCCGCCCGTCACGCCAGCCCAAAACGCGGCCTGCCACGCGGCGCCATCCCAATATTCGATCTTGTAATCGTCATTGTCGTCCGCCTGAAGGACGACCCGGTCGATCTTATAGGAAGCGTCCAGCGTAAGGATTGTTTGGAAAGGTGAGACAGTCTGGGTTTCGTCCCACCAGTACGACCCGTTGTTCCATTGCTGCCCTTCAGGCGCGAAGACGCCATCGACGAGCGTCATTGCGTTCGACGGCGTCGATCCAGCATCCCAACCGGAACCTGCGCGCAGAATACCTTCGCCGCCAGGTCTGGAAATAGTCGTCCAATGGGACGGTATCACGTTCTGCGCGCAAGCGACGGAGGACAAACTGCCAGAGATGGCTAGAACGGAAAAAAATGAAAGCTTCATCATACCCTTAACCCCCTTAGGATATAAAAGGAGTCCCGAGAAAATTATTGAATTTTCCCGCGGAGCGACTCGGGGTTAACATAAAGTTAACATAAAAGCGACAATCGTCGTATTGGCTCGGTCTTGCCATCTTGCGGCTCCGGCTGGAGACACGGGCCTGCCTTCGCACTACAAATCGCAAGTTCGATCCCGTAGGTGCGCCATTGGCCCGCAAGCGTGCCAGAATCGAAGTGGCTGCTAGCGCATCGGGCTACCATCGTTCAAAACCAGGCAGGGATCTTAGTCCTGCTGCACCTGATGTTCCCTTCGCGGCGGCTTGGTCATCCTTGGCACAGGCGAGGATGCGAGCGATCTGTACACCCGCGATGTGGTCTGAGCGGCTCGATCCGAGGGGCGTTCAGTCGTTTTGCTTGGGGCAGATCGGCTGTCCAGCGAGCGGCAGCACCGCGAACGGCGTCAATATTGTATCGGTTCGTTTCGGCGAGGCGAAAGTGTTTCCGCTAGCCAGCGGCGCGATCAGGCATTACTTGGCGCTAAGGCTCGCCGCGCGACCTCACCCGGATAAAGGCGTGGTTGGCTTAGCGCCTCATCGGCCCCCCCCCCATCAGCTGGTGAGGCGCGCTTTTGACTTCGAAGTGGTACGCAGCAGCGACCGCGCATTCGTCGCGGGAGCCACTCCCATATCTTCGCGATACCACGCCTCCGTCCCGGCCGGCTGGCGTACCGATCATCGCCCCATATCGGGTTCGACCCTGCGCCCGCGTCAAGCGTGTCGATGAGATGGTCAAGATTTGGCCGCAAGCGACATCCCTGGCTCCTGCCGCCACCACCACGATCATTACAATTTTCCCGGATATGTCCGCAGCGAGGCATTTAACGTCGCCAAAATCGGCTGGGATAAGCGGAGCGCCGGATCACTGGACCAGAACCTCGTGACCGAAGTACTAAAGCGCGTTTTATCGAGCCCAGCCATGCAAAAGCGCAGGAGCGGCTTTACCCGCGCGCGTGTTCGCCGCCCCTGTCGCAAACCAATGCAAAGCGCCGCCGAACCCGAAGGTCCGACGGCGCCCGCACTCCCTTGGGGAGGAGTTAGCCGAAGCTGACGGCGACGTTACGACGACGCATCCGCATCGCTCCGCCGATAAGCCCAAAGCCGCCGAGCATCATTGCCCACGAAGCAGGCTCCGGAGCCGGAGTGGCGATGAAGGCAAAGTTCTGCAGATGGAGGCCATGATCTGAAACCAGCGCCGAAAAGGCGGCGTCGGTGGCAAAAGGAGATTCATAGCCGTCATTATCGACGTCGACGTGCATATTCTGCGCGCACGGGCCATTATAGCCGCACGTGTAGGGATCGGCCCAGCCGTCATAAAAGGCCTTGAAGTTGATCATGCTGGGATCAACGCCTTCGGTCGAGATCGCATAGTGCGACGCGGAGCCGCCAAACAGGAAGGCGGCTGCTTCCTGGCCCGAATAAACCGGCGGGTTGTCCGTCCACCAAACACCCTGGTCGACGAACCAGGAGCCGACATAAGTATAGGTGGTCGCATCAGCAGCGCTCACTGCTGAGATCGCCAGCGCGGCAGCCGCGCAGCCTTTCATGAAGCCTCTACGCATGTTTGTTTTCCCCAGTAACTGCCATGAGTGACAGTTAATCTTACGTTAATCTCAGCGGCTCGGTGATACAAGGTTAATTTTGTGACCGGAAAACAACGATATAGAAAAGTCACCTGCGAGAAAGCCGGCTATCCCAGATAAAGCGGTTCAATTCGCACCGGATTTCGTGACAAAGCCGATTCGGCAAGGAATAAGGCAGTCGGATACCAAGTGAAGCAGGGCAACCTTATTGCAAATTATAGTTAACGGACTCGTGGGCACTCCCGTCGATCCCTTGGTATTCCGCCTCCGGATTTCTTAAGCGCCGTCGATCGAGGAGTCGAACCTTCGACCCCTGCCTCCCAAAGACACTGCTCCGCTACGGGAGCTCCGCCGGGACTCGAACTCGAACAGCCACCGCATTACGAATGCAGGGGCTGAGGTAGAGCATCTCGTTTACACCGAGAGGGTCGGCGGTTCGAGGTGGAGGCCCGAGCCGGAATCTCACCGCAAAGGATTTTAAGTCCGCTGCGTCGTGGCTACTTGCCTCGGAGGGCAGCGCTCCCGGTAATCGGCCAGACAGCAAACCGCCCGGCCGATACGCTACCGGGCCGGGCGGACACTTGCGAACCCGGCGGGATACACGGGGTCATGGTGGCTAACGAAAGCTAGTTCGGCCGGTTCCCGGAAGTGACCGTGACGCATACGACTGGCTCCAAGGCTCACCCATAGCGGTCACGGGCCGGACCGCCTCTGGCATAAATCGCTGCATCCGATTTGGTGGGTAAGGAAGCGGCCCTTACGGCGCGGGCGCGTCGGCGGCCGGCGTACTTCGCTCCGATTGCACCACAGCCGCGCCTTCTGCGCCCACTCCGAAAATTACCATCAGCCAGCCGAAGGTCAGGCAGATATTGCGAACGCGCCGTCGCGCATTGCCGCTCAAACCGAATAGCAGCGCATCCTGCCCGTCGATGCCGAGGCCGATCAGGTGCTGCGCGACGCCAAGGCGGCAATCGCCGCCGATCAGCCGCTCGCCACGCACTGCCAACGTCTGCTTCGCTCGACCGGCGCGACCGACGCAGACAGTCACGATACCGCAAATCAATGTGACTGTTTCCGTCACGAACCAGTCGGAACAATTCTCATCCGCTTCCACGACGACTGCGAACGATCAACTCGACCAGCGCGACGGATCGAGTGGTCACCAAAGTGTAGGGCAAGCCAAGCAGTGTAAGCGGCTGGTTGTCAGCGTAGCGGTCACGCGGATCGGGTGATTGACACGCCGAAATTTGGCGGAGCCCCTCACAGGAAAGTTGCCAGCCAATTGGCACCTTTCCATTTCTCCGAGCGCTTAAGTACTGAGCCTGCAGATAATCGAACGTCAATTTCACCGCTTGCCCCCCCCCTTTAACTACGGCACATGCAGTCCTCGGCCGAATATTGCCGATCAATGGGCCAGAAACTAGATGGCCGTTCGAAGGTAATCGAAAGATCAGGTTCCTAAATCGCTCCTCGCGCCCGTGACTCACTGGAAAACCGCCATCAAGCGGCGGCTCCGCCCCCCGCTCACCCAAGGTCAGCGCACGGATTCTGCGCGGCTGGTCGTGCCAACTCGCCGTAATCCTCCTCAAGACAAACCCATCGCTGACCCAGTCGAACATTGCGGGGAGATGCTTAGTTCGCCTCTTAGAAGCGCACTTCGAAGCGCACTTCGCGAACAACGGCCCGCTACCTGCTATCTGACGCCATAAACGCAGGCTTCGTCGCAGAGGTCGGAGCCGAAACCAAACAGGCAAGTTTCAGATCGAGGCAGCTTGGCCTCGCGACGCTGACGCTGTGGCGCCTTGATGTCGTTATGGAGGGGGGGCCAGGTGAGAGATGGACGCGCTACGGCGCTTGAAGAGGTGATCACGGACCCGCGGCGTGTGCTCGCTAAGTGCGACAAGGCTAGAGTCGCAACGACAGCAGCTATTCACGCTGACCTGGGCATGGATCTGGCTGAGCGGGTGCGGGACACCCAGCGGGTGAAGTCCGCGTGAGCAAGACCGGCCACAAGGATATAGCTTGGTTCGAGCGTGCGCTGATCATAGCGGCCGTACTCGTAATATCCGGGGCGGTCTCCTGCCTGTGGTGGTTCGGCCTCGCGTAGGCGCCCGCGTTGGGACGCTTCCCGCACGTAGTCTCGGCAGCTCCAGCTGCAATCCACGGGCTGACCGCAAGTATCGCGCGGCTCACATTCCCAAATTAAGCCGAACTGAAACCACACGGTGGAATTGACCTGCGTGACCCCATCGAAGACCTGACGCCTCGCCGCCCCTCCCCTAAGTTGCCGGCCCACGCGCGCAATTTGTAGCTGGCAGGAAAAATGCGCGAGCGCGCCCCTATTACTAACTTCAATCAAACCGATACAATCATCCGATTCCAAAGGATACACCTGAACAACTGCCATACGTCGAGGCTTTGACTCTCACGGTATGGCCTTATAGTATCCTTACAGCCGTATCTCTAACTAATGCTCCTCGACGCAGGGGGTGAGGACAGGGTGGCTCACGCTGGAAGCTCCGACAAAGCTAGGCCCGACCGCCTTCTGGACACGCTTCGGCAGCTGATGGGCGCGGAATCGATGCCGTCGCTCCTCGACACCGTCCGCTCAATTGGGCGCGACGTCGTCGGGTGCGATGGGATAAGCCTCGTGCTGCGAGACGGTTTCCTCTGCCACTATGCAGTCGAAGATGCGACCGGGCCGCTCTGGGCGGGCGAGCGCGTTCCGGCGGATTCACGCTTGAGCGGCTGGGTGATGGACACGGGCAGTGCGGCGATCATCCCCGACATCTTCGACGACGACCGCGTGCAGCCCACGCTTTACCCGTGCTCTTTCCCACGCCGCCCATTGGAGAGATCAACAAGATGACCGGGATCGCAGCGTTCCTTTGGTTCCACTTAAGGCTTGATGGATAGCCGACCGATACCTCGTCGGTAGCTCGATCCTATTATCAATCGCGGAGTGTAGCCGAAACGGTTCTAAAAGGCCGCGCAGGCCGAACATGGTTAACGTATGATTAGGCCCGAATCAGGACTTTCGGGGGAAAGACGCAATGATTCGGGCGATGAGTGCGGTTGCACGTTTGGCGACAGCGGGCATGTTACTGAGCTCTCTCGGTGGCTGTTACGACTATCCCGCTGTCAGCACCTTATCGGGCACGATGGCGACGACGGTTGGCACCTGGACGCCACTGGCGGACGATTACGTCGAGAATTGCAGGCGCGCTCATCTCCTCATTCCCAACCAAGGCCCCCCTGGCCCCGGCGGAACTGACCCGTGCTCGGCCTTCGTTCAAACGCAACAGCAGCTAACTGCCGCGTTCGGTCTGCTTGAGAATTACTTCGATGCGCTGGGGGCCGTCGCCGACGACAGCAACTACGCGTTCGACCCGGGCTTGGACGCCATGGGAGAGGCCGCAAAGGGGATCGGCGCAGATCAGGGCAAGACCGACGCATTTACCGCGCTGGCGGGTGAGTTGGCTAAGCTGGCCGTTTCCGGCATTCGTCAAAAGTCGATGAAAACCCTGATCGATCAATCCGACAACGTCATTCAGGTCGTTCAGACAATCAAGTATGTCTTCGATCGCGACTACAAGCCGAATATTGGCGATGAGGGCCGCCTCTGGACCAGCGCGATGCGCAACCCGGCATCGTCGTTTCCTGGAGGCACAATCGTCGACTGCCAAGGTGAGAGCATCCGCTGGCCTCCCCCACATGATCGGATCCCGTCGCCGCAAGAGCTGCTCTTCCGCGACTACTACGTGGATCACTGCAACGTTATCCTAGCCCGCGCTACCGCCATTAACGTCTTCGACAAGTCGGCCGACGACCTCGTCAGGTCGTTAAACAAGCTAAAAAGCAGCGAGAGCAAACTTAAGGACAAGGATATCGCGAAGGCGATTTTCGACGAAGCCAAGACCGTATTCGATGACGCGCAGGCCCTCCAGAAGGCGTTCAAGTCGACGGCAACCAACTAGGGGACGGGGATACGCCAATGACGATCGCGCTCGACTTTGCCGGTTGGTTCACCAGCGTCTCAAAGGTCGTCGACCAGGAGCATGCGGATCTCGCCACAAAAAGGCCACCCGACAACTCGGACGCTTACCGCGCGTGGGAAAAGCGCATGATCGAACTGACCGACCAGTTCGGCGATCTGGTAGGCGCCGCCATGGCGCTTAGGAACGTCGACGCACAGGCAGCCATGGCGCAGATCGCGCCGCAGCTTCAGGCGATCGATGGAGCGACCGAGGACGCTCAGAAGGTGATCACGACAATCGCGACCATCAACAACGCCCTGACGCTGCTGGCGGCGTTCGTCGACGTCGCTGTATCTGTGGCGGCCGTCGTCGCCAACCCGATCGCTGGCGCTCCGGAGCTTGTCAAAGAAGGCAAAGCGTTGGTGGCGGCATTGAAGCCTTTCGAAAACAAGTAGCCAGCTGCCGAGGCGTTTTCGAGCAGCGACCACCGCCAGATGGTTTCACGGTTACTTACCGCCTGGGAAGAAGGGGAGTGTGTCGAATGATGCGATCGTTCCTAGCAACTTTGCTCCTGGCTCTTTCGCTGGCAGGCGGGGGCAGCGCCATCGCGGCGACGCCCGGGAGTTTGACGGGAACAATCGCCGATTTTTCCCGCGGATCGATCAAAATTGCGGTCGACGGTCTACCGCCTGCCATGCTCACTGTACCCAACACCAGCGCCCAAAAGCAGCTTCGGGCAGCCCACAAAGGCGACGAGATCTCGTTCGAGGCGAACGATGTGACCGCCCCGACCATCCTCACGGCGATTGATTCATTGTCGCGGCCGGTGTCTCAAGACGCCGTTATACTCTTTTTGTTTATCGCCGCTGCGATCGTGTTGGTCGTGAGTTGGCTGCTCCTCGGGAGGTGCAACCCACTGATCGGCCTGGACAAGCGGTACAGCAATTCACAAACGCAGATGGCCCTGTGGTTTGCGGCGGTGGCGGTCGTGTATGTGGCGACGAACCTGCTGCGCGCCGTCTATCTGGGCGGGGCATATATTGGCGGCGTCAATGTGGGAACGCATTTGATCGCGCTGACCGGGTTGAGCGCGTTCACCTTCGGCGCCGCGCGCGTGATTACCACCCAAAAGTCGGACGACGCGACCGCCGCTACCGCAGCTGCTGCTGCCGCTGTCGCAGCCAATCAGCCAAACACCGCGCCTCCCCCGACGCCGAAAACCGAAGCAACTGGCGGGCCCAGCATTCGCGATCTGGTTAGGAACGATCAAAACCAAGCCGATCTCGGCGATTTCCAGATGATCATGGTGACGCTAGGCGCGGTCATCATTTTCCTCTGCCAAAGCTATTGGTATCTGACGTCTCTGCCGATTGCCCAGGCGGTCACCTTGCCCGACGTCGACAGCGCACTCCTGGCCACTTTCGGGCTGGGCCAGGGCGCATATCTCATCAAGAAGGCCGGATCACCGGCAGGTTCTGGTTGAAGGAGCAATCGCGCCAGTGGACCTGAGTTACGCCAAAAGCTTCCGCGTCGTAATCCTGCGATTCCCAATCGCTACAACTTCGTCATTGTGACGGTGAGGCGCAGGTGCGTGCATTTCGATACGCCTGAAGGCCATCATCCTGGGCGGTCATGTTGCCGCCCGTTTTAGGCGGGGTTCCCTTCTATTGCCCGCACGGTGCAAGGCTAACACTGGCCGCTCCATCTCCAGATCATTACTGATCCCGATCAAGTCGACGAAAGAAAGTAAGAGACAAGACCCGGTACCGAATGCAGCCGTGACTTCTGGCGCCCGGGATTAAATTGCGGTAATTTCGGTATAGTCGATTCATGGATACATCCGGATCCCGTAATTGGGAGGGCCACGCCGATGAAGGGTGCAGAAGGCGGGAGCGGCAATCTATTTTCAGCACGACTGACTGATTGGCGTCGGGCGGCGGCGAAGTCACCGTTACTGGGCTGGTTGCTCGTGGGCGACGAGCAGCCCGAGCCGGCAGCGCCCACGGCTCCTGACCCCCTACTCGACGGCGCTTATGGCGAGATATCAGGCTTTTCCGCCTGGGCGCAGCGGTTCGAGGCGGCGTTCGAGCCGCTAAAGGCCGAGATCGCACGCATTGCGGAGCGCCGCGCCCTGTTTGCCGCTAAGAAGACGCAAGACCGGATCGCGACGGATGCGTCCGTCACGGGTCTCGCGCTTTCAGGCGGCGGCATACGGTCTGCGACCTTCGGGCTCGGGCTTCTCCACGCGCTCGCCCAGGTAAAGCGCCTTCACCAATTCGATTACCTCTCGACCGTTTCTGGCGGAAGCTATGTCGGGAGCTTCTATTGTGGCTTGTTCGCGCGGAGATCCGGCATCGCCCCCGTGCTGACGGTCGACGAACTTCCAGATCCGTTTGCGGACCGCGATGGCCCGGGCCAAAAGGCGCTCAACTGGGTGCGCCAGTCAGGCCGCTACCTCGCCCCAAAAGGCGCAGGCGATTATTGGTTTGCCCTCGGCCTGATCGTGCGTAATTGGCTTGGCGTCCAGGTTGTGATCGGGGCGACGCTGATGCTCGCAACGGTGCTGGCAATCGGCTTTCGCTTGGCGGCGTATGGATGGCTCTGGCCCCATTTCAATCTACGTCCGGGCCGCGTTCTGGCTTGGGCCCCCCTCCTCATGTGTCTCGCGATTCCAATAGCCGTGCATATATGGTTTGGCTGGGCCTATTGGCTTACGCGCCGCGGCACCGGGGGGCTTGCGCGATGGCGGAGGATGGTGCCCGAGGCCGGCACCTGGCTCATCCTCTTCGCGGCATGCTGGCAGATTTACGAGCAGCATGGCGTGGAGGAATCGTTCGCCCTGATTAATTCCGCGTATCTCGCAGGTACCATTGCCGCGGCCGCGGCGGGCGGGCTGATCGTGCTATATGCTAGCGTCATCGGCATATCCGGCAGCGACAAGGAACTGAACTGGGATCGTCGGCGCTCACGCATGACCCATCCGCTGCAATATTGCGCTGCGGGCTGTGTCGCAATCGCCGTGGTCGCCGGCGCGGATGCACTCGGATTCTACCTTTACCGCGAGCTGTTTGCGCAAAGTCCGAGAACCCTGTTCGCGTCACCGGCAATTGCCGTCGTGCTGGTTCCCATTGGCCGCTGGCTCGTAAGCCTATTGCTCCAGCCCGCCAAAGCAACGGCAGGCGGGGAGGCCCCGGGGCGAGTATCGGTAGCGATCGCGTTCCTGACGCGGTTTGGAGCCGCTCTCTCTGCAATTTTGCTTCTGACCGCTTTGGTCTGTTTCTGGGTTACACTTGCCTACCGCGCGGCCTGGCCGCTGATGAAGCTGCAGCCGACGCCGACGACGATCGCTCTCCCAGGCGCGCCGGCCCTTCCGGCACTGCTTGTTCGGGAGTCCCTGAAAGGAAAAGACGGGGAGACGAGCTTAACGGCCGGAACCTGGACCCCTCCGTCCCCGCGGGATGCCGACCGCACGGGCGATAACCGGTGCGTCTATCGCGTCCGGCCGGGCGAGACCACCGCCTCGCATGGAATTGAGCGTCGGCACTGGCACGGCATGCCGCATCGATGCCTCGCACCGTGGCACCTCGGCGTGCCGATTGACGCCGCCGAAGGAAACCCCATCCTCGAATATTGCGAGGGGCTGTTTGCGATTGTCATCCTGTCGCTGTTCATCGCCGCCACACCTACCTTTCTCAACCTTTCCGGTCTAACAGCCTTTTACGCCGGGCGCCTTCGGCGCGCCTATTTGGGTGCCGGTAATCGCACCCGCATCGGTCTTGCCAGCGGGCAGACAGCACTCGACAAGTGGAACGATGGCGACGATGTCAGACTTGCGGATTATTACGCGCTATCCGCCGCGCCGCTGCATCTCATAAACGTCACTATAAACGAGACGCGCGGCCGCGGCTCGAATATCGTCCAGCGCGACCGGCATGGCAGGAACTTCGCCCTTGCTCCGGTCGGCCTTTGCTACACAGATGACGACGGTCAAAGCATCGTTCGGATCGACTATGATGGCATGGAGCACGAGCAGTTGCCCCTCTCGAGTTGGGTGGCGATTTCGGGAGCAGCCTTTTCAACCGGCCTCGGATCGCGCACCGGCTTCCCGCTAAGCCAGCTGGCAGGTCTCGCCAATGTGAGACTCGGTTACTGGTGGCGGCGCTACCTGAGCGGCAGGTCCCACTCCACGCAATATGATCTCTTGCGCGAGTTTCGTGGTGACTTTCCGGGTACCGCCGAGAAATATTGGTATTTGTCTGACGGCGGCCACTTTGAGAATACCGGCGCGTACGAACTGGTGCGCCGCCGCCTGCCGTTCATTGTCGTCAGCGATAACGGGATGGACGAACGCTACGAATATGAGGACGTCGCCAACCTCGTGCGCAAAGCGCGGATCGACTTTGAATGCGAGATAGAATTCCTGTCCGATACGGCGCTTGATCGCGTCATCAAGGACAGCGTTCTCCGCATGGCTTTCGGAACGCTCGCACAAATTGCCGGAAAGACACCCCCCTCACCGAACGCGGTCGCGGCGCTGGCACGTTTGCGCTACGTGGATGGAACTTTCGGCACCCTGGTTCTGATCAAGCCGCGACTTACTGGCGACGGACCTGTAGATTTGATCCGATACAAAGCCGCCAACGCGGAATTTCCTCAGCAAACGACGATCGACCAGTTTTTCGACGAGGCGCAGTGGGAAAGTTATTACCATCTCGGCCGCTTGATCGGCCAAGCGATATTCTCCACGCCCGCGCAAGCACGAGACGACGAATGGTACCCTGCACGGATGACCACCCTCTTTAGTCATGAGTGGCGAACGACCCCTTAGTCGTAAACAGCAGGCTTTGCATCCTCACATAATCGCGCCTAAATATCTGGCGGCCCCTCGGTGAGTCAGATTTATTTCCCATCTTTTTTAGCGTGACGGTTATCCGCGACGACTCTGGTCGATTGACGATTTTGAAATACGAGGTACTTTGTAAGATCAGGAGTCGAGTCGCAGTTCGAGATTTTTTTAGCGATTTCTAATCTTGCCTTGACTGCGGCTAGCCAGATAACGGGTGCTTGCATGCTAGGGTTGGATGCAATCGATACCGGTGTCGGTGTCTGTCTTTTCTTCTTGCTGGCGAGTCTTTTTTGTAGCGCGCTACGGGAGGCGGGTGAGACACTACTGAAATCAAGAGCGCGCGATCTCGAGCGCGGCCTGCGCATGCTGCTCGATGACGATAGCGGCGTGGCGCTCATGCCGGAGATTCTCGGTCATGGCCTGTTACGGTCCCTCTACGATGCCGACTATGACCCCAAGCGGCTTACTAGGTCTTGGCTCGGAGGCGGGCTGCATCTTCCGATCGGCGCGGCGCGCGCGGCATTCCCGAGCTACATCCCGGCCCGTCAGTTTGCTTCGGCGCTCCTTGATGTGACCGCACGTGGGCCAAGCGATCAGGTTTATCCGACGAGTAGCCGGCAACTCAGTGCCGCGAGCCTCCGGTCGTCGCTCGCATTCTTGCCGAGTGCCAGACTGCAGCGCGTTATTCTTTCCGCACTCGACACCGCACAGGGCGACCTGGATCGCACGCGCGGCGAGATTGAAAAATGGTTCGACGGCTCGATGGATCGTGTCTCGGGCTGGTACAAGCGTAGAACGCAAATCGTACTTTTTTGTATTGGGCTCGCGCTTGCCGCCCTCTTCAATCTAGATGCCTTGACGGTGACGGAGCGATTGTGGGCCAGTCCGGCGCTCCGCGTCGCTGCGGTGACGAAAGCCGAAAGCCTGAATGGAATTGCCGGGCCACCCCAGCAATCCGCGACGGATGCCGGGGCCGCACTCGCCGAACTCAGCTATCCCATAGGCTGGCGGAGCGGAAAGAATGGGTGGCCTGTGCCGGCCCCTCAAGCCTGCCCGGATATGAGCGCCGCCTGCAATCCATCCGCCTTGGGGTTCGGCGCTTCGGTCGAAATCGGGCTCGGCTGGTTAATCACGGCATTCGCGGTGACGTTGGGGGCGCCGTTCTGGTTCGATCTGCTAAACCGCTTCATGGTCATCCGTTCGACCATAAAGCCGACGCAGAAAAGCCCCGACGAGGCTTCCGCAGATCCGCAACGCGGCAGCAGCCGTTCTGAAGCTGCTCAGGCAAATGACCTTTCGGGATACGCGGCGATCCCCCTGCCAACGCCTGCATCACCCGACCGAATAGCGTTGCCGGCACCGAACTGGACAGAGGGCGACGACCTTCCCCAGTGGCGGCCGGGTTTCGTCAACGAAACCGAGGTCGCGCTATGAGCGATCCAACCGCAGTCAATTGCGAGCTGTCCTTGCTCGCACCACGCTTTCGCGACGCGGTTTCGGCAGCGCTGGCGGAATGCCAGACGACGAACACCGCGCAAGGTGTGCTCACCGCTAAGATTTACGAAGGCTTCCGGAGCACCGAGCGGCAAGCGTGGCTCTATGCCCAGGGCCGTACCCGGCAAGGCAAAATCGTGACCAATGCACGGACCGCGCTGACAAGCTGGCATGGTTACGGTCTTGCGGTCGACGTGATCCACACGACCAAATATTGGAACCCTTGCGGCGCCGACGCACAAGCCAACGAGGATTGGTTTCGCGCGGTTGCCGAAATATTCAAAAAGCACGGCTGCCAATGGGGCGGCGACTGGACCAGCCCCGACACGCCCCACATGCAATGGGGCCGCTGCACCGCAAGTCCTACCGCTGGCGCGATGGATCTCATGACTCGACAAGGCGTAACGGCGGTCTGGGCGTCGCTTTTTGCCACAGCGGGCCCAGCATCGGCCGCCACGGCCAATACTGCGCCCGAAGGGCCCGCTGTCGGATTCGCGACACTCGTGCCGAACGGATTCTTCAGCAGTGCACCGTTCGACCTGGCCGTGCGGCGCTCTATCCGCACCAATAATCCGGGCGCGCTCAACATCAGCACATGGCAGCGCGATTATCCTGGCTTCTACGGATCGACGCAGCCGGACGGTGCAGGAAACGTCACCGCAATCTATCGCACGCCAGAGCACGGCGTCGGCGCCTGGTTCCACCTGATCGCCATGACCTATGGCTTCGGCCATTCTGGTGAAATCAGCCTCCGGCAACTCGCAGAGCGCTATTCGGGCACCAACAGTCCGGATGACAAGGTTGTGGCCGCCTATCTTGCGGGTTGGGTGGCGGCGGCGCAGGGCCAGCTCAGTCCAGACTCAACCATATCTCTCGGCCAGGATCAGGCCGTGCTGATCCTTGGGAAGGCGATGTTCAACCATGAGGCGGGCGGCGCCACGCCGGTACACGATGACCAGATATTGTATGGGATCATGGGCGAGCGCAACGGAACGCTGCCCGCTTAGAGGTCCGATTTGGCTTTTCTGGATCGGGTTCGGCGCGCCCCCTCACCCCCAAACCGACCAACAGGATCTCCCAATCGTGCCTTCGGCCGGATCTCTTAGGTCCGGAACGACGATCGCTATCCCGATCCAGAGGCCAGCTTGGCTGCATCAATGTCGGCCTGATGGATCGTGAGAGTTGGAGCCGTGTTGAAATCGTTCTGAACGGTGAAGCTATAGGAAGCTTGGCCCGCCTGCGCCGGCGTAACCGTGATCTGGACGGTGGCAGGCAGCGAATAGATTGCGTCCTGCAACGCGACTTTCGCATGATCGGTCGCGAGCGGTGCCGCCTTTGTCAATGTGAAAAGTGTCGGTGCGCTGTCCGCAATCGAGGCGAAGGCAACGACCACGTCGAGTTCAGCAATCGTGCTGAAGTCCACCGGAGTCGCGTCGATCGCCACGAGCAGCTCAGTGGTTGTCACATCCACGGTCACGAAGTCGATGTACCGCAGCACGTCGGCAGCCGCTATCGGCGTCGCCAGTTTAAGTTCCGCATCGGCAAGGATCTGCGCGTCGGGCGCGGGAGGCAGTCCTTCAGGCCATGGAATCGTTACGACGCTGCCCGCGGCGATATCCGTGGGGGCGGCGAGAGGGGTAAGCGCGCCACTCGATAAAATGGCGCAGGCCGAAATCGCGATGTCTACCGGTGACTGATTTGTGATCGAAATAACTGCGGTTTCCGGATCGATTGCCGCGCTGAGCTCGTCGGTCCCTACGGTTCTCAACAGATTGAGATCGAGCGACGCGGCGAGCGGGTCGCTCATGCCCGGATCGATGCTGAGATTGAGCGTTCCAATCAAATCCGCACCGAGCTCAGAACAAAGGCGGTGTATGACGAGGTTCGCATTGGCCACCGCTGGCACGGATCCCTCTCCGCGAACGGGCAGCGTGACTGCGAAAGTATGGGGAACAGGGCCCATCGTGAAGACCGTTGAGCCTCCGAAGGACGTGACCAATATGGACGGCGTGGACGCCAAACCGCTTGCGAAGTCGATTTGATAATCTGCGAACTCGGGGTGTTTCTGCAGCGCAATCTGAAACGCTTGGACCTCGAGCCGGCTAACGTCGGGGGCGACGATAAAGGTGAATTCGAACACGTCATCATCGGGTCCAGTTGGTGCGGGATCGACCCGCGCGAGACAGGTCGCCGAAACGCCGCCTTTTCCCCGCATTATCGCATAACGCTGTGGGATAAGCATGATCTGCCGGGTAAGCCGCCCGACAAACGCGCGAGACAGCGACGGGTAGCTCGAACTCAATGCGCCCAGCTGCGTGAACTCCACAAATTGGGTCTGCGGGCTGTCGAAAGATTTTAGCTGGTCGA
>Ga0207702_10001932_pt1 | contig 20256 bp, 18 predicted proteins | sample KBSCornC62_FD_184302 | JGI IMG/M metagenome (GOLD analysis project Ga0207702, IMG submission 184302) | Corn rhizosphere microbial communities from Kellogg Biological Station, Michigan, USA - KBS Corn C6-2 (SPAdes) (version 2) | ecosystem: Host-associated > Plants > Roots > Rhizosphere > Soil ...
GCGAGCGGACGGTGGCGCAGGAGGCGCTGTTTTACAGCTTCAGCCTGGAGCGGCATGTACCGGCTGATCATCTGCTGCGTTCGATCGACCGGTTCGTGGACCTGTCGGGCATGCGCGAGCATTTGCGGCCCTTCTACAGCGAGACAGGTCGGCCTTCGATCGATCCGGAGCTGATGATCCGGATGCTGCTGATCGGTTATTGCATGGGCATACGCTCCGAGCGACGGCTGTGTGACGAGGTCCATCTCAACCTCGCCTATCGCTGGTTCTGTCGGCTGGGGCTGGAGGGGGACGTGCCTGATCACTCCACCTTCTCCAAGAACCGCCATGGCCGTTTTCGCGACAGCGATCTGTTGCGCGAGCTGTTTGAGACGACGGTTGCGCGATGCATGGCCGAGGGGCTCGTTGGCGGCGAGGGCTTCGCGGTCGACGCCAGCCTGATCCGCGCCGACGTCGATCGCCAACGTGCCGTTCCCGGCAGCGAAGGGCTGCCGCCCGAAGCGGCCGGTCATGCGGTGCGCGAGTATCTGGCAGTGCTCGACGATGCCGCCTTCGGCGCGGCGACGTCTGTCGTGCCTAAGCAGCTTGCGCCCACCGACCCGGCTGCCCGCTGGACCGCGGCGTCGCGCGAACGCGCCTTTTTCGCCTACTCGACCAACTATCTGATCGACCTTGATCATGCGGTGATCGTCGGCGTCGAAACGACCACCTCGGTACGCCAGGCCGAGGTCACCGCGCAGCGCAGAATGATCGAGCGAGCGCAGGAGCGGTTCGGCCTATGGCCCGCGCGGCTCGCCGCCGACACCGGCTATGGCTCGGCCGAAAACCTCGCCTGGCTGGTCGATGAGAAGGGGATCGAACCGCATATTCCGGTGTTCGACAAATCGGCCCGCAGCGACGGCACGTTCGAGCGCTCGGTCTTCACCTATGACCGGGAAGATGACAGCTATGTCTGTCCCGGCGGCAAGCGGCTGCGGCCGCGCAATCGCAACTTCACCAACCCGCGCAGCGCCGTCGATCAGGACGGCTTCATCCGTTACCGCGCCCGCCAGCAGGACTGTGGCGACTGCGCGCTGCGGCAACGCTGCACGCCCAACATGCCCGCCCGCAAGATCATGCGCTCGATCCATGAAAGCGCTCGCGACATGGCCCGCGATATCGCCACGACCGACGCCTACCTCGTCTCCCGCCGCGAGCGGAAGAAGGTCGAGATGCTATTCGCGCACCTGAAACGCATCCTGAAGCTCGACCGACTGCGATTGCGCGGGCCATGCGGCGCAAAAGACGAATTCCTCCTCGCCGCCACCGCCCAGAACCTCCGCAAGCTCGCCAAGCTGATCCCGCTCCCAAACCGGCCACTGCCCGCCTGAGCGGCAATCGACCCGCTCGCCCCGGTTCGACGGGCGACCCCACCCTCGTCAGAGTTCGAGTTTTTCAACACAATCGGGTCGGGAGCGGACGTTAGCGTGCTTAGTTGCCGCAACGTCCGGGCCGGGCTCTAGAAGCGGACAGGCAGCTGACGGCCCGTTCCTGCCGTTCGGTGCGAGATGTGCTGCTACGGCTGATTATGGGCCGTAAGCTGCCTGGCAGGTTACGGGTGAAGTTTGCGACAAGCAGACGTTCGCCCACGCTTGCGCGCGAAGGGCCGATAATGGGCCATTGAACCGCATCGACGAGTCAGTTGCTTTTAGCCGTCGCCCAGAGGATTGGCCGCGACCGCTGCCGAACGTTACGGCTCGCCTATTGCCCTTGCGCGAATGTCGTGTCCTACCCATATTGTGCATTGCAGCATCGGCGCTTGCACGGCCGCTCGGCGGCCGGCACTCGCCTAAGGCGAGTTCAGCACATGCGTAGATTGTCCGACACGGTTGCCCACCTCGCCGCGTTGCGCACTCCACCTCTCGGAGCGGACTTATCGTCACCTGATTGGCTGACCGATCTGGGTTACTTTGGAACCAATCCAGGCGCGTTGCGGGCGCGAGTTTATGCGCCCAAGGGCTTGGCCGCGAATGCCGCTTTGGTGGTAGTTCTTCATGGCTGCACTCAGAACGCTGCCGGCTACGACCAGGGTTCGGGCTGGTCGCAACTTGCGGATCGCCACGGCTTCGCCTTGCTCTATCCCGAGCAGACCCGCGCCAACAACGCCAATCTTTGCTTCAACTGGTTTCAGCCCGAGGACACCCAGCGCGACCAAGGCGAGGCACTGTCCATCCGCCAGATGGTGGGTTCGGTCGTCAATGCGCATGCGATCGACCCGTCCCGCATCTTCGTCACCGGGCTCTCCGCAGGAGGCGCGATGGCCGCGGTCATGCTTGCGACCTACCCGGAGCTGTTCGCGGGTGGCGCGATGATCGCGGGCCTGCCTTATGGTTCCGCCACCACCATGCCACAAGCGTTCGACCGCATGCGTGGTCATGGCGGTCCCAACGCGGCCGGCTTGGCGTCCGCGGTGCGCGGGGCTGCCGGCCACGCCAGTCCTTGGCCGACGGTCTCGATTTGGCACGGCAGCGGCGACGCGATCGTGAACCCTACCAACGCGGACGCGATCGTTGCGCAGTGGCGGGAGCTCCACGGCGTTGGAGAGACGCCGAGCCGTGACGAAATCGTTGATGGTTATCCCCGCCGCACATGGTGCGACACGACGGGCCGCGCCGTGATCGAGGAATATAGCATCACGGGAATGGCTCACGGCATACCGCTAGCAACGGAAGGCGAACGGGCGTGCGGAACACGTGGCGCCTATATGCTGGAGGCTGGCATATCCTCGACGGGCCACATCGCCGCCTTCTGGGGCCTGACCGAAGCGTCTGCTGGCGATGTGGCGAGGCAAAACGAGCAGGCTGTCGCAAGCGGCGTCGCGGCGGCACCGCTCAAGCTGCATGCGCGCGCGAGAGCAGATGCGCTCTACGCCGAGTCCAAGCCGCCCAGGTCGACTGCGGCGTCCGTGGGCCGAGTTATCGAGGATGCTCTACGGGCGGCTGGCCTAATACGATAGGCGCACAGTCCGCTCTTGTTCTGGATTAGTTAGAAGCCGAAATTGGCGGGCCAAGGCTTTCCTCAACCAAGCTACTGTAGGAAGCAAATGCACCTACGGAACGCACTTTACCTTCAAATCCTGGCTGGCCTTGGCGACATCATACTTATGGCAGCCTAGCTCCCCATGGTGCTGCGCAAGGTGCCACTCTCGCTCCCGATCTTTTGTGTCGGCGCAGGGGCTGTCTTGTTCACAATTCCGACGCTCACGCCTTTTGCAGTCCACCCGCTGATGTTTCCGGAGACCGCGGAGCGCTTGAGCGAGCTGGTGGTGATCGTGTCCCTCATGGGAGCGGGTCTCAAGATCGACAGGCTGGTTGGCATTCGCCGATGGGCGATCACCTAACGGCTTCTCAGGATTGCGATGCCGATCACGATCGCCGCCATTTCCACGCTCGCTTTCGACATGTTCGGTCTCGGCCTCGCGGCAGCCTTGCTGCTTGGGTCAAGCCTGGCGCCAACGGACCCGGTTCTCGCCAGTGACATCCAGGTTGGCGCACCGGGCGAGGGAGAGGAGGACGAGGCGAGATTTGCCCTCACCTCCGAAGCCGGCCTCAACGACAGCCTCGCCTTTCCGTTTGTGAACCTCGCGATCTTATTCGCGGCCGGCACCTATTCCGTGCGCGATCTCGGCGTATGGCTGGCGGAGGATGTGCTCTTGAGGCTGTGCGCCGGTGTTGCGATGGGCTACGCGATCGGGCGCGGCCTCGGCTATCTCACCTTCCATCTGCCAAACCGCGCCAGGCTGTCGCGAACGGGCGATGGGTTCGCTGCTCTCGGACCGACCTCCTGGCCTACGGTCTGACGCAGCTCGATACCTGCCTAGCCGAATCGGCATACCGTTCGTTGCGAGATGCGGCTCTCGGCAGGGCCGCCCACATAGCGGAGCTAACGGTAGTGGCAATCGAGCCTGGACCGGCCTCGGCGATTGTTGTCGGACGTCACCGCCTCGGTGAACAAGCACGCACAAGAATGAGGGCGCGCTGTTGCCTCGCTTTTAGAAAACACTTCCACTTCAACTGACCCAAGATGCCGCCCCAGAAAGGAGTACGCATTAGATAAAATTCGCTACATCATTCGATCTTCAACCATAATGGTTATATAAATCATCTCTAGTTTTTTACAGATATTTGACTCAGTGTCTACCACAAGCGTACCCGCCTATAGTCGCTAAAAAGTACTGCGACTCGTAGGAGAGTAAAATGGAACGACTTCCAACCGCTGGCATTGCTGCGTCCATAATTCTTGCAGCATCTCCCTTAAGCGCAGCTCCGATATTGGGCTCTGCCGATGCGTTCGCCGTCCTGGGAGCTTCCACCGTTACGAACACGGGAGCCACGGCAATCAACGGGGATCTCGGCTTATATCCCGGGACGTCGATAACGGGGTTGGGATCGATCACCCTCACGGGCACGGTTCACCAAACGGACAGTGTGGCCCAGCAGGCCCAAGCCGACGCCGCGCTAGCCATGGGAAGTCTAAGTGCTTTACCCTTTACTGCGGACCTCAGCGGTACCGACCTGGGCGGCCTAACGCTCACCCCCGGCGTTTATAGTTTCTCGACATCCGCACAGCTTACTGGAAATCTGATCCTGGACTATGCGAGCAACCCCGGTGGTATGTTTGTCTTCCAGATCGGGTCGACGCTTACTACCGCAGCCAATTCCACAGTCACGGTGCTCAACGGTTCCGCAACGAGTGGTCTCTTCTTCGACGTCGGCAGTTCGGCGACAATAGGCACTGGAACGATGTTCGCCGGAAACATTCTCGCCGGTCAAAGCATCACGTTCAACACCGGAGCGATGCTTCTTTGCGGCCGAGGCATCGCTCTGAACGGAGCTGTTACTCTAGATACCAATATGATCTCCAATGACTGTGCGGGAGACGGTTCGCTGGGCAGCGGCCGGACTGACTTCGGCAGCCACGGCTTTGACGGCGTGGCCCCCACCACAGCAGTGCCAGAACCGAGCGCATGGATAATGATGCTCGCAGGTTTTGGGATCGTAGGATACGGCATGCGTCGGGCTCATGCCGGCCAAATCAGGGTCTGGTCTGTTTAGCCGAAACAGCGATTGGGTATGGTTCCGAGCGATTTTTTTAGCCTAGGGTAAGCAATCACCGGACTGCAGGGCGGTGGCGGTCGCCGCGATCCAGCCTTGGATCGCGGCAAGCTGCTTCTGCATCTTGGCCATACCGCTGCGGTCGCCGGGTAATCGGGATTCGGCACTAGCTCTTCGGCATCTAGGCGCGCTTGCGCGAGCGTTATGCCGCGTACGACTATGCCAGAGTACAATTGGCGGTCGCCATGTTCTGCCTATCAGCCGCCAAGCAGATCGCGGCGCTAATAGCAGCTTTGGCTGGTGTCGATATGATCGTCTTCACGGGTGGCATCGGAGAGCATACTGCGGTCGTGCGGGCAAAAATCTGCAATCAGGTATCTTGGATCGGCCTTCGGCTTGAGCCCGCCACAATGATCAAGACAGCCGGCCAGAGGAAAAACCTTCCCTCCGCGCAATATTATCGATGCCATCAAAAGAGGATGAAGTAACTGCACGACACGTAGCGCTGCTCATGCTTCACGCGGACGGCAGGGGCTAAATTGCTCCTCGGCTGTAGAACCGTATGCCGAGGACTTCGGGGGCTGTTCCCTCAACCAGAAAAATCATTTCGCCCCTCGGTATCTTTGCGTCGGTCGATGCGTTTAGACAGCGAAAAGCCTGCTCAAGGCAATTTGCCTCGATAAAAAAATCATCCGGTATGGCTTTCGCTTCGCGAGCCTCGGACCTTCGGAAAGGCCCGTTATGGCCAACACTGACCTTCCTACCCCCAGCGTCTCGGACAGCCTCATGCTGGCGATGGTAGCGTTTTCGGACGCGCCGCTTCTGTTGCTGGACGGAGAGCTGAAGGTGATCGCCGCCAGTAGGTCATTCGGCCACGCATTCGGGATTGATGCAGGCGCGGCGTCGGGTCGCCCTGTGTTCGACCTCGGTGAGGGGGAATGGCGCTTGGAAAAGCTTCGCTCGCTGTTGACGGCAACGGTGTCCGGGCACGCCGCGATCGCGGCTTACGAGATGGATCTCGAGCGGCCCGGTGAGGAGGATCGGAGGTTGGTGATCAAGGCGCAGAAACTCGATTATGCGGACGCCAATGCGCCACGTTTGCTGATGACGGTGGCCGACGTAACCGAAGTACGTATTGCGGAAAGATTGAAAGACGACCTGCTGCACGACAAGGAAATGTTGCTTCAGGAGGTTCAGCATCGCGTCGCCAACAGCCTTCAGATCATCGCCAGCGTGCTTATGCAGAGCGCGCGCGGTGTGTTGTCCGAGGAGGCCCGGACCCATCTGACTGATGCGCATCACCGGGTGATGTCGATCGCCACCGTGCAGAAGCAACTCGCGCATAGCCATGCAGGCGATGTCGAACTTCGGCCCTATTTCATCGCGCTCTGCCAAAGCCTGGGCGCGTCGATGATCCGCGACCATGAAAAACAGTCGATCGAAGTGCATGGGGATACGAGCAGCGTCGGCGCTGATGTTTCCATCAGCCTGGGGCTGATTGTCACCGAACTGGTGATAAACGCGCTCAAGCACGCTTTCCCCGGAGGAGCTCCTGGCAAGATCACCGTCGATTATCGGTCTCATGGCCCAAATTGGAGACTATCCGTCGACGACGATGGCGTCGGCATGCCAGAAGCTATCGGCGATGCCACTCCAGGTCTCGGCACAACGATCGTGGAGGCCCTGGCGCGCCAGCTTAAGGCGCGCGTGAGTGTCACGGCAAGAAGTCCAGGAACCTCGGTCGCCATCGCCCGCGTCAAGATCGCCGCAATTGAAAGTTCCGGGAACGGGCCACCGCAACGCACAGTGTGAGAGTTTTCGGAAGGCGGATGCTTAGGCTGCCATTACTGGGGACAGCCGTGCGCCGAATTCACTTCGCGTAGCGCTGTCTGTAGCGCTTCCGGTCCGTAAGGTTTGGCTAGAAATACACTACTCGACGGCAGTGCAAAGGCCAGAGATTCGCCCAAGCCTGAAGTAACTATGATCCGGACCGGGGGCCATCGACCGCGGACGCGTTGGGCCAGGCGAATGCCATCCATTGATCCCGGCATTGCAATGTCCGTGATCATAAGTGCGATCTCGGGATGCGCATCGAGCAGTTCGATCGCCTCTTCGGCGTCGCTTGCGACCAGAACTTGATAGCCCATTTCTGCCAGTTGGTCGTCGAGCTCGAGGCGTATGATCGCCTCATTTTCGACGATCAGGATAGTGCAGGATTCAGGAAGAGCGGACTGTGCCATTGATCCTTAACGTCTCTTCGAACGCTTTAGGCCCCGATCAGGACGGAGTTTCTCTAGCTGCTGTGTCCCCGACCATCGCGGCGTCCGCTTCCGGGTTCTCCTCGCTTGAAAGCAGCTGGTCACGGCGCGTTGGCGTATCGATGATCCGCGGACGCGCCAGGGAAATAAAAAACGCCCTCGCCGATACACAACCGGGCGAGGGCGTTTCCCTGTTCGTCACGACCAGCTCCGGGGGGCTGCTAGATCGTGAAAAAACGACCGCGGGGCATGGTGCGGTGCTGCCGTCTTAACCTTTTGGTAACTATGCGGTTCCGACCGACCAAGATAAATCTGGCTACCTGTAATCTTGTCTGCGCAACAGTGCGTCATGGCGTGACGGAAGCCACGCTCTGTTCCCTTGAGCAATTCGACGCTGGCAGACGCGTAGTCAATAATTCTCAACCTAGGTCGTGAACAGCGGGGCCAGCGGCTGGCTCTATCCGTCGCAGCCGCAAGAACCTGAGGTCATCTCTGCGAAGTAGCTGACCGATCCGAGATTGGAAAATCCCACCTGCCGAATCTTCGAGTTCGTTAGGTCTCAACTCAGCGATAACGATCTCGTCGGAAACTACGCTCGACAGCGAAGCGAGCCCGTCCGTGGCTATGTCGGTGTCCCGCTAAACGTGAAGTGAGGCGTCAAATGCGCCTCAGCCTCGCATCGCAGAACGGAAACAATGCCTTCGATCTGACGTGTTATCCGATGAAACGAACACTGCTGCCGATGTCCGCAATGGGCGACAGCCGAACGGTAGTTTTCATATTGCTCCAAACTCTGATTCAGCATCGGCATGAGCCGATGACCAGACCGACTTTGAATGGCGCGTGACAGAGCCGCTGCTGCCCAACAAACCTAGAGGCGTGCCGCGTGTCGATGACCGCCGCGTGCTCAATGGCATTTTCTGGGTGCTTCGTTCTGGCGCGCCATGGCGCGACCTGCCCGAGCGTTACGGTCCACGGACCACCTGTTAAAACCGCTTCGTGCGATGGCGGAAGGCCGGGGTGTGGGACAGGATGATGGACGCGGTCACCACCGGCCATGACGGGGACATATAGATGATCGATAGCACCTCCGTTCGCGCCCACCGGCGGGCCGCGACGGCAAAAAGGGGGATCGAGATCATTGTGTCGGTCGCTCCCGAGGCGGTCCCACAACCAAAAATCCACGCGGTCGTCGATGCGCAAGGGCTCCCGATCCGGCTCGGCCTGACAGCGGGACAAGCGCAGCACGGGCGGGTCGCTGACACGCTGCTCGATCACCTCGGCCCGCGCACCATCGTATTGGCGGACAAGGCATATGACGCTGCCATCGCGCGGCAGCACCGGGAATTAGCCGATAAAGACACCCAGCTTGCCGCCGCTACCCGACAGCGTGAACCGACGCGCGCGCGGCAAGCGGCGGATTAGCTGGTGGGAAGACAGCGGGACAGGATCGGCCGCAGTCGCTGACATCTTTCCGACCTGCAACGTCGGCTTTTGGCAACAGCTCGTCAGCCACCGAACGTCTGAATTTGATGCCGTGGACGGCTCTCCACCACGGCGGAGTCGGATTAATCTGCTCCGCTCACGCTGAGGAGAGTGTCATGGCAGACGTTCGGGTTATCGGGTTGGACATCGCGAAATCGGTCTTTCAGCTGCACGGCGTCGATGAAGCCGGGGCAATAGTTTTGCAGAAGCGTCTGACGCGATCGCGCTTGCTACCGTTCTTGGAGAAGATGCCACCCTGTGTGATCGGCATGGAGGCGTGTTCGACCTCACACTATTGGGCCCGCGAGCTTGCCAGGCTCGGGCACCAGGTGAAGCTGATGCCGGCTCAATATGTTAAGCCGTATGTGAAGCGGCAGAAGAACGACATGGCTGACGCCGAGGCGATCGCCGAAGCTCTCACCCGGCCGACCATGCGCTTCGTGGCTCCAAAGTCGCCGGCCGAGCAAAGTGCGATGATGCTCCACAAGGTGCGGCTGATGCTCAACCGGCAGGTGGTCATGATCACCAACGCCATTCGCGCACACATGTCGGAGTTCGGGATTATCGCGCCAGTCGGACGAGGCGGGGTCGATCGACTGATCGAGCATGTTGAAGATGAAAACGACGACCGCATCCCTGAGACCGCTCGCCATTGCCTGCAAATGCTCGTGACTCAGCTCAAGCTCGTTAAGCTGCAGATCCTCGATAATGATCGGCAGGTTCTGTCGCTCGCCCGATCGACCGAGCTCGGCCGCGGGTTGATGGAAATCCCGGGTGTAGGCCCGCTCGTTGCCTCTGCGTTGATCGCCTGTGTACCCGATCCGTCGATGTTTAAGTGTGGTCGCAACATGGCGGCTTGGCTCGGCATAGTCCCGAAGCAAAACTCATCCGGTGGCAAGTCGCGGCTGGGATCCATAACGAAAGCGGGCAATCGCTACCTGCGCCAGATGCTCTTCACGGGTGCTATGGCCGTCGTTCGACGAGCAATGCAGGGCACGCGTAGGACGTGGCTTGTCCGTATGCTCGAACGCCGTAGACCGAAGGTCGCTGCAATGGCGCTCGCGAACAAGAACGCCAGGATCGCCTGGGCAATGATGATGAGCGGCGAGGCTTATCGCGAACCGATGATGCTCGCCGCATGATGAGATCGCGCAGCTGAGGCGGCGCATCGAGGTTGGGAAGGGCAAAGGAGCTATTGCACGAACGACGGTCGACACCGCCAGATCAGACCACCCCATTTGCGCCCTGCACCTCGAATGCGCGAAATTGATTGGGGACCCGATCTGCGGAAGGCATTATGGCCAGCGGCGATGAAAGGCCGCATCACAGGCCGGACACATGGCCGCACCGACCACCAAGTGCAGATGCTCAATAGCCCTTGCTAACGGAGAGCCGTCCACACATGGGGCGCAAAGCCGCCGCGGGACTATGGCGGACGACCGACCATCGTCCCACTGAGCGTCAACCGATCTCAGTTCGTCGCATTTTGACCGCTACCTACAGCGCTACCTAGGGCGCCGGAAACCTATTCAGCTTTGCTCTAAGTCATTGAAAAGGTGGTGGACGCACTAGGGCTCGAACCTAGGACCCGCTGATTAAGAGTCAGCTGCTCTACCAACTGAGCTATGCGTCCATGCCTGTCCGGCAGGAGCGGCGGTGCCGCTTGGAGGCGCGCCCCTAGCAAGGCCTACCCCCCTTGTAAACAGGGGAATCCGGTTATCGTCCCCGGCCGCGGCTATGGCGCTGGATCGCCATCAGGAATCCCAGGCAGATCAGGACCGTCATCATCGCCGATCCGCCGAATGAGACGAGCGGCAACGGAATGCCCACGACCGGGGCGAGACCCATCACCATCAACAGGTTGATCGCGACATAGAAGAAGATGGTGGTGGTAAGGCCCGCGCTCGCGATTCGGCCGAAGCGGCTTTTGGCGCGCATCGCCACGCGCATTCCCCAGCCGATCACGAAGCAATAAGCCAGGATGATGCCGAACCCGCCGAAGAGGCCCCATTCCTCGGCCATGGTGGCGAAGACGAAATCGGTATGGCCTTCGGGCAGATAATCGAGATGGCTCTGCGTCCCCTGGAGAAAGCCCTTGCCAGTGACGCCTCCCGATCCGATCGCGATCTTGGACTGGATGATATGATAGCCGCTGCCGAGCGGATCGCTTTCGGGATTGATGAAGATCTCGATCCGCTTGCGCTGATAATCGTGCATCGCATGCAGCGCGATCGGGGTCAGCGCCACACCCACCGCCAGCACGCCGATGAACCAGCGCTTGGGCACGCCGGCCAGATACATCGCGGTCACCCCGCCGAACGCGATCATCAGCGCGGTGCCGAGATCGGGTTGCACCAGCACTAGCAGGAAGGGCACGCCGATCAGCAAGGCGGCGGGCCAGACCGCGGCGAAGCGGCGCATCTCCGGCGCGGGCATCGCGTCGTAGAAGCGCGCCAGCACCAGCACGATCGCGGGCTTCATCAGTTCCGACGGCTGGAGGCGGATGATCTTCAGGTCGAGCCAGCGCCGGCTGCCGCCACCGACCGCGCCCAGCGCCTCCACCCCGAACAGCAGGATGACGAGGATGGCGTAGGTGGGCCAGGCAAGGCTCTTGAGCTGGGGCTCGTCGAGCCGCGACAGCGCCATCGCGCCGATCAGGAACAAGAGGTAGCGCATGCCTTGCGGCAGCGCCCAGGGCATCATCTTCCCGCCCGCCGCCGAGTAGAGCACGACCAGGCCGAAGCCGAGGATCGCGCTGACGACCAGGATCAGCCCCCAGGGCATGCGCGCCAGCGGCGCGGGGATGAGGCTGTTATTGCTCAATCGGGCTGGTCCTGACCGGCGGCTTCCTGCGGCGTGTCGGGAGTCGCCACGGCCTGGCCTGCCTGTTCGGCCTGCCAGCGCGCAACGTCGGCGGCCATGCGCGTCGCGATATCGCCGCCCCATTGCTGCTCGAAGGCGGCGAGCGTCGTCATGGCATGATCGGGCGCGAACAGGAACGTCATCACGTCGCGCGCGATCTGTGCGGCGGCGGCACCATGGCCGCCATGTTCCAGCGTGACGCCGATCGCATATCTGGGCTGCTCGACCGGTGCGAAGCCGATGAAATGACCATGATCGCGCAAGCGCCAGGCGCCGCCCGTGCCGAGCGCCTTGGCGCGTCCCGCAGCGCGATCCGCCGCACTGATGCGGCGGACCTGCGCGCTGCCGGTCTTGCCCGCCATCTCGACGCCCGGCACCTGGAGCTTTGAGGCGCCCGCCGTGCCCGCGCCGCCGGTATTGATCACGTCGCGCATGCCGCCATGCACCACCGCCAGCTGCTCGGCGGTGATATTGAGCGGGCCGCCCTGCGGACCATAGCGCTTGTTCATGATCAGGCGCGGGCTGAGCATCTTGCCGCTGGCGATCCGCGCCGCCATCACGCCCAGCTGGAGCGGGTTCACCAGCACATAGCCCTGGCCGATCGAGGCGTTGACCGTGTCGGCCGCGGTCCACGCCTTCTTGTAGCGCCGCTCCATCCACGCGCTGTCGGGATAAGTGCCGTAGCGCTGTTGGATGGCGGGGATATCGAACTTCTCGCCCAGGCCGCATTCGTGCGCCATGCCGGCGACCTTATCGATGCCGAGCCGGCGGACCATCGTGTAGAAATAGACGTCGCAACTCTGCTGAATCGCGCGATGCATGTCGATCGCGCCATGGCCGTGCGGGCGCCAGCAGTGGAAAGTGGCATTGCCCAACCGGAAGAAGCCCGGGCAATTGACCGTTTCGTGCGGATCCACGCCCCAGCGCAGCAACGCGAGCGCGTTCATCGGCTTGACCGTGGAGCCCGGCGGATAGAGGCCGAGCAGCACCTTGTTCATCAAGGGCAGGTGATCGTTGGCCGACAGCATCGCCCATTCGGACTTGCTGATCCCGTCGACGAAGGCGTTTGGATCGTAGGAGGGCATCGAGACCATCGCGAGCAGGCCGCCCGTCTCGCAATCCACCACCACCACCGATCCGCTGTTGGGGCCCAAACGGCGCGCGGCATATTCCTGCAGCGGCGCGTCGATCGTGAGCCGCAGCGTATGCCCCATCTGCTCGGGCTTGGTGGTAAGCTCCTGCACCAGCCGGCCGTGCGCGGTGACCTCGGTCCGCTTGGCGCCCGGCGTGCCGCGAAGCCATGGCTCCATCACTTTCTCGAGATTCTCCTTACCGACCTTGAAGCCGGGCGTGATGTAGAGCGGGTCTTTCGTGCGCTGATAATCCTCGGCCGAAGCGGGGCCGACATAGCCGCAGAGATGGCCGACAGCCGCGCCTGCCGGGTAAGAGCGGGTAAAGCCGCTGGTGGGCGCGACTCCGGGCAATTCGGCCTGGCGCAGCGAGACCGCGGCGAAGCGTTCATAATCCAGCCCCTCGATCACGGGCACGGGCTGGTAGCCGGGCGATTTGTCGAGCGCGTCCTTGATCCGCTCGATATCCTCGTGGCTGAGGCTCAGCATCTGGCGCAGTTCGTCGATCGCGCGATCGGGATCCTGCAGCCGGTCGGGGATCAGGTCGACGCGGAAGCTGGTCTTGTTGACCGCGATCGGCTTGCCGTTGCGATCGACGATCCAGCCGCGGCGCGGCGGGATGATCTGGCTCTGGACGCGGTTGCTCTCGGCCAGCCTGTCATATTTGTCGCGCTGGCTGATCGCGAGCCACGCCATCCGTCCCGCGATCAACGCGGCGGTGCCCGCCTGCAGCCCGCCGAGCACGATCGCGCGGCGCGTGAAGCTGTAGGCCAGCGACTGATCGGTAACGACCCGTCCCCGGCGATCGAACAGGCTCATCGGACAAACAGCTTCATTTCGCCAGCCGCCAGCGGTCCAGCAGCGCGCACAACCGCGCGATCGGCGGGAAGCAGAGGATGGCGAGGATGGTCGGCGGGATCATCGTCCAGAGCGCACCGCCGCCCGCGACGAAATAGCCGATCGCCGCTTGGCCGAATGCGCAGAACAGGATCGCCGCACTGGCAATCCACCAATCGAGCCAGTGGTCGCGCCACATCGGCCGCGCATCGACCAGGTCGATGCCGAGAAAGGTAATCGTCCAGAGCGTCATCGCGGTGCCGGGCGCGGTACCGGTGATGAGATCGTCGGCGAGCCCCAAAGGAAGCGCCACCCAAGCCGCCCATAATTCGGGGCGCAGCAACCGCCAGCCGAGCGCGATCAGCAGGCCGAAGGGAGGCAGCACAGGTGCGGTGGAGATGAAGGGCAGCAGGGTCACGCCCGACCCGACCATGATGGAGGCGACCGGGATCGCGTGCAGCCGCCAGCGCGAGGGCTGGCCGAGCAGATCGGATTCGATGATTGCCATCAGCGACGATGCCCCTGCGGCGGGGCGACCGGGGGCGGCACCGGCGCCTGCGGCAGCACGATCGCGAAATCGAGCTTGGCGGGAACGGCCAACGGACGTGCGGTCGCGATCTCGCCGCTGGTGCCCGTCACCACCGCGACCGGCAGGTCGGGCGGATAGACTCCGCCCACGCCCGAGGTCGCGAGCAGGTCGCCGCGGCGGAAGCCGGGGCCGCCGACGACGGTCGAATGGATCTCCATCGCGCCATCGCCGCGGCCTTCGCCGAGCGCGGCTTCGCCCGTGCGCACCACGCGAAGGGGGATCGCGCTGCTGCCGTCGGAGAGCAGGACGACGCGTGCGGCGTGCGCGCCGACTTCGGTGGTGCGTCCGACCACGCCGTCGGCGGCGCGGACCGGCTGGCCCGGCGCAACCCCGTCGACGCTGCCCGCGGCGAGGGTGACGTAACGGCGCGTCCCGGTGAGGTCCGATCCGACGACGCGCGCGGCGACGATCGGCCGATTCTGGTCGCCAACCAATTTGAGCGTGCGTTTCAGCCGGGCATTCTCGAACGCCAGGATCCGCGCCTGGATCAGCCCGCGCTGCGCGTCGGCCAGCTCGGCATGGAGGCGCTTATTCTCGCTGACCGCGCCGAAATAACCGCCGATATCGTCCGCGAGCGACCCGCCGCCGCGCACGATCGGCCGGGTGAGCTTGGTCACGGGCGTGGTCGCGTCGAGCGCGAGGCCCTTGATGCCTTCGAACGCGGTCGGGTCGAAGCGCGCGATCAGGATCAGCGCGATTCCCGCCACGACACCCATCGCGGCAGCGACATAGCCGAAGAACAGGCCATATTGGATGCGCCGCGAGAATCCGCGGTCGCGATGGCGCGGCGGGGCCATGGCTCCGCCCTCCCTTCCTGATTAGGCCGTGTGCAGCACGCCGCGGAACATCGGATCCTCCAGCGCGCGGCCGGTACCCAGCGCAACGCAGGTGAGCGGATTGTCCGCGACGGTGACGGGGAGGCCGGTGGCCTGGCGCAGCACCTCGTCGATGCCGTCCAGAAGCGCGCCGCCGCCGGTGAGCACGATACCCTGATCGACGATGTCGGCAGCCAGCTCGGGCGCGGTATTCTCAAGCGCCATGCGCACGCCCTCGACGATCGCGGAAACGGGTTCCGACAAGGCCTCGGCGATCTGGCCCTGCGTGATCTCGATCTCCTTGGGCACGCCGTTGACGAGGTCGCGGCCCTTGATCTGGATCCGCTCGCCGACGCCGTCGGCGGGCATCTGCGCGGTGCCATGCGCCTGCTTGATCCGCTCCGCCGTGGCTTCGCCGATCAGCAGATTATGGTTGCGGCGGACGTAGGAGGCGATCGCCTCATCCATCTTGTCGCCGCCGACGCGCACGCTGGTCGTGTAAGCCAGGCCGCGCAACGAGAGGACCGCGACCTCGGTTGTGCCGCCGCCGATATCGACCACCATCGAGCCGATCGGCTCGGTCACGGGCATGTCGGCGCCGATCGCTGCCGCCATCGGCTCCTCGATCAGGAAGACCTGGGATGCGCCGGCATTCGAGGCGGCGTCGCGGATAGCGCGGCGCTCCACCTTGGTCGATCCCGACGGCACGCAGATGATGATCTCGGGCCAGCGCGGGAAGCGGCGATGGCCATGCACTTTGTGGATGAAGTGCTTGATCATCTGCTCGGCGATGTCGATGTCCGCGATCACGCCGTCGCGTAAGGGGCGGATGGCTTCCATATGCTCGGGCGTTTTGCCCATCATCACCTTGGCGTCGTCACCGACCGCGCGCACCTTCTTGACGCCGTTTATCGTCTCGATCGCGACTACTGACGGCTCATCGAGGACGATGCCGCGGCCGCGCACGTAAACCAGTGTATTGGCGGTACCGAGGTCGATCGCCATGTCGTGCGACATGAATTTGAACCAGCGCATGAAACCCATATCTCTAGAGTCCGTCCGACGCGCGACCCGGCGGGAGAATCGTTATACCAATGCTTGAAAGCCCGGTCGCGGAAGTCCGCTGGTTGGGCTAGACCCTAAGCCATGTCAATACGGCGCCTCCCTGAGCATCTGGTCAATCGCATCGCCGCCGGTGAGGTGGTGGAACGCCCCGCATCCGCGCTCAAGGAGCTGGTCGAGAATGCGATCGACGCAGGCGCGCGCAACATCGTCATACGCCTGAGGGACGGGGGGATCGCGGGGATCGAGGTGATCGACGACGGCTGCGGCATGACGCGCGCAGATATGGCGCTCGCGCTGGAGCGGCACGCCACCTCCAAGCTGCCCGACGACTTTATCGAGCGCGTTGCGACGTTGGGTTTTCGGGGCGAGGCGCTCCCCTCGATCGCAAGCGTAGCGACCTTGAGCCTGGAAAGCCGGGTTCGAGGCGGCGAAGGCTGGCGGCGCGTGGTCGACAACGGCAAACTTGCAGAAGAGGGGCCGGCCGCGCTCCCGCCCGGCACCCGGATCAAGGTCGAGGGCTTGTTCGCGCGAGTGCCTGCTCGCCAGAAATTCCTGCGCTCGGCCCGCTCCGAATATGCCGCCTGCGTCGATGTGGTGCGCCGGCTTGCGATGGCGCGGCCCGAGATCGGCTTCACGCTGGAGCATGATGGCCGGCGCGCGATCGCGGTCCAGCCCGACGAGACGCGGCCCGAGCGCGTCGCGGCCCTGATCGATCGCGAGCTGGTGCGCAATTCGGTCGCGGTCGATCACCTGCGCGAAGGGATTGTGCTCGGCGGCGTGGCGGGCCTGCCGACCTTCAGCCGGGGCATCGCCGATCACCAATATCTGTTCGTCAACGGCCGCCCGGTGAAGGACCGGCTGCTGATCGGCAGCGTCCGCGCCGCCTATCAGGATCTGCTGGCGCGCGACCGCCATCCGGTGCTGGCGCTGTTCCTGGAGGTGCCGCCGGAGGAGGTCGACGTGAACGTCCACCCGGCCAAGACCGAGGTGCGTTTCCGCGAGGCGGGGCTGGTGCGTGGGCTTATCGTGGGCGGTTTGCGTGCCGCGCTCGACAGTGCGGGCCATCGCAGCGCGCAGCGGCCCTCGGCGGCGGCGCTCGGCCGCTGGCAGACCGAGCCCCTGGCCCCCCAATGGGCGCCGAGCGCGCCGCCGAGCCAGGGATCGGTGTGGGACAATCTCCCCCAATATACCCCCGCCCTCGCCGCGCGGGCCGAGGTGGCGTACGAGGCGCCGCCCGCGCCGGTCGAGCATCCCTTGGGCGTGGCGCGCGGGCAGGTGGCGGCAACCTATATCGTCGCCGAGGCCAAGGATGGGTTGATCCTGGTCGATCAGCATGCCGCCCACGAGCGCCTCGTGCTGGAACGGATGCGCCGCGCGATGGCGGATGGCGGGGTCGCACGGCAGGCCCTGCTGCTGCCCGAGGTGGTCGATCTCGACGAGCCCGCCTGCGACCGGCTGGAGGCGCGCGTCGCCGAACTGGCCGAGATGGGATTGGAGCTCGAACGGTTCGGCGCCAAGGCGATGCTGGTGCGCGCGACCCCCGCCCTGCTCGGCGCGAGCGACGCCAAGCAATTGGTGGTCGATCTCGCCGACGAACTCGCGGCTTATGACGAGGCTTTGAGCCTCAAGGAGAAACTGGACGCCATCGCCGGCACCATGGCCTGCCACGGATCGGTCCGCGCGGGACGGATATTGTCGGTCGCGGAGATGAACGCCTTGCTGCGCGAGATGGAAGTTACGCCCCATTCGGGCCAGTGCAACCATGGCCGCCCGACCTGGGTGAAACTTGGCCATGGCGATATCGAGAAGCTGTTCGGGCGGAAGTGATGCTGATCGCCGCGCTGGCCCTGATGGGACTCGAGCCTCCTATAACGCAATTCGACATCCGCGTACGGCAGGAGGTGGATGGCGGCTGCGCGGAACTAGAGGCGGGACGTAAGGGTAGCCGGCCAGTGCTTCATATGGCGGGGATATGCCACGGCTGGAGCAGTTTTGCCTGCCAGGATCTCACCTTTTTCAAAGGGCAGGGCGTGACCGAGGATCAGGCGCAAATCCTCTTCACGCGAGGCAACAGAACGCTGGATCTAGTCCGCGTCCTCGAGGCGGCTGTCGTCCGCAAATGGCCCGGACGCACACATCTCCATCTCTTCTTCGGCCCGCCCAGATGTGAGAACAGCTTTGCTGTTGGCTTTACCGGCTCCCAAGTGGATGCGCGGAAGGGCGGATCGGCGCGTGGAATGAAGGGCCGGATCTGGGTCGGCAGCCCGACGGCATATCGGGTGTGGCTGAGCCGCGACGACTGAATATTCTCTTCCGTATCAGCGACCATGCCAGCGGGTGCGGATAGCGCGATCGAGAAGCGCCCCCGCGACGATCGCGGCCGCATAGGCGACCAAATCCCACAGCGCGAAAACGCGTCCCAGCAAGAGCGCGCCAGGCAATGTCAGCCGGAACGCGTCGAGCGATTGCGTGTGGACGAGCTTGAAGAGCTCGACCGTCGTCGCGACCCCCGCGGCCACGAGCGCGCTCCTCCCGATCGGCCAACGCGGGAAGAGCGATGAGACGATCCAGTAGATCATCAGCGCCCACAGTATCGAGCCGCCATATTTCACGACGACGAATGGCAGGCCGATGTGCGTCAGCCTTAGTGCCAGTCCGGCCGCGATGGTTCCGGAAATCAGGAGCGCGGATAAGGCGGGCGGGCGTCCGGGCACGTTTTGGTTAGCGTTGGGCTGGCGTCAGCGCCAGTTCGTCGATGATCGGGCAATCGGGTCGGTCGCTGCCCGCGCAGCGGCCCGCCAGATCGAGCAGGACCTTGCGCATCGCCTCCAGCTTGCGCGCCTTGGCGTGGAGCGCGTCGGCGCGGGCAAGCGCGAGCCTCTTGACCTCGGCGCTGGCGCGGTTGCCGTCGTTCCAGAGCGCGAGCAATTCGCCGATCTCCCGCGTGTCGAAACCCAGGTCGCGCGCATTGGCGATGAAGCGGAGGCGGTGGACGTCCGCCGCCGAATAGTCGCGATAATTGCTGTTGCGCCGTACGGGCGCGGGGATCAGGCCGATCGCCTCGTAATGGCGGATCATCCGTTGCGAAACACCGCTCGACGCCGCCGCGTCCCCGATCTTCATTGCCGCCTTGACCTTGACATCGTGTCAGACATTAGTGGCAGCGGGATGATCCGCAAAGCCTCCGTTTCGTTGCTCGCCCTCGCCGCGGCGCCGCTCCATGCCCAGTCGATGTCCGATATGCCGGGCATGGCCATGCCGGCACAATCGGTGCCGGCCGAGCCCCCAGCTCCCGCGCACGACATGGCGCAGATGGACCCGAACATGCCCGGCATGGATCACGGAGCGATGGGCTCGATGACGATGCACGGCGCGCTCGGCACCTATGCGATGACGCGCGAGGCGTCGGGAACGTCGTGGCAGCCGGACAGCGCGACCATGGAGGGGCTGCACTTCATGTCGGGGCCGTGGATGATCATGGTCCATGGCGACGCGACCCTGGTCTACGACGATCAGGGCGGCCCCCGCGGCGATTCCAAGACCTTCAGCCAGTCGATGCTGATGGGAATGGCGAGCCGGCCGGTCGGCGACAAGGGCACGCTCGGCCTGCGCGCGATGGTCTCGCTCGATCCGCTGATGGGGAAGAGCGGCTATCCCTTGCTGTTCGCCACCGGCGAGACCGCCAACGGCAAAGACGAGTTGGTCGACCGCCAGCACCCGCACGACCTTTTCATGGAATTGTCGGCGAGCTATTCCTACGATCTGGGGCAGGGGCGCAGCCTCTATCTCTATGGCGGATTGCCGGGCGAGCCCGCGCTCGGCCCGCCGACCTTCATGCATCGCATCTCGGGCATGGCCGATCCGGAGGCGCCGATCGGGCACCATTGGTTCGATTCGACCCACATCACCTTCGGCGTGGTGACCGCGGGCTATTCGCAGGGCCCGTGGAAGATCGAGGCGAGCGCGTTCAAGGGGCGCGAGCCTGACCAGCACCGGTGGGATATCGAAAGCCCGAAGCTGGACAGCTGGTCGGTGCGGGGCTTCTGGAACCCGACCGCCAACCTGTCCTTGCAGCTTTCGACCGGACATATCCATTCGCCCGAGCAGCTCGATCCTGCCCGG
>Ga0207702_10001934_pt1 | contig 20217 bp, 17 predicted proteins | sample KBSCornC62_FD_184302 | JGI IMG/M metagenome (GOLD analysis project Ga0207702, IMG submission 184302) | Corn rhizosphere microbial communities from Kellogg Biological Station, Michigan, USA - KBS Corn C6-2 (SPAdes) (version 2) | ecosystem: Host-associated > Plants > Roots > Rhizosphere > Soil ...
CTGGTGTAGCCCTGCAGGTCGAGGAAGTCGTTGAAGTAGGTCGGACCGTTGGGGAAGGTGTCCTTGTCCAGGGTGCGCTCGACCGCGTACTTGACGTCCTTGGACGTCACCGGGGTGCCGTCCTCGAACTTGACTCCGGGGCGCAGCTTGTACGTCCAGGTCTTGGAGTTGTCGCTGGGCACGCCCAGGGACTGGGCCAGGTCGGGGACGATCTTCGGCGCGCCCGGCGCGGGCGCGAACGTCGTGAGCGTGCGGCCGTAGAGCCGGAAGAAGTCCCAGGAGTAGGCGTAGTAGGTGTCTGCGCCGTCCAGCGAGTCCCAGTCGCCGGAGTGCGCCATCCGCAGCGTGCCACCGGTCGTCGAGGACGGGTTGTAGATCTTGTCGACTCCGGCGTTGTACGTGGCGCCGCCCGAGGAGCTGCCGCTCCCGCTACTCGTGTTCGCTCCCCCGCAGGCCGCGAGCGCCAGCGCGAGTGACGCACCGAGCGCCACGACCCCGGTTACGGGTCGTCTTCTCATCTGGTCGAGCACCCCTTCGTGTGGTAGGAGTCGGCGGTTGCCGACGGGTCTCATCGGGTCCGCGGATCCAGTGCGTCGCGCAGGCCGTCGCCGAACAGGTTGAAGGCGAGGACCGTAACGAAGATCGCCAATCCCGGGAAGATCATGAAGTGCGGCGCGATCGTGTACCACTGCACGGCGTCGGAGAGCATGCCACCCCAACTCGGCGTTGGCGGCCGCACACCGACGCCGAGGAACGACAACGCCGCCTCGAAGAGGATGTTCGTCGGGATGAGCAGCGTGGTGTAGACCAGGATCGGCGCCACCAGGTTGGGCAGCAGTTCCCGGAAGAGGATGTACGAGTTGCGGGCGCCGAGACTGCGCGCGGCGTCGACGAACTCCCGCTCGCGCAACGACAACGTCTGCCCGCGGATGATCCGGCCGATGTACGGCCAGCTGAAGAACCCGATGATCACAACCAGCGTGGCCACCCGCAGCGAGTTGCCGTTGAGGCCGAACGCGGAGTCCGGGATCACCCCGGCGATCGCGATCGTGAACAGCAGCAGGGGGAACGCGAGGAAGACGTCCATGGTCCGGCTGATCAGGGTGTCCACCCAACCGCCGAAGAACCCGGCGATCACGCCGGAGACGGTGCCGATGACCATCGCCACCATGGTGGCGAGGAACGCGACCAGCAGCGAGATCCGCGCCCCGTAGACCACGCGGCTGAAGATGTCGCGCCCGTTCTGCGGCTCCAGTCCGAACAGGAAATCCTTGCTGATGCCGCCGTACTTGCCCTTCGGGATCTGCAGCGACGGGTCGATCAGCTCCTGGTGGAACTCGTTCGGCGGATGCCCGAGCAGCTTGACGATCAGCGGCGCGAAGATCGCGACCAGAATGAGGAGCACCACCACCGCGCCGCCGGCCAGCGCGACCTTGTCCCGCCGCAGCCGGAGCCACGCGATCTGACCCAGGGACCGGCCCTCTACCGCCTTGGCCTCGATGCCGGCGAGGCCGGCCTCGGGCTGTGCCTCGGCAGCGGTTCCGGACACCTCGAGCGGAGCGGTCATGTACTTCCTCTCGGACCGGGCTCGCCGTCGCGGCGTGACGTCGACAGCCCGGCTGCACCCGGACTCTCTACCAGGCGGGATGGTCCGCGCCAGTGAAGGGGGAATCCCGTGTCGGTAATGAGATGAAGTTCGACCTCCGGAGGCCGTCGCCGTCTGGGCCGTGTGTCCGCTTGCCACCGGGACGACGCCGGTACGGGTAACACGACGTACACATGGGTGAGGCAGGCTGGGCGCCGGAGGTGACCCGGGCGTGTCCTATCTGCTGCGCGTGCTGCTGCCCGACCGACCCGGCATGCTCGGGGCCGTGGCCACGGCCCTCGGTGCGGCGGGCGCCGACATCCTCGGCGTCGATGTGGTGGAGCGCTCGGGCGGGGTCGCGGTCGACGACCTCATCGTCGAGCTGCCGCCCGGCAAGCTGGCGGACTCGCTGGTCAGTGCCGCGGTGTCGGTGCCGGGCGTGAGCATCGAGTCGATCCAGCGCTACTACGCCGGGGCCGGGGAGGCCCACCGGGAGCTCGAGCTGCTCGACGCGCTGGCGGCCGCGCCGGACCGGGCCGCCGAGCTGCTGGTGTCCGGGGCGCCGCGGCTGTTCCGGGCCGGCTGGGCCGTGGTGGTCCGCTACGACGAGCGCGGGCCGCTGGTGGAGACGGCCTCCCCGGCCGCGCCCGACCTCGCCGACGTCGACCTGCCGTTCCTGCCGCTGACCAGGGCCCAGGTGCTCGACCCGACCGCGCGCTGGGTGCCGGCGGACTGGGCCGCGCTCGGCACCGAGCTGGCCGCGGCGCCGCTGGGCGACCCGGACCGGGCGGTGCTCGTCGGTCGCCCCGGCGGTCCGGCCTGGCGGCCGGCCGAGCTGCTGCGCCTCGCCCACCTCGCCGGCATCGCGGTCACCGTCTCCGCGTGGGACGCGCCGCCGCAGCGCAGCCGCCGTTAGCGGTCAGGACGCGGTCGGCCGCCATCGCCGCCTCGGCGCAGCCGACGGCGCGACCGCGGCCCGGGACGCCCGCGGCGGCTCGGGATCGCGCAAAGGCTCCGCTCCGGGTCAGGACGCGGTGGCTTCCTTCTTCGGCTTGCGGGCCGGCTTCTCCGGCGGGGTCGGTCTGGTCGCCACCTCCAGCGCGGCGTCCGGCCCGTCGGCGAGCAGCACCGCGAAGCCGGCGTCGTCCAGGATCGGCACGCCGACCTGCACCGCCTTGTCGTACTTGGAGCCGGGGCTGTCGCCGGCCACCAGGAACGAGGTCTTCTTCGACACCGAGCCGGTCACCTTGCCGCCGCGGGTCTGGACCGCGTCGGTCGCGCCGTCGCGGCTGTAGTCGGCCAGCGAGCCGGTGACCACGACCGTGACCCCGGCCAGTGGGCGCGGCCCGGAGTCGGCACCGGCGTCCTCCATCCGTACGCCGGCCTCGGCCCAGCGCCGGACCACGTCGGCGTGCCAGTCGACCGCGAACCACTCCCGGACCGCCTCGGCGATCGTCGGTCCGACGCCGTCGGCCGCGGCCAGCTCCTCGACCGACGCCGACCGGATCGCGTCCATCGAGCCGAACTCCCGGGCCAGCGCCTGCGCCGCGGTCGGCCCGACGTGCCGGATGGACAGCCCGACCAGCACCCGCCACAGCGGCCGGTCCTTCGCCGCGGCCAGGTTGTCGAGCAGCCGCAGGGCATTGGCCGTCGGCGTGCCGTCCTTCTTGCGGAACAGCTCGGCCCGGCTGAGCCGGTCGACGTCGAGGAAGAACAGGTCGCCCTCGTCCCGCAGCACCGGGTCGGCGCCGGCGTCAGGGCCGCCCTCGGGCCGGGTGGTCAGCGCGATCGCCGCCTCGTAGCCGAGCGCCTCGACGTCGAACGCGCCGCGCCCGGCGACGTGGAACACGCGCTCGCGCAGTTGCGCGGGACAGGACCGGGCGTTGGGACAGCGGATGTCGACGTCGCTCTCCTTCTCCCGGCGCAGCGTCGTCCCGCACTCCGGACACTCGGTCGGCATCACGAACTCGCGCGCGCCCGGCGGGTGGTCCCCCACCGGCGCGACGATCTCCGGGATCACGTCGCCGGCCTTGCGGACCACGACCGTGTCGCCGATCCAGACGCCCTTGCGGCGCACCTCGTTCTCGTTGTGGAGAGTGGCCAGCCCGACCGTGGAGCCGGACACCACCACCGGCTCCAGCTGCGCGTACGGCGTGACGCGGCCGGTGCGGCCGACGTTGACCTTGATGTCGAGGAGGGTCGTGTTGACCTCCTCCGGCGGGTATTTCACCGCGATCGCCCAGCGCGGCGCCCGCGAGGTCGACCCGAGCCGGCGCTGCAGGGACAGCTGGTCGACCTTGACCACGACGCCGTCGATCTCGTGCTCGACGTCGTGGCGGTGCTCGCCGTAGTGGTCGATGTAGGCCTGCACCTCGTCGAGCGTGTGCACCACCCGGAACCGGTCGGAGACCGGCAGCCCCCACCCGCGCAGCAGCTCGTACCACCCGCTCTGGCGGTCGGGCGCCGTTCCCTTGTGCGCGCCGACGCCGTGCAGCACGAGCCGCAGCGGGCGGCTCGCGGTCACCCGCGGGTCCTTCTGGCGCAGCGAGCCGGCGGCCGCGTTGCGCGGGTTGGCGAACGCCGCCTTGCCCGCGTCGACCAGCGACTCGTTGAGCTTCTCGAAGCCGGCCACCGGGAAGTAGACCTCGCCGCGCACCTCGAGCAGCTCGGGCACGGCGGCGTCGGAGTCGCCGACCAGCCGGTCCGGCACGTCGTCGAGGGTGCGCAGGTTGGGCGTGACGTCCTCGCCGGTGCGCCCGTCACCGCGGGTGGCGCCGCGGACCAGCCGGCCCCGCTCGTACACGAGGTCGACGGCGAGCCCGTCGACCTTGAGCTCGCAGAGGTAGTCGGAGCCCGCGCCGGCCTCCCGCTCCACCCGCTGCGCCCACGCGGCCAGCTCCGCACCGGTGAACGCGTTGTCGAGGCTGAGCATCCGCTCGACGTGGTCGACCGGGGTGAACAGGGTCGAGTAGGTGCCGCCGACCCGCTGGGTGGGCGAGTCGGGGGTGCGCAGCTCCGGGAACTCGTCCTCGAGCGCCTGCAGCTCGCGCATGAGCTTGTCGTAGTCGGAGTCGGAGAGGGTCGGCCGGTCGAGCACGTAGTAGCGGTATTGCGCGTCGTCGATCGTGCCCGCCAGCTCCGCCGCCTGCTCCCGGGCCGCCGGCGTCGCTGCCCGTGGCTGGTCGCCGACGGGCACCGCCGGCAGGTCCTCCCCGATCTCGCTCACACCGGCACCGTATCCGCCGGAGCCGACACTTTCCCGACCGCGCTCCGGTCAGCCCTCGGGGTCGTCGACGATCGCCCGCGCGGTCTCGCGGACCCGCCGCAGCGCCGCCCGGGCGTACCCGGGTGAGGTCCCGGCCAGCCCGCAAGCCGGCGTCAGCACGACCGCGCCGGGCAGCAGCTCGGCCGCGAAGCCGAGCCGGCGCCACAGGCCGCGTACGGACCGGACCGTGTCGCCGAGGTCTGCGAGGACGGCGGGGTCCTCGGCCGACCCGGCGGGGACCACGCCAAGCCACAGCGCGATCCCGGCCTCGACCGCGGTGCCGAGCGCCTCGTCCTCGGCCGCGGACAGCAGCGCCAGGTCGAACGAGACCGCGCCGGCCCCGGCCTCCCGCGACAGCGTCACCGGGGGGTGCTCGGCGCAGCAGTGCACCACCGTCTGCATCGCACCGGCGCCGGTCGCTGCTTCCAGCACCGCGGCGAGGCCGCTGCGGACGACCTGCTCCTCGACCGCCCGCAGCGTGCCGAACCCGCTCGCCGTCGGCACGTCGCCGTCCAGCACCGCCGGCAGCGACGGCTCGTCCAGCTGCAGCACGATCTGCGCATCCGGGAGCCGGCCGGCCATGTCGGCGACGTGCCGGCGGACGCCCTCGGCCAGCGACTGGATGAGGTCGCGGGTCGCACCCGGGTCGGAGACGGCCTTGTTGCCGTAATGCAGCTCGACCGTGGCTGCGAGCGTCCACGGGCCGGTGACCTGCAGCTTCAGTGGCCCGGCGTAGCCCTGGGCGAGGTCCTCGACGGTGTCGAGGTCGCGCGCAATGAAGTCGAGCGAGCGGCGCAGGTCCCGGCCCGGGCGGTCGACCAGCCGCCAGCCGGACGGCTGCAGGTCGACCGGCATGTCGACGAGGAACGTGGTACCCCGGCCGACCATGTCCGCGCCGGCGCCGCGGGCGGGCAGCTCGGGCACGTGCGGCAGGTCGGGCAGCTCGCCGAGGACGGTCTTGGTCGCCTCGGCCGGATCGGTGCCGGGCATCGACCCAACGCCGGTCGCGACACCGGCCAGCTGCTGCTCGGTCACGGCCGCGACCCTAGTGCCCCGCGAAATGTCGGTGCCCGCCGGCAGCATGACCGGCATGTACGCGGAACGCGCTCCGGCGGCCGACCTGACCGGTCACCTGCGCTGCTCCTGGACGCGGCGGACCGCCGGGTCCGGGACGGTGCTGCCGGACGGCTGCCTCGACCTGATGTGGATCAGCGGTGAGCTGGTCGTCGCCGGACCGGACACCGTCGCCACCCATGCCGAGCTGCCGGCCGGGCTCGAGATCGCCGCGCTGCGGTTCCGGCCCGGGGCGGCGCCGGCCGTGCTCGGGCTGCCCGCGTCGGCGCTGCGCGACCAGCGGGTGCCGCTGGCCGAGCTCTGGGCGCACGCGCCGGCGCTGGCCCGCCGGGTCGGCGGCGCGGACGACCGGGTCGCGGTGCTGGAGGAGGCGGTCCGCCGGCGGCTCGCCGACGCCCCGCCCGTCGACCCGCTCGCCGCCGCGGTCGGCCGCCGGCTGGCCCGCCGGGCGAGCGGGCCGGGGGTGGTCACGGAGCTGGCGCGGCGGGCGGGGCTGTCCGAGCGGCAGCTGCACCGCCGGTGTGTGACCGCGTTCGGCTACGGGCCGAAGACGCTGGACCGGATCCTGCGGCTGCAGCGCTTCCTCGCGCTGGGCCGGGCCGAACCGACCGCCGGGTTGGCCCGGCTGGCCGCCGACGCCGGCTACGCCGACCAGGCCCACCTCGGCCACGACTGCCGCGCGCTGGCCGCCGCCACGCCCGGGGAGCTGATCGCCTAGACGGTCGACTGAGTGGACGACCCAGCTGACCAGGAGCCGCCACGAGGGGACCGGTGGCGCCCGGCACGCGGACGGCGCGGCGGGTTGATCATGTCGGTGACGACGGCGGCGGTGCGGTTCACGGGCGGTGCGTGCCCGCCTCGGCCGGCTCGACCCGGGCAGCGGTCGCGGCGACGGTGGCCGAGCCCAGCACGGTGTCGCCGTCGTACAGGACGACGGCCTGCCCGGTCGCGACGCCGCGGACCGGGTCGTCCAGGCGCACGTCGACCCCGCCGGCGGCGTGGTCGGCGCCGACCGAGACGAGCGCGGGCACCGCCGGGGCGTGCGCGCGCAGCTGAGCCAGGCACCGGAACGACTCGGCCGGCGGCGCGCCGGCCGTCCACACCGGGCGCGACCCGGTCACCGCGCGGACGTCGAGCAGCGAGCCGGGCCCGACCGTGACCGTGCCGGCCACCGGCTCGATCGAGAGCACGTACCGCGGGTCGCCGCCGGGCCGGTCCAGCCCGAGCCCGCGCCGCTGCCCGACCGTGAAGCCGTACGCGCCGCCGTGCCGGCCGACCTCGGCCCCGGTCTCGGCGTCGACCAGCACCCCGGGCCGGTCGCCGAGCGCCTTGCGCAGGAAGCCGCGGGTGTCGCCGTCGGCGACGAAGCAGACGTCGTGCGAGTCGGGCTTGTCGGCCACGGCCAGCCCGCGGGCCGCGGCCTCGGCCCGCACCTCGGCCTTGGTCGACCCGCCGAGCGGGAACATGGCCCGGGCCAACTGGTCGCGGGTCAGCACGGCGAGCACGTACGACTGGTCCTTGGCGGGGTCGACCGAGCGCCGCAGCACGCCGCCGTCGAGCCTGGCGTGGTGCCCGGTGACGACCGCCTCGAAGCCGAGCGCCAGCGCGCGGTCGAGCACCGCGGCGAACTTGATCTTCTCGTTGCAGCGCAGGCACGGGTTGGGCGTGCGGCCGGCGGCGTACTCGGCGACGAAGTCCTCGACCACGTCGGCGTGGAACCGGTCGGCCAGGTCCCAGACGTAGAACGGGACGCCGGCCACGTCGGCGGCCCGGCGCGCGTCCCGGGCGTCCTCCAGCGTGCAGCAGCCGCGGGCGCCGGTCCGGGTGGAGGCAGGGTTGCGGGCCAGCGCGAGGTGCACCGCGGTGACGTCGTGCCCGGCGTCCACCGCCCTGGCCATCGCGACCGCGGAGTCGACCCCGCCGGAGACGGCGGCCAGGACCCTCATCTCCCGCTCCTCGGCCGGACCCGACCTCGTCCCTCGGTCGGCTCAGACCTCGTCGCTCCCCACTCGCGCTGCGAGCACTCGCGCTCGCTCATGTCCCGCTCATCGGCCGGACCCGACCTCGTCCCTCGGTCGGCTCAGATCTCGTCGCTCCCCACTCGCGCTGCGAGCACTCGCGCTCGCTCATGTCCCGCTCATCGGCGCCGACCTCACCGGCCCGCCGCGAGCACGGCGCGCCGCGACCGCTCGACCGCGCCGGGCAGCGCGTCGAGCAGCGCGGCCACGTCGGCCCGGCCGGAGCTGTGGCCGAGGGAGAAGCGCAGCGAGCCCCGGGCGTGCTGCGGGTCGAGCCCCATCGCGACGAGCACGTGGCTCGGCTGAGCCACGCCGGCCGAGCAGGCCGACCCGGTCGAGCACTCGACGCCGCGGGCGTCCAGCAGCATGAGCAGCGAGTCGCCCTCGCAGCCGGGGAACGCGAAGTGCGCGTTGCCGGGCAGCCGGTCGACCGGGTCGCCGGTCGGCACCGCGTCCGGCACCGCGGCCAGCACGCCGGCGACCAGCTCGTCCCGCAGCGCCGCCACCCGGGCCATGGTCTCCGGCCGGGCCGCGACCGCGGTCTCGGTCGCGACCGCGAGCCCGACGATCGCCGCGGTGTTGAGCGTGCCGGAGCGGACCTCGCGCTCCTGACCGCCGCCGTGCAGCAGCGGGGCGCACTCCACGTTCCGGCCGAGCACCAGCGCGCCCGCGCCGACCGGGCCGCCGAGCTTGTGCCCGGTCAGGGTGAGCGCGTCGACCCCGGCCGCGCCGACGTCGACCGGCAGCGCACCGACCGCCTGCACGGCGTCGGTGTGGAAGGGCACGCCGTGCTCGGCGGCGACCGCGGCGAGGTCGGCCACCGGCTGCACGGTGCCCACCTCGTTGTTGGCCCACATCACCGAGGCCAGCGCGACCGTGTCCGGGCCGCCGTCGTCGAGCGCCGCCCGCAGCGCGTCCGGGTGCACCCGGCCGTAGCGGTCCACCGGCAGCCAGCTGACCTCGGCGTCCTCGTGCCGGGCCAGCCACTCGACCGAGTCGACGACCGCGTGGTGCTCGACGGCGCTGGCGAGCACCCGGCGGCGGCGCGGATCGGCGGCCCGGCGGGCCCAGTAGATGCCCTTGATCGCCAGGTTGTCGGACTCGGTCCCGCCGCCGGTGAAGACCACCTCGTACGGCCTGGCGCCGATCGCCGCGGCGACCCGTTCCCGGGACTCCTCCACCGCCCGGCGGGCCTTCCGGCCGGCCGCGTGCAGGGACGAGGGGTTTCCGGTGTCGAGCAACGCGGCGGCGACGGCCTCGGCCGCCTCGGGCAGCATCGGGGTCGTCGCCGCGTGGTCCAGGTATGCCATCGCCCGCCAGCGTACGGCGTGTCGCGCCGGTGGGCGCCCGACGGCCGCCCGCCTGCGCGCGACCGTGCGTCGACCGGCGGATCCCGGGCGACCGGCGGCTCGCCGACCGGCCGCCGACGCGCCGGGCGACGTCCGGCGACCGGCCGCGGGAGGGCGGCGGGTCAGCGGGCGGCGGGTCAGCCGGGGGTGGCGGTCGGGGCAGGCGCCGGTGAGGCGGCCTCGCGGGGGGCGGGGCGGCGGGCCCGGCCGGCCAGCGCGGCGCCGCCCACCGCGACCAGGAGCATCAGCAGGTCCAGCGCGGCGGCCGCCCGGTTGAGCGTCAGCAGCCCGCGGGCGCTGGCCGCGACCAGCGCGCCGGACAGCCCGATGCACAGCGAGCTGGCCACCGAGTCGGACAGCTGCAGGGCCGAGGAGTTCACCCCGCGCTCGGCCGGCGGGCTGAACGAGAGCAGCAGCACCGACAGGCTCGACATCGCCAGCCCCATGCCGCAGCCGCCGGCCACCCAGACCGGGTAGATCACCCAGGCCGGCGACCAGGGTTGCGCCACCACCGCCATGCCGGCCGCCGCCAGGGCGACGAGCAGGAAGCCGACCCGGACCAGCAGGTGACGCGGCACGTCCGGTCGCCGGCCCTGCCAGAACGACCCGGCCGCCCAACCGAGCGCGCCGAAGGTCAGCGGGACGCCGGCCGCGGTCGGCGCGTAGCCGTGTACGAGCGTGAGGGTCAGCGGCACCAGCGACTCCACCGAGAAGAAGGCCCCGGCCAGCAGGCCGCGGAAGCCCACCACCGCCGGCACCCCGCGGCGCAGCGCGATCGTGCCCCGCGGCAGCAGCGCCCGCAGCCCCAGCGCGAGCAGCGCCAGCCCGCCGGCCAACGCCGGCACCCGCGGCCAGCCGAAGTCCTGCAGCGACCACTGCACCGCCGCCACACCCAGCGCGGTCGCCACCGCCGCGACAAGCCGGCCCGGTCGCGGCGCGGCCGGATCGGTCGGCCGGCGCAGCCGGCGCAGGGTGGGCAGCAGCGCCGCGACCGCCACCGCGACCAGCGGCACCAGCCCGAGGAACACCCATCGCCAGCCCGGCCCCTCGGCCAGGGCGCCGGCCACCACCGGGCCGACCAGCGACGGGATCACCCAGGCCGCGGAGATCGCGCCGAAGACCGTCGGCCGCAGCCGCTCCGGGTACTGGTCGCCGACGATCACGTACATCACGACGATGAGCAGGCCGACTCCGAGGCCCTGCAGCGCGCGGCCGACCAGGAAGACCGCGATGTTCGGAGCGAGCCCGGCGGTGAGCAGCCCGGCCAGGAACGTGCCGACCCCGGCCAGCAGCGGAAGCCGGCCGCCGACCCGGTCGGTCATCTCGCCGGAGACGACCATGCCGACCACCGAGGTGACCAGCAGCGCGGTGAACGACCAGCCGTACCAGGGCAGGCCGTCCAGCTCCCGCACCGCCGTCGGCAGCGCGGTCGCGACCGCGATCGCCTCGAATGCGATCAGGCTGATCAGCCCGACGATCCCGGCGGTGGCCGCCCGGTACGGCCGGGCCAGGATCCCGTCGCTCACCTCACCACGGCGCTAACTCTTGCGCTTGGTGATCTCGTCGGTCAGCTGGGGCACCACCGTGAACAGGTCGCCGACGAGGCCGAAGTCGGCCAGCTCGAAGATCGGCGCCTCGGGGTCCTTGTTCACCGCGACGATCGTCTTCGAGGTCTGCATGCCGGCCCGGTGCTGGATCGCGCCGGAGATGCCCACCGCCACGTACAGCTGCGGGGAGACCGTGACGCCGGTCTGCCCGACCTGGTTCTGGTGCGGGTACCAGCCGGCGTCGGTGGCCGCCCGGGACGCGCCGACCGCGCCGCCGAGCGAGTCGGCCAGCGCCTCGACGAGCGCGAAGTTGTCGCCCGAGCCCAGGCCGCGGCCGCCGGAGACGACGATCGAGGCGTCGGTGAGCGCCGGGCGGCTGCCCTTCTCCTCGACCACGCGCTCGAGCACGCAGGCCGCGCGGGCGGCGTCGTCGAGCGTGACGTCCACCGACCGGATCTGGGCCTGGGTCGGCGCCGGCTCGGCCGAGACCGAGTTGGGCCGCAGCGTGACGATCGGCGTGCCGGCCTTCACCCGCGACTTCACGACCACCGCGCCGCCGAAGATCGACTGGGTCGCCGTGCCGTCGCCGTCCAGGCCGACCGCGTCGGTGAGGATCCCGGACCGGGTCCGGATCGCCAGCCGGGCGGCGACCTCCTTGCCCTCGGCCGTGGAGGCGATCAGCACGGCGGCCGGCGACTCGGCCGCGACCAGGTCGGCCAGCACCGCGACCTGCGGCGTCACCAGGTGCTTGTCGACGTCCTCCGACTCGGCCGCGACCACGCTCGTCGCGCCGTACTCGGCCAGCCTGTCGACCAGCGGCTGCGTGCTGCCGGGCGCGCCGACCACGACCGCGACCGGCTCGCCGAGCGACCGGGCCGCGGTGAGCAGCTCCAGCGTGACCTTCTTGACGGTCCCGTCGGCGTGCTCGACGAGGACGAGAACGGATGCCATCGGGTGCGTTCCTCCTAGAGCAGCTTCTGGGCGGCGAGGAACTCGGCGATCTTCACGCCGCCGTCGCCCTCGTCCTTGACGATCTGGCCGGCCTGCCGCGGCGGACGCGGGGTCATCTCGACCACTTCGCTTGTCGCGCTGGCCAGGCCCACCGAACCGGCGTCGAGGCCGAGGTCGGCGACGGTGACCGTCTGCACCGGCTTCTTCTTCGCGGCCATGATCCCCTTGAACGACGGGTACCGCGGCTCGTTGATCTTCTCCACCACGCTGATCACGGCCGGCGTCGAGCCCTGCACCCGGTCGAAGCCGGTCTCGGTCTGCCGCTCGATGGTCACCGTGGTGCCGTCGACCTCGACCTTGCGGGCGCCGGACAGCTGCGGCAGGCCGAGCTTCTCGGCCAGCATGGCCGCCATCACCGACAGCCGGGCGTCGGTCGACTCCGAGCCGAGCACGACCAGGTCGTGCGGGATCGTGCCGAGCGCGGCGGCCAGCGTCTCCGCGGTCTGCACCGCGCAGGCGCCGTGCAGCGCCGGGTCGGACACGTGCACGGCCTTGTCCGCACCCATCGACAGGGCCTTACGGATCGTCTCGGTCGCCCGCTCGGGGCCCATGGACAGGACGGTGACCTCGCCGCCGTGAGCCTCCTTGAGCCGGAGCGCCTCCTCCACCGCGTACTCGTCGATCTCGTTCATGACCGCGTCGACCGACTCGCGGTCCAACGTGTAGTCCGACTCGGCCAGGCGGCGCTCGGCCCACGTGTCGGGCACCTGCTTGACCAGTACGACGATGTCCACGTCCTCGGTCCTCCTCCAGCCTGAGGTGCCCCCACGTCTACTCGAGAGTAGGCACCTCGGTCGCGGTGAGGTCTCTCACCGGTCGTCCGTCCAAGGCTATTTCATGCGCAGGATCTCCGGGCACATCGAGGGCGTACGTCACACCGGTCCGCCCGACTTGCGCCGCATGCGACGCTTCAGCGGTGCAGCCCACGCTCGCGCTGACCGGGGAGCGCACCCTGCCCGGCATTCCGACCGAGAACTACTGGTTCCGCCGGCATGAGGCCGCGTACAACACGCTGGTGCCGTTCTGTCCCGGGGCGGTGGTGCTGGAGGCGGGCTGCGGCGAGGGGTACGGCGCGGACCGGATCGCCGAGGTCGCCCGGCTGGTGGTCGGGCTCGACTACGACGCGGCCGCGGTCGGGCACGTAGCAGCCGCGTACCCGCGGGTGACGCCGGTTCGGGCGAACCTCGCCGCGCTGCCGGTGCGCGACGGCGCCGTTGACGTGGTGGCGACGCTGCAGGTGATCGAGCACATCTGGGATCAGCCGGGGTTCCTGGCCGAGTGCCGCCGGGTGCTCCGGCCGGCCGGGACGCTGCTGGTCAGCACCCCGAACCGGCTGACCTTCACGCTGCCGAACCGGCCGATGAACCCGTTCCACTACCGCGAGCTCGACCCGTACGAGCTGGGCACGCTGCTGGACGCCGCCGGGTTCGAGATCAGCCGGCTGCTCGGGCTGCGGCACGGACCGCGGCTGCGCCGGTACGACCGCCTCTTCGGCTCGCTGGTCGACGCGCAGCTGGCCGGGCCGCCGGCGACCTGGCACCGGCAGCTGCACCGCGCGGTGACCGCGGTCCGGACGAGCGACTTCGTGCTCGCGGCCGACAACCTCGAGTCCTGCCTCGACCTCGTCGCGGTGGCGGTCCGGCGGGCTTAGTGGGCGAGCGGCGCGAGGGAACGTTCTGCCTGGTGCTGCACACCCACCTGCCGTGGGTGGCGCACGCCGGGGCCTGGCCGGTCGGCGAGGAGTGGCTGCACCAGGCGTTCACCGGCTCCTGGCGGCGGGTGCTCTCGCTGCTCGACCGGCTGGCCGCCGGCGGCGCCCGGGACGTGCTCACCCTCGGCGTGACGCCGGTGCTGGCCGCGATGCTCGACGACCCGTACTGCCTGCGCGAGCTGCACACCTGGGCCGGGACCTGGCAGCTGCGGGCGGTCGAGGCGGCGGCGCGGCTGCCGGAGCTGGCCGGGTACGAGTTCCGGGCGGCCACCGAGTGCCTGGCCGACCTTGAGGACCGCTGGCTCACCGGCGGGCTGTCCGCGGTGCTGCGGCCGCTGGTCGACGCCGGCGTGGTCGAGCTGCTAGGCGGGCCGGCCACGCACCCGTTCCTGCCGCTGCTGGACCCGCGGGTCGCGGCCGGCGCGCTCGCGGTCGGGCTGCACGACACCCGGCTGCGGCTCGGCCGCGCGCCGGCCGGGATCTGGGTGCCGGAGTGCGGGCACGCCCCGGGCCAGGAGGACCTGTACGCGGCGGCCGGGGTGGAGCGGTTCCTGGTCGACTCCCCCGCGCTGCACGGCGAAACCGCCTCGGCCCGGCCGGTCGGCGCCGGCCCGCTGCTCTGCTTCGGCCGCGACCTCGAGGTCACCTACCGGGTCTGGTCACCGCGGGCTGGCTACCCGGGGGCACCGGACTACCGCGACTTCCACACCTTCGACCACGCCTCGGGGTTCCGCCCGGCCCGGGTGACCGGGCGGCACGTGCCGCCGGAGCGGAAGAAGCCGTGGGAGCCGGACCTGGCCGCGGCGGCGGTACGCCGGGACGCGGCCGACTTCGTCGACACCGTCCTGGCCCGGCTGCGCGGGCTCGCCGAGCGGGACGGGCGGCCGGGGCTGGTCGTCGCCGCGTTCGACACGGAGCTGTTCGGGCACTGGTGGCACGAGGGGCCGGAGTGGCTCGCGACCGTGCTGCGGGAGCTGCCGGCCGCCGGAGTTCGGGTGACCACGCTGCGCGGCGCGGTGGAAGCCGGCCACGTCGGGTCACCGGTGACCCTCGGCCGGTCGTCCTGGGGCTCGGGCAAGGACTGGCGGGTCTGGGAGGGGCCGGCCGTGCAGGACCTGGTGCTGGCGGCCAAGGGCGTGCAGCACCGGCTGCTGTCCACGCTCGACGCGCACCGCGGGCCGGCCCGCGACCCGGTGCTGGACCAGCTGGCGCGGGAGGCGCTGCTGGCGCTGTCCAGTGACTGGGCGTTCATGGTCAGCCACGACACGGCGGCCGGGTACGCCCGGGACCGGGCGGCGACCCACGCGGGCCGGATGCACGAGCTGGCCGACCGGCTCGAGGCCGGCGACCGGGCCGGCGCGGCCGCGCTGTCCGATCGGCTGCGCGCGCTCGACGGCCCGTTCGGCCACCTCGACGCGCGGGTCTTCTAGAAGATCCCGCCGCCGCCGTAGCCGCCCTGGTTGTGGCTGCGCTGGTCGTATTCGGCCTGCGCCGCCCGGCGCGCGTCGAGGGCGGCCTTCCGGTCCACGCCGCGGATGGGGCGCCCGGTCCGCCGGGCCTTCAGATCGATGCAGGCCGACGCGCCGAGCAGCACGACGACCGCCACGATCCCGATCAAGAGGAACTCCATGTCGCACCTCCGCGCCGTGCCGTGACCGGAGCGTACGGGGGTGGCCGTACCTCGGAGACCGCCGGCGTCATCGCCTAGGGTCGCCGGCATGGAGCCCAGACTGCGCGCTCTCTGCGACCTGATGGTGGCCGAGTCCCGGGAGGCGGCCGGCCGGCACGAGTACGACGGCCGGGTGCAGGACCTGTCCCCCGGCGGCGTGCGCCGCGGACTGGCCGCGCTCGGCGGCGACCCGCTCGCCGACCCGTACGACGAGGCGCTGGTCAGCGCGCAGGAGGCGGCCCAGCGGGCCTTCTTCGGTGAGCTGCGGCTGCACCGCCGCAACCCGATGCCGCACCTGGCCAACCTCGACGTCAGTTGCTACGACCGGGAGTACGCGCCGACCGAGCAGCGGGCCGAGGCCAGGACCAGGCACCTGTCGGCCTGGCCGGCCGCGGTCGACGGCTCGGTCGCCGCGCTGGACGAGGTGACCCCGGCCATCGCCGCCGCCACCCTCTCCGCGGCCCGCGGGCTCTCGGCCGGCCTTGACGCGGACGACCCGGTCGAGCGGGCCGCGCTCGCCGCGCAGGCCCGGTTGGTCGCCCATCTGGAGGCGGCCGCCGGCTCCGGGGACAGCGGCGACGGCGGGCTCGGGCCGGCCGCGCTCGGTGCGGACGGGCTGACCCTGCTGCTGTCCGCGGCCGAGGCCACGGACGTCGACCTGGCTGCGATGGCCGCCCGGGCCGACGCCGAGCGCGACCGGCTGCAGGCGCTGCTGGAGGAGGCCTGCGGTCGGCTGGCACCCGGCCGCCCGGTCGCCGAGCTCGTGCCCGAGCTGCTGCGCGACCACCCCGACGCCGACGGTGTGATCGCCGAGGCGCAGGCCCTGACCGACGAGGTGATCGCCTGGGCGACCGAGCGGCGGCTGGTCCCCTACTCCGACGGCACCTGCGTGGTCGCTCCGGCCCCGGAGTCCCGGCAGTGGGCGATGGCGATGATGGCCTGGGCCGCGCCGGGCGAGCCGGACAGCCCGTCGTTCTACTGGGTCACCCCGCCGCGGCCGGAGTGGCCGGAGCAGGAACAGGCCGAGTGGCTACAGGTGTTCAGCCGGACCACGCTGCCGGCGATCACCGTGCACGAGGTCGCGCCCGGCCACTTCTCGCACGGTCTCGCTCTGCGGCACGCACCGACCGAGCCGCGCCGGCTGTTCGGCAGCTACGCGTTCGTGGAGGGCTGGGCGCATTACGTCGAGGAAGTCGCGATCGAGGAGGGCTTCCACGCCGACGATCCGCGGTATGTGATCGGCGTCTCGATCGAGGCCCTGCTGCGGGTGACCCGGCTCGCCTGCGCGATCGGGCTGCACGCGCACGGGATGACGGTCGCCGAGGCGGCCCGGCGGTTCGAGCAGGACGCGTTCCTCGCCGGGCAGGCCGCGTTGTCCGAGGCCAGGCGGGGCACGTTCGACCCGACGTACGGCCGCTACACGTGGGGCAAGCTGGAGATCTTCGAGCTGCGGGAGCGGGCCAGGGTGCAGTGGGGCGCCGGCTTCGACCTGCCCCGGTTCCACGCCGCGATGCTCGAACTGGGCGCGCCGCCGCTCGGCCTGCTGCCCTATGCGCTCCGGGACGAGCCGGCATCGGCTGACGGCTCGTGGCCGTCACGGTAGGGTCCGGCGCCATGGCCTACGGATATGCGGGTCAGGTCACGGCGCGCCGGCCCGAGCAGCGGGTCAAGGCGTCGGACGTGCGTGCGGTGCAGTTCGGCAAGCCGCCGTTCGGCCGCCGCGGCTACGACGAGATCGAGGTCGACGACTTCCTGCGCAAGGTGACCGACGCCCTCGCGCAGACCCACGGCGTCCCGCCGCTGGACCCGGAGGAGGTGCACCAGGTCGCCTTCCGCAAGCCGCGCCTGGGCAGCCGGGGCTACGACGAGGACGAGGTCGACGCGTTCCTCGACCTGGTCGAGGCCGAGCTGCGCTGGCGGGCGAGCCCGGAGGGACAGGCCGAGACGGCCGGTCCGGGCGTCGGCTCCGGATACGCGCCGCCGGCCGGGATGGTGGGCCTGCCCGGCGGACCGGGAGCGGCCGCGCCGGCCGGTTCCGCGGTCCGCGCGGTGACCGTGGCGCTGCTGGCCGAGCGCGGCCGGATGCTGGTCACGGAGGTGCCCGATCCCACCACCGGGCGCACGGCGTACCGGCCGCCCGGCGGGGAGATCGCCTTCGGCGAGCGCGGGCACGAGGCGGTCCGGCGGACGATGCGGGAGGACTTCGGCATCCAGCTGACCGAGGTGCGGCCGATGGCGACGCTGGAGAGCATCCACCACTTCGGCGGGCGGGAGACGCACGAGCTGGTGCTGGTCTATGAGGTGGCGACCGCGGACCCGCAGGTGTGGTCGCAGCCGCGGCTGCGCGGCCGGCGCGGCAACCTCACCGCGATCTGGGCACCGGTCGACATGTTCCGCCGCAACGAGGCGCAGCTGCTGCCGGACGGCCTGCTGCCGCTTCTCGGCTGAGCCGTCGCCCCCTGCGGCTCGCTCGGCTCGGCGCGCCCGGGTCGGTCGCCGGGATCGGTCAGCGCGACTCGACGCCGAGGAGGATCGCGGTGCCGATCACGCCGACGACGATCGCGATGATGCCGATCGTCCGCGCGGTCCGGGACGCCCGTCGCGCGCCGTCCAGGTCGCCGCGGTTCCAGCGACGGCCGACCTGCGCCGAGAAATAGATGGCGATCGCGCCGAACACGAACGAGAACAGCACCCCGACGATCGACAGCGGCCAGTGCGCCGGTGGCTTCGGCGCGCCCGGCGGGGGAACGCCGTACGGGCTGCCGTAGGCGGGACCGCTGTAGCCGGGACCGCCGGCGTACGGCTCGTAGGGCCGGCCGGACGGCGGACCGCCGGCGTAGGGCTCGTACGGCGGCACCGGTTCCGGGCGCGGGCCGTCCCGGTCGGGCTCATCGAAAGACCGCGGGTGCGAGCCGGCGTACGGCGCGTACGGGTCCTGGGCGGTCCACGGGCTGATGGGCGGCGGCGGGGGAACCGGATAGTTCGACGTGGGCTCGGTCATTTCCGGGGCTCCTCTGTCCCGCCGGACCGCTCCGAGCGCGGTCCGCACCGCGCGCCCCGGGTCGGGGCGCAGCGAGCGTAGGCCCATTCGGTCGCCACCGCGGGAGAATTCCGGGAATGGATCACCCCGGCCGGGCGACCTCCGCCGGGTTCGACGCATCGGTGCGGAGCGGGATGGCAGCATCGACGGGATGCACGTGCTGATGCTGTCCTGGGAGTACCCGCCGGTGATGGTCGGCGGGCTCGGCCGGCACGTGCACGCGCTGGCCGAGGCGATGGCCGTCGCCGGCCACGAGGTCACCGTGCTGACCCGGCACCCCGGCGGCTCGGAGGTCGCGTACGACGAGGTCGCCGGCTGGGTGCGGGTCGTCCGGGTGGCCGAGGACGCGAGCGGGCCCGGCTTCACCGAGGACCTGCTGGCCTGGACGACGGCGCTCAACGACGCGCTGGCCCGGGCCGGGCTGGAGGTCGGCGCCGACCGCTCGTTCGACGTGGTGCACGCGCACGACTGGCTGGTCGCGCACGCGGCCTCCGCGCTCGAGCACCATCTCGGGGTGCCGCTCGTGGCGACCGTGCACGCCACCGAGGCGGGCCGGCACCAGGGCTGGCTGCCCGGGTCGGTGAACCGCACGATCCACTCGGTCGAGCGGTGGCTGACGCTCGAGGCGCGCCGGGTGATCACGTGCTCGGCGTACATGCGCTGGGAGGTGGCCCGGTTGTTCGGGCCGCCGGCGGCCAAGCTCGACGTGGTGCCCAACGGGGTGGACGCGGCGCGCTGGCGGGTCGGGCCGGACCGGGTCGCGGCGGCCCGGCGGCAGTGGGCGGCGGACGGGCCGCTGGTCACGTACTGCGGTCGGCTGGTCCACGAGAAGGGCGTGCAGGACCTGCTGGCCGCGGTGCCGCGGCTGCGGCGGCGGCACCGGGGGCTGCGGGTGGTGGTCGCCGGGACCGGACCGGCCGAGGCGGAGCTGCGGGAGCAGGCCCGGTCGCTGCGGCTGGGGCGGTCGGTGGTCTTCTCCGGGTTCGTGCCGGACGCGGACATGGCGGCGCTGGTCGCGGCGGCGGACTGCGCGGTGGTGCCGAGCCGGTACGAGCCGTTCGGGATGGTGGCGCTCGAGGCGGTCGCCGCCGGTACGCCGGTGGTGGCGGCGGATGTCGGCGGGCTGGCGGAGGTCGTCGCGGACGGTCGCGTTGGTGTGCGGTTCCCGGCCGGGGATCCGGGTGCGCCGGCGGACGCGGTCAGCCGGCTGCTCGGCGACCCCGAGCTTGGCCGCCGGCTGGTCCGGGCCGGGCGGGCCGCGATCGCCGCTGAGCACGGCTGGGACCGGGTCGCCGAACGGACCGTCGCCGTCTACCGGCAGGCGATCAGCGAGCCCCTGGATGCGCCCCAGGCCCCGGTGTCGCCGGCCGCCGCGCCGAGGCCGCCGTACGGAAACCTGCTGACCGGACCGGCCACTGCGCCGGCCCCGGTGCCGACCGGGAACCTGCTGACCGGGCAGCCGCGCTAGAACGGGTCCCGGCCGTACTTCTCGCGGTGTAGCTCGCGGGCCTGGCCGACCCAGTCCTCGCGCTCGATCCGGTTGCGGAAGTCGGTCAGCTCGGCCCGGACCCGCTCCAGTTCGACACCGTCGAGCATGGCCAGTTGGCGGTAGCTGACGATGCCGAGGCCGTGGAGCTTGCTCTCCATGGTCCGGCCGATTCCGCGCACCGCGCGCAGGTCGTCGGTGACAGCCGGGATCTCCCCGGTCGGCGCCTCACTGACGGTCGGCATCGGGATCTCCCGGCCGGAGTCCTCGTCCAGCTCGGGCTTGATGATGACCGTCGGCTCCTCGATGCCCGGCGCCGCCAGCGCCGCCTCGGCCGGCTCCGCGGCCGCGCCCTCGGCGGCCGTGCCCTCGGCGGCCGCGGCCTCCTCGGCCGTGCCCTGCTCGGCCGGGCGGCCCTGCTCGGCCGTGCCCTCCTCGGGTGCGGGCGGGGCGGGGGCGGCG
>Ga0207702_10001939_pt1 | contig 20191 bp, 22 predicted proteins | sample KBSCornC62_FD_184302 | JGI IMG/M metagenome (GOLD analysis project Ga0207702, IMG submission 184302) | Corn rhizosphere microbial communities from Kellogg Biological Station, Michigan, USA - KBS Corn C6-2 (SPAdes) (version 2) | ecosystem: Host-associated > Plants > Roots > Rhizosphere > Soil ...
CACAAACCCTGCACATTCGGGTTATCGCGATGCCGCGCGAGCAACGGCGCCGCGATCAGCACCAGCAGGAAGGACGGCAGGAAGATGCCGATCGTCGATACCAGCGAGCCCCAGAAGCCCGCGACCAGATAGCCGACAAAGGTCGCGGTGATCACCACCGGGCCCGGGCTGATCATGCCGATCGCGACCGCGATAAGGAACTGACGCTGATCGAGCCAGCCGAATTGCTGCACCAGCCCCTGTTCGAGAAACGGCACAATGACCAGCCCGCTGCCGAAAGTGAGCGAACCCGCCTTGAGGAAGAATAGCAGCAGCTTGCCGAGAATCGAGCCGGAACTCGCAGTCGAGGGCACGAGCTGCGCCAGCACCGGCACGGTTACGGTAAGCGCCGCCGGGGTGCGCTTGAACAGGCTGCCGTAATAGAGAATGCCGACGATGCCGGCGCCGATGAACAGCAGCGCTACTTCCGCCTGCAGGATGACGGTGACGGCAAGGCAAACCGCCGCGATCACCCATTGCAGCCAATCCTCCATTCCAAGCCTGGCGAGCCGATAGCAGGAGTGCAGGATCAGTGCGATCACCGCGGGACTGACGCCATAGAAGATGGCGGTGACCGGCTGCAGATCGCCGAGATAGACATAAAGCGCGCCGAGCGCGGCGACGATGACGAAGTTGGGCAGGATGAAGGCCCAGCCGCCGGCCCACGCTCCCCAGAAGCCGCCACGCAGGTAAGAGACGTAGACGCCGACCTGGATCGCGAGCGGCCCCGGCAACGACTGGCAGATGGCGATGGCCTCGCGCATCTGTTCCTTCGTTAGCCACTTCTTTCCTTCAACGAGCTCGCGCTCCATCTGTCCGACCAGCGCCACGGGGCCGCCGAAGCCGAGACAACCGAGCCGCAGGAAATAGCGCACGAGCTCGCCGATCCGGCCGGACTCCGTTGTCGTTGTCGTCGTCATCGCCCGTGCCCCGTTGCGCCGTCACCGCTTAGTGCCGCATCGATCGCCGATCGGCTCCGAGCGCGCTTGGTACTCTCATTTCTGCTCCTTGATCTGGCCGCGGCTATCGACGACCAGCCGCACTTCCTTGCCGTCTCTCGTCGCCTTGACGGCCGTGCCCTCGGCGGTCGACTTGATTTCGCCGACGTTCGAATAGCCGGCCGCCTGGAGTTTCGCGACAAGCTCATCCTTCGTCATGGCATGCGCGGAGGAAAAAGCCCCTGCGGTTGCCAGCCAGAGGGGCGCCAGCATGACCTTTTTTATGCGCATGTTCATCTCCTGGCGGTATGCCTGCCCCCAGTTAACTTCAGCTCTTGGTGCTCGCCGTCTTGTCGAGCGCGGCGCGCAGTCCCTTCGCGAGCTTGATCGCGTCGTCGTTTGCCCAGAAATGCATGAAGAACAGCCGCGGCTGTTCGTCGAGCATGTGGCTGTGCAGTGCCGTCACCTCGATGCCATTCGCGCGCAACGCCTTGATCACGGGATTGACCTCTTCGCTGATCATGACGAAGTCGCCGGTGATGGCGGCCTTGCCGTTACCGGTCGGTTGGAAGTTGATGCCGATCGCAACACCCATCGGCGCGGGCGGCGTCATCGCCATGCCGTCCATCTTCACTTCGTCGCGTCGCGGCACGTTGAACTGATAGACCCCGCCGTTGGCCTGACCCTTGACGCCGATGATCTGGTCGAGTTGCGCGGTATCGAGGTCGATGGCAGGCGGCGCCGCTGCCGGCGGAGACACGGCGCCCGGCGTCTTGCTTGCCGCCAGCCCCTCACGGATGGCGGTGGCGAGCTTGACGGGGTCGCCGTGGCCGGCGACGTGCATGTAGAACGTCGCCGGGCTGGCGCGCAGCAGATGATTGTGGACCGCGGTGATGTCGAGCCCGCCCTCGATCATCCTAAGCATGACCGGATTGACTTCGCTCTCGAGCATCACCAGGTCGCCCATGACCATCGCGCCGCCGTGCATCGGCTTGAATGCGACCCACCCGCCGAGTGCCAGCGCCGGCTTGATCGTCACGCCGTCCAAGGTCACCGAAAGATCCGTGCGCGGAAATCCGTAACGATGCACGTCGCCCGAGACCGCGGCCTTGCGGCCAAGAACGTCGTCGACCTGCGCCCAGTTGACCTCTTGTGCGTGAGCCGCCGAGACAAACGGTTCGGTGAAGATGTTCCAGTCGATTTTCTGAGCGCTCGCGCCGGTCACGAAGACCACCGCGAGAATGGAAGCTGCCGTCCGGAGTTTGTTTCGCATCGTCGTATCCTCTTGCCTGGTGTCTCGTCCCGCATCAGCCCCCGCCCCTTCTCATGTTTGGCTAGCGCAGCCCGACGATCGTCTGGGCGCCATCGACGGTCTCCACCGTGACTTCGACCTGGTCGCCGTAACGGACCGCGTTGAACAACAGGCCGTCCCGCACCTTGAGCCTGGTGTTGACGTCGGATGCGAGCCGCAGCGTGATGCTGTCGTTCCGTTCGTCGACCGCGGCCACGGTGCCCCGCAAGGTCTCGCGCGCGGGAACCGGAGCGGACGCCGGCGCAACGGCGATCTCCTGACCCACGTCGGTTGCCGCACGGGCGGCCGTCATCAGCGACATGGCGATTCCGACTGCGATCAGCCCTGACATCGGTTTCATGGTTCTCTCCTTCTCGGTGGGCGGGTGGGATCGGTCAGGGCTTGACCTTGTTGGTTGGCCAGTTGTGGGTTTCGTTGACGGCGTCCCGGCACCAGCGATAGAAGGCGTCGTACAGAAGGATGCCGGCGCTCAACTGTTCGAGATCGTCGTCGTACATGCGAGACAGGCCGAGCGAGGCGGCGAGCAGGCCGGGCGCTTCCGGCGACAGATCGAGGCGATCGGTATCGGCAGCACGCACCATCGTCGCGAGGCGTTCGAGCGCCGGCGTCGAAAGGCCGAACTCCTTCACCATGACGTCGAAGGTGCAGAGTTCGCCGCGATGACTCCAGTGGACATGCTCGATGTCGAACGGCGTGGCCGCGAAGCGTTCGGCCACATCGGGCACTTCGGAGGGCGCTACAAAAAGAAACACCGCGGCCGGATCGACGAAGCGCCGGATCAGCCAGGGACACGCGATGCGGTCGATCTTCGGCCGCGAGCGCGTCACCCAGACGGTGCGACCGCGGCCGTCGCGCTTCGGAATCTTGTCGGCGGGGACGGTCGGAAGGCTCGCCTGGTTCCAGGCGACCTGCCCGCCTTCGAGTATCTCGGCGGCGGTGTTGCCATGGCGCAGCCAGGCCGCCGTGCCTTCGCTCAGCTTCTGCCCTTTTTGGCAGATGACGACGGCGGATCGGCCGGTAAGACCCGAGGCCCAGTCCTGCACGTCGCGATGCGAGCGCCGTACCGCGGTCGGAATCAGTCGAGGGTCCGCGGCGAAATCCTCGTCAATGCGGACATCGATGAGTGTCGGCGCATTGGCCGTGCCGATCAGACGGGAAAGTTTGTCGGTGGAAATCGAGGTATATGATGACATGTTGCGCCCTTGTTGATCACGATGATCAGGACGCGATTCTTGGGCATGTCGCCTCGCGGGGAGATCGCTTTCCCCGTATCCCGAATAAAAAGCCATGCGGCGCGCCGTGTCAACCGCCACGCCCAGAGCAATTTTTGCAATCACAAAAATTTCAAAACCGTCATGAAGTGTTCCACCGTTGCGACGTGGCGCTGGTCGGGGTCTATCCGCAGGGCAGGTTCCGGCTCCGCGGCAAAATAGCCCGGCGGTAAATCACCCCAAAAGCTGTCAAGTTTTCTATTTCTGATTTACAGAAGATATTTTGACTTTCGATCCAAATCACCGGCTTATAGGGTCATCCTGTCCCGCAAGAGGGGACGTTGGCCACGTCACCGACGTTGGGGCAGGCTGCGGTGGACACGTGAGTGTCGCAAGACGTGCGCCGCTGATGCGTACGGCAAAAATTGCGCGGGCGCATCCGCAAGACCGTCGAGTTCTGCAGGAGTATCCCAAAGGAGCAATACGCCGGCGCGAGCGAGCACCAGATAAAACTTTCCTGGGCGCCGGCCGGGACCATGATCGGCGGCGAGGATTATCTGCTCCAGATCGTGATTCCCAACGCCTGTTTCCACATGACGATGGCCTACGCGATCCTGCGCCACAACGGCGTGGATGTCGGCAAGCGCGATTTCCTCGGTCCGCTGAATTTCGTCCAGGCGTGACGGACCGGTGCAAGGCACGAACTGTAGCCCGGATTGAGCCAACGGGGCGCGCATTCGCGCGACCCGTTGGCTCAATCCAGGCTCCGAAGCCGTCAACGGACGCATCTTGAAACATCCACACGATATCGCGTAAAGTCATGGTGGGGAAGCAGACTCCCCGTCAGACCTCCGTCCAAGCTCTGCGCGACACACGATCTCGTGGAGCTCGCGCATGGACATCGAACACTCCCCTCACCGGAAAACTGTCGCCATTGTTTCCCGCGGTGACGCCGCCGCACGCCGGGACGCGACGGCGCAAAACAGCCGCTTCGTCCGAATCTTCGAAGCGCTCGCCGCCATCGGCATCGAGGCCCGTCCCGTCATCTACGATGAAAGTTTTGTCGACGCGGTGCGAGACGAACTGCTTGCGGTGGATGGCGTCCTGGTCTGGGTAGATCCCATTCATCAGGGCCAGACGCGCGCGGCGCTCGACCCGCTGCTGCGCGAGGTCGCAGCCCATGGCCCGTGGGTCAGCGCGCATCCCGACGTGATCCTGAAGATGGGCGTCAAGGACGTGCTCTACCGGACCCGCCATCTGGGCTGGGGCGCCGATACGCACCGCTACGAGAGCGCCAAAACCTTTCGCGCCGAATTCCCGTCGCGCCTGCGCGCGGCCGGCCCCCGGGTGATCAAGCAAAATCGCGGCAATGGCGGTCTGGGCGTCTGGAAGGTGGAGGCGATGCCGGGCACGGACACGATGGTCCGGGTGCTGCACGCGCAGCGGGGCAGCCGGCCTGAGGAAATTCCGATCGAGGCTTTCATCGCGCGCTGCGAGCCGTATTTCGAATGGGGCGGCTGCATCATCGACCAGGCGTTCCAGCCTCGCCTGCCGGAGGGAATGGTCCGCTGCTACATGAGCGGGTCTGACGTCGCAGGCTTCGGACACCAGTTGATCAAGGCCCTGATCCCGCCTCCGCTGGAAGGGGTGAATTCGCCGGAGGCGCAACCGGGTCCGCGGATCATGCATGGGCCCGACGCCGCGCCGTTCCAGCGGCTGCGAAGGTCGATGGAGGATCACTGGACACCGCAATTGATGGAGACGCTTGGCGTCGACGAAGAAGCGCTGCCGGTGATCTGGGACGCGGATTTCCTCTATGGCCCGCGCGATCCGAGCGGCGCCGACACTTACGTGCTCTGCGAAATCAACGTCAGTTCCTGCTTCGCGATTCCGGACGAGGCGCCGGCAGTGATCGCGCGGACGGTCCGGGAACGCTTGCTTCGAAACCGAAGAGCGCGTTCCGGCCGATAAGAACCGCCGCCATGCGTCGTGGAACAGCGTGGTTTTATTTTTCGAATTGATCAATATTGCTCAGAAGGCACATGGCGACGGGTGCATCGTGACCAAACCGCTCTAGGCGTTTAGGAGAGCTTTGTCATGCGACACCAAGAAAATTACTTGAAGCATTCGGCCGATCTCGGGAGAGCGTTTTCAAACATTATTTGTTGCGCCGACTGCGGTCAGCGTCGGCCCATGAAGATCAAAGCTGTATACGCAGCGCTCTACCGGGGCAGAGATATTCTTTTTTGCGAATGTCTGGATTGCGGCGCGGAAAAAGCCGAGTTTGCGACCAGTCAGCAAATGGAATAGAGCGCCAGCCGTCAGCCATCCCGAAGGCGCGCCTGATTTACCAAACCGATGGAGCCCGCCTCCGCCAGTTTTCTCACCATAGAAGCGGACATCCACCATGTGGACGCTGCCTTCTCTACAGCGTGCCGACCAACCTCTTGCGTTAGCCGCGCCGCTCCACAATGAGAAATCATGTCTCACGTCATTGCAAGCGAAGCCTCGTCGTCTGGATTGAGCGCAGCGAAATCCGGGAACCGGGTGCCAACAGCACAGCCCGTCCCGACAAGCGCTTGCGTCCTACGCCAGCGCCATTCGTGTGCGCGAACGGAACAGCAGCGCCGTCATGATGGTGACGTTGAGCGCGTTCCAGCCGACGCCGTTGAGGAACGCGGCCGCATAGGAGCCGGTGGCGTCGAAGATCACGCCGGAGATCCAGCCGCCGAACGACATCCCGAACACGGTGGCAAAAATCACGATGCCGACGCGGGTGGCGGCTTCCGACGTCGGCATCGTCTCGCGCACGATGATGGCATAGCTCGGCACGATGCCGCCCTGGAATAGGCCGAACATCGCCGAGATCAGATAGAGCGAGGTCAGGCTGTCGAAGAACAGATAGAACAGCAGCGCGACGCCCTGCGCGATCGAACCGATCAGCAGCGTGCGGATGCCGCCGATGCGGTCGGCGAGAAATCCCGAGCCGATCCGGCTGATGATGCCGAAACCGAGCATCAACGACAGCATTTCGGCGCCGCGCGCCACGCCGTAGCCGAGATCGCCGCAATAGGCGACGATGTGAACCTGCGGCATCGACATCGCTACGCAACAGGCGATGCCGGCCAGCGACAGGACCGCGGTCAATGCATTGGTCGACAGCCGCAGGTCGACGCGGGGCGCCGCGGCATTAACATGGCTGCGCCGCTCAGCCGCGCCCATCAACAGGCGCAACCACACCAGCGCCAGCAGCATGGCGATGACGGTGAACGCGCCGATGGCCAGATGGGTATGGCGCCAGCCGATCGACTGCATGCCCCAATTGATGAGCGAGGGCCAGATCGTGCCGCCGATGTAGTTGCCGCTGGCGGCGATCGCGACCGCCAGCCCACGGTAACGGCTGAACCAGTGCGAGGCTTCCGCCATCAGCGGGCCGAAAGTGGCCGATGCGCCGAGCCCGATGGCAAAATGCAGCGGGATGAACTGCCAGATCGATGACGACATGCCGGCGCCGAGGTAGCCAAGGCCCAATATGCCGATGCCGAACCCGATCGCGGCGACGATGCCGTAACGGTCGGTGATCTTGCCGGTCAAAACGCCGCCGGAGCCAAAGCCCAGCATCACCATGGTGAAGGCCAGCGACGCGGTGCCGCGGGCGACGCCAAAATCGGCCTGCACCACCGGCAGCACGACCACCACCGACCACATTCCGACGCTGCCGAGCGAGCCGATCAGCACCGCCACGGCAAGCCGGGTCCACGCCCGACGCGAATCGGGAACAAACAGCTCGGAATCACGGCTGATGGGAGAAGAAATATCCACGGCGTTCGCAATCTGTTCGGCCCTAGCGCCCCGGTCAAGCGTCATGGCGCGATATTGGGCATGCAGATGCGACGGGGCCTGTTGCCAGGCTCCCGCCAATAAGCCGGACAAGGAGGCGCATCGTTAACCGTTTGCTAACCATAAACTGGGCAAAAATTGCCCAGTGAGTTGAGTGTCGTCAGCCGCGTAGAACGGGAAGGACCCCGTGGACGCCAGTGCGGTACCTCAATTTCGGGGCGGCCCTTCGGCCGTCGCGCAGACCTCCGGCGGCCGCGGCCGCCAGGGGCGGGGGGAAGCTGCGACCATGGTTGATGTCACGGCGGGTTCGGGTACGGGTGCGGCCGCAGGCGGATTGAGCCTCGGTGAAATCGGCAAGATCCTGAAGCGCGGCGATCTCGCGCTGGCGTTCGGCATCCTCACCATCCTGGTGGTGCTGATCATGCCCCTGCCCTCGATCGTGCTCGATCTTTTTCTCGCGATCTCGATCACGCTGTCGATCCTGATCCTGATGACCTCGCTGTTCATCCAGGCGCCGCTGGAATTCTCGTCGTTCCCGACCATCCTGCTGATCTCTACCATGCTGCGGCTGTCGCTCAACCTCGCCTCGACGCGGCTGATCCTGTCGCACGGCCATGAGGGCACCGACGCCGCGGGCCACGTCATCCAGGCGTTCGGCAATTTCGTGATGGGCGGTAATTTCGTGATCGGAATTATCGTATTCGCGATCCTGGTGATCGTGAACTTCGTCGTCATCACCAAGGGTTCGGGCCGCATCGCCGAAGTCGCGGCGCGCTTTCACCTCGACGCGATGCCCGGCAAGCAGATGGCGATCGACGCCGACCTCGGCGCCGGCCTGATCGACGAGAAAGTGGCAAAAGAGCGCCGCAAGGCGCTGGAGGACGAAAGCGGCTTCTTCGGCGCGATGGACGGCGCCTCGAAATTCGTCCGCGGCGACGCGGTGGCCGGCCTTCTGGTCGTGTTCATCAACATCATCGGCGGCATCATCATCGGCGTCGCCCAGCAAGGCCTCGGCTTTTCGGAAGCCGCGCAAACCTACACGTTGCTCACCGTCGGCGACGGCCTGGTGACGCAGATTCCCGCGCTGATCGTCTCGACCGCGGCGGGCCTCCTGGTATCGAAGGCCGGCGTCAGCGGCGCCGCCGACAAGGCGCTGATGAAGCAACTCTCCGGCTATCCGCAAGCCGCCGGCATGTCGGCCGGCGTGATGCTGGTGCTGGCGATGCTGCCGGGCATTCCGATGGTGCCGTTCCTGCTGCTGGGCGGCGGCGCCGCCGCGCTGGCGTTCCAGGCCCACAAGAAAAAGCGCAACGCCAGGGCCGCAGCCAGCGCCGCGGCCGCGGCGCCCGCCGATGCCGCAGCCAAGGCCGCGGCGGCGGCCGAAGAGCCGATCGCGACCGCGCTGAAGATCGACGATCTGAAGATCGAGCTCGGCTACGCGCTGTTGCCGCTGGTCAACGGCCCCGACGGCACCGACCGCCTGACCGAGCAGATCAAGGCGCTGCGCCGCTCGCTCGCGGTCGAAATGGGATTCGTGATGCCGGCGGTGCGCATCCTCGACAACGTGCAGCTCGAGGCCAACACCTACGTCATCAAGATCAAGGAAGTCGACGCCGGCACCGGGCGGATCTGGCCGAATTCGTTCATGGTCATGGACCCCGCCGGCAACCAGGTCGCGATCCCCGGCATCCACACCACCGAGCCGACCTTCGGGCTGCCGGCGACCTGGGTCGATGCCGCGCTGAAGGAAGAGGCCTCGCTGAAGGGCTACACCGTGGTCGACGCCGCCACCGTGCTGTCAACCCATCTCACCGAGCTCTTGAAGAACAACATGTCGGACCTGCTGTCCTATGGCGAGGTGCAGAAACTGCTGAAGGACCTGCCGAAGGAACAGGGCGAACTGCTCAAGGACATCGTGCCGAGCATGGTCACGATCTCGGGCATCCAGCGCGTGCTGCAACTCTTGTTGTCGGAGCGCATCTCGATCCGCGACCTCTCCACCATTCTCGAGGGCATTGCGGATGCGCTGGCGTTCTCGCGCAATCCGTCGACCATGGTCGAGCATGTGCGCGCGCGGCTGGCGCGGCAGATCTGCGCGCAAAACACCTCGCACAACGGCTATTTGCCGCTGATCGCGCTGTCGGCGAAATGGGAACAGGCGTTCGCGGAATCGCTGATCGGTACCGGCGAGGAGCGCAGCCTGGCGATGCAGCCGTCAAAGCTGTCGGAGTTCATGACCGTGGTGCGCGACGCGTTCGAGCGCGCCGCGCGCGAGGGCGAGGCGCCGGTGCTGGTGACATCCGCCGGGATCCGGCCGTTCGTGCGCTCGCTGGTGGAGCGCTTCCGCGCGCAAACCACGGTGCTTTCGCAGGCGGAAATCCACCCGCGGGCGCGGCTCAAGACGGTCGGTAGCGTGTAGGTGGCTGCAGGCCGCGAAGCAGTCGAAGCCTGTGTTTTTTCGCCACAGGCAAACGATTTCTCGGCGGGCGGTCTCCGGGCCCGGTTTCGGATCAGAAATCGACAAAAACAGCAAGATATTGCAGTAGCTGCATTATTTCAGGGGTGTACCAACAACCCTGATCGCGAACTCGCGGCGGTTCACGTCTTATCACCGCCTTGTGATGACCCCTTAAGGACCGAAAGCCGAGTTCCTACGTTTGTGAAAGTGAGATGTTGAACCTGTCCGCGGAGCAAGGACACCAATCCGCAACAGGGAAGTTTTCAGAAGCTAGACGGCAGGAGGCTTCGATGAACCACTCGATTTACAGCGCCGATCGCACGACCCACCTCAAGATCGTGGTGGTGGCGCTGGTGGCCGGTATCGCGGTGGCTGGTTTCGGCATCTCAGCCCGTTCCACCGACGACGGCAATACCCAGACCGCGCACGTCGTGAAGGCCGGCAAACCGGTGGCGCTGACCAGCTCGGACGCCATGGTGGTGCGCTAACGAATAGGAATTTGTGAATTCACGCGGCTCTTTACCAGCCCCCCAAAGTCGCCACGTGAGTTGTAGAAGACCCCAACTACCCCCAAGTTGACTGCTGAAAACGCCCGCTCCCCACGGGCGTTTTCTTTTTGTCGGCGGTCAGCGCGGCCAGAAACCTGTCCAAGAAACCTGTCAACGCGGCGGCACGGTCTCGATCAGCTTGCCGGTGAACACCGGCGTCGAATGCGGCGCGCCGTCCGGCGAACCACCGGCCTGCTCGACCGTCACCGCATAGGTCGCGGCGTTGACGATGCCGGAATCATAGGACGCCAGCGCCGGGCTGATATTGAAATCGCTGACGCCGATCACGCCGAGCGAACGCGGTTTTGGAAGCTTGTCGGAAATCAGCCAGAGCTCAAAACTCTTGCCCGGCTCGGGCGTGGCCCCGACCTTGCGGATGGTGAAATTCTTCGTTGCGCCATCGACCGTAAGAATGAACGCGGGCAACCCGCCCTCCTTCTGCAGCACCGCGACATATTGCGCGGAGGGCGCAGCCGGCGCTGCGGGCGCCTTGACCTCGACCACTTGCGTGCGCGGCTTGGGACGTAACCCGTCGGGCAGCAGGTCCGGCTGGTAGAGCCCGACGGCGATGATCGCGACCAGAGCGGCGGCGATCGACGTCACCAAGGTCGCAACACCGCGCCAGAGTCGCGCCTGCCTGGAGAACCGGATCGCGTTGGAATTGTCGGCGGCAACGGGGCGCGGTGCGATCTCGGCGACCGGCGGCGGCGCCTCCGGCAACACCAGAGGCTCCTGCGCGCCGGAATGTCCGATCGCGGCCTTGATGTTCTCCCAGATGAATGGCCGCGGCTCGACCGCGCCCACCATCTGGTTCAGCGCGCCGAGCTTCTGCTCCCACGCCTCGACCATCGCCGCAAAGCCCTTGTCGACGGACATCATGGCCTCGACCTGCGCGCGCTCTTCGGTATCGAGCGTACCGAGCGCATATTCCGCGCCGAGCGCGATATGGTCTTCGCTGTAAGCCATCTAAAGTCCGAGGCACTCCCTGATATCCATCATGCTGCGACGCAGCCATGTCTTCACCGTGTTCACCGGCGTCTCGAACTTCGCCGCCAGCTGCTCCCTGCTCCAGCCGTTGTAATAGGCCAGCAGCACGAGCTTCTGCCGATCCGGCTCGAGCCGTCCGACGCACTCCAGCAAACGCTTCAGCTCTTCGCTCATTTCCCGGCGCGCCAGCGGATCCGGGTTGTCGGCTGCCACTTCCATGGCGGCCGGCTCCTCTTCGATCGAGACCTCGCTGCGCTTGCGCACGACGTCGATCGCACGGTTTCTGGCAATCGATGCCATCCACGTGATCGGCGATGACAGGCCGGGATTGAACTGTCCGGCGCTGTTCCAGATCTTGACGTAGGCCTCCTGAATGACCTCCTCAGCGAGATCCTGACGCCGCAAGATACGGAGCACCACGCCGAATAGTTTCGCGCGCGTGGCGGCGTAAAGCCGCTCGAAAGCAGCCTCATCCCCCTTCGCCACGGCAGCAATCAGCCAGACCAGCTCAGCCGGCGTCAGCATTCAGCGTCCTTCAGAATTCGCCTTTGCCCCGATCGCTCCAGTCGATCGCGGCGGCACTGCAGACTGTCCTATCATACCCTGCGCCGAACCTGTCCACCACGTTGCCGTGGGTGGCCGTTGTGGACATCAAAACAAAACCCGGACCTTGCGGCCCGGGTTGGATGGTTTCGGAGGTTGACGAAGGGCTGGCCTAGGCCACGGCCCCGATGCGCGAGCGCATCAGCCCGATCGAGTCGAGATCGGCCTGTTCGCGGGCGTTCTCTTCGGCGCGCTCGCGCGCCTGATCGCGCTCGTCCAAGAGCTCGACCTTCTTGAGCTCTTCAAAAGCTTCGGCCAGAAGGCTGCGGGCTTCTTCAAGCTGGATCCGCAGTTCGTCGGCGGAACGAGTCAGGTTTTCCCGGCGCTGGATCGCGGCCTTGGCGTAGGTCGGGTAGGCGAAGTGCGAGGGATCGTTGATCCCGGCGCGCTCCTGCTCGGTCTGGATTTCGCGTTCGAGATCGACCGACATGCGCTGGAAATCGGCGATCATGCCCTCGATCTGGGCGACCCGCCGGCGCTTTTCATCGACCTGAAATTTCTTCAGCCGGATGAGCGTTTCACGTGACTTCATCGACTCATACTCCCCAGAAGTCCCGAACAGCACGCGGGACGGAACCGGCCTCCCCAAGGGACCCCGCCGGTCTTTCAACTCTGTGAAGCGCATGATGGCCTGACAAAGTTAGCGTTCCGTTTCCAAACCGCCGAGGATTTGCTCGAGCCGCCGATAACCGTCCCCCAGACTGGCCACTTCGTCCTTGGCCTGGCGCAAAAACCCCTCCAGCGGCTCATGCAGCCGGATCGCCTCGTCGACCTCGGGGCTGGAACCCGCCCGGTAGGCCCCGAGCCGGATCAGTTCCTCCATGTCCGCATAGGTTGCCATGACCTGGCGCCCCCGTGTGATGGTCGGCAGGAACGCCGGATCGGCCGATTTCGGCATGGTCCGGGACACCGATTTGAGGATGTTGATGGCCGGAAACCGGCCGCGCTCGGCGATCGAGCGCTCCATCACGATATGGCCGTCCAGGATGCCACGGACCGCGTCCGCGATCGGCTCGTTATGGTCGTCGCCGTCGACCAGCACGGTGAAAATGCCGGTGATGCTGCCGGCACTGAGCCCGGGGCCGGCGCGCTCCAGCAGCTTCGGCAGTTCCGTGAACACGGTCGGCGTATAGCCCTTGGCGGTCGGCGGCTCGCCCGCCGACAAGCCGATCTCGCGCTGGGCCATCGCAAAGCGCGTCACCGAATCCATCAGGCACAGCACGGATTTGTTTTCGTCACGGAAATATTCGGCGATCGCCAGCGTCAGGTAAGCCGCCTGCCGCCGCATCAAGGCAGGCTCGTCCGAGGTCGCCACCACCACCACCGAACGCGCCAAACCGGCATCGCCGAGGTCGTCCTGCAAGAATTCCTGCACCTCGCGGCCGCGTTCGCCGACAAGGCCGATGACGGTGATATCGGCGTCGACATTGCGCGCCAGCATCGACAGCAGCACCGACTTGCCGACGCCGGAGCCGGCGAAGATGCCGAGCCGCTGGCCGCGGCAGCAGGTCAGGAAGGTGTTGAGCGCCCGGACGCCGAGGTCGAGCGGGGCGCCGACGCGCTGGCGAGAATGGGCCGGCGGCGGCGCGTTGCGATAGGTCATCGGCGACGGCCCCTGCGCCAGCGGCCCCTTGCCATCGATCGGCTCGCCCATCGCATTGATGACCCGGCCGAGCCAGGAGGGCGACGGCCGCACCTGGTTGGCGGCATTGGCGATCACGGCGCGGCAGCCGCGCCGGACCCCTTCGAGCCCGGCAAACGGCATCACCACGGCGTTGTCGCCGGAAAAGCCGATCACCTCGCAGGGGATGAAGCGGTCGCTCCCGGTCTCGATCACGATGCGGGCGCCGACCGACATCGCATGGATCGGCCCGGCGACCTCGACCATCAGGCCGCGGACGCCCACCACCCGGCCATAGATGTTGACGCCGTCGATCTCGGTGATCTGCTCGGCAAGGGCTTTCATTGAGAATTGGCTTTCATCGCGAAGCAGCTTTCATGGCGAAACGACTTTCATTGCGAAAACCTTAAGTTTCGACGCTTTGCAGCCGCGCCCTTAACCTCGTGTTTACCCGCATCGTTAATCATTGCGTCACTGTCTTTGATGGCTGAGAGCGCTTGACCGTCAGAAGGAAGGTCGAGTCGCGGGAGTCGGTTAGGCCCGTCTCTTAATGTGGAACTTGAGCACGACCGGTTAGAAAAAGCTGCTTCTACGCAATATCTTAGGGCGATTCGAAAAAAATTGCACGTTGAGAGCTTGCGCAACGGAATCAGATTTTGTTAACCATATGTGGTCAGGATCCGAATCAGTTGTTCAAAGGCGTTTTGAGTGCCGCAAGTGCGGCCGACCTGACGCCCGGGCGGCTACTATAGGGGACTGGCATGCGCGTATTGCTGATAGAAGATGACAGCGCCGTCGCGCAGTCGATTGAGCTGATGCTCAAATCCGAGAGTTTTAACGTCTACACCACCGATCTCGGTGAGGAAGGCGTCGATCTCGGCAAACTGTACGATTACGACATTATCCTGCTCGACCTGAACCTGCCCGACATGTCCGGCTATGACGTGCTCAAACAGCTCCGGGTTTCCAAGATCAAGACACCCATTCTGATCCTCTCCGGCCTTGCCGGCATCGAGGACAAGGTCAAGGGTCTCGGCGTCGGCGCCGACGACTACATGACCAAGCCCTTCCACAAGGACGAACTCGTCGCCCGCATCCATGCGATCGTGCGCCGTTCCAAGGGCCACGCCCAGTCGGTGATCCAGACCGGCGATCTCGTGGTCAATCTCGACACCAAGACAGTCGAGGTCGGCGGCCAGCGCGTGCATCTCACCGGCAAGGAATACCAGATGCTGGAGCTGCTTTCGCTCCGCAAGGGCACCACCCTCACCAAGGAGATGTTCCTCAACCATCTCTATGGCGGCATGGACGAGCCGGAGTTGAAGATCATCGACGTCTTCATCTGCAAGCTGCGCAAGAAGCTCGCCAACGCCTCCGAAGGCCGCAACTTCATCGAAACGGTCTGGGGCCGCGGTTACGTGCTGCGCGAGCCGCACGAGCAGGAAGAGCGCATTCCCGCCTGATCAGGGTTTTACGGCAAGCCTCTAAAGGCTCTCTCCTCCCCGACTGGACCCCGCCGCAAGGCGGGGTTTTTGTTTGTGGGGATTGAACGCGTAAGCGCCGTGCACCGACTCAAGGGCTGTGAGACTCTGCCGGCGCCGACTCGCCAGTCAGGTTAGCTGGTCGGCACCACATGGTCGAAACCGGGGGCGCTTTCCGCATGATCCTGCAATCACTGGCCGGGCTGCCGGCGTTTCTGGTGTATTTCTGCACCGGCGTGGTGGCCGTGATGGCCTATCTGTTCGTCTACACCTGGGTCACGCCGCACAACGAATTCAAGCTGATCCGCGACAACGACCCGGCGGCCGCGGTTGCGCTGGGCCTGAGCCTGGTCGGCTTCGTGCTGCCGGTGATCAGCGCCATCGCCCATTCCGCCAATGTCTGGGATTGCCTGATCTGGAGCGCGATCGCGCTGACCGTGCAAATCGCGGTCTATTACATGGTCAAGATCCCGGTGCCGAACCTGTCGGCACGGATCGCGGCCGGCGAGATGGCGTCCGCGATCTGGCTCGGGCTGTCCTCGGTTGCCGCCGGCGCGCTCAACGCCGCCTCGATGATCACCTGACCATGGACGAAAAACCTATCCGCCGCGAATTCGGCAAACGCGGCCCAATCGCGCCGCAGCCGGCCGTGCAGCCAAAGCGCTCCTCGCACGTCGCGCTGCTGTTGATGGGCACCGTCGCCGTCGGTGGCGGCGCCTATGCGTTGACGCCACGCGGCAACTGCCAGCCGGCGTCACCCGGCATGGCGGCGCCGGCGGTCACACAGCAAGCGACCGACTGCAGCCGGACCGGCTCATGGGGAGGCGCCCATGGCGGATACTGGTCGTCGCGATCGAGCTTCTTCAGCAGCGACACCGGGACGAGCCATGCATCGTCGGGCGGCACGCCGGATTCCGGATCAAGTGGCGTCACACGCGGCGGTTTCGGCTCGTTCGCACGCGCCTTCTCGGCGCATTTTTCCATGGGCAGCTGAACGCGACCAACCGCGCCGCACGATGCCGTGAACCTTTCGGCTGTGGCTTGCGTCACCGAAGCGAGCATGCCTGAATACCGCGCGGGATCACCGGAGGTCACATCATGAAACGCTCACGCCGTGTCGTCCTGACCATGATGGGTACCGCCGCCGTCGGCGCGGTATCGGCAGGCTTTGTGCGGCGGCCGTATTGCGGTCCCGGCCTTGTGGCGGTGCCGGGCCCGAACGGCCGGCCTTATTGCCGGCCGTCGGGCGGTTTCGGCGGCGGGCCGCATCGCCTGTTCGGGCACGGCCACGTGCATGGCGGCGGCTAGCGACGCTCGATGCGGCGCATCGCCTGCCCCGAGCGAGACGATTGGCGCGCGACCGCTGAAGCTTGCGGATTTGATTTTCATACCATCGACGGCGAACGCTATTGGGACGAACGCGCTTATTATGCGTTCACGCTTGACGAGATCGAACGCCAGATCGAAACGCCGACCGGTGAAATCGACGCGATGTGTCTCGAACTGGTCGGCCGCGCGATCAGTGACGAAAAATATCTGCGGACGCTCAAAATACCGGAAGCCTATTGGCCGCTGATCTCGGATAGCTGGCACCGCGATGAGGCCAGCCTCTACGGCCGGCTCGATCTCAGCTTTGACGGACGAAACCCGGCAAAGCTTCTGGAATACAACGCGGATACCCCGACCTCGATTTTCGAGGCCGCGGTGTTTCAATGGACCTGGCTCGAGCAGGCGATCGAGCGACAGATCGTCCCGGCGCGCGCCGACCAGTTCAACTCGATCCATGAGCGGCTGATCGAGGCGTGGAAAAAACTCGGCCACGGCTGTCATCTTCATCTCGCCGGGATGACCGACAATACCGAGGACGCCGGCACGCTGGCCTATTTCGAAGATACCGCGCGCCAGGCCGGCCTGCCGACCACCATGCTCGATATCGAGGCTATCGGGCTACGCGACGACGGCCGCTTCGTCGATCTCGACGATCGCCCGATCGAGCTTTCGTTCAAGCTCTATCCCTGGGAATGGATGTTTCACGACGCCTTCGGCGCGAACCTCGCCAAGGCGCCGACGCGCTGGATCGAACCGCCGTGGAAGGCGATCCTGTCCAACAAGGGCATGCTGCCGTTGTTGTGGCAGATGTTTCCGGGCCATCCGAATTTGCTGCCGGCGTTTTTCGACGACGATCCCGCCGCGACGCAGCTCGGCGCGTCCTTTGTGCGCAAGCCGCTTTATTCGCGCGAGGGCGCCAATGTCGCGCTCGTCAGCCAGGGCGTCACGCTGGTCGAGCAACAGGGACCCTATGGCAGCGAAGGCTTCATTCGCCAGGCGCTGGCGCCGCTGCCCGATTTTTCAGGCCAGTATCCCGTGCTCGGCAGTTGGCTAGTCGACCACGCACCGTGCGGGCTGTCGATCCGCGAGGATGAAAATCCGATTACCGGCAACACGTCGCGATTCCTGCCGCACGCGATCCTGTAACTCGGCGACGGATTTAGCGCGATGCGACCGCCTTGAGGGCGGGCTGTCCGGCGCGCGCGCCGCGGGCGACATTCGGGATGTAAAGCCCGCGCCGATCGGGATAGGGCTTGAATGTCTCGGTCAATCCCACCACGGTTTCGGCGGCGCCCAGCATCAGGAAACCGTCGGGCTCGACCACGCGGGAGAGACGGCTGAACACGTTGATCTTGGTGTCCTGGTCGAAATAGATCAGCACGTTGCGGCAGAAGATGATGTCGAACGCGCCGAGATGAGAGAAATCCTGCAGCAGATTGAGTTGCCGGAACTGGACCATGGCGCGGATATCGGCATTGAGCTGCCACAGTTCGCCGGTCTGCACGAAATGCTTGACCAGCAACTGAATCGGCAGGCCGCGCTGGACTTCGAACTGACTGAACAGTCCGGCCCTGGATTTCTCCAGCACGCCGAGCGACAGGTCGGTGGCGACGATCTCGACCCGCCATCCCGTCAGCGCCGCGCCCAGTTCCTTCAGGCACATCGCAATCGAGTACGGCTCCTGTCCGGTCGAGGAGGCGGCGCACCAGATCCGCAAGGAGCGGCGGGCGGCGCGCGCCTGCAGCAGCTCGGGCATGATGGTCGCCTTGAGATGATCGAACGGGACCTTGTCGCGGAAGAAGAAGGTCTCATTGGTGGTCATCGCCTCGACCACTTCGGACGTCAGCGCCTCGGCGCCGCCCTTCAGCTTCTGCACCAGTTCGGGCAGGCCCGGCAGGCCCGCCTTGCGCGCCAGCGGGATCAGCCGGCTTTCGACCAGATACTGCTTGTCGGCCGACAGATCGAGGCCGGAACGCTCTTTCAGCAGCTTGCGCAGAAACTCGTAATCGAGAGGCGTCACGAGCGGTCTCCCGCGAAGAAGCGAACCAGTTTCGGCGCGATCTGATTGAGCGGCAGGACAGCGGCGCAGATGCCGGCATTGGCGGCCGCGCCCGGCATGCCCCACACCACGCTGGTGGTTTCGTCCTGGGCGATCACGCTGCCGCCGGCGGCAACGATTTCCTTGCCGCCGCGCGCGCCGTCCGAACCCATCCCCGTCAGCACCACGGCCATCACGCCGCCCTGCCAGATTTCCATGGCGGAGGTGAACAGCGGATCGACCGCGGGCTTGCAGAAATTGACCGGCGGGCCGTCATCGAGCGCGATCACCGTGTCGGCGCCATGGCGCACCACGCGCATATGGCGTCCGCCCGGCGCGAGGTAGATCGTGCCGGCCTTGACGATCTCGCCGTCGATGGCCTCGCGCGCCGGCCGGCGGCTGGTGCGCGCCAGATGCTCGGCCAGAATGGTCGTGAAGGTCGGCGGCATGTGCTGGGTGATCAGCACCGGGAAACGATCGATCACCGGACCGATGTCGGCGACCAGCGTCATCAGGGCCTGCGGACCGCCGGTCGACGAGCCGATCACCAGCACGCGCGGCGCCTGCGCGCTGAACGGGCGGCGCAACAGCTGGGTTTGCGCCACGGCTGCGGGCTGCGACTTGGCTGCCGGCTCGCGCGCCAGGTGCGGGGCCAGCGGAGGGCTGGCATGAGCCGGCGCGGTGCGACGGACCTTGGCTCCGAGCGAGCGGATCTTCTGGATCAGATCGTGATGGAAGGTTTCGGCGGCGGCCTGCTCGCGGGTGCTTTCCGGCTTCGGAATGTAGTCGGATGCGCCCAGCGACAGCGCCTTGAAGCTGATCTCCGCGTTGCGGCGGGTCAGGGTCGAAGCCATGATGATGATCAGATTGCGCTTCTTGGCCAGCAGCCGCGGCAGCGCGGAAATGCCGTCGAGTTCCGGCATTTCGATATCGAGCACGGCGACATCGGGATCGACGCGCTCGATCTGGTTGACGGCGTCGAGCCCGGTGCGCAGCGAGGCCGCCACCACCATGTCCGACTCCGCGGCAATCCAGCGCGAGATCAATCCCCGGATCACGACGGAGTCATCGACCACCATCACCCTGAGCGGCTCTTGCCGCGTCGAAGTCGGGGCCGATGCAGTTGTCAACGCAACACTCATTACTCACCGAATCCGGCTTAGGGACACAACTGGAACAACAATGCCGAGGGTCGTCAGCCGCCGGATTCAATACAACGAGAAGATCAGATCAGACCGACTTCCTGGAATTTCGCGGTCACGATGTCCTTGTCGAACGGCTTCATGATGTACTCGTTGGCGCCGGCATGCAGCGCGCGCGCGATGTGCGCGACGTCGTTCTCGGTGGTGCAGAACACCACCTTGGGCTGGTCGCCGCCGGGCATGCGGCGCAGATGACCGAGGAATTCCAGACCGTCCATCACCGGCATGTTCCAGTCGAGCAGGATCGCCTCGGGCAGCTCGCGCCGACAGGCTTCCAGCGCCTTCTCGCCGTCCTCGGCTTCGACGATCTGGAAATCCATTTCTTCCAGGATCCGCCGCGCGATTTTGCGGGTGACAGCGGAGTCATCGACGACAAGACAGGTCTTCATTGCGGTCTTCTCTTGAGCGACGTTACGATCTCAATTCAATTTATGCGGCAAGCGCGGCTTTGGGTCCCATTTCCAGCACGCGATCGACATCGAGGACGACCATGAGCTGGCCGTCGAGCCTGTGAACGCCGCCGGCGAGCTTGGCCATGCGGGGATCGAGGTTGACGGGGTTTTCCTCGCGGCTGTCGTCGGGCA
>Ga0207702_10001943_pt1 | contig 20157 bp, 13 predicted proteins | sample KBSCornC62_FD_184302 | JGI IMG/M metagenome (GOLD analysis project Ga0207702, IMG submission 184302) | Corn rhizosphere microbial communities from Kellogg Biological Station, Michigan, USA - KBS Corn C6-2 (SPAdes) (version 2) | ecosystem: Host-associated > Plants > Roots > Rhizosphere > Soil ...
CGCGGAAGCAACCATTGCTCGCTCACCTCCAGCGAAAGGCCTCGAATCTTCGCGCCGCGCTGCGCGCCTGGGAAGCTGACGCTCCTCCGACAAATGTCGACCCAAACGCCGAACTGGAAGCTTCTTTGGCTCACAAGTTGCGAAGCACGGCGATTACGGGCTGGCAATTCGACGAGAGCATTCCGGCCATAGTCCACCCGATCGTGCACCACGGCCAGAAATCATCTGGTTCGCAAGGTCCGGTCGATTGGTTCGTGATTGTTCTGAACCGACGCACGATCGAGCAAAGGGTATTTCCCGAATTGGCCCAACGCTACTTCGGAGCGGGACAAGGACTGGAATATAAGCTGGCGGTCGTGTCCGTTGGCAAGACGTCACGGCTTCTCTATTCGTCAGACCCGGGTTTTGGAATCGCTGATGTGAGCAGCTCGGATTCAGTCATGAATATCTTTGGGCCTCCACCGGAAAGCATGGAGGGAAGTTTTTGGCAGAGCGTGAAGAACAAAGAATCCTTGCGCGGGGAGGAATGGCACAGCTTTTCTGGCCCGGTCTGGTTTCCTGTCATTCACCGCACATCTGAAGGTGCCCTGTGGATGCTTTTTCTCCAGCATCGTACGGCTCCGCTACAAGCCTCCATAACAAGAGTCTGGCGCGGAAATCTCATCGTTGGCGGAGCAGTCCTACTTCTGCTCGCGACCAGTATGTTTTTGCTCGTGATTGCAACCCAGCGCGTACGCGCTGTAGCTGCGTTACAAATGGATTTCGTAACCTCGATTTCTCATGAGCTACGGACTCCGCTAGCAGCGATGCTTTCAGCTGGACAGAACATTGCAGATGGCTTTGCGCCCGATATGCCACGATATGGATCGATCATTACGAATCAGTCTCGGCAGTTAATCGATCTTGTGGATCAGATTTTGTTATTCGCAGCCATGAAAGATGGCAAGAAAGAATACGTCATAGAACCCTTCGAAGTTGAAGGCATTCTAAAAACGCTCCAAAAAACAACTTTGCCCATCCTGGAACAACAGGGGTTTACCGTGGAAGTTGACTTCCCAGAAGAAATTCCTGCGGCTTTAGGCGATAACAAGGGCGTGCTTCGCTGCATGCGGAACTTGCTCGAGAACGCTGCTAAGTACGGCGGGGATGCCCGATGGATTCGCATTCGAGTGGAGGTTAATGAGTTGACGAATTGGGGGAAGGAAGTTGCGATCAGTATCGCGGACCAGGGAATCGGGGTTGACCCTCACGAACTAGAACACATCTTTGATCCTTTTTATCGTGGTGCGCGTGTGGTAGCTGCGCAAATTCATGGTAGCGGTCTCGGCCTGGCGGTCGCATACCAGATCATGAAGGCCATCGGGGGCAAATTATCGGTGAAAAGCCAAGAAGGTAAAGGGAGTGTCTTCACATTGCACCTAAGAGTGACCGGCAAGGCGCAATCAACTACTCGTGGAAAAGCAGCGGAGGCAATAGCGTCGATATGAAGGAAAAGATTTTATTGGTAGAGGATGATGACAATCTGATCACCACCCTGGGCGACCGTCTGCGTGGTGAAAGATACGTCGTCGACATAGCAAAGGATGCCGAAGAGGGCATGGACAAGATCAACGGATCGCCATTTGATCTGTTCATTATTGATGTCATGTTGCCGTACCGAAGCGGATTTGACCTTTGCCGCGACATCCGGCAATCGGGTCTGGCGACGCCCATCCTCTTTCTAACGGCTCGCAGCAGCGTGGTGGATAAAGTTGTTGGGCTCAAACTGGGCGGCGACGACTATTTGACTAAACCGTTTGAAGCGGATGAGTTAACGGTCCGCATCGAAGCCCTCTTACGCCGCAAACCGCTACAGACGGGAGCCCGAGTTCATCAATTTGGATCGCTACGTGTGGACGTTCCTCGACAAGAAGTAACTCGTGATGGCAAAGTCGTGTACCTCTCAGGCCAGGAGTTCGACCTGCTGCATTATCTTATGGAGAGGCCCGGACAAACCGTGGCGCGCGCGGAACTGTTGCGGGCAGTGTGGGGCTACAACGAGAGTACCTATAGTCGCACGGTGGATGTGCACATCTTCGCTCTGCGCCAAAAGCTTGAAGATAATCCCAGTCGACCGGTGCTAATCACTACCGTCACGGGACAAGGTTATAAATTCAAAGCATAGAACCATTCAAAGTGTTAACCAACCTGATTAGTTGATTCTTCTAATAATCTGCGCATGTAGCAGTATAGCTGCTGTTCATAATCTCCTTTCGGGGCCGTCAGCACATGCCCCCAATCCAGAACTGTTGGTCTCGAGTCGTCGATGCTGATTGTTATTGCCCGACGAGTCAAGTTGTTAAACTTTAATAACAAGAATCACGCTACTCACCTGCCATCAATTGTGGATAACAAGCTTATATGTCATGGCGTTGGTAGCGAAGCGCCATAGTAGCAATTCACTTAGATGTTAATATGATCCTACAAATCACAATAAATGTTAATGAGATCAAATCTTGTGTAACTGGTCGCTTAATTGACGCGGCGCAAACATAGACATCACGAAAGCCCATAACCTCACGTCACTTCGCGCTTGAAAAGGCGAACAATGATTCTGCGAACGGCGCAGATACGAGTGAGGCTAATGATTACTCATCCCGACGGACACCGTCAGATCAATTCAAAGCAGGCGCGCAGACACCTTCAAGTAGGGTATCCGGAGCTGTCGATCGAATGTCCCCAGTGCCATTCCTCTGCCGGCCGTACGTGCTTTATGGGGCCGGGCTATATGGGAATCACGCATCGCGCCCGGCGAGCTGTCTATGAACAGCTCCGCAGTAGCAGTTTGGTTTCGTCCTCTATCGCGTAAGACCTAACACCCCCTCCCCCACGAATCGATCCGAAATGATCGAAGTACGTCAGTTTCCCCAGGAAATTTCAAGGAACGAATGTCACGCCGCCTGTGGCGGAGAAGAAGTGAGGACGTATGGCGAATAGGAACATCAGCAGGATGTGCTTCTTGGTAGCGTTGATGTGTGTTGCCAGCCTGACAGCAAGTGCTCAATCTTTCCAGGTCCAGTGTCCTACTACGACCGTTACTCACCCTGCGACACTGCACGATAACAATTCAGAACCTACCTACACTGGGCCAACGAACCTTGCGATCAGCGCTCAGGGATTCTTCGCGCCAACGGCGAACGTGAATGGTGCCATTAAATGCCAGCAGATCTCGGGCGGGGATGGTTTCGCGACGATGGGCGACGGAACCCAGACCTATCTGTTCGCCTTCGGGCCTTTGTCGGGATTGAAAGACATGGCGGATGGCAAGCCTGGCACTCAGTTTCCGAACGTGTTTAACACGGCTACGCTTGGACTCAAGGCGGGCGATCCAGCAACTGCGAACGGTATTGTGCCCGGGACCTGGCCGGGATTTCCACTACCCACGAGTGCGCTCTCATACAACGGAGCCGTGGGACTAGCTCCTGACGCCGACGCCATTGCAGGTGGCCTCTGCACCGCCCCATGCTTGGATGGTCACGTCGACCCGCGCCAGATTATGGATGTCGGCGTAATGAATGGCAACATACCCGCTCCATTGATGGCCATTGACGAGGATGACGAGTTCTTCCTTACTCTCACAAACGTGGGCATGGTGATGCGGCCTGACTTATTCGAGCAGCACACCGTCCACTTCCATGGTTATCCCAATGCATCCGCTTTTTATGACGGCGTTCCGGATGCCTCGGTCGCAATCAATATCGGTGGCAGCTTCACTTACTACTATTTAGCGCCCGATGCCGGCACTTACTTTTGGCACTGCCACATTACTCCTCCCGAGCACCTACAGATGGGCATGGTGGGACAGATCTATGTCCGCCCCCGGCAGAACCGCTGGAAGGGAGATCTGTACGCCGGGCTATCGGCGCAGCAGGGTGATCTGCGGACTAAATGTGATTCCAGCGACATCCTGTGTAGCAACCCATTACCCACTGCCGACACCGGCGCGAGCAACGATGGATCAAAGAAGTACGCCTACAACGACGGCGACGGCAGCACGCAGTACGACGTTGAATATCCGCTGCAGATTCACGGTTTCGATCCGAATTTCCATTTTGTCGGCATGACCTTCAACCCCGAAGCCTTCGCGGATATGAAAGATAAGTACTTTCTCCTTAATGGTCGGAGCTATCCGGATACTGTGACGCCCGGTCCTCTGGCCACTCAATCCACCGATGGGGTTATGCACTTCTCTCAGCCGCTGCCATCCATCATCAACATTCCTGCGGGCGGACGAGCATTGCTGCGGATTTCTGACCTGGACGTGACGGAATATCAAACGCTGGCCTCCCTCGGGATTCCTATGCAGGTGATCGCGCTGAATGCCAAGCTGCTGCGCGATCAGGCGGGCAACAATCTCTATTACAAGGCCAATTCGATCACGCTTGCTGGCGGTGAGTCCCTCGACGTGATCCTGGATGCCAGTGATACCTCAAAGTATCACGCAGGCGACGTGTACTACCTCTACACCCCGAATCTTGATCACCTGTCAAACGATGCCGAGAATTTCGGCGGTCTGATGACGGAAGTTCGGATCAATTAGGAGCGCAGCAAATGAGAGTCATAAATATGAACAAGGCTATCTCACAACCGCAATTGCTCCTCACTATCATCCTGGCGACATTGTTGCTTGCGCCTGCCGCTTTCGGCGCCGTTCCCGGAGTCACGGGGCCGAATTTCAACCTGACGGCGCGAGCTGAATACCTGAGCCAGCCCGACGGTTCCGCGGTTTACTCATGGGGATACGGCTGCAACGGTGCACCCGGCGGTTTCGCCCCCGCGGCGGTGACGGGAGCTTTCTGCAAAGACATGCAAGTGCCCGGACCGACCTTGATCGTGACCGAGGGACAAACCGTTGTGGTCACTTTGACCAACAATCTACCCAACCCTGCAGGAAACACCTCGATATTGTTCCCCGGTTTCAACGTGTCAACCAGTTGCAAAGAGGCAACGCCTGTGGGACAGCAGGGATTGTTGACATGCGAAGCCGCCCCAGGTGGATCCGTCACTTATACCTTCACCGCCACAACGCCGGGTACGCGCTCTTATTACAGCGGAACGCAAGGCGACCTGCAGATGGAAATGGGGCTGTATGGTGCGATAGTCGTGCTTCCTGCCCATATAGCCGGCACGTGCACCAGCGGGCTTCCTCTTGCGAACCCTGGGGGCAACGCCGCAGCCCGGTCGCATTGGGGGGAATCCGATTTTCGTCTTGCCTCAGCCGCCTACGATCATCCTTCCACCTGCTATGACCGCGAATACATGTTCCAGTTTTCCGAGATGGACCCCAGGATTCACCGCGAGGCCGAGCAGCAATCTTCGCGAACGTGCACCGGGTGCATGACCGTCGCCACGGAACCTTATGTTGCCGCCTATTTCATGATCAATGGCCGCTCCATGCCCGACGACATGGACCCCAACTATGCACCTCAATACCCGCACCAGCCGTATAACGGCAATCCCCACATGCACCCGGGCGAGTTGGTGTTGCTGCGCATCGTCGGGCAGGGACACTGGCAGCATCCATTCCATGAGCATGGCAACCACGTCCGCGTGCTCGCGCGGGATGGCAATTTGATTCTCAGCACGCCCGATCCTGCTGATCCCAAACTCGCAGGTCCTCTGCTGTTCACGACCACCACAACTCCGGGCCAGACGATTGATGGAATCTACTACTGGACTGGAAAGGGTTTGAACTGGGACGCCTACGGCCACAAGCCGGTATCCGGGGACCCTTTGGCGAAACTGAGCTGCACCCGAGACGCGAATGGCTACAACACAGGAGATCCGGCAGCGGTCAACTACTTCGAGTGGTGCCAGGACCACAACAAGCCACTGGAGGCCGCTCCCTTTGGCGATGTTGCGGGTGGAGGACCAGCAACCTTGCCCGATCCGAACATTCTCGTCAACGGCGCATGGTTCGGCGGCAGTGCATACCTTGGGCCGGATGCGACAGTGCGCGCGGTGGGCCCCACCGGTACGACTCCGCCCTCAGGGACGATCGGAAATTCTCCCACGGAGGAGGCCGGTTTTGCTTTCATGTGGCACTCGCATAATGAGCGCGAGATTACAACCAACAATATATTTCCGGGTGGCATGTTGATGATGATGTTAGTGGATTCCCGGGAGTTCTTGATCGACGAGTCCAACTAAGTTATTTGAGGATACTGAGGAGACAGACATGCGAGTTATCAATTCCAATATAGTTGTTAGAACCGTGTTACTGGCTGTATGTATCCTCCTCCTTGAAGCCAGTTGGGCTGTTGCACAGCAGCAAGTGAACCTTACTGCGGGACCCACCTCGATCACTATGCCTGATGGCTCGTCAGTGCCGATGTGGGGATACTCCTGCGGCACGACAATCGCCGGTTCCACGGCGAGTTGCTCGAAGCTGAATCCGTCGTCTGCGGGTTGGTCCCCGGTAGTGATTACGGTTCCGACGGGACAGGACCTGCGCATTAACTTAACGAACAATCTGTCTTTCACTCTCCCAGACTCGACTAAGAACTCCATCCCGACGTCACTGACGATTGTCGGCCAGTTGGGCGGCGGCTTGGGCAGGAATGCAACCTCGACAGAAAGCCCTGAGCATCCCGCACAGACTCTCACATGGCCCGCCTCGAGTAATGACACCGCTGACGGAGCGAATACGCCTCCAAAGCAGGGACCGCGGGTGCAGTCGTTCGCGACAGAAGTAGCGGCCGGCGGCACGACGAGCTTGAACTGGACAGCACCGCGGGAAGGCACCTACCTGCTGGAGTCCGGTACGCATCCTTCCATCCAGGGGCCGATGGGGTTGTACGGAATGGTGGTGGTCACGTCAGCGCCGGGGAATGCATTGTCCGCATTCACCGCATACCAGGGGGTGGCCTACAACGCCGATGTGAAGCTGCTCTTCAGTGAAATCGATCCCGTCCAGAACAATGCGGTAAACGCCGCCCTCAACACCGCCGGCTTCAGTGAGACCAAGGTGTGGTCGGGGCAGCCAGGGCATTGCGGCAATCCTGGATCATCGGATTACCAGACCTGCTACCCGCCGGCAGTGAACTATTCGCCGCGCTATTACCTAATCAATGGTGTTGCGTTCGATCGCACCAACCCATCTGCCTCGCTGTTCTCTTCGAGCCCGGCAGTAGTGCCCGCACCCGCTGGAAAAACGGCTCTGGTCCGCATGGTCAATGCTGGATTGCGCATGCATATTCCGTCGATTGTGGGAGCACAAACCGGAACCGCGACTCCTGCGACGTCCGGCTTCTCTCTGATTGCGGAAGACGGAAACGTTCTGCCGGGCGTGCGCCGCGTGCAGAGCGAAGTTTTCATGGCTCCGGGTAAGACCTACGACGTGATGGTCAATGTGCCAGTGGCGACCGGGAGCGCCACCACTCCAGATGCCCTCCCCATCTTCGATCGCGCATTGGGCTTGTCGGGCAACGCGACGACGCGCGATGCTGGCATGATTGCTTACCTCGGAATTAACGGAGGTACGCTTGCGGCTTCACCCGTGGCCACCGCCGTCGCCAACCCCGACATCTACAATTCAGTGATTTCGGGAAAAACTCTCACAGTCTCGGACCCCGCGAAGGGCGTGATCGCCAACGACGTGAACGTGCTCGGCGTCAAAGTGTCGGGCGCGGCACCCGCTGGACTGACTCTGAACACGGACGGAACTTTCCTCTATGTGGGAGGTACGCCCACCAGCTTCACGTACTGCGGTAATGGTGCAACGTCAGGTCCCGCTTGCGCCACTGTGACTCTGAATGCCGCCGCCCTTGAGGCTGGTTCGGGCATCACGGTTAATCCCGATGCATACTCTTCGAACCTGGGCAGGAGTCTGACGATTAAGTCCCCTGGCGTTCTGTTCAATGACAGTGACGCTGCTGGTTATCCGCTGACAGTGAGCGGAGCGAGCTCAACGACGCCCTTAACGATAGCCCTCGCAGGTGGGGGTACGGTTTCAGTAGGTTCGGATGGCGGATTCACCGCGAGTGTCCCCGCTCCCGGCACGTACAGTTTCAGCTACAAGGCAAAGAACTCTCAGGGTACTGAAAGTGCGGCACTGGCAACCGTAACCCTGACTTTCCCAACGCCGAGCGGTATCCAGGTGACGTTGGTGGACGGCAAAACAAAAGCCGCTCTCGATCCCCAGGATTATCGCTGGATCGTTGAAGAAGATCGGACGTGGTATCAAGACCCCAACTGCTCCACAAATCCGGCCCCGGCCGGTTGCCCCGGTAGTGGCACCGGAATCGTTCCATCCTACGGAACAAATTTCCATACCAGTCACATGCCAGTCATAGCCCAGGGCTGCACGGGAAGCAATTCCTGCGAAAGCGGCCAAAGCGTCCTAGGGGTGTTGGCAGCGTGTGACGTGGGCAACGGCATCTGCCGGACCGACGTTTCGCAGAAGCCGATCGTAATGCCCAGCGAGGCAGTTCTAGATCCGGCTAAGCGCTACTACATCTCCGTCCTGCCGGGCGACGCGATGGACCCAGGCCACGCAATGGGTGGCGCCCCAGTTTTTTATAGAAATGGTGCTTGGCAGCCCGTCAAGGTGTTCGTCGAGCCCATGCCGCTCCCGACCGCAACTGTTTCGGCTTTTGTTTTCGAAGACGACTTCCCCATGAACGGCGAGGATGATACCGGCGGAGGTGTGGACGTACTGGCTCCGAACGAGCCAGGTCTCGGAGGCTTCAACGTTGTGATCTATGACAACGTTGGCCAGTTTGGCGATCCCGCCGGACAGATGACCTACGACATGTTCAACCAGCCAGTGTCGAATGCATTGGCGGGAACCATAGACCCAGCTACGGGAAAGGACGCCTGCCCGATTTCCGCGAACTCGCGAACGGGATCTGACGGCGCCACAAGTGCGACGGGGATCACCGGCACGATCACTGTTTGTCCAAAATACGAAGCGGATGGCAAGACTCTGTCCCCCCTGGCTGGCCAGGTAGTCGTTCGCAACTTGCCGCCGGGTTTTTACGGAGTAGAAGCGCACCCCGGAGCCGACCGCATTGCACGGGGTGAAGAATGGCTCCAGACGAACACCTTGGACGGTGGCTTCGTTCATGACGCCTTCCTCAAGGCCAGTGAGCCGAGCTATTTCCAGGAATATGGTCCGGCCGGTTTCCACGTGGCGATCGGCTTCGCCAATCCCGCCATCATCAACAATCGCAAGCCGGGAGTCTGCGCCAACCGTACCGATTGCACCCATACTGTGACCGGCAAGGTGACACTGGCGCACATGAGCCGTACGCCGGATGAGCGGCTTTACAGCACCTCGACGAGTGATGCCTACTCGTTCACCCAGACTTACGTCAGCTTGGGAAGTCCAGACGGCGCGGATTTCGCATTTGCCAGGACCGCGGACGATGGGACATTCACGTTCACGAATATGCCCGGCGGTGACTGGAGAATTACTGTGTTCGACCAGTGGACCGATCTAATCCTGGACGGCTATACGACGCCGGTCCGGGTTGACGCTCCGGTTGTCAACATGGGAGACGTTGCGATCCATCAGTGGAGGCAGAACCTCTACACCCGAACATTCTTTGACCAGAATGGCGACGGAATCTCAGAGAATAACGAACCTGGGCTCACCTTCGTACCTACCAACATCCGGTACCGTGACGGGAGCTACTCAAACTTCAACAGCACTGACTTGAACGGCTTCGCCGGCTTCAATGAGGTGTTTCCAATATTCAACTGGTATGTTGTGGAAACGGATTCGACCCGCTACAAAAATACCGGCACGCATGTGGTCTACGACGCTGGCGGGCCGGTGGACGGGATCGCCGGCTTGCGGCAAACCGGGCATTCCGGCCTGCGGAGATTCCACGATCGGGAAGTTCCTGGCCCGAACTAAGGAAGACAACTCTTTACCCGCTGACTTGCGGGTGCCGGGTTCGGTTTATTGCGACAACGCGGACTGCCTGGGCTTCTCCATCGCGAATGGCCCCGGAAGCAGCGCTGCGAACAATCTCTCGACGGGGCGAATTGATGCTCCATGGGTTCAGAGCTACGGCTGGCAGGGTTTCCTGGGACAGGCTGGGTTCCTTGAGTTCGGCAAAAAGCCGTTTGCGAAGGGTGAGAACGGGGGAATCAGAGGTCACGTCGTGTACGCTTCAACGCGCCCATTTGACGATCCTGCGTTGCTGCTCCAACTGAGCTGGGAGCCATTGGTCCCGAATGTCACCGTCAATCTTTACGTGGAAGGAACGGCTCCTGACGGGAGCACCTCGCTGAAACTGGTTGACACTACTCAGACCAGCAGTTGGGACGAATGGGCTCAGGGCCTCCGGTCCGATGGCAAACCTAATATGAACTGCCCGGGCCAGTCGACCTCTGACCCATTCTATTTCACACTGTTCGACCAACCGGAACTCCTGAAGCTGGGAACACCATTGCCGTATCACTCCCAATATAAGTGTTACGACGGGATGCACAACTGGAACCAGCTCCAGCCCGCTCCATACAACGGTATGTATCAGTTCCCGAGCATTACAGCGAGAAATCCTCAGACCGGAAAGCCCGCCGGGACAAACTGCACAGTGTGCACGGCGAATACCGCTGCCGCAGCCACCGATTGGGACTACACAGCAGTTCGCGGGTTTTGGCAACATCTTCATCATGCCGGATCAGGCCGCCGTCAACTCTTCGTATAACGCCAACAATCCGCTCATGCCGACTACGGACGAGGGCGCACAGCCGCGCCACGAAGGTGACACAGGAAGCGTCGAAGTATTCTGGCCTTGCGTTGGTACGCAGCGCATTGTTCCAGACTACATGAGCCTGTTTCCGGGATCGGGACAGAACGCGCCGTTTGCTGGTGCGTCGAGGCCTCTTTGCGACCGCAAAGAAGTAACGCTCGAAGACCAAGCGTCAGTGCTGGCGAAGTTCTACGTGTTTACTTCGACCCACGTCGCCGGCCATTTCACAGGCATCATCACGGATGATTTCACCTCGGAATTCGATCCCTTCTCGCCTGCTTTCGGGGAAAAGTTCGAGCCACCTTATCTTCCGGTTTCCGTCAAGGATTGGGCCGGAAACGAAGTGTCTCGCGTCTATGCCGATCAGTGGGGAATCTTCAACGGCTTGACTTACTCGAGCTGGGGAGTGAACCCGCCCGATCCGAGCGGCTATGTCCCGCAGATGTTCGTGATGTGCATGAATGACCGGGGAACTGACGTGGCCCCGGATCCGCTCTACCAGGACAGCTATAGTCAGTTCTGCTACGAGTGGCCGATGATGCCCGGCGAAACAGGCTATTTGGACACGCCCGTCATCCCCAACACCGCATTCGCGGAGGGTTATAACCATCCCGACTGCGACTACCCGGATGGCACTCCTGCGATAGCGAGCGTGACCAGTTCCGATATATCTGGGCCGTGGGTGAGTGATAGCGGCGCGGGTCATACGCTTATGATCGCGGCTCTGGGCAACCAGGGTGTGAATAACTATGGTTATTCGGGCCCTGTGGCCTCTACGGCGCCTTTTAATCAGAAGACCATTACGCGTCATTATGGGTTTGGTAACTCAAGGGGATCAGTGTCAATCGGCGGTGTAAAGCTAACCGCGGCCCAGATTCTCAGCTGGGATGACACTCAAATCCGAGTTACCGTACCGGCAGGTGTGCCGCAATGCTCCCTACAACAGCAGGAGCAATATATGCCGGACGGCACGAATAATGCGCGCTGCGGTGAATTGCTTATCACAACTGCCGCTGGCAAAGAATCGATTGACACCGTGACGGTCACAATCGGTGGCAAGACACCGACCGTGCTGACGGCTGGCCAAACGATTCAGTCCGCAATCGACGCTGCCGCTCCGGGTGACATGATCATCGTTCCTCCCGGCACCTACAAAGAGCTATTACTTATGTGGAAGCCGGTCCGGCTGCAAGGCGTAGGCGCGATGTCCACGGTCATCAATGGGGACACACAGCCGGCCGGAGTAATCGATCCCTGGCGGCATCAGGTAAGCTGCCTGTTTGGATTGGCGCTCAACGGACAACCGTACACCGGCAATGGTCCTAACGGCGGAAACAATCCTTACGATTCGACTGATCCGGCGACGGGTGGATTGGCTTGTCCGGGCACCGGCTGGAACTACTTCACCGCCACTCCCAACGTTCCGCAGGTGGACCGAATCCCATTCGAAGGCATTCTCGGCTGGGACACCACGGTGAACGGCAACCTTGCGGAAATGCTGCAGGAGCCCACTCTGATGGGATCGTATGAAGGCGCTGGAATTACCGTGCTCGCCAAAGGAGTGCGAGTTCCCGCCGGGACCGATTGGTTCGGAGTTGGAGCGGAAGCCGGATATCCTACTGGCACAGCTCTCCTTACAGCCAACGACTGCGGGAGGAACAGACCCGGAGAACGGAGGTTCGTTGCCAATCCGTTCCCGAGTAATTTCCAGTGTAACCCGTCTCGGATTGACGGCTTCCTGATCACCAACAGCTCCCAAGGCGGTGGCGGCATTCTCGTCCATGGCTGGGGACACAACATCGAAATTTCCAACAACCGAGTTCGCAACAACAGCGGAACCCTGTCGGGCGGCATCGAAATCGGGCAAGGAGAATTCGGCGATGGTTATTTCCAGGGTGAGGCCAATAATCCGGCTCCTGGCTCCTGTCAGTCGGTCGGTCCGAACGGTACCCAGCTGCCCTACTGCTTCAACACCCATACCAGCGTGCACCACAACATGGTGACGTTAAACTCTTCCACCGGCGATGAACTGTTTACATCCACGCCGTCTGGAGGAGGCGGGGTTACTTTCTGCATCGGTTCCGACTACTACAAGTTGAATTACAACTGGATTTGCGGAAACATGAGCAGCGGTGACGGTGGAGGTATCGCTCATCTTGGATTCAGCTATAACGGCGACATCTCCAACAACTCAATTCTCTTCAACCAGAGTACGAACCCAACCGTTCCCACTAGCGGCGGTGGCCTGGTCGTCATGGGCCCCGCTCCTGACGGCCAGACCATCCAAAATGGAGTGGCCGTTGAATGCGGCTCCGTCACGGATGTGGACTGTGTGCCAGGGTTAAGCGATGGTTCCGGCCCCGGCCTGAACATCAATGCCAACGTAATTCTTGGCAACGCGGCGGAAAGTGGCTCGGGCGGCGGCATTCGCTTCCAAGCCGTCAATGGCACGGAGGTGACGCGCTTCCCCACCAATCCGCAAAATTGGTATTCCGTCAACGTAACCAACAACATCATCGTCAACAACGTGGCCGGCTGGGACGGCGGCGGAGTAGGTCTGCTCGACTCTCTCGCGGTGAACTTCACCAACAATACGGTCGCATCCAATGACACGACGGCGTCGGCGGGAACGCTCTTCAACGCTTACTTTGCCGGCTTGTCGAGTGATCAGTCTCCACCCCCTGGTACTTGCATAAACGGGGCCAATGGAGCCTGCACTGCTTCCGCTCCGCAACCCGCTGGGCTTTCGGCATCACCGAACAGCCCGCAACTGACCACACTCCTTCCAAGCACGGTGAGATGTCCCTCCGGCCACGCTAGTGGGACTCTCACGAATGGGGATTGCCGGCGGGTCTCGTATCCGCTTCTTTCCAACAACATTTTCTGGCAAAACCGTGCGTTCCATCTCGAGGTCGGTGGCACCACGACTGGGGGTACGGACTACCAGCAGTCTCTGGTGACGCTGCATCCCACGTTGAACCAGCCGAGCACGCCGTCCACCGCAGCTAGCCTGAACGGCACGATCGTCACCGGAGGCACTGGCGCTTGCGTTGCGGGGGCCAGCTATTGGGATATCGGCGTTCGTGGCGATACAGGGCCGACCAACCACAGTTCAGGGTTCACCCTTTCGCCGCAGTATTCAGTGCTGACTAGCAGTAGCGGCTACCCGGCGCACAATCTTGCGCCCACGGCTCTAGGCCTAGTCAGCCAGTACTGCAACGGTTCGCGCATGCCACCGGAATTCGCCAGCGGCGGATACCAGGTACCTCCGGGCACGAACGAAGGAACTGTGCCGGTGCCGGTCTTCAGCCTGCTGCCGGGCGCAACGGTGGATGAGGGTAACAACTGGGTCAACATTAAGTGGGGCCCTCTTGCGATGACCAGCCCGATGGCTCCGAACGGCGCGTCGCTAGGCAACTATGCACCAGCGCTTGGCTCCCCGGCGATTGACGCCATCCCTGTTGCACAGCCGCATCCGTCTATGGACTTCTTCGGAAATCCGCGGCCGAGTCCATCCAATCACACCGCTTTTGACGCTGGCGCGGTCGAGTTGCAGGGGCCTGCGGCTCCGGTGCCGACCCTAACCTCACTTACTCCCAATACGGGTCAGCGCGGCACAGTTGTCCCAGTAACGCTGAGCGGCAACAATCTTACTGGCACATCAGCGGTAACTGTGTCTGGGACTGGCATTGGCGTAAGCAACATCACTGTAGTCAATTCCACGACGGTAACGGCGATTTTCACGATCTCCGGGACCGCCACTATCTCGACCAGAACGGTCAGCGTAACGACGCCGGGCGGAACCAGCAACACGGAGAACTTCACGGTGAATGCAGGAACGCTGACCTTTACCTCCGCGACGAATGGGACGCTCGCGAATTTCCTCGGCGTTCGGACCCTCACCTTTAACGTGCCATCGTCGCGCACTTCGGTGACGAGCGTTGTTACCATGACGAACACGGGTACCGCGCCGTTGCAAATCACGGCCGAGACCATCACCGCGAATAGCGCACGTTTTAGAGTGGCGGGAACGACGTGTTCGTTCACAACAGCCTTGGCCCCGGGTGCCACGTGCAATGTCAGCGTCACATATGCGACGCCGTCGAGCCGGCCATTCTTCCCGAACTTGGGAGCTTTGACCGTTGCTAACAGTGGCACCACGTCCGGTCTGCTGGCGCTGGCTGGGCAATAGTTAGGCGGTGAAATCGAACAGGTTTCGGGATTGGAGAACTTGCCACTCCCGGAACCTGGTGGTCGCCGAAGCTGCGATGCAGGGGTGAATCGATGTACAGGAACACCAAATCAAAGGTAAGGCTGATTGTGTTTGCCGTGGGCTTGGCATGGAGTATGAGCTATCCGGATGCTTCTGCACAGTCATCTCCGGGCAAACCGGCGATTACGGCTCCGGCAGGGGTGAAGTCTGCATACGTAGCACATGCCCGCAGCTATGGGCAAAATCGGATGACCCCGAAAGCGCGCGAGTATTACACACTCAGGTGGGGGGTTGATTCTCTGAACGTAAGGTCGGCGGAATCCGGCGAAATCATTCGTTTTGCCTACCGCGTGCTCGACCCGGGAAAAGCCTGGCCTCTGAATGACAAGAAAAATGAGCCCTCTTTGATCGACCCGAAGGCGGGGGTGAAACTCCTAATCCCTTCTCTGGAGAAAGTAGGTAAGTTACGCCAGAGCAGTTCTCCCGAACAAGGCAAGGTGTATTGGATGGCATTCTCGAACAAGGGTCGAGTGGTCAAGCGTGGAGACCGTGTCAATGTTTTGATTGGCAGTTTTCAAGCGAACGGGCTAACGGTGGAATGAAAACCTTACGATTGTGCAATCGCCGCGGTCGCGGAATTTTCGCAAAACTAGCTCCGTTAGTGCCGCTATTTCTGCTAAGCGCAAGCATTTCCGCGCAGGTGCCGGATAGCCTCCGAGCGCCACAAACGATGATTCGCAACCACAAGCGGCTGAGTCCTGATCAACGGGGTAGAGCATTGGCGAAGTACTTAGAACTTGACGAGGCGCAGCAAATAGCACTTCAGAAGATCTTGGAGCAACGGCAGCAAGAAGTGCTGCAGATGCGGTTCACTCAGTTACCCGCCGGGAGCGCTCAAATCGACTGCTTTCGGGCCATTCAGGACAAGACCGTGAACCGTATCCGTGCCGTACTTAACCAGGAGCAGAGGAAGAAATACGATATTCTCGCTATTCGCAGATCAGTTCCTCCGCCGCCGAAGACGAGTGTGCAGGATTGGCTCAAAGCAGCCACTCAACGATAAAGCGATTCTGCCGCTGCCGCATCCATCATCCCTCCCCGCTGCTTGCCTCGGTGCGTTCCTCGGCCGACGGTAAGAGTTTTGTCATAACCGGAAGGAGCTAAGGGCAATGTTTACGGCAATCCGTTTCGCAGTGATACTAGCAGTCAGCCTGATCCCTGTTTTTGGTAGCGCGCAAGACTTTTCTGCGGATGTGGTGTACTTACCTGCGGCCAGCTCGGATGCACGGTTCAGCAATACTGACGTAATAGACCACAATCCCTCCAAGCTCTACGTAAGCAACGGCAAAATGCGATTGGAGACGCACGGGCTCATCGGTACTATTCTCCTGGTAAATAGAGAAGAGGAGAGTGCACACGCTGTATTCCCCTCGAAGAAGGAGTATGAGCCCTTGGCTGGAGGTCTCTCAGAATATTTCCCAGTTAAAGATGAAGAGAACGCGTGTGCCGAGTGGCAAAAAGCAGCAGGCCAGGAGATTTCGTGCGAAAAAGTGGGTTACGAGGTGATAGATGGCCGCCAGACAGTGAAGTACAAGAACAAGAATGCGTTAGATTTTGCCACTGCTGCCGTTTGGATCGACTCAGTTCTTAAGTTTGTGGTCAAGTGGGAAGGTGCCAGCACCTGCGCCGAGCTGCGCAATATTCAGGAAGGGCAGCAAGCAGCGGATCTTTTCACCTTGCCATCGGGTTACAGTACCGTCCAACCGCGAAAATCGGCGAACACCAAGGGATTCTCTAGGTGATCACTATGGCTCAGTTTTCGGACACAGTTTCCGGTTTGCGTTTGGCTGGGCAGGAGAACTTCGCCGATTAAGTGTGCGATCGCGCTCCGCGTGAAAATGTCTGCTTCGAATCTTCACACCGCATGCAACAGCTCAGTTCGAGACACCGTCCTACGGGCCTTTCTACAAAATAACGAAGTAACTGAAACTCACGAGCCGTAAGGCGGACAAGTTGGCCATTAAGCGTCACCTCGGTTCGCCGTACATCGACGCGTAGGCCACCGAACTCGTAAACGGTTTGAGTAGTATTTGATGGTGCCCGGCGCAGTACAGCTTCGATGCGAGCCAGCAGTTCGGATGCCGAGAAAGGCTGAAGAAAGCCCCATCGAGCAGGATGGCGTTGGTGCCGATCATCGTGTCGATTGTCCCCCGATTCGCGGGGTCTGATGTAGTTACCTTCGTGACGGAGAAGACTTCGCGGCCGAGGCAAGCGGGTAACTGTTGTTATCAGGCCTGTGGGTGTTGAAAAAGTCACGTCGATTAGCAGGATGAGATTCAGCAGAAGCATGTTAGAAGTTGGTTGCTATGCTGCGCTGGATTTCGATTTTCGGAGGCCTGCTGATCATGATGGGAAGCCACGCTCGTTCCGAGGCGCTGTTCTACTACTTCCGCCTGGAAGATCAGGTTCCTGAGAGTCATCTGCTGCGGCTGATCGACAAGCACATCAGCTTCGAGTTTGTGCGGCAGCGGCTGAAAGACAGCTACAGCGAAACTGGTCGGCCGTCGATTGATCCTGAGCTACTGCTGCGCATTCTGCTGATCGGCTATCTCTATGGCATCACCAGCGAGCGCAGGCTGGTGGAGGAACTCCGCATGCATCTGGCGTGGCGGTGGTTCACTGGTTTGAGTTTCGATCAGGAGATTCCGCATCATTCCACGTTCTCCAAGAACCGGCACGGGCGGTTTCAGGAATCGAAGGTGTTCGAGCAGTTGTTCGAACTGATCGTGCGGCAGTGTGTGGAGGTGGGGCTGGTGCAAGGCAAGCACCTGTCTGTGGACGGCAGTTTCGTGGAAGCGAACGCGGCCAAGGAGAGCCGTATTCCACGCGAGCAGTTGGCGGAAGCAGCCCAGGTACATCACACCGTCAGCCAGTATCTGAAGGAAGTGGAACAGCAAAACCCGGTGGAAGAACCGGTGCACGAGCAGGATCAGGTATCGACCACCGATCCCGATTCCACCTATGCGACGAAGGGCGGAACGCCAGCGCGCCTCGGTTACTACGACAACTATCTGGTGGACAATCACAGTTGTGTGATCGTGGGAGTGCAAGCTACAGCGGCGCGCATGAGTCAGGAAACCGTTGCCGCGCAGGACATGCTCACTCGCTTCACGCGATGGCAAGCACGGGAGCCAGAATCGATAGCGGCCGACACGACCTACGGGAACGGAGAGTTCTTGCAATGGTTGGCAGGTCGGAACATCATTCCTTACATGCGAACCCGTGACAGCATTCACCGAAAGAACAGCCCGTTCTTTGGACCTGAGCGTTTCACCTATCAACCGGAAAGCAATAGCTATCGCTGTCCCGCGGGGCAGCAACTGAACTATGGTGGCCGCAGCATGCGGAACCGCACCTATGCCTACATCGGGACTCGTAAAAAGTGCGGTGCGTGTGGGCTAAAAGCCCAATGCACCAGCGGAGCGTTTCGCTTTCTCGCCATCCACATGGACGAAGCCGTCCGGCAACGCGCTCGGGAGTTGGCGAACACGCCCGAGTTTGCGAAGGCACAGCGGGAAAGAAAGAAGGTAGAAGCTCTGTTCGCAGAGCTCAAGAATCAAATCGGACTGCGACGCTTGCGCCTACGGCGCATGAAGTTCGTGCGGGAGCAGTTCTTCCTGGCAGCGGTGGCGCAGAACATCAAACGACTCGTGCGTTTCCTCAGCCGACCGATCACTCCTACTATGGAAGCCGCTTCTTAGCTGAAGTGAGAAGAAAGAACTCGGCTGCCGCAATCATCGCCGCCGAAAAGACATTCCGATCACGGACTTTTTCAACACCCACTCTCGGTTACACTAAGTGACACGAGCTTCATCGCTGCGATGAGGTTTGCGGGAGAGGCTCCAACTCTATATCCACCACTTTTCGTTCCCCTGAGACGAGCCTCAGTACGCCTTGTGTTGGATTAGATGCATCGGTGTAAACCCACCCTTTGTACCCGCGAGCCTGTACATAGATCAGCAGATTACTTTCTGTCGGAGTCGTGATGGAGAACCGACCTTGTATCCCACGGCTACCACCTCCGCCTCCATCGTCAATCATGACGTAGTTTATCCAGGCATCATCGATTGCCTTCCCGCTCACTTTGTCGGTGACCGAACCAGTTAGGATGCCTCCCCTTGGCCGCAATCGAATGGTAGCGTTCGGCGATGGATTATCCACCGTAACACTGATTTTCAGGCCGGGAGATTGGTTCTCAACCGAATAACCCTGCTCTTCGTTTATGGCAAACACACCGTAGCTTCCGAACTTCACATTCTCAATCAGAAAATGGCCTTCTTGGTCTACTGAGACTCGACAGTTGATTGTGTTGCTGTTTCCAGATTTCACTGAAGTGCACACGTCCAAGTGCTGAACCACACCACCGTCCTCGTTAACCACAGTTCCAGAAATCCGCCCGGCAGTTTGAGCAGTCAGGAGCGACGAGGTAAGCACAACGGAAATTATTATTAGCAAGTTCTCTGTAGCATGTGGACTCCTCATATCCTCACCAATTCGAGATTGTGCCCGCTTTCAGGTGCCGAATCAACAGCCGCGTCCCAGTAGGTATTGCAATCAGGCACACTCAAAATGCCCCCGCCAAGGGTTTTGAGTGTAATGGGGATTTTTCGTCAATCGACGGAATGGTACTCTTCCGATCGTCCCAGATGTAACATAGTTCCAACAGGATGGGGGGCGCGTATGAAGATTCTAAGCCCGCTACTGGCCGCGCCAGCGATCGCATTGCTTTCACTCTCCCTCTTTGCCCAGGAACATGTCCCGGATTCCTACCTCCAGGAACTCGCGACGATCGATCGCTTACGGTACCTGACACCGACCGAACTCGCAGGTCTGACATCCCGTGCGCAATCGGGCGGAGCTGAGGCCCAGTATCAGTTGGCACTTGTCTACGGAGCGGGCCGTATCGTGCCGCGAGACGAGGTCACCTCGCAGCGCTGGATGATGAAATCCGCAGAGCAAGGATACGTACCCGCAGAGACGATGATCGGCTGCTCGTATCTCAACAATGACACTACTGCCGCGGTTCCAAACTATGCGGAGGGCGAGAAGTGGCTGCTATCGGCGGCAATGCACGGAGACGCCGAAGCACAATTCTGGCTTGGGCTCGGCTATGACCATGGCTACTTGGGCCGGACCGAT
>Ga0207702_10001944_pt1 | contig 20145 bp, 18 predicted proteins | sample KBSCornC62_FD_184302 | JGI IMG/M metagenome (GOLD analysis project Ga0207702, IMG submission 184302) | Corn rhizosphere microbial communities from Kellogg Biological Station, Michigan, USA - KBS Corn C6-2 (SPAdes) (version 2) | ecosystem: Host-associated > Plants > Roots > Rhizosphere > Soil ...
CTGGGCCAGGATTTCGCACGCAATCTCGATGACGCGCTCAAGCAGAATTTCGCCAACTGTGCCGCCGTGCCAGCTTGCAAGCAGCGTTTTGGCGATTCTATGCAGACGCTGTATCAACTGCGTGATGCGTTGCGCGCGAATCCGCACAAGGTGAGTTTTCGCGATCCGGAAACCTATGAAACGGTGGTGCGCCCCTTGAGCGAGTTCTCGCTCGCCAGCGTGGTGCGCATGTTCGCGTATCAGCCGGAAACGGCCGCATTGCTGCCGCTATCGATCAATGCCGCGGCGCATGGCGATGTCGGCCCGTTGCTGGGCCAGGCGAAGATTCTCAGCGGCGATCTCAGCGGCGACATGAACAACGGCATGTCCATGAGCGTGATCTGCAGCGAAGACGCCGACCTGCTGCAACCACAAGCGCAGGACCAGAACACCATGCTCGGCAATCACCTGATCGAGGCGCTGAAAGCGCAGTGCGAGGTATGGCCGCATGGCGCGCGCCCTGCTGATTTCCACGCACCGCTGAAGAGCGACAAGCCGATCCTGCTGTTATCGGGCGAGTTGGATCCGGTGACGCCGCCTCGCTACGGCGAGCAGATCCTGCCCGGCTTGTCCGATGCCAGGCAGCTGGTCTTCAAAGGGCAAGGCCACTCCCTGCTCAGTCGCGGCTGCATGCCGCAGCTGCTTGGCAAGTTCATCGATAAACCCGATCCCAAGCAACTCGATGCACGGTGCCTGGACAAGCTGGGCAGCACGCCGGCATTCATCGATTTCAATGGAGCGTCGCCATGATCGAAGTGAAGGATCTGCACAAGCAGTTCGGCGAAGTCAAAGCCGTGGACGGCGTGAGCTTCAGCGCGCGCGACGGCGAAATCACCGGCCTGCTCGGCCCGAACGGCGCCGGCAAAACCACCACCTTGCGCATGCTCTACACGCTGATGCAGCCCGATCGCGGGCAGGTGCTGGTCGATGGCATCGATGCGGCGCGTGATGCCGAAGCCGTGCGTCGCCGCCTTGGCGTGCTGCCCGATGCGCGCGGGCTGTACAAGCGCCTCACGGCGCGCGAGAACATCGATTATTTTGCGCGCCTGCAGGGCATGGACGAAGCGCTGATCCGCACGCGACGCGAGCAATTGATCGAGGCGCTGGGCATGGACGACATCGCCAACCGGCGCACGGAAGGCTTTTCGCAAGGCCAGCGCGTGAAGACGGCGATTGCGCGTGCGCTCGTGCACGATCCCAGGAACGTGATCCTGGACGAGCCCACCAATGGGCTCGACGTGATGGCCACGCGCAGCATGCGCACCTTCATGCATCGCCTGAAGGACGAAGGGCGTTGCGTGCTGTTCTCCAGCCACATCATGCAGGAGGTGGCGGCGCTGTGCGATCGCATCGTGGTGATCGCCCACGGCCGCGTGGTGGCGGATGAAACGCCCGATGCGCTGCGCGCGCAAACCGGCGAAGCCAACCTCGAGGATGCCTTCGTGAAGATCATCGGCAGCGAAGAGGGTCTGGCGGCATGAAAACCACGCTTACCGTCTTCTTCAAGGAAGTGAAGGAAAACCTGCGCGACCGGCGCACGGTGCTCAGCGCGCTCATCTTCGGGCCGCTGCTGGGGCCGTTCGTGTTCATGCTGATCACCAACAGCTTGCTTACGCGTGAGTTGAACAAGGCCGACCAGCCGATCAGGGTGCCGGTGGTCGGCGCGCACTACGCGCCCAACCTGATCGCGGCGCTCAAGCAGGAAGGCCTGGTGCCGCTGCCTGCCATCGCTGATCCCGAAGCGGCGGTGCGCAATCGCGACGCCGATGCGGTGCTGCGCATTCCCGAAGGATTCGGCAAATCCTGGCGCAAGGGCCAGACTTCCCAGGTCGAGTTGATCTTCGATTCGTCGCAGAGCGACACCGGCGGTTCGGTCGGGCGGCTCAGATCCATGCTGGAAAACTACAGCCGTCGCCAGGGCGTGATGCGGCTGGTGGCGCGCGGTCTTTCGCCTACCATGATGGCGCCGATCTCGATCGATCAGCGCGACCAGTCCACGCCGCAATCGCGCGCGAGCTTGATCTTCGGATTGCTGCCTTACTTCTTTGTGCTCACCGTGTTCGTGGGCGGCATGTCGTTGGCGAACGACCTCACCGCGGGCGAACGCGAGCGGCAATCGTTGGAGCCGCTGTTCGTCAACCCTGTCGCGCGCTGGAAGATCCTGCTCGGCAAGCTGGGGGCCATCTGCGCGTTCTCGCTGGCGAGCCTGTTTATCAGCGTGATCGCATTCGCCGTGTGCGGTCGGCTGATACCGGCCGAGCGCCTGGGCATGGTCATCGATCTGGGCTTCTCCTTCGCCTGGCGCGTGGTGCTGATGATGCTGCCGCTGGTGATGTTGCTGGCTGCGCTGCAAACCCTGGTCGCCGCGTTTGCGAAAAGCTATCGCGAGGCGCAGACCTACCAGAGCATCCTGATGATGGTGCCGGTGATTCCTTCCATGCTGCTGGCCGTGATGCCGGTCAAGATCGCCGACTGGATGTATGACGTGCCGCTGCTAGGCCAGCAGATGGGCATCATGCGCCTGCTGCGTGGGGAAGCTGTGTCGGCGATGCAGATCGCGCACGTGGTGGTTGCGGGCGTGGTGGTGGCGGTGCTGGTGGGATGGCTGACGGCGAGGGTCTATCGCTCGGAGCGACTGGCCGTTTCCGCGTAATTTGCAGGCGTGGATTTCGTAATGCCGCAGGTTGGGTTCCCCGGATCAAGTCCGAGGTAACCCAACGGGCTATGGGCTCTCCAGCAGCCATGCGGCAACGTCATCGGGACGTTCCAGGTGCAGATGATGTCCGCCATCCATGAAGGTGGTGGCGATGTGCGGTACGTTGCGTGCACGCGCTTCCATCATGGCGCTGGGCAAATATGGCGTGACGGGCCTGGCCAACAACAATGCCGTGGGTGCTTCGATGCCGGCGATAAGTGCCTGGATCTGTGTTTCCGCCAAGCGCACGGCGCTGGGTCGCGTCAGGCGCGGATCGCTGCGCCAGCGATAGCCGCCTTCGACGGCGGCAAGCCCGCGTTCCACGATCGGTCGCGCCAGTTCCGCACGCAAGCCGCTGGCGATCGTGCGTGCGCTGACCGCCTGCTCCACGCTCGCAAATACGCGCAGCGATTTGCCGTTCGGTGCTGGCGCGGCATAGGCATCGCGAAAGCGCTGCAAGGTGTTGCTGCCGTCATCGCCCAGCGGGCCGAGTCCTTCGATCAGAAAGAGACGGTCGATGCGCTGCGGTGTGGCCGCGGCGGCAAGCGAGGCGATGCCTGCGCCAAGCGAATGACCGAGCAAGGTATAGCGTTCCAGCCCCAATGCGTCGGCCGCACTGATGACCGCGCTGACGTAATCGACGTAGTGATAGCTGATACCAGCCGGCAGATGGTTGGAATGCCCGTGTCCGGGTAATTCCAGTGCGATGAAGCGGAACCGTTCGGCAAGTTTCGGCGCGAGCAACGCAAAGCTGCCGGCGTTGTCGAGCCAGCCGTGCAAGGCCAGCAGCGGTGGTGCGTCGGCGTTGCCCCAGATCTGCGCGGTCAGCGTAAGGTGATGGGACAGGCTGATGCGTTGCTCCACCGGAGCATGCGCGCGCATCACGGGTTCTCGCGGGGCAAGGATTCGGGCCATCCTTGCGCGTGGCGCAGCACCAGTGCGGCGAGGCTCGCGACCTGTTCGTCACTGTCGTTGAGTGCGGGGATGTAACGCAAGCTTTCGCCGCCGGCGGCACGGAAGAATTCGCCGTTCTGCATGGCGATTTCCTCCAGCGTTTCCAGGCAATCCACGGCGAAGCCGGGGCAGGCGACATCCAGTCGCTTGATGCCTTCCTGCGCGAGGCGCTTCACCGTTTCATCCGTGTAAGGCTGCAGCCAGGGCTCGCGTCCCACGCGTGATTGAAAGCTCACGGCGAGCCGCGATTCGTCCAATCCCAGCCGTTCGCGCAGCCGCCGTGCGGTGGCGTGGCACTGGTGGAAATACGGATCGCCGGCATCCACATAGCGCTGCGGAATGCCATGAAACGACAGCAACAACGTGTCGCCACGGCCATGCTGCGCCCACCAGCGTTCGATCGACTGCGCAAGCGCCTCGATGTGGCCGGGGTCATCGTGGTAATCGTTGACGATGCGCAGTTCCGGCGGCCAGCGCAGCTGCTTGAACGTGTCGGCGACCGCATCGATAACCGAACCGGTCGAGGGGCCCGAATACTGCGGATACAATGGCAGCACCAGCAGGCGGCGCACGCCCTCACGCTGCATCTGCTCGATCTGCCGGCGCACCGATGGCGCGCCATAACGCATGGCCAGTTCCACGCGAACGGGACCTTTGGCGAGCCGACGCAACCTGTCCTGCAAGGCCATCGCCAGTTTTTCAGAACCCGATCGCAGCGGCGAACCTTCCGCGGTCCAGATCCGCGCGTAAGCATGCGCCGAACGCGCCGGTCGGATGCGCAGGATGACGCCGTGCAAGATCAGCCACCACAGCCAGCGCGGATATTCGATGACGCGCGGATCACCCAGGAATTCGGCCAGATAGGGACGCAGTGCGCGTGCCGTGGGGGCATCGGGTGTGCCAAGGTTCACAAGCAATACGCCAGCCTGGGCCGGTTGGTCGTAGGATGAGCCGGCCAGGCCGGTATAGTGGTTGCGTGGCATCGAATGCGTAGCGGCTGGATAGCCGATCCAGTCTGCCATACGCACGAGCCGGTATCATCGCCCGATCACGATCCAGTCATCCGCATTCGGAGCTACTTATGTTCAAAGCACTGCGTCGTTTGTCGTTTGTCGCCCTCGCGCTGCTGCCCGCCGTTGCCGCGCATGCCGCGGACGATACCCCGGACCAGCGTGCACAAGCCGCCGTGCGCGTGCTCAACGAGATCGAGCAGGCGCCGGACAAATCCATCCCCACCGACCTGCTGCGCAATGCCCGCGCCATCGCCGTCATTCCCGACGTGCTGAAGGTGGGCTTCGTGTTCGGCGGGCGCCGTGGCGAGGGCCTGATCTCGGTGAAGAACCCGGACGGCACCTGGTCCAATCCCAGCTTCATCTCGTTCGGCGGCGGCAGCGTGGGCTTCCAGATCGGCGTCTCCAAGACCGACGTAGTGCTGGTGTTCCGCACCCAGCGCGGTGTGGATAATATCGTCAACGGCAAGTTCACGGTGGGCGCGGATGCCTCCGCGGCGGCGGGTCCGGTAGGCCGCACCGCGTCGGCCGCCACGGACCAGCAGCTGAAGGCGGAGATTTACTCCTACTCGCGCGCCCGCGGCCTGTTTGCGGGTGTGGCGCTGGACGGGTCGGTCATCAAGATCGATTACGACGCCAACGCGCAGGTTTATGGCCAGGGCATCACCCCGCGACGCATCTTCGAGGGCGGCGTGAGCAAGGTTCCGGCGGCGGTCGTGCGCTTCCGGGATGCCCTGGAGGAGTACACTTCCCACTGATACGGACGCCGACGCCCGCTTCCCTCGCGGGCGCAGACGGCAAAGTTCCGCAACGAGGTTCTCATGGGTTTGGACAGCATTTGGCATTGGGCGATCCTGCTCGTCATCATTCTGCTGGTGTTCGGCACCGGCAAGTTGACGCGGGTCGGCTCCGATCTCGGCAACGCCGTGCGCGGCTTCAAGAAAGCCATGCAGGGCGACGAGGACGAGGAAAAGCGCAAGGCGCAGGAAAAGCTGCAGGCCGATCCGGCCCCTGACGCCAGCGGCTCGACCAGCAAGCAGCGCGATTCCAGCGAATCGAAATAACAGAGCATCCCTTAGGAACGCAGCATGATCGAGATCAGCCTCGGCAAGCTGGTGTTGCTGGCGCTGATCGCGCTGATCGTGCTCGGCCCCGAAAAACTTCCGCATGCCGCACGCACCGCTGGCGCCCTGATGCGCCGTCTGCGCTCGGGCTGGGAGAGCGTGCGCGCCGAAGTGGAGCGCGAACTGGAAATCGAAGAGCTCAAGCGCACCGCACGTGAAGCGGCAGCGCGTGCCGAGGCCATGCAAGCGGAAATGAACAAGGCCGCTCGCGATACGCGCGAACAGGTTTCCACCGCAGCCACGGAAATGCGCAGCGGCATCGAAGACGTGCAGAAGGATCTCGTTTCCGCCGACGCAACCAAGGAAACACCCCATGGCGGCGCCTGAGACGGAATCAGATCTGCAGCAAGGCCTGTTCTCGCATCTGCTCGAGCTGCGCTCGCGGCTGATCAAGGCGATTCTTGCGCTGGCCGTTGTGCTCGCCGCGCTGGTGCCGTTCGCCAATCGTCTTTACGCCTGGCTCGCCGCGCCGCTGGTCTCGCGCTTGCCCGAAGGCGCGCACCTGATCGCCACCGAAGTCGCCAGCCCTTTCGTCACGCCGCTGAAGCTCGCGTTCTATGCGGCGCTGTTCATCAGCATGCCGGTGATCCTGTACCAGTTGTGGGCGTTCGTCAGCCCCGGTCTGTACAAGCACGAAAAACGCCTGGCGCGGCCGTTGCTGGTGGCGACGCTGATCCTGTTCTATATCGGCTGCGCGTTCGCGTATTTCCTGGTGCTGCCGGCGGCGTTCCGCTTTCTCACGGCGGTCACGCCGCAAGGCGTGGAAATGATGACCGACATCACGCATTACCTGGATTTCGTGATGCTGATGTTCTTCGCCTTCGGTCTGTGCTTCGAAGTGCCGGTAGCGGTGGTGGTGCTGGCGGCGGTGGGCATCGTCGATCTCGACAAGCTGCGCAAGGGACGGCGTTACGCGATCGTCGGTGCGTTCGCCATCGCCGCCGTGGTGACGCCGCCCGACATCACCTCGATGATCATGCTGGCCATTCCCATGTGCCTGCTCTACGAAGTTGGCATGCTCGCGGTGCGCTGGCTGCTGAAGCCGAATGCGGCCGACGCGCCGTCCCATTCATGATGACCTCGTCCAAGACTTCCCGCCTGCCGGAGCCGGCCGCCGACGAGCTCGCGCATTCCGAACGCCTGCTGCAGCACCTGCGTGAGACGATTGCCGCACGTGGGCCGATGCCTTTTTCGCAATACATGGAGCGCTGCCTGTACGCTCCCGGCCTGGGTTACTACAGTGCGGGCAAGACCAAGTTCGGCGAAGCCGGCGATTTTGTCACTGCACCAGAGTTAGGCGATCTGTTTGCGCGTTGCGTGGTCCACGCCGTGCAACCGGTACTGGCCATGCTGGGCAGCGAGGCGGATTTTCTGGAGCTGGGCGGCGGCAGCGGGGCATTCGCCGAAGCCGCGTTGCTGGCGCTATCGGAAAACGGCGTGCTGCCGCGGCGCTATCTGATTCTGGAACCCAGCGCCGACCTGCGCGAGCGCCAGCACGAGCGGCTCGGTGCGGCCTTGCCCGCGGACGTAATGGCGCGCGTCATGTGGATCGATCGCCCGCCTGAAGAACGCTGGCGTGGCGTGCTGTTCGCCAACGAGGTGATCGATGCGTTGCCGACCACGCGCTTCGTCATCCGCCATGGCGAGGTCTACGAAGAACACGTCGCACTCGACGGCGAAGCGCGCCTGCTGCGCGTCGATCGCCCCGCCGATGCGCTGGTGGCCGGCGCGGTACGCCATGTCGAACGCGATCTCGGGCGCGAATTCGAAGAAGGCTACCGTTCGGAAATCCTGCCGCAACTGCCGTACTGGATGCAGGCCATTGCCGGCTCGCTCGAAGCGGGTGTGATGCTCTTTATCGACTACGGTTACGTGCGTCGCGAGTTCTACCTGCCGGAACGCCAGGACGGCACCTTGATGGCGCACTACCGCCATCGCGCACACAGCGACCCGTTCCATCTACCCGGCCTCAACGACCTCACCGCCTCCGTCGACTTCACCGCGCTGGCCGAAGCCGGCAACAACGCCGGCTTCGGCGTCGCCGCCTATCTTTCGCAAGCACAATTCCTGATTGCCGCGGGTTTGCAGGATGTGTTCGAACACGCTTACGAACGTGCGGCCGATGACATGGGCCGTTATCGGCTCGCGCAACAGGTGAAGAAACTCACCATGCCCGACCAGATGGGCGAGCGCTTCCAGGCGATGCTGCTGGCGCGCGGACTGGAGGCGCTACCGTTGCCCGCGGAACTGCTGGCTGCGGATCAGGGTGGGCGTTTGTAATGATATAAAACTTCATATGGGCTATGCATGGCGGATTCGGTAATCAGGAAAAGGGATTTTCAATGGTCTTTCGAAGAACACCGTGGCGCTTTTTCGTCTTGCTCGCAGTAAGTCTCTCAAGTTGGCTGATTGTGCTTGTGTATATTCACGCGCAGCACTTGCAAGCGCATTTGGTCGATGAGGCGGTACACGTTCCTCAGATTCAGTGGTTTTTGCAAGGGAAATTCGTAACGCATCCATGGCTGGCCATGATTCCCGGCTATCATTTACTAATAGCCGAAATCATGTGGATGTTGGGGCTGGATTCGGTTTATGCCATGCGCGTCATCAGCGCGGCATTCGGATTATTTGCCGGCTATTTATTTTATTGCATACGCCAGACACTGGGGGATTCACGTGCGCATTGGCGTGCAGCGTCGTTCTTCTTTCTCCCGCTGCTCTTTCCCTATTATTTTCTCGTATATACGGACACGCTATCGCTAGTGTTGGTGCTTGCGTCTTTGCTTGCAGCCCTCAAGCAGCGTCATCTTCTTGCGCTGATTGCGGTGGCGGCGTCCATGGCAGTATTTCAATGCCATCATTGAGGCGGTTCATGGCAGCTGGTCGCGTTACATCTTTGCAATAGCAGTTGTGCTTGGCTCCGGAAGTGTGGCGTTTACGCGGTTCCCATCGCATCGCCTGGATGGTTGGTATATCCTTTTTCCGCGATATATCTGTCTTCATCGTGGCTGATAGAAAATCGCTACTAGATCATTCCTGTCGCATTGTGGATGGTTTTGCGTAAGGTGGAAAACGAAAAATGCGAGCAATGGACGTTCGCCTTATGGATCGCGATGTCTCTGTTCTTCGTATGGGATATCTTTGGTATGAGATTCATGTTGTGAGTGTCTCACTCATCGCCACCGAACAGACCAGAGAAGGGGTGACTGGATACTCTTGATCGGGACTGGTGCCATACGTAAGCAACCATGCCCCATGGTTCGAAGACAAAGCGCAACTCATGCGTGCCAGCGGGAACGCAGACGGCGCGGAGCAAGCCATTCGCACGGTGTATCGGAATAGGTCTTCCGTCCAGCTCGGCCTGCCAACCGGGAAAATCAAGCTCAGTTACGATCAGCCAGCCTGCATCCTTTGCGTACACGTGGAAATATTGCTGTGTTGGGGTGGCGCTCTCGGCAGTTGCCTGTATGCGACCCGTGCAAACGGGCACAAGGGTGCTTGCTACGCTTTCGTCATCGTGATCTCGCGGCGTCAATAGGACTGTGTTACGAAAATCGGTGGCAGCGAACGCCGCGGTGTCCGAATGATCATCTGACACAAGCAGGCGTGCGTGAGTGGGGTTGAGCAGCCGCGGATAGGGGGGGGCCGCACTCCACACCTCGATGTGCTGATCAGCAGAGATGCGTTGGTAGCCAGCGGGGGGCTCTGGGGTAATCGTGCCTTCGCGATGGCCGATGACGAGAAACTGCGCACTGAGCAGCCTACTTACCGGTCCACCAGGGGTGGGGTTGAAGGCTGTTGGCCGGTCGGGTGCGAGGCTGTTTTCGCGTGCACCGTACCAACGCTCATACAGGGAGTATCGCAATGGATTATATCCCTGGGTGGACAACACGTTCGGGAAGACCACCATGTTGTCCCACGGCACGCTGGTGTTTTGTGTCTCGATACGGGGTGCAAGGACCGGATGCCCTTCGCGCGATTTGTCGGCCAATATCTTGACGGCTTGGCTGTCCTGAAACGCCTGGGCAGTGTTTTTCATCTGATCGAAATGGCCGTTCAGATTGAAGCAGCGATAGTCAACGACCAAGATGGCGAGTAACCAGAGCGTGGTGCGCCATTCGGTTCCCGGCTTTTGCAAGCGCCATAGTGCCAGCGCGGCGCAGATTGGGGCCAATGTGAACGCTGCCCAATGCCAGCGTGCACCTTCCACTCGTAAGCCTAAGCTCGCGCACGCTAGCCAGCAGACCGAGATCGCCAAAAGGATGGTGATTTCTTTGCGGGAGTGCAGACCGAGTCGGCTTGCAGCGATGCCGCTCATTATCGCCAGGGAAACATTCAACAAGTAGGCGGCATCGCTTGGGCGCCGAAAATGTTGCATGCCCGGTAGCCAGTCATATAGCCATCGATAGAACGGTGTATGGACACCGAACATGTATAGGCATGCGAACAGCGCCACCATTCCAGCAAAGACTAGTGGTGGCCGGCATTGGCGATCCTGCCACGCGCGTGGAAGTGCGAACATGGTCATTAACGGAACGACACCAATGTACAGATACGCTTCGACCATGCTGGCAGGGCCATCATAATTGCCGCGCAAGGCATGCAAGGCATTGGGTGCGAACAGACTCAAGAAGGAACGTCCATCCAGCGAAGAGCCTGCTGCGTCGGATAAAGTCATTACCGTGCGGTTGGACAGGCTTATGAAGGCCCAGCTAAAGAGCGCCTGGGGAAGAGCGAGCGCGAGGGCGCACACCAGTGCAACAGCCATTCCTCCAGCCCATCGCCAGCGCTCGGCTTTGTCGTAGCTCTTCCATCGCCATGTGGTCCCAGCCGTGGCGCTAGCGATGAAAGTCAACACAAAGAGATAGCTGACCTGGACCAGCTGAGTAGTCATCGCACCCGAGGCAAGGCCAAACAGCACGCCGCGTCGCAGGCCTGGATGGTCAAGAAAATTCCGTAGCAAAAACAGCACTACCGGTACGTAGCCATAGGCTACGACAATAGGAGTGTGCTCAAGTCGCGACGCAGCAACACCACCGGCCATGTACACCGTTGCGCCAATCAGCGCACCCAAAGCGTTGGCATGGTTCCGCCGCAACCATGCAAGCATGGCGATGCCGCCCATCAGCAGATGCAGCAGCACTCCCCAGCTGAACCACGTTGGCCCCGGTGCCTGCCGCAGTAACATCCATGCCATCAAAAGCGGTGAAAACAACATGCCTTGCGGATCGGCGATTTGGGGATAGCCTGAATAGATATGCGGGTTCCACCATGGAGCCAAGCCAAGCCGCAGGCTATGGGCATTGAAGTAGACGGTCGGGTAGAACTCGTCCATGGCATCCCATGGCATGACAGACTTGCCCAGCAACAGCGGCAAGTTCAGCATCAGCCATACTAGACCCAGCACCAGCGCGAGACGTTGGAATGAGGAGTTCTTGAGTGTGTTTGACATGTCTTCCCTGGCAAAGATGCTATTCCGTTGAGAGCGTGTTCTTCAGTTCAGCAATCGATTGTATTCGTGCTTGCCCCATGGCGACTCCTACCGCGACTCCTTGCAAACCTTGTGCGACAAAAGGTGTGGCAGTGATCGCTGCCGCAGCGTTGCGAGCGGCCTGTAGATAGGTGGTTTGCGGGTAGTCGTCTTGTTGGTGACCCAGGCGGCCGCGCTTGTCCGCTGTACACGCGGTGAGAAAGACCTGCAGACGTTCAGGGCGGCGCAAGGCATCGAGTGTGACTAACAGCTTCAGAATCGTGGCGGGCTTGAGTTCGAATGCGCGATGGCAATTGAGATGCTCGCGGCAGACCAGTTCTGCCAGATCGGCGTACTCGGTAGGTACTTTCAAGCGAGCCGTGAGCGCGCGCAGGGGTTTTACGCCGCGGTGCTCGTGACCGACGTGGCGCGGCAGTTCTTCTTTCGGAGTGAGCGCCTTGCCAAGGTCATGAGTGAAGGCGCAGAAGCCGATAAGGTCGTTGCCGGGGGCGAGTTTGGCGGCGGCGTCCAGCACCATTTCCAGATGGATGCCGGTGTCGATTTCGGGGTGGAATTCGGCGCGCTGGGGTACGCCGTACAAGGCGTCGACTTCCGGGAACAACACAGCCAAGGCACCGGATTCGCGCAATACGCGCAGAAAAGCCGACGGCTGCGCTTCACCAAGCGCCTTGCGCGTTTCGGCCCACACGCGTTCGGGCACGAGATGGTCGACTTCGCCATCGCGCACCATCTGTTGCAGCAGGGCCATGGTTTCCTCGGCAACGGTGAAGCCGAGCGGTGCGAAGCGTGCGGCGAAACGTGCCACGCGCAGCAGTCTCACTGGGTCTTCCACGAACGCGGGCGAAACGTGGCGTAGCAGGCGTTGTTCGATGTCGCGTGCACCGCCGTAGGGATCGACCAGCTTGCCGGCTTCGTCTTCCGCGATGGCGTTGATGGTGAGGTCGCGGCGCGCGAGATCCTGTTCCAGCGTCACGTCTGGATCGGCGTGAACGACGAAGCCGTGATAGCCGCGCCCGGATTTGCGTTCGGTGCGCGCAAGGGCGTATTCCTCGCTGGTTTCCGGATGCAGGAAGACGGGGAAATCCTTGCCGACCGGTCGGTAACCGCGCGCCAGCATTTCTTCCGGTCGGGCGCCCACGACGACATGGTCGTGGTCGACCACGGGACGTCCCAGCAGTTTGTCACGGACCGCGCCGCCGACCAGATAAGTACGCATGCCTTATTGTGCCATGGGCGTGCCTGGAGCCTGCTTTCATATCCCGTGATGACGGAAGGTTTGCCGTGCCGTATCCAGTCGTCGTTGGCGCGCCGTGCCTTGCAGGATACGCGGCAGCGATGACGTGAATGATTGCGGAGCGATGCCTAGCGCGGCATAACCATCCACGCTGCCGACCGAATCGGTGCCGAGGGAAAGGAAGTTGTCGAGCGAAAACGGTTTGCCCGGCAGCATGCCGGCGACCTGCGCCTGCAGGCGGCCCAGGCTGTCGGGCAGAGGAATGATCGGTGTGCGCAGTTTGGCGACGTTCCGAATGGCGCGCACGATTTCGCCCAGGCTGAGCACGTCCGGACCGTACAGTTCGAAACTGCGGCGCGAGGAACGCGCGTCATCCGCTACGCAGCGCGCGATGGCTTCGGCCACGTCGCCCACATAGGTCGGCGCCATGCGCGAGGTTGCGCGCGCCAGCGGCAGCGCTGGCATGATGCGCAACAGCTTGGCGAAACGCGTAACGAGACCATCGCCAACGCCGAAGATCACGCTGGGTTCGTAGATCGTCCAGTTGAGCGGCGACTGTTTCACCAGCACTTCCGCTTCGCCGCGTGTCTTCAGATAGTGCGAAGCGCCTTGGCCGGCTTTCAGCGAGCTCATCTGATGCAGGTGCCGTACACCGGCGGATCGGCAGATTTCGATCAGGCGACGCGCCATCTCCACATGCACGCGCTGGAAGGTATATGAACCGCTCGCGTTGAGAATGCCGATAAGATTGATCACCGCATCGGCGCCACTGCAGTGGTACCGCAGGACCGCATCGTCATAGACGTCCGCGCTGCGAATGGAAACATCCGGCAGCACGGCGAGCGCGCGATGCCGTTCGCGATTGCGCGAGAGCAGGACGATACGGTGGCCATCGGCGGCAAGCCGCGGCACCAGATAGCTGCCGACGAAACCGGTTCCACCAAGGATGACGATGCGCTGCGCGGTCATGGCGAGTCCTCCTGCCATGTGGGAGTGGAGCGGCCTTGAGGCAATTTTACGAGGTTTGAGGTGAGAACCCCGATATATTCACGTTGATTCTGTTTAAGTCTATCGGCCAGAAACGTAGCCACCTGATTTTTCGGCGTTCAATGCACCGCGTCTTTCGCAGGCTTATTCGTTGCAGACGTTGCCGCAACCGCCGGCGCTGACGACGCTGTGGCGGCCATCGGCGCCGGACAGGTCAGTTCCTTGCGCTCTTTGGGCGGATCGACACGGCTATACACCTGTCCGATAGGCGTCATGCGAGTGGAAATCGGTGCGGCCGTGCCGTGCAGGCGCCAGTCGTAGATCACGCTGTAGTACATCACGCGCGCCACGTATTCGCGGGTTTCCTTGAACGGCATGGCGGCGACGAAAAGATCGGGCGGCAGTTTGCTGCGTGCGTCCACCCATTGATCCACGCGCGCCGCGCCCGCGTTGTAGGCGGCGCTGGCCAGCCAGGTTGAACCATCGAAGCGATCGGCCAGCTGCGACAGGTAGCGCGTGCCCAGTTCGATATTGGTGGCCGGATCGTACAGGCTGTCGCCACCGTTCCATGCAAGCCCATTGCGGCGAGCCACGGTGACGGCGGTGCTGGGCACCAATTGCATGAGGCCGCGCGCATCGGCGGCGGATTGCGCGTCGCTCATCCATGCGCTTTCCACGCGCAAAATGCCATACGCCCACGACGGATCGATACCAGCCTGCTGCGCCTGCGGCACCAGGCCGTCCTGGCTGGCGAGCGGAAAACGCAGCGCATAAAAGTGCAATGCATCGCCCTTGTTGAAGGCGAACACGGCGCGGTCATACCAGCCACGTTCGTTGGCAAGGATCACGGCCTGGCGGGTGGTTTGCGCATCGGCATTGGCCAGCGCCTGGGTCCATTCGCGGCGCGCTTGCTTGAACATGCCCACGGCAAACAATTCAAAGGCGCGCTGGACGCCGGGAATGGCCAGTACGGCTTGCTGTGCCGGCTGGTCGGCGGCAAGTTGCGCGCTGCACAGCGCGTACGGCGCGTCTTGGCGATCCGCCGCCAAGTAGCCGAAGTAACTGGATTGCTTGGCGACATCGGCGAACACGCGCTGCGCTTCTTCGGTGCGACCGAGTTCGCCGAGCGCGCGGGCGCGGAAATATTGCCATTCGTCGTCCTGCTGCTGTGAGGCCGGCATGGCGGCAATGGCATCCAGCACGGCCTGCCAGTTCTTTTCCGCCAGCGCTACGCGCACGCGCCATTCGCGACTGACCGGCGTTTGCGCGGAAGCGGGCAGGTCGATGAGGCGCGCCAGTGCGTTGTCATCGAAATCCGTGGCGTGGAAAACCGCCAGCGCATTCAACACGCGATCGCGTTGCTCGGCCGAAAAATGGAAGCGGCTTTGCAGGTTTTGCCATGCGCTGTCGGCCGTGCTGGATTGGCGCCGCGCCAGGCGCACCAGCGCAAGCGCGGCAGCCTGGCGCGCGCGCGATATATCGGGCCACTGCTTGGCCGCGTTCACCGCCGCGGCCGGATCATTGAGCGCCAGGGTCAATCGTTGCGCCGCTTGCGCGTCTTCTGGTGACAACCATGGGGCCATGCCGGAAATCGTGCCGGGCTTGCCGGCTTCCACGGCGGCGTCAATACGCGTCCAGATGCGTGCCGGCGTGAGCAGGCCTCGATCATGCGCGGCCTGCAATACGGGATCACAGGCCGAAGGCAACGCAGGGGCCGCCCACAGCGTAGCCAAGTCGCGGTCGAAATCGAGCTGCGCGCCACTCGCGAGTTTTGCCTGCAGCGCAGCGCAGCTCAATGCATCGCCAAGGCCGGGCTGGTACATCGCAAGAAAATCGGTCCAGTCCTGGCGGCGCGCCAATTCCTGCAGGAAATCGCGCTTCAGATCGCCGGCGGGAATCAGGTCGGGGTATTGGCGCAGATAGGCTTCTACCGTGGCGCGATCCACCTGCTGCAGGTCGTGCTCCAGCGAAGCGGCTTGCAGATACGGATAAAGCGGGTAGTTCTTGAGGTTCGCGGTGAGGGAGCGCCAGCCGTCGCCGCCCTGGCTGGCGGCCGCGTAAGCCTGCTTGAAGGCTGCGCGCTGCGCTTCCAGCGTGGGGTTATCCGATTGCGCGGCGACCGTGCCGGCCAGCATCCCGCTGGCGATGATGGTCAACAGATAGCGGCCGAGGCGCGATACGGCAAGCGAGGCCATGGAAGCTCCAGATCCTGCGGATAATCCGTGGCAAGTGTAGCGGATGGGTTTGCCATGTCCTGAACGCTTCTTCACGGCAGTGATGTTCTCGCACGGCGGTTCGGATGCGCTGCCGCGCGTTCACCGCTGCTAAGCTTCCGCGCTTCGACCGCAGCACGCCTACAGGACCCGCATGCCGTCTCCGTCCAAGAACGCCGCCCACTACGGACTCGCCTGGCTGGCGCTGATCCTGGCCACACTGGCCGGCCTGGCTTGGTGGTGGCAGATCGGCCGTGCGGTGGACTTGCCGGATGCGCCCTCCGCGCGTATCGCGTGCGTGTCTTACGCGCCATTCCGCAAACCGGGGGAAACGCCGTTCGACCCGCACTTCATCATGACGCCGGAGCGCATCGATGAAGACTTGCGCGCGCTGTCCCAGCGGTTCGATTGCGTGCGCACGTATTCGCAGGGCAATGGGCTCGCGGCGGTTCCCGCGATCGCCGCGCGCTATCACATGCAGGTGCTGATGGGCATCTGGCTGGGCAGTGTGCCGAAGGAGAACGAGCGAGAGATCGAGATGGGCATCGCCACGGCCAAGGCGAATGCCAACACGATCCGCGGCGTCATCGTCGGTAACGAAGTGCTGCTGCGCGGCGATTTGTCACCCAAGCGATTGATCGAATATATCCAACGCGTGCGCGCGGCCGTGCCGAAAGCCATTCCGGTCACCTATGCCGACGTTTGGGAAGATTGGCCACGCTATCCGCAAATGGCCAGCGTGGTGGATTTCGTCACCATCCATATCCTGCCGTATTGGGAAAACAATCCGGTAGCGGCGATCGATGCCGTGCATCACGTGGAAGACGTGTACACGCGCATGCAGCACATGTTTCCCGGCAAGCAACTGATGATCGGCGAAACCGGCTGGCCCAGCGCGGGGCGTCTGCGCCGCTCGGCCGAACCTAGCCTGGTGGATGAGGCGCTCTATCTGCGCGCCTTCCTGCGCTATGCGGCGCAGGTGCATATGCCCTACAACGTGATCGAAACCTTCGATCAACCCTGGAAGCGCGGGCAGGAAGGCACGGTGGGCGGTTACTGGGGTATTTTCGATTCGAACGCCAAGCCGAAATTCCCGATGCTCGGGCCGGTCACCGAGGAGCCGCACTGGTGGCTGGGCTGGCTGGCTGGCGCGGTGTGCGCCCTGGGCTTTGCGATGGCCGGTGGCTGGCAACGCAGCTGGCGTGGCATCAGGGGTTGGCTGGCCCTGCTGCTGGCGGGATTTGCCGCTGGCACGTCGGTGGCCTGGCAATGGCGCCAGATGATCTTCGCTTGCGAATGGTGGTGGCAATGGCTGTTGTCGGCGGCGTGCCTGCTTGGCGCGCTGGCCATTGCCATCGCCCTGGCGCGCCGCATTGCCGCGCACCTAGCCGATCATCACGATCACTCCGAGCCCGCGCAATGGTGGCGTTTCGGCGCGCTGTTCGCGTTGGTGCTGTACGACATCCTGCTGGCGTTCGACGGCCGCTACATGGATTTTCCGATGGGCCTGTTCCTGCTGCCGTGCATCGCGTACGGCGTATTCGGACTGTTGACGCACGAGCTGTCCATGCCCTCGGCGGAACAGCGCTTCATGGCGTGCATCGGTCCGCTGCTCGCTATCGTGCCGGTTGTGGACGAAGCCGGCATGAGCAAGGTGACCTGGTTATGGCTGGGGCTGAACCTGGCGATTGCCGTGCCGGTTTGGGTGGCCTGGCGCTGGCATGCGGTTCGCCTGCAGCCGCAACAGGCGTAGGCTGCCCACGAGCAAGGCCACGGCACCGGCGTAATAGCAGTACAACATAAGTGCGAACACGCCGAGCGCCGCCGCCAACGCGGCAAGCCACGGTTTTTTGCCGATCATCGCCAACACCGTGACGACGATCGCCGCGATGCCATAGCCGTACGTGTTGAAACCGATCACCACCAGTTGGCGTGCCCAGCACCAGCCAGGTGCATTGCCATCTTCGCAAGCGTGTCCGAATGCGGGCGGTTCGATGAAGCCGTAGCGCAGCCATGCGGCCAGTACACCGATCACGACAATCAGCAACCATGGCAGGACAATCGGAACGAGGCGTTTACGTGCGGTCATGGATGCTTTTTGATCGAAGCGGAGGGAAGCTGGATTTCTGCAGCCAGCGACAGATGATCGGAGAACGCCTGCGGCAGCGTCCACATCTTTTCGATGCGCAGATCCGACGACACCAGGATATGGTCGAGCGCGCGCCGCGGCTTCCAGCTGGGGAACGTCGGCACGGATTGCTCGGGTTCCTGCAGGCTCGAATGCGCGAACAGGTGGCGCATTTCCGGGCTGTGCGGATCGGTGTTGAGATCGCCCATCAGCACGGCGCGCGGATGATCCTGCAGCACTTCGGCGATGAAGGCCAGTTGCTTGGCGCGCGCCTGCGCACTGAGCGAAAGATGCGCCACGACCACTGCCAGCCCATGCGCATCGTCACCGAAATGCGCCAGCAGGGCGCCGCGTCCGGGAATGCGGCTGGGCAGGGGATAGTCGATCACGCGCTGCGGTTCCAGCCGGCAGATCAGCCCATTGGCGGTATGCGAAAGCTGCGCGAACGGCCGGTTCGGCTGATGGCTCCAGAACGGCATGCCCGAGGTTTCGGCCAGGTAGCGCGTCTGATTGAGGAAGCCCGAACGCAGGCTGCCGGCATCGGCCTCCTGCAGGCCGACCACGTCGAATTGCGGCAGCAGTTCGGCCAGGCGATCGAGGTTGTCCAGCTTGCTGCGTCCCGGCAATACCGCATTGATGCTGCGCGTGACGTACTGACGGTAACGCTGCACGCTGGCTCCCGCCAGGATATTGCAGCTGAGGAGGCGCAGCCGTTGGTACGTGGCGGAGGACATGGATCCAGCGTCGGGGATGCTCGGAAAAGACCGGAGCATCCTAAAGGTTCTCGATGCGACTATTGTGAAAGCCGCATGGGAAGCATGCCCCGGACAGGCGCCGGAGCATGCGGCGAACTTGCGTCTACTTGGCGCTCAGTTCTTTCTGCACCAGCCACTTGGTGAGCGCGATCAGCTCGGGGAAGTTCTTGATGTTGGCGCTGCGGTACTTGCCGTCGACGACGATGGTCGGCGTGCCGTCCACGCCCCAGGCCTGGATCAGCGCGAAGTCCTTCTTGATCTGCGCATCCACCTCGGGCGAATTGGCGATCTTCAGGAACTCTTCGCGGTTGGCGCCGTGGTGGGCGTAGAAATCGGCGATCTCATCCATCGAATTGATCGGGTACTGTTCCTTGAACTTCGCCTTGAACAGCTCGTCGTGCGTCTGCTCCACGATGCCCAGTTTCTTCGCGGCGTAGTAGGCGCGTGCGAACGGCATCCAGCTGTCGTTGAACGCTGCCGGCACCAGCTTGAGTTCCACGCCCTTGGGCAGTGATTTGCGCAGCTCGTCGACGTAGGTGGAAAACTCGGCGCAGTGGATGCATGCGTAGGAGAACACTTCCACCACTTCGACCTTGCCGCTCTTGCTGTCGCGCTGCTGAGGCGCGGGCAGGGTCACGTATTGGTTGCCGTCGGTGAACTGCGCGGCGGCGGCATCAGGGCCGGCGGCGCTGCAGGCGGTGGTCAGCAATAGGCCGCAGAGCATGGCGGCAAGGCGGATTCGGGCGGTCTTGAACATGTGTCTTCCTGCGCAATGACGAAGGTCTTTGCCTATTCTTTCAGATCAAACAAAAAAGCGCCCGACGAACCGGGCGCTGTGCGAACGTGGGCTTACTTGCCTGCGGCTTCCTTGGCGATCAGCCATTGGGTCAGCTCGAGCGATTGCGCGTAACCGCCGGCACTGCCGGGCGTGAAGCGGTACTTGCCGTTGACGATGATGCTGGGCGTGCCGTCCACGCCATACGCCTTGACCATGTCGTCGGCACGCTTCATCTGCGTGTTGACGCTGAAGGAATTGGCCACCGCAACGAACTGCTTGGGATCGACGCCGTACTTGGCGTAGAACTTCGCCACGTCGTCGATCGTCGGCCACGCCGACTGCGGCTTCGGACGGCCGGTGGTGAGATCGTCGGAGGCCAGCTCGCCGGACTTCCACACGGCGTCATAAATGGCGTCATGCGCTTTCTCGACCACGCCCAGCGCCTTGGCGGCGAAGTAGGCGCGCTGGAACAGGGGAAAGTTTTCGTCCGGGCGGAACGATACCGGCAGATAGGTCATCACTGCATTCGAGGGCAGGCTCTTTTCGAGCTGATCGGCCGTGGTGTGGAACGCATTGCATGCCGGACAGGCGTAGGAGAACGCTTCCGTCACCACGATCTTGTCCGGATTGCCGGTGGGCTGCTGCGGTTCGATGGTGAAGTAGTTCTTGCCCTCCACCCATTTGCCGTTGTCGACGAAGGGTTGCGCAGGCTTTTGCGTGGCGGCCGCAACAGTGGA
>Ga0207702_10001945_pt1 | contig 20140 bp, 11 predicted proteins | sample KBSCornC62_FD_184302 | JGI IMG/M metagenome (GOLD analysis project Ga0207702, IMG submission 184302) | Corn rhizosphere microbial communities from Kellogg Biological Station, Michigan, USA - KBS Corn C6-2 (SPAdes) (version 2) | ecosystem: Host-associated > Plants > Roots > Rhizosphere > Soil ...
CGACCGGCTATGTCGCCCGCAGCAATTTCTACGGATTGGCCGACCGCGATTTCCGCGACGCGACCACCGATCAGGCGACGATCCGGGTCGAACACGATCTGACGCCGACCCTCACCATCCGCAACACTGCGCGCTGGTCGCATTCGACCCAGGCCTATATCTTCCTGCTGCCCGACGACAGCACCGGCAACGTCTTCGGCAACCCCGCCATTGCGTCCGGCACGATCAACAAGGCGACGGGCGGCGCCGCGCTCACCGGCGGCGGCTATGTCTGGCGCCGCGGCAATACGCGTTATGGCTATTCTGATGCACTGACCGACCAGATCGACCTGTACGGCACGTTCGACACCGGTGGCATCAAGCACAGCATCGCGGTGGGCGCGGAATTCTCCTGGGAAAAGGCGCGCCGCGGCACGTTCGTGACGCGCGGCTATCTCAATCCCTCCACCGGCGTCGAGACCTTGTCGACGGGCGCCAATACCAGTCCGCGCTGTGATACCGTGACCGTCTCGCGTTATTATTGCACCAGCCTGTTCAACCCGAATCCCTATGATGCCTGGGTCAATTACGCGAGCGACACTTCGACGTCGCCATCGGCGATCGTCAAATCCCTGCCGCTCGAGGAGACGCAGAACGACGCCAATACGGTGAGCGTCTACGGGTTCGATTCGATCACCCTGACGCCGCAGTTGATCCTCAATCTCGGTGCCCGGTTCGATCGCTTCAAATCGGTGATCACGCCCGGCCAGACCTATATCGCGACCCAGGCGATCCGGCTCAGCCGCACCGACGAATTGTTCAACTGGCAGGCCGGCCTGGTGTTCAAGCCGACGCCGGAAACCAGCATTTATGCCAGCTATGCGACCGCCGCGACGCCGCCCAACACCCTGCTGGGCGAGGGGCGCGAGGACAATGCGCTGCCGACGACCGCAACCAGCCAGAATTTGACGATCCTCGACGCGCTGAAGGTGCAGAAGACCAAGTCATACGAGGTCGGCGCCAAGGCCAGCCTGTTCCACGAACGGCTGGGACTGGGGTTGGCGGTGTTCCAGACCGATATCGCCAATGCCCGGGTGACCGGCGATGACGGCCTGCCCTCGTTCCTGGGCAAGACGCGGATCCGCGGGCTGGAGCTGACCGTGAACGGCACGATCCTGCCCGGCTGGACCGTGTTCGGCGGCTATACCTATCTCGACCCCAAGGTCGTCGATGGCGGCTTCACCGCGCTGACCGTCGCGGCCAACGGGCCGGCCAAGGCGACGACGGTCCAGGTGGTGTCGGTCAATACCGGCAAGCAGGTGCCGCAGACCGCGAAGAACTCGTTCACTGCCTGGACCACGGTCGACGTCACTAAGCGCTTCTCGGTGAGCGGCGGGGCGCTCTATATGGACCGGCAATTCGGCGGCTATGCCGATAACCGCACCGCCTCGCAAACCAGTGCGGGGGTGATCACCGTGACGCCGGCGACCAAGGTGCTCTATCGCATGATCCCGTCTTACTGGCGGTTCGATGCGCGCGCCTCGTACAGGCTGACCGATAACATCCTGGTCAGCGTCAACGCGCAGAACCTGACCGACAAGGTCTATTTCAACCAGGTCTATACCAGCCATTATGCGTCGATCGCCACCGGGCGGACGGTGTTCGGATCGGTGGAGTTCAAGTTCTGACGACGGCATCCCCCTCCGCCGTCGCCAGTGCCGCGCGCTCGCCCGATGATCCCCGCGAGCGCGCGGCGTTTCTTCGCCAACTTGCCGAGGGTGGCGAGCCCGAGGCGCAGGCGCTCTACGGCCAGTTGCTGCTCGATGGGAACGGCGTGGCGAAGGACGAGGCGGCCGGCTTCGCGTGGTTCAATCGCGCCGCGACGCTGGGCCATTTGATGGCGCTCAACATGGTCGGGCGCTGCTACGATCTCGGCTGGGGCGTGGACGTCGACAAGGCGCGCGCGGCCGATTGTTATCGCGTCGCCGCCGAGCGCGGGCTCGACTGGGCGATGTACAATTACGCGACCCTGCTAGCGCTCGGTCATGGCGTCGCCGAGGACAAGGCGGCGGCGCTCGCCTGGTTCGAGAAGGCGGCGAAGCTCAGCTCAAGCGTCATCGCGGCCAAGGCGACAAACTTCGTCGGCAGCTTCCATGAGGATGGCTGGGTAGTCGCGCGCAACCTGACCAAGGCGGCGCGGCTCTACGAACGCGCGGCCGAGGGCGGAGACTTCCGCGGCATGTTCAACCACGCGCGGATGCTCGGCGCCAAGGGACGCGGCGAGGAAGCGCTTCGCTGGATCGAACGGGCAGGGGAGCGAGCCACGCCAGCCTTTGTCGCCAAGGCTGCCGCCTTTCTTGACGCCTCACCTGTGCCCGCCTTTCGCGCGCGCGGTCGCGCCGCGATCGAGCGCGGAGCGGCGCGATGCTGATCGCCATCCCCGATGTGCTCGACGCGAAGGGCGTCGCCAAGCTGCGCGCGATGATCGACGCGGCCGAATGGATCGACGGCAACGCGACCTCCGGCCATCAGTCGGCGCTCGCCAAGAAGAACGCGCAATTGCCCGAGGATTCGGCGGCGGCGCGCGAGGCGGGAACGATGGTGCTCGACGCCTTGTCGAGCGCGGCATTGTTTGTCGCCGCCGCCTTGCCGCTCAAAGTCTATCCGCCGCTGTTCAACCGTTATGCCGGCGGCGACACGTTCGGCGCCCATGTCGACAGTGCGATCCGCATCCGGCGCGGCAGCGACTTCCGCGTGCGTAGCGATTTGTCGGCGACGCTCTTCCTGTCCGATCCCGAAAGCTATGACGGCGGCGAATTGGTGATCGAGGACCAGTTCGGCGAACAGCGCGTCAAGCTGCCCGCGGGGCACATGGTGCTCTATCCGGCGTCGAGCGTACATCGCGTCGAACCGGTCACGCGCGGCGCGCGGGTCGCGTCCTTCTTCTGGATCCAGTCGATGATCCGCGACGACGGCGCACGCCGCATCCTGTTCGAGCTCGACCAGGCAGTGCAGGACGTCGCGGCTCGGCTCGGCCAGGGCGATCCGGCGGTCGTGCGGCTGACGGGCACCTATCACAACCTGCTGAGAAAGTGGGCTGACGTCTAACTCCTTGCGCTCCTGCGCAAGCAGGAGCCCAGGGTCAAACAACCCTAGGTTCCTGCTTTCGCAGGAACACGAAGAGGACATCGAGTGGCCAAGATCGGGTTACGCAATTTCTGGTTCCAGGTGCACAAATGGATCGGCCTGATCCTGGCGATCCTGATCATTCCGCTCTGCGTGACGGGTGCCGCTCTGGTGTGGGACGAAGCGCTCGACCATGGCCTCAACCCGCAGCGTTATGCGGTCAGCGGCGCGCAGACGCTGGATGCGCAACGCTATGTCGCGGCGGCGAAATCGGTGCTCAAGCCGGACGATCGCATCCAGTCGATCACCTTGCCCAATGGCGACGGCCCGGTGATCGTCGCGGCCATACCGGGTGGCGCCAGACCGCAAGCGGGACCGCCGGTACGGACCAACGTCTGGCTCGACCCGCCGACCGCGCGCGTGCTCGATAAAGCGAGCAGCAATTCCGGGCTGATCCGCGCGATGCACATGATCCATGGCAGCTTGATGGTACCGATCTGGGGCCGCTCGATCGTCGGCTGGCTCGGCGTCGCGATGCTGTTCTCGTGCTTCACCGGCCTCTGGCTATGGTGGCCGACTGTCGGCAAATGGGTGAGGGGTCTGCGCTGGCGGCGGCATCGCAATCTCGACACGAATTTGCACCATCTGTTCGGTTTCTGGATCGCCTTGCCGCTATTCGTCCTGTCGTTGACGGGCGCGTGGACCAGCTTCCCGCAAGTCTTCGGCGCGATGGCGGGCACGCAGCCGCCCAAGGGGCCAGACCGGGCGGCACTGGCAAGGGCGAAGCCCTTGGACGTGCCGAAGACTGGTCTCGACACTGCGATCGCCAGTGCGCGGGCGGCATTGCCCGGCGATATCGCGACGATCGCCTGGCCGACCGACCTCAGGCCCGAATGGACCGTGACGATCGGGGAAGACGCCGGACGTCAGGTCAAGGTCGATGACGTGACGGGTGTGGCCAAGGCGTCGCCGCCACCCAAGGAGGACACCGCCCGCCTGATGCGCCGCATCCATGACGGCACGCGGATGGGTTTGCTGTGGCAGGTGGTGATTTTCCTCGGCGGGTTGCTGCCAGCTGTGCTGGCGATCACCGGGGTGATCATGTGGTGGCGGGCGCGAGGATGGAAGAGTGAGTTGAAGGTGCGGCGGCGGGCGAAGGCGGTGTGATTTCTTGGCCCCTCCCCTGAAGGGGAGGGGCTAAACTAAAGCCCTACCGCCCCAGCAACACCCGCGCTTGCCCCGCGATCTGCGCCAGCATCGCGGCGTTCGGCGTCGCGGCCGTGCGGGCGCGGTCGACCACGCCCTTGAACTGCGCGACGCGGCCGGCATTGGCGGCCAGCCAGACATCCACCGCGCCCTCGGGATCCTTGCCGGCCTGCCGTTCGAGGAATTCGAGGCGAAGCTGCTGGAAGTCGCGCGCGAGCCCGGCGATCAGCAGGCGTTCCCATGGGTCGCTCGACAGGATGCGCGCCGCGGTCGCCTGCGCCCAGTCGAGCCCGAGCGCCTGGCCCAGGTGCGTGAACGCCCGCGTCAGCACGGTTTCGTCCATCCCGAGCTCGGCGCCGAGATCGGCAAGGCCGACAGCACCATCGAGCTCGAACAGCCGCACGACCTTCTTCGCCAGCGCGGCCGGCGCGCCCGCCGCTTCCAGGCTGGTCGAGATCCGGACCGATTGCGCGCTCGCTTCCTCGAGCAGCAATTCCTTGGTCTTGCGGTCGAGCGCCGACACGCCCTTGGCCAGCCGCGCGATCACCGCCGATGGCGTCGTGCCCGGCGCGGTCACCCGCAACAGATCGGCGATCTGGCTGCGCACCGCGACCGCCACTTCGTCGAACAATGCCAGCCGGCCGGCTTCGGGCATCGGCGCGCGCTCGATCTCGGCCCATAATTTGTCGAGATCGTAGAGCCGCTCGACCACGACGAACATCGCCGCGATGTCGGCCATCGCAGCACCTTCCTCTTCGGCGAGCTCGAACGGATGGAGCACGCCCAGCCGGTTGACGACGCGATTGGCGAGCTTGGTCGCGATGATCTCGCCGCGCAGGCGGTGATGGTCGATCGCCTCGCCGAACTTCTTGCGCATCGCCGGCGGGAAAGCGGCATGGAGATCGGCGAGCAATTCGTCGTCGCCGCCCAGGTTGGAATGCTCGATCGCGTCCTGCAGCGCGAGCTTCGCAGTGGCGAGCAATACCGCCAGTTCGGGACGCGTCAGGCCGCGGCCTTCGGGCGCGCGGCGGAGCAGCGTGCCGTTATCGGCCAAGCCCTCGACCACGCGGTCGAGCCGGCCGGCGCTCTCGAAAATCTCGATCAGGCGGACGAAGCTCGGCAAGGCCTGGGCGCCATCCTGTTCCATGATCGACAGCGCCAGCGTCTGCAGCCGGTTATCCTCGAGCACCAGATGCGCGACGTCGTCGGTCATCTGGACGAGCAACTTGTTGCGCGCCTCGAATTGCAGTCGGCCTTCGATCATCTCGCGGTTGAGCGCGATCTTGATATTGACCTCGTTATCCGAGCAATCGACGCCGGCCGAATTGTCGATGAAGTCGGTATTGATCCGGCCGCCCTTCGACGCGAAGGCGATGCGTCCCGCCTGGGTCACGCCCAGATTGGCGCCTTCGCCGATCGCGGTCGCGCGGATATCCTCGGCATTGACGCGCAGGCGGTCATTGGCCGGGTCGCCGACTTCGATATGGTTCTCGGCCGCCGCCTTCACATAAGTGCCGATGCCGCCGAACCAGATCAGGTCGGCCGGCGACTTGAGGATCGCCGAGATCAGCGCGGCGGGCTCGAGCTCGTCGGCCTGGATGTCGAGCGCGGCCTTGACCTGTTTCGACAGCGGGATGGTCTTGGCGCTGCGCGGGAACACGCCGCCGCCCTTCGAGATCAGCTTGGGATTGTAATCCGCCCAGCTCGACCGTGGCAGGTTGAACATGCGCTCGCGTTCGGCCCAGCTCGCGGCCGGATCGGGATCGGGGTCTAGGAAGATGTGGCGATGGTCGAACGCCGCGACCAATTTGATCGCCTGGCTCAGCAACATACCGTTGCCGAACACGTCGCCCGACATGTCGCCGCAGCCGACGACGCGGATCGATTGCGTCTGCACGTCGACCCCGCGCTCGGCGAAATGGCGCTGGACCGAGACCCAGGCGCCCTTGGCGGTGATCGCCATCGCCTTGTGGTCGTAGCCGTAACTGCCGCCCGAGGCGAAGGCGTCGCCCAGCCAGAAGCCGCGCTCGATCGCGATCGCATTGGCCACGTCGGAGAAGGTCGCCGTGCCCTTGTCCGCGGCGACGACGAAATAGGGATCGTCGCCGTCCAGGATTGTCACGCCCTTGGGATGGACGACCTTGCCCTCGACGATATTGTCGGTGACCGACAGCAACGTGCGGATGAAGATGCGATAGCTCTCGGTCCCTTCCGCGAACCACGCATCGCGATCGACCGCGGGGTTGGGCAGCTGCTTGGGATAGAAGCCGCCCTTGGCGCCGGTCGGGACGATCACCGCGTTCTTGACCCGCTGCGCCTTCATCAGGCCGAGGATCTCGGTGCGGAAGTCGTCGCGCCGGTCGGACCAGCGCAACCCGCCGCGCGCGACCGGGCCGGCGCGTAGATGGATGCCCTCGACCCGCGGGCTGTATACCCAGATCTCGCGCCACGGCAGCGGCGCGGGCAGGCCCGGCACTTTGTGGCTGTCGAGCTTGAACGCCAGCGCCTCGTCGGCGGCGGGCGTGAAGGCGTTGGTGCGCAAAGTCGCGGCGATGACGCCCTTGATCGCGCGCAGGATGCGGTCGTCGTCGATCGCCGAGACGGCGTTGAGCCCCGCCTTGATCGCCTCGTCCGCGGCGATCACGCCCGCTTCGCTCTTGCCGCCCGGCGCATGCGCGGCGTCGAACCGGTCGATCAGCGCGGCGGTGACCGCCGGCGCCCGGCGCAGCGCGTCGACCACGGTGGTCAGGCCATAAGTCAGCCCGCCCTGGCGCAGATAACGGAACCAGGCGCGGAACAGCACTGCAGAGCTTGGCGCCATGTTGAGGTCGACGATCAGGCGGTTGAACGCATCGTTCTCGGCATTGCCTTCCAGCACCGCGGCGACCGCATTTTCCAGCACGCTGGTATTGCCGTCGAACACGTTGCCGACGCCGCCCGCCGCCTCGATCAGGAATTCGTGGATGAAGCCCTGGCTCTCGTCGGTCAGCGCGGTTGGCACTTCCTCGATCACGCGGAAGCCGAAATTCTCCAGCACCGGCACCGCATCCGACAACGCGATCGATCCGCCCAGGCGATAGAGTTTCAACCGCGCTTCGCCGCGCGCGTCGCGATACAGGCGCACCGCGCGCTGGTCGGGCGTCTCCAGCGTCGCCAGGCTGAAAATGTCGCGCGCCGCTTCCTCGGCGGTGTTGACCGTGCGATAGCCTTGCGGGAAGCAATTGGCCCAGCGCAGCGCCAATCGGGTCGATCGCGCCACGTCGGTTTCCGCCAGCGCCGCCTCGACCGCGGGCGCCCAGCCGCGCATCATCCGCGCCAGCCGGGTATCGAGCGCCGCGACATCGGGGATGCGGGCTTCGCCGCGCACGTCGATCGTATAGCGGATCGACGCGACCAGATCGTCCATCGCGATCGCCCAGTTGAGCAGGGCACCGCCGGCGGCCTCGGCCAGCATGTCGCCGATCGCGACGCGGCGCGCGGTGGTGAATTCGTCGCGCGGCAGCCACACGAAACAGAAGAGATGCCGGCCCAGGATCGACCGCGCCATCACCAATTTGGGCCGCGGCCGATCGGCCAGGCTCATCGCGGTCAGCGCGACATCCTCCAGCGCCTCGGGCGTGAAGGCGATCAGCAGATCGTGGGGCAGGGTGGTCAGCGCATGTTCCAGCGCCTTGCCGGCATGGCCCTTGGGATCGAAGCCGAATTTCTTCTGGAGGTCGCCGAGCCGGGTGCGCAGCCCGGGAACGTCGTCGGGCGGCGAGTTGAGCGCGGATGAGGTCCACAGGCCGGCATGGATCGACAGGCCGGAAACCTTCTTGCCGTCACGGATCGGTACCACGATCAGGTCGAGCGGGATGTGGCGATGCACGCTGGAGATGAAGTTCGACTTGAGCAGCAACGGCGCCTCATTGCCCTTTTCGAACCATTCGATCGCCAGCGCGCGCGACGCTTCGGCCAGGATCGGGGTCTCGTGCTTGTTGCGGCAGATGCCGAGCGGATCGCGGGCACCGCCTTCGCGGCCGAACTTGCCATGGCCGAGCAGGGTGAAATGGCGGTCGAGGAACCAAAGGAGCAATTCCGCTCCCGTGCCGGTCAGAGTCGCGGCATCGGTCGCCATCGCTTCCTGCAACGGTACCCAGTCGTACACCGCGGCGCGCACGTCCTTCAGATTGTCTTCGAGCGCGGTGACCAATGCACGACGCTCGCGCGCATCGGCACGCTCCATCTCGATATAGATCATCGATTCGGGATTGCCGTCGCCGACTCCCATCAGACCGCCTGATGGGTCGCGCGTGACCGGGATGACCGGGTGGATGATGCGATCGACCGCAATGCCCTGCGCCGCGATCGCCGCCGCGACCGAATCGACCAGGAACGGCATGTCGTCATTGACGATCGCCACCCGCATGCGGCGGCGCGGATCGTTGGCCGCGATCGGCTCGATCACGATCGTCGGCCCGCCCGGTGGGCGGCTATAGGCAGCAGTGGCGACGAAGTTCGCCGCTTCCGCGCGCTCCGCCTTGCCGAACCCCTGCAGCTCTCCCGGCAAGGCGCCCTTGGTCAGCCGGTCCGCAAGCGCGTCCGACAGCGATTTCAGCGTGGTCTTGGCCATCGCCGTCCTATGCCCCCGCGGACCGGCAGGCTCAAGGATAGTTTCGGGTGTAACTTGGTTTGTTGGCGCTGATGAGCTGGAAGGGACTCGCCCATTCCAACGTCATCCCGGCCTTGTGCCGGGATCCACGGTGCCGCAAGCGCGGAACCCTGAGCCTCTTGCTTCTCAGCCAGCCTCCCGGTGGATCCCGGCACAAGGCCGGGATGACGCAGGAGTGTAAGACGGCGCCGGAGATGCGGCGAGCTTTGGTCCTACTTCGCCGCCTTCAACGTCCGAGCCGCCAGCGACCGATCATTCGCCACAGAAGCAACGATATCCACCGTCCCTTCCCCCGTCGCCCGCCCCAGCAGCACGACCAGCTCCCCAGGCTCCAGCCCGGTAGCAAACTCCACACTCGCCAGCACCAGCCGCTCGGCAATATCCGCAAGCGGATCGCGTCCCTCATCCTTCGCCGGATTGCGCGCCGCCCGCTCGGCCGCGACCACTGCCTTGATCCCGCCCTCGACGGTTTCCAGCAACGGCGTCAGCTGCCCCGCGGGGATGGCGTGGCGGCGGGCATGCGCCAGCACCGCGGCGAATTCAGTCAGCCGCGCTTTGTCGTAATCGGCGCCGAACACCAATTTCGCCACCGCGGTCATCGGCGCGCGCTCCTGCACGGTCACCCCGGCATCGGCGAGCAAATGTTCGTAGGTCTCGCTATCCTGCTCGGCGGCGAGCCCGAAATCGTGCGCGCGGCCCAAAGCGCGATACAGCGCGGCGCGGCTGCGCGTATCGGCATTGGTCGCCGCCTGCGCGGTTTGCCGCGCCTGTTCGAGCTTGCCGGCCAGATCCTCGGGCTCGGCCACCGGCGACACATCCGCGGCGGGACCATCGGCCCAGACTGGGGCAGCGGCTTGGGGCTTGGGCGCGGCGCGCAGCGCGGTATCGACTTCGGCGTCGAGCTTCTTTTGCGTCTCGGCGTCGACCAGCTCTTTCCAGTTGATCACGCCATAGATGAAATCGATCGTATCGTCGTTCGACGAGAAGGGCATCAGGATGCCGCGATACATGGTGTTGTAGCCGCGCGTGCCGACGAACTCGGCCTCGAACCCGATCGGGGCGCGGTTGGCGATGATCTGAAGATAATGGTCGGTCAGCCGCGACAGCAGCGAGCGGCTGGGCACTTGCGAGATATGCGTGATCGACTGGTCCAGCGCGGTCTCGTCGCGCAGCGCGCGGCCGAGATAGGCGATTGCCGGATCCTCGATCCCGGCGGTGAAGTCGAGCAGAACGGAATGCGGGCCGAAATCGGCGATATTGGCGGGATCGAGATCCTCGATCGACGGATAAGCGCGCCCGCGCAGCAACGACACCCAATGATTGTACGCGCGCACGTGCATGCGGCGCTCGTCGGTGCCGATCGCCGCCGCCGCCGCTGCCGCCGTGTCGTCGATCCCATCATCGGCGACGACGCGATCGGCATCCGACCGGTCCTCTTCGTAGCCGCGCTGCGAATCCATAAACGTCCCCTGGGCGCACATCGCCCTGCACAGAGCGTGTTTTGCCCCGGGCGTGGTAAACGAAGCGTAAAGGGTGTTGGGGTGGGGTGTTTTTGGGGTGAGCGGGCGCGCTTGCTGGTCAGGAATCTGATCGGGACGGCAAACTCCGAGGCGCCTGTTGGCACCTCGGAGCATAAAGTTTATTCGGCTATCGTAATGGACGTTACGTCCAGTTCATCCAAAACCGATTCAATGGAACTACGGATCGACAGTTCCTCTTGGAGCTTTACGAGCGCTTTCCGTTTCGGCAGCCCAAGCTTGAACCTGATCATGTCGCCAACGTGCCGCTGGATATCGTTATGCTTCGGGCCAAAGCGCATCACACCGCTCGTCGCGTCATAACTTCCCAAATCCAAATTAATCCCGGATTCCTCCGGCGTCACGGCATCGGCCATTCCCGGGCAGTATTTTTCTTTTTCCTCAGCATTCATCTCGAAATAGCGCCACATCGGATTGACATGTGAGAAGTCGATTTCGCCATCCTCGATTGCCGCAAAAAGCCGTTCAGCATGATCAGCATTCTGATCCCGGCCGTAAGAAAAATCGTAGGCCAATTTTGCAAGCGACTTAAGGACAGCAGGCTGCGCGGCCACGGTATTTTTCTTCGCTCCCGCAACCCCCCAGTTCGGGATTTGTGCAACGGCTTCCCAGAAGCGGCTAGCGTACGGTTGTTTCGAGTTGATATTAGCCGGCGTCGCGCCATTGATCGTCGTTTTATTTAGAAACAGGAGCGCATTAATCGCAACAAGATCCTTGCGAGCGATCACGCCCTCATCCTTTGCCCAATCTCCGGCGTTGTCCGAATCGACGACCGTCGCGGTAAGAAGGCCCTCACCAATCAACCGTTCCTTGATAAAGCGATTGACCGGGTTGGAGTTGTCGAACTCGTAAGCGAGACCACCCTCGACCGTCTTACCGAGATTATTGAGGTCATGGAAAAGCTGACGTTCTTGATCGATATCGAGGCCTAGATGAGCTTCAACGACGATTGAACATTCGGAACGCGCGATTTCAAAAGCGCTGGCCCAGACTTTGGATTCCTCCAGCGTCGGCTCGCGCTTGGGATCATCCGTTGGAACATACAGAGCGGGTTTACGGGGATACCGATTGTTATTCACGACGGATTTCAAAAAATCGAAAACCATATCCATCGCAAACCGGCGATGTTGTCCGTCAATGATCCAGAGCACATGCTTGTCAGAGAGATAGACGGTAATGACACCGCCGTTCTTCTCAAAGCGCAATCCGTCGCCTCCAAACTTACAGTTACGGATATTTGCCGTTACCGGTTGCATTGAAATGTAGGGCTGCGACCCGATTTCGCGCTGCATGCGCTGAAGGCCTGCAGGTACCGGCTGCCCTGCCTTTTCAAGTGATCGCCTAGCCGTGTCCAAGAGACCTTTCAGGATAAAAATCGCGAGCTTCTTCGCATGGCTCTCGTCGAGGCGACGCTGCGCCACAGGTTGATCATTGTAGGCGGGAATCGCAGCAAGATTCTGCTTATTCGCGACCTCCGAAATCTCGTAGAATGTGGCCATCGGCACGCTAAAAATTAGCGTGCGATTACCCATGTTGGACCCGACCAGTACATTGAACGGGCGCCCGGTGTGATCGCCAGCGTCCAACAGCGAATCCAAGCTGTTAGTGACAGTCCCCGTTCCGGCTGCTATATCGATATCCATCGCAAAATCCTTCTCATCGTAGGGTTGGTTTGCGGCACGCGCGACCGGCGGTTTCCAGACACTTCCGGTCGCGCGATACCTCAGCGAGAGACGGATTCAGCCGCTCTCGCACTCAGATAATCTATCGATGCGGGGCCAGCGCATGCGTCCTCCTTCTCCCCGTAGGGTTGGTTTTCTGTCGCCTGCGGTTTTCCAGACACTTCCAGCGACAAAGACGCAGTGCATCATTTCCGGCTACGCGTCAATTATAAATCGCCTGGTCATTTGAAATTGCCATTTATGGCTGAATTTTATCAACCAGGCTCCTTATCTCCGGCGTGAACCATTGAATTTAGCAGCGTGTGCAATGCCGACCCGATCTGGCGGGCCAAAAACGGAGGAACCGCGTTCCCGACCTGCTCAAATTGCTGAGTACGGTTGCCTAAGAATCTGTAGTTATCGGGAAAGGTTTGGAGGCGGGCCGCTTCTCGAACGGTGAGAGCTCGACATTGAAGAGGGTCGGGATGGATAAAATAGTGTCCATCCTTTGCGATATGGCTCGTTATAGTAGTTGATGGGCTTCCCCAAAGCTGTACTCGAAAGCGATCGGAAAATATACCGGTTTCCCAATTCTTGTGGCTAGGAGCAAGTTCGATAGGATAGTCTTTTGCGACGGGTGAACGTCCACAAATTTCAGCATACACTGAGGCAAAAAAATATCGCGCGAGATCAGATTCCATGTGCCCGCGACTAGCGTGATTGGATAGGCGCTTTAGTTTTGGGTCGATTATCCAAGCCCTGAGCGAAGGCGGAAAGCTGTTAGGAACTTTACCCGTACCATTATCGCTTCGCAACGTGGGACTAGATCCAGAACCCATTTGCAATGCAAGCTGCCGAGACCGCGTATAGACTTTTTTGAGATTCTCATCTGCGCTGTGCGACGTGGCACGCATGACATCCGCCACCGAGCGAGCCATCGCGCTTTTCCAAGATTCAACGGAGTCACCTTTACTGACGCCGCTGCGTAAGCGCGGCAGACCCGCCAATACGTCTTTAACGGTGACCTTCTGAGAGAACGAGGAGAGCGATTTGGCCCTTGATGATTTTTTCCTGAGTTGAGGAATGCGTTCCTGCCTCACACCAATGATGATAATTCGATGTCGAGCTTGCGGCACACCAAAAAATTCTGACCTAATTAGAAAGTCTTTGGGTTCGCGTGTCGCGCGAAGACAACCCGCACCGTTGTCGTCAGACTCGAACGCATAAAGTTCATAGGTAAAATCGTCTCCGCCGATCTCATCGAGGTCAGCGAGAATCTTCTTGAATATTGCCTGTCCACCTACAGATGACGAGAGGATGCCCTTCACGTTCTCCATGACGAAGGCGGCAGGCTTCAATATTTCGAGTATCTTTATATATTCTTGATAGAGAAAATGACGATTATCCTTCTCGGGTTCGTAATCAACGACACCTTTGTTCCGAGCGCGGCCCGCAATTGAATATGCTTGGCATGGCGGACCTCCAATAACGATAGTCTGATCACCGGCCGAATTCTTCACGCTGTCGAGATAGGGCTGCAATAATTGGTCTGCACCTTCCGAGCCCAGTTCCAGCAACAGAGCCTCCTTCTCGGCGGCAGCCCACTGGTCCGGATAGGCTTCAGCCCAATTGGGCTCCTCAATCTCGCCGTTCAAAAATGAATAATACTTGTCAGGGAAGCCGTCAGTGAACTGTCGAAGGAAAGCACGAAATCTCAACGTGCCATGTGCTACATGATCCTTCTCGACGGATAGCGCGATCTGGAATGGGCGAGCACCGCCGGGGGCGGAAACCGACGCAAATCCCTCTGCGAGCCCTCCTGGGCCCGCAAACAAATCTACAACTTGGAACGTTGAAGCCACTTTGGTCGTCAAAAGAGCAATGTCCCTGGACGCATCGCGTAAGTTGCGGTGTGAACGAGGATCGCGGTGAGCAGTTGCTCGCGGAGGCGGAAGATGGCGGGTGGCCAGGCCAAAATTTCCTCCGATACCGCACTCATTGGGAAGCGAGCGTGGACTAAGAGGCTGACTGGCTCGACATACCCCTGAAGTTCGAACTGCTGCTTGCAAGTGTGGATCGCCGGACTTCGGGATTTGTCCTGAAGAGCTGTGGACGGAACAAGGAGGCCAAGCAGGATGGGGATGGGGCCTGCATTGCCCTGAGCATGATCACAAGCCGCTCCAACTCGAATGGCAACCAAGTTGCCCTCTTCACGACGGGTTTGCTTGAGCTTAAACTCCGTCTCGCGCAGATACCCAGCCGTTACACCAAACCTGGCTTTCATTGCTTCATCAGTGATTTGCTGCGCTCCGAGCGGAATTACCGCTCCCCAATCGGTCTGCGTTACGGCTTCAGCCGGCGGTATAGCCAAATGCAGCATCCGGTGCATCTTGGCCTTTTGAGCCGGCGTGAGTGGGGCAGTCGCTGAGAAAGTAACCGCACGTTTCCACAGGTCAGCAGAATCCTGATCATGCACCTGATTCAAAATGCGATCCGTAAGCAACGGAGACAAAGCTGCAGTGACGGCGCCTTTACGATCTTGCGGAGCGTTTGAAGGCCCGGCAGCTGCTGAAGCCAGGACGCTTAAGACCCGGTCAAGTGCGCCAGGATAGGCTGCCGCAGTTCTCTGACCGTCGGGGATCAGGCCATTCACTAGCGCAAGAGTCGAATTCGCGGCTGTTAGAACATCCCGTTCCCAATTTAGAAGAGCTTTGAGCTGCGGTATGGAATCGATCTGCTGTTTGATTGCATCGCGTATTCCTTCCGCATCCCAAGCGTCTCCCGCCCGAAGAATGGTTTTATCCAGCGCCAGCACGGTTATGGGCTTCTTGTTTGCGGGTAGTATCTCTTCGAGCCGCGCAGCCAGTGCCGCTCGCTCCGCCTCGTGGGAGGTCCATAGGACGAGCAGATACGGGCCATGGTTGTCAGGAATGCACCGGTCTAATATGCTGGCTAGCGTATTGTAATGCTGAACTCCGGCAGGCTGAGCCTTCACCAAATGAAGGTCGCTAAATAGAATCCGGATGCCGGCGAAAAGGGCTGGCTCTGGAAGCGCGGGGGCCTCAAATTTCACGCCGATGCTGGGGACACCCGCAACATGAAGGGCATCAATCAATGCCTTGAGTTCGGATTCTTCGTCGTCCAAGACCAAATATCGAGCGGGTGTGAACATCAGCGCTTGCCAAAAACCAAGGCTGCAACCGCGCCGTCAAACCCCTCCGGTATCTCGGCCTGGTCCATGGTAGGGAACACGAGACGCCCTTCATTTAAGTCCATCACCAAGTTTGCAAAGTAGAGACCCAGACCACTGCCTCCAGGACGGCGTGTGAAAAAGGGTCTGACCATTGTGACTGGATCGTCCTGAAAACCTGGTCCGTTATCGGCTACCACTATGGCTGGCCCACCTTCATAATCAGGAACAACATTCACATATAGGCGCCGATCGTCTGGGTCAGGGTGTCGCACTTTCAGCCAGTGAACCGCATTATCGATTAAATTGGTCAATGCACCCAGCACAAGCCCCGCTGCAAATGTCACTGTGGCGTCTGGGCCATCTGCTTCAAGCGCTGGGCAGGTCAACTTTATGCCATGCAATCGAAATCTCAGAAGACTAAGATCGCGGGCGGTTCGTACAATATCCCTCAACGAGCCGGGCTTGGTGGTCGTATTGCGCAGAAGCTGCGCAGAGGTTTCCAAAACGCCCTGCAACTGACCGGCTTGTTCACGGAGACTCTCGATCGTCACGCTCGGGTCATTTATCGACCCCGTCAGCACTCGCACGCCGCGCTCTACTTCATGGAAAATCACCGCGAGGCCGGCATGAGAGACCCCTGATCGAGCAAAGTTCTCGCGTAGAGTCTGGTAATCGGACTCAATCTTACGGATCGACGGCTCCAAAATCTCGTGCACGTTGTTGGCGCGTGCCAGGCGGCGTAGTTCAGCCAGCGGTCCGTCAACTCCTTCGGGTGTATCGCTCGCGCCCCCCGTGACCTCGCGAATGCGCTCCTTATCGATATTTCGCTCGATCTGGAGAATCCAGAGCGCGCCAAGGACTACCCTTTGAAGGCGCCCGTAGGTTTCAGTCTCAACAAATCCTTCGCGATTTGTCTTCTCATGCAACCCCTGGCTGTCGGCCAGACTTAAATCGATAACTCCGATCGTGATATTTCGGCTAAGCCGCTTTGTTGGCTCGTTGACGCGCCGTAAGTCTAGACCGAGCCAATCGTCGCTTGGCTCTCCATAATTATAAACCCGCACTCCATCCCGATAAACTCTCACACCGCCATTTTGATTTAAGTATCGTTCTAGAAACTGGGTATCGCCATACCGGGGCAAGATTTTTTTATCGCGGTCGAAAATATGGAAACGACCAGAGATCGGGCCAATCCCATTTAAGGTTTCCTTGTCGGCCGTAATGCGCGATCGGCGCTTGGGTCGTGGATGATCTATTGGATCAAGGTCATCTGGCTCTTCAGCAGGCGGAATCTGGAAATGCTCTTCATTGCGTTCGACAGTGCGCTTCTCGAGTTTCAGGCCGGGTACACCCATGAATTTGTATTTGTAGTGGAGCCTCTCCCCATCAAAGTCGAACTCAAACCGGTATGGTGCCATTTCTAGGAGTTGCTTCACCCCAGGGAGTGTAGCCAGCCACTCAGGGTGCTCGGGTACTTCTAGTTTTACCTCGAAGTTGCCTAGCCGTTCGCCAAACGGAGACGCAATTGATGTCACTTGACGATAAAGGTCGCGTATCTCACCCCTAGTCCAATCGGCCGTTCTCAACCTACTGACTTCGATTAGGGTGCCCGTAGCTGATTTAAAAACCTCAGGTGTGCGCTCACGTACGGTAATTTCCGCTTCGGCGAGATAGGTCTTCTCCAACAGAGATGCCCAGTCGAAGTCCGCAACACATTCGGGCTGATCCCCGGCTCGGGTGGTTAAACGAATGTGATCACCGAGCTTATGCACTGCAAAGCGACCGACCCCCTTTTCTCCTAAGGGCAACCGACCGTATTTTGGGGATCTGACCTCTTGCTCCCTGTCTTTTTCACGATGATCGTGCCCTGGCACAAGCCAGACATTTTCGATTGTTTCCAGTGACATGCCCTGACCGTTGTCACGCACCATTATCGTGGCATTCGCCGTCCCAATGTCCTTGAAGGTGATCACCACCTCATCTGCGTCGGCGTCGTAAGCGTTTTTTACCAGCTCGAAGAGGGCGAGGCGCGGAGAACCGATAAGCTGATCGCCCAGCAGTTGGAGCAATCTGGCACGGGGCGTAAAAGCCCGCTGCAAGATACGTTCGCGGCTCACCGTAATCAGATTCCCCTTTAGCCGCGCACCAGATTCGCCCCTCTATTGGCGATTCTGAGCGCTCCATTTTTGTCTCTTGGCATGCTAGGCGATCCGCGAGAACCTACAAAGCAGCGTGTTTACGGGTGATAAAGACGCTCTCACGCTGGAATTTGGATGTGAGCGCTGTCACCAATGAGCCATCGGGCAACGCGCTCCGCCACCTCTTCCGCACCTGCTTTGCGAAGCTCGCATTCCCAGATCACCGCCACCCTCCAGCCGCCTTCTGCGAGCGCCCGCAATTGACGCGCATCCCGCAGGACATTCGCTTCGAACTTCGCTTCCCAAAAATCTGAATTGCTTTTCGGCGTAGCCGTAAGATGGCAGCCGTGCCTGTGCCAGAAACAGCCGTGTACGAGGATAGCCGCTCGATACATTGGCAACACTATGTCTGGTTTTCCTGGCAAATCCTTCCGGTGAATTCGGAACCGAAAGCCGAGCAGGTGAAGCGCGGAGCGGAGATTGACTTCCGGTTTGCTGTTCTTGGATTTGATCCGGCTCATCATTTTTGATCGTGTGCCAGGATCAACTACGTCGTTCATAACTGCCCTGATTCGGCTGGCTCGTTGGCTGCAGGTGAAGCCGGTCTCGCACCGCTCCCGACCAACACGCATAAAACTGGATGATTATCTGCAGGCCAGATAGGTTACAGTGCTAGTCCAATGAAGTCACGAAGCTCGGCTATTAACGAAATGGGGCAAGACGCCCCACATCCAACCGCCACGGCGCGTCGTAACGCCCCCCTCCTTGCGACGAACGGTGCATTTTCCCCTACCAATCCGATGGGAATTGCGTCATAGGCACCGCCGGACTTACCCCAGGACCAATTCGCGAGGCGCTGTGCCGAGCGGGGGCGCGGCCTGGATTTTACGGAGATTTGTCCATGAAGAAGCTCGTAGTTCTCTCGGTGATTGCTCCTGTCGTGCTCGGCCTCGCGGCTTGCGGCGGCAACAAGGCGGCCGACAACGCCGTCGTCGTCACCAACACCGACGACGTGAACCTGACCGACACCACCAACATCACCGACGAGAACGTCAGCGACGTCACGGCCAACGCCAGCAACGTCGCCGAGTAATCGGTGCGGCGGCGGGGCGACCCGCCACCGGAACAACAGGCCGCGCGATCCGATGGGATCGCGCGGCCTTCGTTTTGTCCGGATGCCGCCGGCGCGCGGTCGGCGCGGCCGCCATGTTAGGGATCGAGCATCGCGTCGAGCAGGCTGATGTGCAGCCACATCCGTTCGAGCAGATCCTCGGGCTCGGCGATGCCGCTGGCCGCGCACGCCGCGGCGATCTCGCTGTCGATGTCGAGCAGGTCGCGGTCGGGGTCGGCGACGACCGGCGTGCCCGCGCTCATCTGCGCATTGGCACGGCAGAAAAAGGCGAAATAGGCGTCGGCCGCGGCAATGAACGCGGTCGCGCCCTGCGCCTCCAGATAATCGGCGATCACGCCCGCTTTTCCGAACTCGCCGTGCGCGGCCAGGGGATCGGGATAGGGCACGAAATGCACCTTGCCCGCGGCATCGATCACCCGGCCGAGCGGGAACAGCCGGCAGACCAGCGGGCGGTCGGCATGGACGGTACAGCCCTGATCGCCCAGGAAGATGCAGCGCCCGTCCTCCTGCTGGCGCAAGGCGCCGTCGACGGTGAAATCGTCGCGCGCCTGGGCAGTGGAGACGCCGCGATTGCGCGCCAGCCGCGCGATCTCATACGGATTGACCTGGATGCGCTTGTCGACGCAGCAACTGTTGCAGCGCGTGCAGCGGTAACTGAACCGCGTGCCGGCCGTCATCGGGGCCGGCGTCTGGTCGTGGGACGGCATATTCGCCTCCTCTCCATCGCCTGATCCCGAGCATAGCCGGGCAGGGGGGTTATCGGATAGGAACGATGCGACTCCTGTCCAGAAAGACTCCATGCGCCTCTCCATCGACGCCCGGCTCGACTATTGGCTCGCCGCGCCGGCCGATCTGCTGTTCGCGCTGGAAGTGGCGCAGACGCCCGATCAGCATCTGGTCACCGATTTGTTGCGCATCGGCGGGGTGGAGGCATTGCGCCCGATCCCGGCGGATAACGGGCTGGGGCGGCGCACCTGGACGCGGGGGGAGGGGCGCGTGACCGCGCATTACACCGCGACGGTGGAGGTCGATCATCCCGGCGCGACGCTCCATGGCCTCGCCGCCGACGACATCAAGCTGCTGCCGGCGGACGTGGTGCCATTCCTGTTCCCCAGCCGATATTGCGAATCCGACCGGTTCGACGCGCTCGTCCGGCGCGAATTCGGCGCGTTGTCGGGCGGCGACCGGGTAGAGGCGATGGCGGCATGGATCCGCGGCCATCTCGATTATGTCGTCGGGTCGAGCGACGCGACCACCACCGCCGCCGACACCTATGTCGCGCATCGCGGCGTGTGCCGCGATTTCGCGCATCTGCTGATCGCCTTCGTCCGCGCCGCCGACATCCCCGCGCGGATGGTCGCGGCCTATGCCTGGCGACTCGATCCGCCCGATTTCCATGCGGTGGTGGAAGTATGGCTGGACGGCGCATGGCGGCTGATCGACCCCACCGGCCTGGCGCCGGTCGAGGGGCTGGTGCGGATCGGGGTCGGGCGGGACGCCACCGATATCAGCTTCA
>Ga0207702_10001948_pt1 | contig 20125 bp, 25 predicted proteins | sample KBSCornC62_FD_184302 | JGI IMG/M metagenome (GOLD analysis project Ga0207702, IMG submission 184302) | Corn rhizosphere microbial communities from Kellogg Biological Station, Michigan, USA - KBS Corn C6-2 (SPAdes) (version 2) | ecosystem: Host-associated > Plants > Roots > Rhizosphere > Soil ...
ATGCCACACCAAGGATGGCACCCCGCTGAAAGGTGACGCCACCTTGACGACCACCGGCGCACTGATTGGCGATGACCAAGACGGCTATCTTGGTCAGAACGCGGGCTACATCACCTTCAAGATACTCGTACAGGCGGCGTAGAACGGCAAGGCAACTAAGGTCTCCGATACTTCTAAGTATTGACTTTATAGCATAAGTGTGTTTAAATACTTTCACTTACTTTGAGTGGTAACGCACCTCGCCTCTATTGGTCTTCGGACCGGACACCCCACTTACTCCCGTAGCTGGTGGCGTGTCCTGTCAGAATCGACCGAGAGGCACCATAATGTTGGACAAGCTCGATCCCGCGCATTGGGACGGGTACTACGGGTTCTTGTGCTCTGCTGGCTTCAGCAAGGCCACCCCGACCTACCTCAATGCAATGCCGACTACGTGGACGCTGGACGACCTGAAGGCCGCCGTGTTCACCCCCAAGCGCTCCGAGACCGTGAAGCTGGCAATCTTTCCAGGAGAGCCCCACGAGTGCCTGGTGGCCGTCACGATGGTGCGCCCGACCTTCACCCCAATCGACGAGTACGACGACCTCCTCGACTGGTACGTCGAGGGCGACAACCTCAATCCGAGCGACGTGTTCGGCGAGAAGGTACGCATCTATTTGCTGGGCTACCTTAACGGCCGCTTCTCGGATCTTTACATCCAGACCATCAGCGACGAGTAGGTCTCCAACATCACCACCCCGCCCCCACGCAGCGAAGAACACCCCGTGTCAGCTGTGTGCGGATGCGGGGTGTTCTTCGTTTCAGACGCCACCGTGTTGATTAGCGGGATCAACTCGCGGCGCCGGCCTCAGGGTAGGACGCGACCACCAACGGGCGATCAGTCCCACTGATGAAGCGGTCACTCACGTCGTTGGCCTGGCCATCCACGCGAGTGAGGTCTTGCAGATCTACCCAACGCAGCACCTCTTCGCCCTCGATGGTCGTTGCTACCAAAGCAATCGGTACGCAGCAGACATCGATGGGTGGCATATTTTCCGGGATGTCTTCCGGGTTGGGTTTGCAGTAGGAGGGCAGCACCACTCGGCTAAGAACGACGTCGTCACCGACGCGCACCACGTCATCCTTATCGAAGCGGGAGACCATCAGAGACTCAGCAGTCCATCACGCACGCGCGCGATCAGAGCGAGATCGGTCTCGGCAATCGAAGACTGAACCGATGACGTCGTCGGCTTTCGGCGCGGTAGCGGGCCGGAGGACTTCGGAAACGCCAGCTCGGCCCACACCCACTTACCGCCACCCTCTGGCCGATAGAAGCTCCACCGCTTCGCGAGCGTCTGCACGATGAACAACCCTCGACCACTTTCGTCGAGGTCCTCAACACTCTTCACGGTTGGTGCGCTGGTGTCCTGATCCCACACCTCCACGACCAGGCCGTGACGGAGGATGGCCAATCTCACTTGGAGCATGGCGAGGCCCGTCAGCTCCGTGAAGCGTGGGGACGGTCTGGTGATGCCAGTCTTCTTGACGGCGTTTGTCACCAGCTCTGATACGAGCAGCTCGGCATCATCCGTCAGAGCCTCTAGATGCCACTGCTTCAAGGTGGTACGCACGAACAGTCGGGAGCATCCCACTGCCGTTGCGACAGCTGCGAGATTGATTGAGCTCATCATGCTCGGCCGCGGGCTACCCCCGGCCGGCGTTCGCTTGGTCGTGGCGTTCATGCTGCTCGTCGGCGGGCGCTTGACCGTTGCGGTCATCGGGGGTGCCACCTTCCGTGCTCAAGCCTGGGGTTCGGCGCGCTCGATCACGGATCGTTGCCGCACAGTCAAGGAGGTGATCCGCGAACTGGAGTTGTTCCTCGCGGCTGATGTCGTCTCGAAGGACGCCCACCACAAACCGACCCGTGGTTGCCGCAATGATGTTGATCTGGACGAAGATCAGCTCGTCGCGCTCGTCCACCTGCAACTCCCATGTCGCACCAGTGGACGGACACAATTTCACCGTCCGTATCAGGAGCGTAGGGAGTAAGCCAGGGTTCTGACCAGAAAGTTTCTCGGGATTTCTCGAACTGCCACCAACGAGTGAGGCTGGAAGAAATCAGGAGACGTCTTCGGGGGCCTCAGGGGCCAGATCGTCGATCACCCTATTAATGATCGTTCTCGCGCTTCGGCCGTAGCTGGCGGCGCCTGCCAGCGACTCAAAGATGCCGTTGTACAGGGCAATCTCCTGCGGCTGGGCAAGATTCAGCTCTGCCGAGAACGTCTCGACCATCACGCGGTCGCTATCCAGAATCCAGAAACCGTGAGCCGGGGCGACCACATACGAGGCCTCGAACCCGATGATCCCGAGCTTCACGTTCGGCAACGATGTCAGGGAAACGAGCCGGTCAAGTTGCCCGATCATCACCTCGGAAGGACACAACCGGTATCGAAGCGCCGCCTCGGTGAGAACGAAGTGGAACCGCTTGTCAGGGCGGTACAGGATGGCTTGACGCTGGACGCGGGCGGCAACCGCCTCGTCGATGTCATTGCGCACCCTGAATACGGTGATGCTCTGGGTGAAGCGGTACCGGGCGTACTCGGCCGTCTGAAGAAGCCCAGGGATAAAGGTGGACTCGAACGCCCGAAAGAGCCGCGTCCTTGCGTCCAACTCGGCAAGCTCTTGTTGATGAGGTTTCAGTCCACCCCTTAGCTGCCGCTGCCACTCGGCGTGCTGGACTTCAAGGGTGTGCAGCGAGGCAAGCAGCGCATCGGTTTCACCGTCGCTATCGGTTGCGCCCGTCCAACTACGGATGTCGTCATCGGTGGGTGTTTGACGACCGTTTTCGAGCTTAGAAACCTTGGACGCAGGCCAGGACAACGACTCCGCGAGCTGTCGGCCGCTGAGTCCAGCGTTCACACGAAGCTCGCGGAGTCGTTTGCCGAGCGCATCACGTGCCTCATGCACGTTGGTGATGCCCGTCGTCCTACTCGGTGGCAAAGTCATCCCGCCTGGTGGCGCGGTGCCAGGCGGCATCTCGCCAGTAGTTGTGCTGCACGATCACGGCGGGGCCTTCGATGAGCTCCCCGCCAAGGAAGTTCTCCTCGTTATCAAAGTGCATCCGCACCAGCTTGGACGAGTCGAACAACCAGTAGTCGTAGTCAGGTAGGCCAGCTGCGTTTTGACGGGCCAGGTATCGGATGTCCTCACCGGCGGCGTTGGTGTGCTCGGAACAGAACAGGCCGAAGCGGCTGTAGTCCGTCAGCGGCACCGTGACGACCCTGACGCGTAGGAAGCGGCGACCATCGGCCGTCGCCTCGCGAATCATAGTCAGCCAGTTCTGAAACCAGCCGAGTTCGACCGGCTCACCGGCAACGAACTGACGCAGCGCTTCCGACTCGTTGGCGGACTTGTAGTGGTCGCGCGTTTCCAGTCGAAAGGCCGTGTGCTCGAAGTCGCGGAAGAGCTGGCCGAACTCGGGGCCGATGATGAGACTCAGCGCGCTTCCCCCTGCTCCAGGTACCGAAGGGCGTACATCTTGAGTACGTCCTCCGGGATTTCGATCAGGGTCTCGTGGTCGGGCACGTCCCCGACATCGGCGAGCACCTGAGGATCGGTGACTTTCCACCCCTGCGCGATGTAGGTCACGCGGTCGGTGCGATCGGTCGCGAACAGGGTGGGCGACTGGCCTTCCTGCGAGTTGGGATCTTTGCCGAGGAACCGAGCACGCATGGTGCTCCTCCTTGCTCGAAATTTGGCGAACCGTTCCCGGTCATGATGGGGCGGCGGTTCGACAGCGTCAAGGAAAGGAGGGCTATCAGGGGACTGCTAGAAGAGTCGCGCACTCGGGTCGTCAAGCCCACGAAGAACGTCGTAATCCAAGACGACGCAACGGATTCCGCGATCTTCGGCCAACGTGCGCGCCTGCGGGGCGATCGTCTGAGCTGCCAGGATGCCACCCACCGGGGCGAGCATCGGATCACGGTTCAGGAACTCCACATAGCGTGTGAGCTGCTCAACAGCGTCGATCGTGGCCTTGCGCTTGACCTCGACTGCCCAGTGCATAGGCTTGTCTGCGTAAGCGGTACCTTCGTGGGAATCGGCCCCGTCGATCTTCACGAATGTACCGGTCAATGTTACAATGTGGACATAAGGGACCTACCATCCAAATGAACACGAATCACACATCGGTACTGAACACTGTCGCCCTGCAAAGGGTCGCCGACTATGCACGTCTCTCTGAAGACGACGAGAAGGACCCCGAGCTGCGGGGCGAGAACGTCGGTATCCAACTCGACACCTGCGCAGGGTTTCGGTTGCAGCGTCCTGACTGGCAACACGTCGGGAGCTTCAAGGACAACGACATCAGCGCATCCACCTACAGCACCGAGGTGCGCCAGGACTTCGAGAACCTGATGGCGCTCGTGCGTTCCAACGGTGTTGACGTGATCCTGTGCGTTGAGGTGACGCGACTCTTCCGTAAGCCGCTTGAAGCCGAAGTTCTCATCGACATGGTGTGGACGAAGAAGACCACCTTTCACACCGTCGTCACCACACGTGGAGGTTACTACGACCTCCGCACCAGCACCGGACGCGGAGCGCTCCGCGACGCCGTGAACAAGGCGGCCGGTGAGAGCGACAACATCAGCGACCGCGTGCGGGACAAGAAGGCAGCGCTTGCACGTAAAGGCAAGCCCAACGGTGGACGCCGGCCGTACGGGTTTGAACCCGACCACATCGCGCACCGCGCTTCGGAAGTTGAAGTCGTGCGAGAGATGGCCACCCGCATCATCGATGGCGAGTCGCAGCAGTACGTCATCGCAGACCTCAATGAACGTGGCGTACCAACCGCCGAGGGTGGCAAGTGGACGAAGGCAACCATGGTCAACATGCTTCGCCGTAAGCGCTACGGCGAGTGGGGTGACACAGGGAAGGGCATACGCGAGCACCGAGGAGCTGAGTATCAAGCAGTCTGGGACTGTGTCTTTGATCGCGTGACCTTCGAGCGGCTCCACACGGCGCTCACCGTAGACGAACAGTTGGCAGCCAAGCGGGGCGCACCTCGTAAGTACCCGTGGACGGGCTTCGTCATCTGTGGTGGGTGCGGTCAACCAATGGGCGGCTCGATGAAACGCGACCGACCAAGCGAACCGAACAAGGCCCGATACAAGTGCAAGGTGTACGACGGATACGGCCAGCGCCGAGGGTGTGGGGGTTGCTCGATACTCGCCGAGCCGATGGAAGACCTCATCATCGAGACCATCATCTATCGCCTGGAGAGCGCCGACTTCGCTTCCATCTACGCCGAGAACGAGGACGACTCCACTCAGCTACGAGCCGCACTCGACGCCCACCACGCCCAGAAGCTACGTCTTGATGAGCTGATCGACAGCTACTACGGCGACAACCCCGACGGCCTGAGTCGCGACCAGTTCATGCGCGCCAAGTCAGCCGCTGAAGCTGCACTGTCACGTGCTGAGCACGAGGTCGAGAAGCACAGCGCCAAACGTGCCGTCGTGGGCCTCCCATTGGGCGAGTCCATCCGTACAGCGATCGAGAAGCACCGGGGAGACCTGGGGTGGCTTCGCAAGGTAGGCGCACTCGTCTTCAGTGGCATCACCGTCACGCCAGGCGGCGGGAAACCAAAGTACGTCTGCCAGAACGGCGACGTCTGGCGCTTCGATCCAGAACGAGTGACGTTTGACTACAACGTCTGACACTCAAAGCCCCGGTCACGGCCGGGGCTTCTTCGTCTACTTGAGCAACTGAGCGAGCTGCCGCAGAACCTTCTTGTCCTCAATCTTCAAGGGCACTCCGCTAGCGGCGGTGTCCTTCTTAACCTTGGCGGCTAAATCAAAGGTGGCTTTTGGTTGGTGACGCTTATTCATCTATACAATTCAGTTAAACATAGTCGCGCCACCTCCGTCAATGACTCCGTTGCCAATTCCACCATATCCATCTTTGCATGTTGTGTGCAATAAATAGGTCTTGGGCCGTGAACGGATCGGCCTAAACCTTTAGCCAGTGGAGCAGAAATGGCAATCGTTAGCCGCAAGGTGTCCGACCTGACTGGTCAGGAAGGCGCCGATGCAGAGTTCGCAACCGTCGTGGTGCGGCAACACCCCGACATCGACCAGCCGAAGGCCCTGGACGTGCTCGCCACGGAAGTGGAGGCGTTCAAGGAGATCGGCGACCTGGTGATGGTCGAGGTGAGCATGCCCACCGGGCACACCAAGAACATCGCCATGACACTGGCCAACTTCAACAAGCTGGCCCCGAACATGGCCGACGTGCTCAAGAACGCACGCGGCACCAGGGGACGGCTCCCGGGCACGAAGGTCGGCAACGGCTCATAGCCCCAAGTCTCCGCCTCCTACCAACGCTCCCGGTAGTTGAGGCGGAACCCCGTCTCGGTGGCCCTCACGGGCTGCCGGGGCGGGGGTTTTTCTTTCACCAGCCTGCTCCGTTGAACGCCCACTTCATCAGCCCGGCGCCGGCCTCGGCCGTAGCACTCGGAAGAAGGCAACGTTCTAGTCACGACGGCAGATCGATAGATGAGTACCAAAAAGCCCCGTCCTGCGGCTCGTGAGAGCGGCTAGACGGGGCTTTCTCGTGCGTTGATGAGGCTTAGTAGCTCAACGACTTAATGATGAGTAGCGCATCGTTGTACGAAGTGTCATTTTGGAAGTCGCTGACCTTCTTCACAGTGGCATGGCCAGATGCGTCATAGTACGCCATTGAGATAACAATAGATGTACCGCCAACTGATGAACGTGTGTTCTTTCCGGTCGGCCAAGTGGCATCACGTGTTGCCGCAGTTCCGATGATCCCTTCACCTGTGGTGGATTGGTCTGTTGGAGCACCAGAACCATACGTACCGAAGCCGAGGAAGTAGTTGCCGCCAAGCGTCGTGATAGGAGTAGCTAGAACTTCACGATTACCGTATGGCCCGTCGCCCAGACCACTCACTCCCGTGTCAATAACTACCGTCAGACCTGTTGAGCTTGTGAGCTTAATTTGATCTGAGCCCGGTGTGATGTCTCCGGTGCTGCCGCCCGGCTTACTCGTATTCGTCACGTTCCACGTTGACGGATACTTCAAGCTGATCTTTTCATACTTCAGTGTCGTGCTCTGCCATCCGGCGTATGGATCGACTGGCGAAGTGGTTGGCTTCCCGGAGGTTGAGTCCTGCTTCTTTAGAGTGGCGATCTGTTTGTTCTTCGCCGCGAGGTCGTCTGATAGCTGACGATTATGTTGCCAGGTGAAAGCGGAGTAGACGATCCCGGCCAAGGCGATAACAGATAGAGCAGAGACTGCCACGATCACTAGTGTTTTGCGCTTGCTCGCATCTTCCTGCTTCATTGGGTTGTGAGTTAATGGATTTTCGTTCATATGCCAAATAGCATAGCACAAAACGAACGGAATTCAATGTATAGCCTAGCGCAACCTTAATACTCATGCTTTGAATTCCTTCCCGTTTACTTTAAAATCAGCGAACAGGCCCAACCCCTCGTTATTCACTAAGGGGGGTGACGCCCCCGATAGCACCCCCGGGAAAGGGGTGAGAACCTTGTCAACAAGAAGAATCGGGAGATCCGTCAGGGCGCTGCTCGTATCCGTGCTTCTCGCGCTCCTTGGAGTTGTGGCAAGCTCGGGGACGGCGCACGCTTACGTCATCACTTGCGGGAGCTACAGCCAAACGCCAAGCTTCGCGTGCGTCAACTACACGGGGTACACCGGTCAACAGCCGTGGGGCTACCCCGTTGATGCCCTCGGTCACAACTGCACCAACTATGTGACCTACAGACTGTGGCAGAACGGCGTCTCGAATCCTGGCAACCTTGGCGACGCCAAGGACTGGGACGAAAACGCTGCAACCTACGGAATCCCGGTCAACAACACGGCGGCCGTAGGTTCGGTGGCGGTCTGGGAAGCATATTCCGGACCGGCACTCGCAGACGGCCACGTCGCATACATCGAGACGGTGACCTCTACCTATATCGACATCAGCGAGGACAACTACGGCGGAACGACGATGTTAAAGCGGTTCTACGTCGGTCAATCTGGCTGGCCGGACCACTTCATCCACTTCGCCGACCTGTCTACCACGCCACCTCCACCACCTCAAAACCTCCTCCCGAGTTCGTCCGCGTACAGCTTCACTGGCAAGCTGTACATGTTCGGACGAGGAGTGGACAATCAGGTCTACGAGGACGTGTGGAATGGCACCTCCTGGACTGGTTTCACGAAGCTGCAAGATGGTGCCGTGTTTAGCGGCAACCCTCAAGCAGTGCAGTACGGCACCTGGATGAGCGTCCTGGCACGAGGAACGGACGGACTCATTTATGACGACTCGTTCGACGGAACCTCGTGGACTGGCTTCACACCCATCCAAACAGGTGCCGTGTTCGCAGGCGATCCCGTCGCCGTCCAGTTCAACTCCAAGCTGCACGTATTGGCCAGGGGCACTGACGGCCAGATCTACAAGAACACCTGGAGCGGCACGTCATGGAGCGGATTCAGCACCATCCAGAATGGTGCGGTGTTCGCGGGTCAGCCTGCTGTCATCGCCTTTGGCTCGGCGCTTGGCGTCTATGCCCGAGGCACGGATGGGTTGATCTACCAAAACTCGTGGGACGGCACATCGTGGAGTGGCTTTACCACCCTCCAAGCAGGTGCCGTATTCGCGAGTGACCCGGTCGCTGTCCAATCCGGAAGTTGGCTGGGCGTCTTCGCTCGTGGTGTCGACAACATGATCTACGACGACAGCTGGAGCGGCACCGCATGGACGGGGTTCACGAGCGTCGGGAGTGGCTCAACTTTCAACGGCAATCCCGCCGTTGTCCAGAGCGGCTCATCCCTCGGCCTCTTCGCGCGAGGAACCGACAACCAGATCTACAACGCCACCTGGAACGGAACCTCGTGGACGAACTTCACCGGCCTCCAGGCTGGCGCTGTGTTCGCGGGTAACCCCGTTCCTGTCCAGTTCGGATCAGCTCTCGCTGTCTTCGCCCGTGGCGTTGACAACCAGGTGTATGACGACACTTGGGCAGCGGGCGGCTGGTCTGGTTTCCAAAACCTACAGAGCGGCGCGGTGTTTACGGGGCCATAGGCCCCAACGTGGTTGGCGCGAGTCGGCTGGGCGATACGTCGCCTCCAGCGACGACGCCTAGCCGACCGGCTCCGTTTTGCCAACAGACTCGCTCCTATTGGAGCTTGAGATCATAACCCTGCTCGGTGGGGAGCAGGCTTTTAAAATGCCCTGGCTCGGAAGGTCGGGAGCTACCTAGTCGCTCACAGGCCGGTGCATGGTCGGGCGATTCAAGCCCACGCCGGCCGCAGCGCCTGGATTCTGGCCTTCAACTGACCAACACGCGGGCGTGTGGACCGATGTGTTCTAGTAAGTCTTCTAACAGGGGTGACGGCTTCAACGGCAGACCTTGACATGCCGACCTTCGGGCCGCGCGGCCTACCTGACCCCTGTTAGTGAAGGTCGCAAAATGAATCTTGTGCGATCCAAGATAATCCGGCGACTGTGGCTATCTAGCCGTTAGACCCGACCACACTAGCCCCCGAACAGAAAGCGCTACGCTACCCGTAAGTTGGAAACTTATCGCCAAGCACGATTCGCCATAGGCGAATTGCCTCCGCGTGATCGCCTCTCTCTTCAGCTCTGAGCGCGGCGTCCGCACGATCACGGGCGTTTAGGAGGCTGTCATTTACGGCGTTGCGCTGACTCTGAGTCAAGTAGCTCGACAGATCACCGCTGTACCCGGCTGGATCAGTGACAGACAGATTGTTGTAGTTGTGATCAAAGAACATTCGGAGCGCTGTGCGAGAGTTCGTCCCCATCGTTCGGAACGTACGCGCCATTAGCATCTCAAGATGGAACGATCTTAGGCGCGAGCTGTGAGCCCTATTCCACTCTTTAGCAAAGCGAATCATTTTCTTTAGATCGCCGCTGAGCATTGAATTGCGCTCATTTAGGTAGGACGCATGGGCATCTGGGTTCGTCGTCAGCCAACCGCCAGAACCATTAGGGATTGCGTAAGCTCCGCTCGTATACTTCTCGACAGCTGCGACGTCCACGACCAGTCCATCCGAGTAAAAAAGTCTGACGGCCTGACCACGTGCACCGATCTTCTGGACGGCTGAAGCATTATTGAGACTGTTCCGCACTCGGTACAGAAACTCCGATGAATCATCGCGGTAGCTTTGGTTCCACAGGCGCTCATCGACGTGAAGATGGACCATAAGGTCAATATCCGCGACCGGTGCGCTGGCGGTATTTCTACCGAGCGAACCGATGATCTTGTGGCTTTTATAGCGGACGTTAGACGTTGAAGGGAAAGCAGTCTTCAGGACCTGAGCGACAGCATCACGCCGTTGATAAACCTTGTTCCAGGTGGAGGTATCGGGCGTAACGCGTGTATCGAATTCATTAAACGCCGCTGTTGTTGTGCTAGCCATTTTTGCTCACCTCATCTACAGCGTACCTCTGGCCGCCTTTCCTGAGGTTCTTCTTCGCCAGCCAGTATGCGATGCGTCCAGGAGGATCGGCTGTCTTGTTCAACTCGTCGCGGCTATTAGTGAGGTTCCGCAATGCCTCACGAGCTTCGTCCCGGCTCATGTCCATAAGATCAACGGTGACGAACTGTCGGGCTGCCGTTTGAAGTTGCAAGTAGGCATTTGCGGATGATTGAGCTTGAGTCATTCGTCGCGACGCGTTAACGGTCGTGAGAGTGGCGCTAAGCGCAGCGGCTACCAAGGCAAGAACACCAGCCGTTGTACCACCGTGACCAGAGAGGCCGGTACCACCAGACACAGCAGCCAGTCCAGCGGCAGGAACACCTAGAACCAGGTTAATTAGACGCCACATTTTGGCCTGCTCGAACTGGTTTTGAGCGCTTGATTCCGCACTTTCGTGGATCCGATCGGCTTCCTTCGCGATCGGCTCGTGCGAGCTTGGAATATCATCCGGGATTAACGACACAGGAACCTTCCGCACGGCGCGTCCGGGTATCAGCTTTCGTATAGCTCCGAGCATCCTACTTCCTCCGATGCTCCCTGCCGTAGTGCTTCACCACGTACTCCTCTAACGCATCCTCGATGATGGCCCACGGTCTACGGCCTTCGATGAACGCAAGGTCTCGGACGACCTGGGTGTGTCGGCTCGGGTACATCGCGAAGCCCCGGTTGGTCGGCTGCTCCTCGGTGCTAACAGGCGTGAGGTAGATCGGCCGCTCTATCGGGCTGGGGCCGGCTGCTACTGCGGCGGTCTCGTGAACCTCCGGTTCTACCCGCTGCACAGTGACCGCTGGTTGAACTGGAGCTAACGGCTCGGCCGGCGTTGGCTTGGGTGCCTCGGGATCAATCTGCGGGATGGCGACACGAGGTGCGGTCGCCTTCCGCTCGCTCATTTGCTTCTTGAAGTCTCTAGTTGTCATCGGTCAGGATCTCCGCGACCCGCTTATACCCTTGCGCGGCTGGGCTCTCCGGGTCATAGAGCACCACCGGTTGGTTGAGCTGCTCAGCTTCATCGACAGCGGTGGACTCAACGATGAGCTGAGGGATCACAAGGTCGCCGTACGCCTCCCCTATCCCGTCGAAGACAGCCGAGGATGCGTTGGTGCGCTTGACGCGGGTCACCAGGATGCCTCGAAGGCGTAGGGATGAGTTGTAGCTCTTCACTGCCCGTTCGTACGCCTCGATGGTGCGTGCCAGGCCGTCTGTGCTGTATGCGCTGGCTGCTGCTGGGATCACCAGCTCGTCGGCTGCGGCGAGAGCGTTGATAGTCATGTAGTTCAGGCTTGGTGGAGTGTCCATGACGATGAAGTCATAGCGGTCTTCCACCTCGGCCAAGAGCCCCTTAAGGGCAACGATCGGGTCAGGTGCCGTCGGGTCAGTACGTTGAAGCGCCATACCCGTCTCGGTGCGCGAGAGGTCAGGATGACCTGCTATCAGGTGGAGGCCGTCAACGTCAGTAGTGAGAATGGCCGAAGCTGGCTCGATCTCTGGATTGACGAACAGGTCGTTCAGCGTCACCGCTAGCTCAGCCGGATTAACCCCGAGGCCCTTGGTGGCGTTGGCTTGCTCATCCAGGTCTACCAGCAGGGTCGTCTTCCCCGCCTGGGCTAAGGCTGCCGCGAGGTTCTTCGCGGTCGTCGTCTTCCCTACCCCGCCCTTGTGGATGGCGATTGCTATCTTCTTAGCCATTATTCATTTGTTCTCCTATGCCATTAGATTAGCACGAGAGAACTCTACAAATCAATTACTCTTTCCAGCTCGTGCTTACTCTAGGGTTCTAGAACTCTAGAACGTGAGAGCTCTTGAATTCTAGAGCTCTTTTATATTAGAATGAGAGAGTAAGGGGAAATGCATATGAATAAAGATACAGCATCTCTTTCGCCGGATTTCTTGGCACAGCTCTCTAAGGTCTTCGTGACCGAGCGGCTAGGCATCAGGCCAGAGCAACACCAACTGACCTCGGAAGGGGCGTGGATACGCCTCGCCGAACGTCTTATGAAGACGCCAGCATCAGCAAAGCGTCGGGCAACACCGAGAACTAACCGATAAGGAGGAGCACGATGAGTACAGCAACTGCTGACCACAAAACCACTAGTGGGGAAGTGGGCAAGCCCACAAGACCGTTAGTGGTCAAGTACACCACTCACTTACCAGCAGGCTGGATCAAGTGGATAAAGCGCGAGGCGGTAGAGCGTGAGATGAAAGACTATGAGATTGTGCAACTCGCGCTCGACAACCTTAAGCGAAGCCAGCACGCCGCTTGATTATTTCACCAAAGCGCGCATAATAGCTTACAGATATGACTAACGACGAACTACTGCACGACTTGAAGCAATTTATCACCGCGGCCGTTTCGCAGTCGACGTCCGAGCTTGCTACAAAGGAAGATCTCGAAAACCTTGCGAGCAAGCAAGACTTCACCGACCTTCGCTCTGAGATGAACGAAAAGTTCGACGCTGTAGACGCACGGTTCGATGAAGTACTCAATGCTGTTGGTACCGAACTCAAGGAGCACGAAGACACGCTGACGCGCCTTAAGCGCGTAGTTGGGCACAACTAAGCTATGCGCTCCGAACGATCCGCACCCATCGAGGTGCGGTTTTCGTTTGTAAGCATTAGCGTTGCCAATTTCACGGCATTCACTTATACTAAAGGCAAGTCATCGCATATTCCCTTCTTAGCGGTATGGAGCGCGTGGTGACTCATCGGTTATGGGGGTTGACGTCCGCGTCTCGATAAAACCACAGAAAAGTATTGATTTTTCTGTTGGCTTAGTTTACTATGAGAGAAGCTAAGAACGGATTTTGCGGTAAGACCTCCATGTGGAGGTCTTTCTTTTTACCTTCGCGCCCTGGTCGAGCCGAGCCTGAACAACAAACTTACTCAGCCCCGATAGTCAGGGGGCACTCTTCAGTGCTGCTCGCGGGGAGAAGGGAACTACCCATCATGCAAACCATAGGCTCAGTCATCGCCGACCGGCAAGGCTTCTATAGAAGAAACGAAGTGAAAACAACACGCTCTTCTATAGAAGAAGCGCCACATCTAAGGGAAGTGGGTCAAGAACAAGACACACACAGTAAACGCCAGCTACCCGCACAGGGTGACATACCAGATGCTATCGACGCTCTGATCGACAACAAGATGTTCCGCAACAAGTTTAAAGCGCTCATCCGTCGAGGTCACTTGGGCGACCTCTTAGAGCTTGCCGAACTTGCACCCACCAAGGATAATCCGTCACATTGGTTCGCAAGAATTACGAGTAAGGCAAACTGGGATCGCACTCTTGATTTCCTCAAGAAGCTCCGCGACGTGAAGCGCGTCGTACACGAGGTTTGCGATCGTATCTCGGTACCCGTAACCAAGGTGGGCATCGTCTTTAAGGCCGCGTGGCGTCACCGACAGGGAACGATCCCTATGGCTGTGACCGCTGCTGAAACAGGGAAGCGGCATCCGTTCGGTCTCTTCTGCACCATCGCGCTGAAACAAGAGACTGCGACAGCCACGGCATAGCGCCTGTGAGCTCGTGAGAGCCGCTTGGTGAGGTGTGAACGCTTGGGACAAGCAACGAACCCATCCTGACCCGAAACCACCCTTACAAGTCCTCTCAGGCACACTCGTTGGTGGCGACGACTTCCGCTCGTCCGCAGGGCGCCTATGAACGAGCCAACCAAAGCAGCGCCGGCCACGACCTTCAGGTCGTCGGCTTCATTTCGCCAGAGCCCCACGCGTAAGGTGAGGCTGTTTAAGACGCTCCCGCGAGGCGTACTTGATTACGGGTACCAACCCGACGCCGGCGTCGGCTGCTAGATCGGCCATATTAGAGCGCCCATCTCTGTTGCTGAGGATGGGCGCTCTTCGTACCGCAACAGCTCTCCCCGTCAGAGCTTCATCAGCTCAGGGATCAGCTCCCGAAGTAGGTACACCCGCACCATCTCCCGCTGCTCCTCTGGCAGCGCCCGGATGATGCGTTCAATCTCCCGCTTGCGCGCCTCGCGCTTGACGACGAAGACCACGTAGGGGAAGTAGTCATCTTCAGCCCGGTAGTAGGCGCTCCAGTAACCCGCAATCTTCTCGCGCAACCGAGTTGGCGCCTCGGTGCCGAGGTCGATCTCTAGGAAGTATCTACTCGTCCGCCGCTGCGCCGGGTAGTCCACAACGACAAACAGATCGGTACGCACAGGTGAGAGGGGACGCTCAACTTCCCACTGGCGCACTGCTAGGACGCCCGCTGCTTCAGCGCGGCGCAGTTCTCGGTAGGTGTCACCGATCATAAGCGCGTGGTCGTTGACGGCCACTGATTGCCGTCGCTCAGCGCCGAGCAGAGAACGCCCGAGACGGCCGAGCTTGTAGACGTATGGTGAGTTGCCGCCTCTATCTCCAGGGGTGCGCCTACCCACAAGAGAAAGGTAGCCCGAGCGCGTCAGCCGCCCGAGAACCTTGTTCGTCACGGTGCGCGAGACGTTGCCAAAGACCAGCTCGGCAAGATGGGTCGAGTCGAGTTGAGTAAAGGCATATGTCAGCGTCAATACGTCTACGTCTCGTTGTGCTAGCTCCATGTCGTACCTCCCTGGTCTAGTAGTCATTGGTAGGTGTAGGCGCAGTCGCAGCTCAGCGGCCTGCTGAGGTAGACGTACGGCAACGGCTGGACAGCGGCTGCGCAACGGGGCTGGTCACCCCTGTTAAATGGCCTAGGCATCCCAGCTCTTGCCACCGAACTGGCGCTTCTTCTTTGGTTTTGCGGTCTCAGAGCGCACACCACGTCGCTTGGCGATGTCGCGTTCTACCTCGGCCACCGGGCGGGAGTACCTGTTCCGTGAGAGATTCCGCGCCTCTTCAGCAAACCCGGTCGTCTCACGCGGCGGCAGAGTCACCCCTGTAACTGGGGAGCTAACGCCCTCGTTCGTCGCCAAGCGCATGATGACCTCAAACTGCTGCTGGCTCATAAAGTCTTCCTCGGTCACGCTGCGGCCGTATCGACGGGCGAACTCTTTGGCGTCGTTCACCGACGTTTGGAAGACCACCGATGAACGAGCGTTACTTGCCGTCGCCTCTTGCAACTCCCGCGACAGCTGCCCGAGGTGCTGATGTGCGACCGTCATTGCAAGCCCCTTGCTCCTTGCTTGCGCAAACATGTCTTCTGGGGCGATCGGTAGATTGATGAAGTCCTGGAACTCGTCGAGGTAGAGCATGGTGGGGTTCTGCGGGTTTGCGGCTCCAGCGAGCACGGCGCTGTAGACCGCGTTCAAAAGCAGACTTCCCACCAGACCGGCCGTATCTTTTCCCTCCGCCTCGCGGCCGAGGTTGACGAGCAGAATCTTCCGCCCGCGCACGATGTCCACGAGGTTTATGGTGCTGTCGCTCTGACCGATGATGTTTCTGATCGAGCGACGGTTGTTGAGCTGCCAGATACGGTCAGCGAGGGGCCGGAAGTATTGCTCTCGCTGTGACAACGACAGGCCCCTGATTTCCTGCCACCACCCGGCAAGTTCCTCGACGTGTGAGACGCCCTGGATTAGCCGCTCGGCGAACTCGGTTTGGTCGGCCCTCGGTACGCTCAGCGGCCCAATGTCCGCAAACGTCATCGGCCGCTCTGCTCCCTCGCTCATAAGGAGCGTCAGGATCAGGTGATAGAAGCCCTGTCGTACACGGATGCCCCGAGCATCCTGCGGATACAGGTGGTCGAAGAGCCGCTGAATATCGGCGGCCACCGCGTAGGGGTTGCCCTGCAAAATGTTGAAGCCGACCGGGTAAGCCGTGTCGGTCACGTCTATCAGGACGACGTCTTGAATGCGGTGTTCTGGCACCCGGTCGAGCACAGCGTTGAAGAGGTCGCCCTTACTCTCGATGAGGATGACCCCGCGGCCGGCCTCCATGTCCTGGGCAATCAAGTTGGTCAGCAGCGCCGTCTTACCCGAACCGGTTGGGCCGACGACTTGCAGGTGCTTCGCCGACTCCACCGGATCGAGAGCCAACAAGCGCTCATCACCAGGGAAGTTAGACCGCGCGATTACGCGTCCCTTGCGTGGGATAGCGGCGGTTGCGGCCAGGTGCCGCGTCCGGCGACGAGGAAGCCCCGCAATATGGGGCTCACCGAGCGGCCAGGAAATCAGGGCGGCTAGCTCCGATGCTGACAGCTTCGCAGGGAACACGAACAACGGACTTGCGTGCTTGATGCGCTCCAACAGGCGGCCCCCGATGGATAGCCGTCGCCTGAAGCCGTTGTGCGAGCCGTGGCTACTCGTGAGGCTGCGCCGGATACGCCCAATCAAGGCATCGGCACGGTGAGGGTCGTGCGCCTTTGCGGCAACCCGCAGGACGCCGAGAAAGTTGGGTTCACTGAGCTTGGCGCGACGGTCGGAAATCTCGTCCTTACCCGCGTTGCTGACGCCAGCGAGCAGGCTGCCCACCACGCTAAAGTGGTCGGTCTTCACTGGCCGGTCAGTGGGAAGGTGCTCCTTCACTGCCGGTGACACCACCCACTGAAGAAGGATGGCCTCGCTCGGCTTGAGTCCTTGCATACTCGTCAGCAAACTTGTCGACAACGACTCAGCGTCAGGGATGCTGAGCGTGCGGCTTGGGTTGGTGTGGCCAAGCTCGACCGCCGTCGTCCACTCATGCACCAGTTCTTCCGAATCCGGCGTGACCGTGAGGCCGGGGATGAGCGAGCGCAGCTGTGGCACCACAAAATCCACGTGTGCACGCGGGATGTGAAGCCGGTGCGTGATGCCGCGATCCGTTGCCCAGACCTCGAAAGCCATCGACGGCAGGCTGAACAGACCGCTGATGCCGCTTGGTCTGGAACCACTAATTGTGCGCAGCCAGGTCAGCACTTGCTCAGGATCAAGGTTGCTCGGGAAGGTCAGACGGAACGTGAGGCGATCGTCCGGCGAAGTGCCCATATTCGTGAGTCCCCTCAAGACAGCGCTAGACAGCAGCGCCATAGCAACGAAGCTGGCGAGAGAAAACGCTGGACTCATACCAGACTATTTTCTCACATGAATCGCGGTGCGAGGTTTGTAGTTTTTACCACCGCGTGAAGCGGTGATAGATGGAGCCGAGAATCAGCACGACAACCAGTGCGCTGATGATGTAGGGCACCAGGGGAGCAATCGCGACCCACATCACGTGAACGGTGATCGCGCCGAGTAGCAGCGTGAACAAGATGGCTCGTAGCTTTCGCACGACACGTCTCCCTGCCTGTTTCAGGTGGATTTAGCTCGCCTCGGTCGTCGGTAGCGCTTCGCCACCTACCGCTCTCGCCGGCGGAGGGCTAGAAGGTGCGCCTTCAACAGAGCGCACCTTCTAGCCCTCTTCCTTAGGTGGTTACGCCGCCACGTAGACTGCGCACTTCCACCGATCCCCGCCCCGTACGTAGCAGACCGTTCTTACGGTCTGGCTCTTCAGAACGAGCGGCTTCCAAGCCCTCAGCGTGTGCCACCAGAACCGGAAGCATCGCTGTTGCTTGTGCACTTTGCGTCGATTCATGAAGACCGCCTGTCTCGGTCACGCCGCGCCTGCCGCGCGGTCGATCGGAGTTGCCTCATTACTTCGCGCTTACGCGCACGCTGCGCGGCAATGGCATCGAGTTCAGACCGATACGCGCGCAGCCCTTGCCGCTCCCGCCGACCCTCTTGCCAGCTCTCGTAGTCGTCTTGGAAGGTGCAACAGACGACCGTGACAACGATGCCGATGACGGCCAACCAGAAGACGACTTCCATCAGAACGACCCCCGCCCGAAGTCGCGCACGCTGTGTGAAACCGTCCGAGCGAAGTCCTGGACGATCGGGATCAACAGCGACGCGATGTAGGCGTCCTCACCCGCGAGCTGGCGGGCGAGGTTGGCGACGTCGGTCACGTCCTCAAGGCCGGTCTCGGCCAACCGCTTGCGCACGAGAGCCTTGAACTCTTCCTTCTTGCCATCACCCATCAGCCGGAAGAGCTCGACGTCCAACTGCTGCTCTGCGTGCTTCCTTCGTGCGACCTCGTTGCGACGGCCGCCCCACTCTGACCCACCGCTGAACAGTTCAAGCGCAGTACCCATAGTCCCGACCTCCTTGTTTTTCGTGCGAGCACCTACGTGCTAGCGCGTTATAAGGAGAGACTCAGCCTCTGAGCTGGGGTGGGTCACTGTCGTGGGGGTGTCGGGTTGAAAGACGACACTCCTGCGACACTCGGGCGACAGGCCATACTGAGGGTGAGCAAGGCGCGCTCTGAAGGGACAACGTGTGTGAGTGCGGAGGAAGAGGTACGTCAGAGCCTCGGAGAACTGCGGCGTGGCCAAGGACTCAGCGCAATCGCACTCGACGGTCATAACGAGTTGCTGCGCCAGCTTGGTACAGACGATCCCTTCGTTGCCTACGAGCGGTTGAGCCAGCTCGTGTACAAGCTCGGTGATGGCCGTCCGGGTGTCACGCTTCAGGCTGCCCTCGCCGTTGGTGTTGATCGACTCAAGGACGCTCAAGAGCGGCGTGCAGCCATCGAGAGCAAGCTTCGCATCAGCGACAGCGCTCGTTGGCGAGACGAGCGCGATGCCTTGACTGCGCTCACCCGTCTGGTGATGAGTTACGACCCATTCAAGGCCACGGCGGATGCGCAGCTCTCTGAGTCGGGGTACACCGCCGATTTCGTGCCAACTGAACCAAATGAAGACCGCACCCACCAAGCAGCCTCAACTGATGAGGTAGATCCCCTCGGCGATGACCGCGCAGATGAGCCATTGGGAGAGGACGACCATGCCACCGCCGACGTGATGGGAGAAGCAGCCGACCAAGCAGACGCCGGCCGAAGGGCCAAGGTACGCATGGTCTTGGATTGGTCGCGAAGGATGGCAGCCCCCCGCAATCCTCGTTATCGACCACCGGGCCGATATGAAGTCATACTCATTGCGATATGTGCTGGGGCGCTTATCTCAGTCGGGGCGCTCATGTACACCGGTGTAATCCCGCGTCCGGGGCATCATCCGGGGATAGCCACTCCAACGGCCGGAGTAGTCACCAACGCCCCAGTCGACAAGTTCGACAACAGAACTGGATGGGGGCCAAAGCGTCAGACGTACACGATGGAGCAGCCTGCGAGTAGCCCAGTGCTCAACTCCATCACCGATAACCCCGTCCAAGGGGATGAACGCAACTTCTTCCAGTGCCGCGACCTCGGTATGAAGGATGCAGTGTTCGCCGATCAAGTCATCGAGTACCCCGGGCACACCTACGAGTGCTATCTGTTTTTTGATAACGACACTGCGCCAAACCTCGCTCAATGGGCCGCCCCCAACCTTGGTGAGAACCCTCTCGCGATGTTGCACGACACAACAGCGAGAGTCCTGCTCCCATCAGCCGGTCTACAGAACCCAGGTCTCGAAGCCCACCTATCAGCGTCCAACGTCCTGCCGCCCGCCCCGTCCGATGTCTGGGACTCTTGCGAGTTCATTGGCTTCGACAAAATCACCCTGAGCTACGTTCCGGGATCGGCGCGGATGGTCACGAATGCCACACCAAAGGATGGCACCCCGCTGAAAGGTGACGCCACCTTGACGACCACCGGCGCACTGATTGGCGATGACCAAGACGGCTATCTTGGTCAGAACGCGGGCTACATCACCTTCAAGATACTCGTACAGGCG
>Ga0207702_10001951_pt1 | contig 20113 bp, 20 predicted proteins | sample KBSCornC62_FD_184302 | JGI IMG/M metagenome (GOLD analysis project Ga0207702, IMG submission 184302) | Corn rhizosphere microbial communities from Kellogg Biological Station, Michigan, USA - KBS Corn C6-2 (SPAdes) (version 2) | ecosystem: Host-associated > Plants > Roots > Rhizosphere > Soil ...
GTCCTTCCCGCCCTTGCCCGAGGGCTTGCCGGACGACGACGGCTCGAACGTGACGTATGCCTTCTCGCCGTCCGGTTGCATGCGCATGAATTCGGGGTTCTTGCCGATCGGCACGCGCCGAACGACACCGAGACTGACGGAATCGATGACGGCGACGTCCCCGCTCGACTCGTCGGCCGCGAGTACGTATTTGCCGTCCGGCGTGACCGCCAGCCCGCGCACCGCGGAGGGCAAATCGACAGTCCGCGCGACTTCGAGACGCCCGAGGTCGATCACCGCAACGCCGGAGGCCGTGCTGACGTAAGCCACACCGGTCTCCGCGGCCCGCGGCGCCTGCGATAGCGAGAGGCACGCCACGGCGAACGCGACGTTTGCCGCGACCTCGAGCACGCCGGATTTCGATCGTTTCGTCATGCCGACCTCGCCCATCGTTGACTCACGGCTATTCTAGTGCCCGGATGGCGGTTGCCCGGATGGCGCGCCTCGATTTTCGCGAAGCCATTCGAACCACGCGGAGAACGATGAGCGTCGATCGACCTGCTCGGGCGCAACGCGCGCTCGTCGCGCTGGCAGCGGTTGCCGGATGCGCGAGCGCGGCCGCCGCCGACAACCCGGCGGAGGTCTTCGAACTGCCTTCGGTGCAGGTGATCGGCATCACGCCGCTGCCGGGCCTCGGGACGGCGCTTCGCGACGTGCCTGCGAACGTGCAGCGCTTCGGCAGTTCCGACCTCGGCCGCCAGCGCCAGCCGACGCTCACCCAGTTCCTCGAGCAGAACGGCAACAGCGTCAGCGCCGCATCCGGACAGGGCAACCCGTTCCAGCAATCGCTCGACTTCCGCGGACTCACCGCGTCGCCGATCCTCGGCACGCCGATGGGTCTGTCGGTCTTTCAGGACGGCGTGCGCATCAACGAGGCGTTCGGCGACGTCGTGAACTGGGACCTGCTTCCGCGCTCCGCGATCTCGAGCGTGCAGCTCCTGCCGGGGTCGATGCCGGCATTCGGCCTCAACACGCTCGGCGGCGCGCTGGCGATCTACACGAAGAGCGGTGCGCAGTACCCGGGCGCGTCGGCGGAGATTTCCGGCGGCTCGTTCGGAACGAAGAGCGCCGAGTTCGAATACGGCGGCGCCTCGGACCACGTCGACTGGTTCGCCACCGGCAACCTCAGCGACGACCACGGCTGGGCCGATCACAATCCGAGCCGCGTGAAGCAGCTCTTCGGCAAGGTCGGATTCCAGGACGACAAGACCGATCTCGACGTGACGCTCACGCTGGCCGACAACGCGCTGCAGGGCACGCAGACGCTGCCGCTGTCGTTCCTCGACGATCCGAAGCAGGCGTACACGTTTCCCGACGAGAACGACAACAGGCTCGCGTTTCTCGCCGCGAAGGGCAGCCGCTTTCTCGCGCAGGACGTGCTGCTCGGCGGCAACGCCTACTATCGCCACTACAAGTCGACGAGCTTCAGCAGCAACGTCAACGACGGCTTCGGCGAGCCGGACGCGAGTGGCGAGCCCGCCACGAACGAAGCGTTCAACGACACGTCGTCGATCGACCAGAAGTCGTGGGGCGTCGGCGCGCAGTTGACGCTTCGCGGCGAATGGGCCGGCGTCGGTCACCAGTTTCTCGTCGGCGCCAGCGGCGATTTCGGCAACACGCGGTTTTCGCAGAACGAGCAGCCGGCGAACTTCACCGCCGACCGCGGAACGGCGGCGATCGGACCGTTCGCGCTGCTGACCGACGTCTCGCTCAAGAACGCCTACACCGGCATATTCGCGAGCGACACGATGTCGCTTGGCGAACGCTGGACGCTGACCCTTGCCGGCCGCTGGAACCGCGCGCACGTGGAGATCGCGGATCGAACCGGCGACGACCCGCAGCTCGACGACTCGGCCACGTTCACGCGATTCAATCCGTCGGTCGGGCTCAACTTCAATCCGACGCAAACGTTCACCGCGTACGCGTCGTACAACGAGGGCATGCGCGCGCCGACGCCGATCGAGCTCACGTGCGCCGACCCGACGGCCCCATGCAAGCTGCCGAACGAGTTCCTGTCGGATCCGCCGCTCGACAAGGTGGTTTCGAAGACGGGGGAGCTCGGCGCGCGGGGCCGCATCGGCGCCGCGACGACGTGGTCGGCGGCGATCTACCGGACCGACCTCGACAAGGACATCGAGTTCATCGCGAGCGGTGGCGCCGTGAACGCCGGCTTCTTCCAGAACGTCGGCCGGACGCGGCGGCAAGGTGTCGAGCTCGCGATGACGACGCGCGCGGGTCCGGTCAACGTCGACATCCGATACAACCACATCGACGCGACGTACCGCTCGACGTTTTCGGCGTTCTCGCCGAACAACTCGAATGCGGGCGGGAGCGGCGCGATAACGGTCCAGCCCGGCGACCGGATTCCCGGAATCCCGGCCGATTCGTTCAAGCTGCGCGTCGACTACGAGCACGGACCGCTCGCGATCGGTGCGGGCCTGGTCGCCGCGTCCAACCAGTATGCGCAGGGCGACGAGAACAACGCGGACGCGAACGGCAAGCTTCCCGGGTACGTCGTCGTCAACCTCGACGCGCAATACAACGCGACGCCGCAGCTCCAGATCTTCGCGCAGATCAACAATCTCTTCGACACGCGCTATTACAGCTTCGCCGTGCTCGGCGAGAACGTGTTCACCGGACCGGGCCGGACCTTCGGCCCCGCCGCCGGTATCGACGGCGTCCCCGAGCAGTTCCGGGCCGTGGGCGCGCCACGCGGCATCTGGGTGGGCCTGCGCTACCGGTTCGACAAGCCGGCGACGCGCTGATGCAACGTGTTACTTCGCCGGCAGGAAGCACTGCTTCTTCGCGTCCTCCTGCAGCTTCCGGTACGTGTCGATCAGCTTGCGGCCGTCCTTCAGGTCGCGCATGACGCCGCCGCGCTCGCCGGCGATCGTGATGCCGTTCGCCACGGTCGAAAGGTCGACCCACTCGCTGTAGCGCACCTTGTCCGCGATCGCGTCGATCGCGCACGAGCACTTGTACATCGCCTCCGTCGGCGGCGCCTTCGTCTCCTCCATGCAGGCGATGACGTACTCGACTCGCGCGCGTGTCGGAAAGTCGTTCGCGAGCGCGATCGGCGTCGCGAAAAGCGCGAGCACCAGCAGCGGCAGCGAAGCGTCGCGCATGGTCAGTTGATCACCGCGCCCTGCGCGTCGAGCAGCGGGACGCCGTATTCGCGGAGGATGGCAGTGATCGCCGGCTGGTTGTCGGCGATCAGCTTGTCGACGGTCGCCCTCCACTCGGCCTCGCCGCGGCGCACGCCCATCGCGATCGCGTAGTCGAACTTGACGCCCGGCTCGGAGCGCAGCGGAATCACGACGAGCTCGGGGCTTTGCACGCGCTTCGCGAAATAGCCGGCGATCGGTCCCCAGACGATCGCCGCATCGATCTTCCCGTGCGCAAGCTCGGTGTCGATGAGCTGGCCCGGGTACTGATCGGGATCGGGCGACATCATCGGGTACGGCTTCATCTGCTGCTCGCCGATCCCGTGCTTGACGAGCCACGCCGCCGCCGGCGATTTGTCGTAGAAGCCGATGCGCAACCGGTCGCGCACGTCGGCGGGGAGCGCGAAGAGATCGTCGCCCGACTTGACAGCATCGAGTCCCTTGCCCTTCGCATAGACGAGCGCGTACGTCGAGCGGTAGTACGGCTTCGTCGGCCACGCCTGGTCGTAATCGGCGGGCACGCTCATCACGACGTCGCACCGGTAATCCTCGCCGGGCAGCCGATAGCGCAGCGTGTTGCGGATGAAGTTCATCCGTTGCGGAAACGAAAAGCTCTGCACCGGCAATCCGAGCTTTTGCCCGAAGAGCGCCGCGATCCTGTTCTCGAAGCCCTCGCCCTTGTCGTTCGCGAACGGCAGGTTCGACGGATCGATGCAGGGGCGAAACGCGGTGCGGGTGTCGTCGGCGGCCGCGGCCGTCCCGATCGCCATCGCGGCGGCGACCAGCGCGGCATGCGAACGCTTCACGGTTTCAACTCCTCGACGTGCGCGCGCGTGATGTCGCCGTTCGAGCGGCCTTTCAGGTACGCGTAAAGGTTGTCCATGTTGTCCATCACCATCTTGCTCGTCTGCCAGCTCGGCATGCCCTTTTCGAGCCGGCCGTCGTGCAGCGTCTTGACGAACTCCTCCTTGCTCAACGTCTTCAGGCTCTCGATCAGCGACGGGCCGACGAGTCCCTGCTGGTTCGCGCCGTGGCAGCGATCGCACGCGGCGGCGCGCCACGCGCGAAAGCCGTTCATCGTGTTCGCATCCACCTTGTACCCGTCGGCGACCGTATAGAGGACCTTGCCTGCGTCGTCTTTCCGCGTCACCGGTTGCCCGGCGGATGGCTGTGCCGCCGTCGCTTGCACGGATGGCGCCTGCGGTGACTGCGCGACGGCAAGGGAATGAACGCCGAGCGACAGCAGAAGCGTCGCCACGGCGAATGTCGGGGTTCGCATCGGATCTCCGCCGGGAAGTTTTCAAGCCTTCGGGAGCCACGGCCGGCGTGGTGCGCCGGCCGCGCCCTCAATCCAAGAAACGCGCGGTCGCCGGCGTGCGTCCTGACGCCGGCGAACGCGATCGTCGGTCAGGTCTGCGGAAGCGCGAACACCGTCAACGAGCCACCGAGGTTCGTGTAGTCGGCGAGCTCCTTGTAACCGCCCACCGCGCCGAGGCCATCCTCGGGCTTCTCGAGTCCGGCCGCCATGCCGATGCCGGCCCAGCCGCCGATGCCCGAGAACACGCCGATGTACTGCTTGCCCTTGTGCTGATACGTGAAGACGTTGCCGATGATGCCGGACGGCGTCTTGAACTTGAAGAGCTCCTTGTTGATGTCGTTCGCGTCGACGCACTTAAGGTAGCCTTCGAGCGTGCCGTAGCAGACGATGCCGCCGGCCGTCGCCAGCGCGCCGCTCCACACCGAGAACTTCTCGGGGTGGCTTTGCACGATCTTGCCCGTGGTGGCGTCCCAGGCGACGAAGTTGCCCATGTTCGTGCCGCCCGGCGCCGGATACATCGCCAGCGTCGCGCCCACGTACGGCTGTCCCGCCGTGTACTCGATCTTGAACGGCTCGTAGTCCATGCAGACGTGGTTCGTCGGTATGTAGAACCGTTTCGTCTGCGGGTCGTACGCCGCCGGCTGCTCGTCCTTCGAGCCGAGCGCGGCCGGGCAGATGCCCTTCGTGTTGTGGTCGGGGCCGCCGTGCGCGGTCGAGAACTGCGGCACGACCTGCGGCCGCCCGGTCTTCATGTCGACGTGCGTCGCCCAGTTCACCGCCGGATCGTATTTCTGCGCGACGAGCAGCGCGCCGGTGGTGCGGTCGAGCGTGTATCCGAAGCCGTTACGGTCGAAGTGGACGAGTGCCTTCGTCGGCTTGCCCTTGATGGTCAAGTCGGCGAGGATCATCTCGTTGACGCCGTCGTAGTCCCACTCGTCGAACGGCGTCATCTGGTACACCCACTTCGCCTTGCCGGTGTCGACGTCACGCGCGAAGATCGTCATCGACCAGCGGTTGTCGCCCGGGCGCTGCGTCGGGTTCCACGTCGACGGGTTGCCCGATCCGTAGTAGAGCAGGTTCAGGTCCTTGTCGTAGCTGTACCAGCCCCAGGTCGTGCCGCCGCCGATCTTCCACTGATCGCCCTGCCAGGTCTTGAGCGACGAATCCTTGCCGACAGGCTTCAGCTCGCCGTCGGTCCACGTCATCGTCTTGTCGGGGTCGAGCAGCATCTCCTCGTCGGGTCCCGTGCTGTACGCGCGCCACACCTGCTTGCCGGTGTTGATGTCGTATGCGGTCACGTACCCGCGCACGCCCCATTCGCCACCCGAAATGCCGGTGATCACCTTGTCCTTGATGACGTGCGGCGCGTTCGTGTTCACCGCCCCGAGCTTCGGGTCGCCGTTCTTCACCGACCAGACGACCTTGCCGGTGTTGGCGTCGAGCGCGACGAGCGTGCTGTCGGCCTGCTGCAGGAAGATCTTGCCTTCGGCGTACGCGAGCCCGCGATTGACGGTGTCGCAGCACATCTGCGGGATCACCGCCGCGTCCTGCTTCGGCTCGTAGCGCCACTTGATCTTCTGCGTGTCGAGGTCGATCGCGAAGACCTTGTTCGGGAACGGCGTGTGCAGGTACATCGTCCCGTTCATCACGAGCGGCGAGCCTTCGTGACCGCGCAGGACGCCGGTGGAGAACATCCACGCGACCTGCATCTTGCCGACGTTGCCCTTGTTGATCTGGGTGAGCTTGCTGTAGCGCTGGTTGTGCATGTCGCCGGCCTGCATCGCCCAGTTGTTCGGGTCGGCGATCATTTTCTCGAGGTCCGCGTTCGCCTGCGATGCAACGGGCGTCGCGAGCAGACAGGCCGTTGCGATCGCCAATGCCGGGCGTAGCCACGGTGCAGCGACAATCTTCATAACGCCTCCTCTGATGGGCTGGTGCCAGTCGGCGCTGCGCGGCGATCGCGACACACGCGGATCGCGCAGATGCCGGGCGGACAAGTGTCTGCCTGCGATTTGACAAAGTCAATTTGTCCGGTACACGCTGTTGCGCGTCAGGGTCGCAGTGCCGGTCGTATTGCGCCGCAGCATTCGGAAGCGGGTGCGGCCGATGCGAAAAAGGCGTAACCTGCGCACCCCGCTCGTGAAGCGCGATCGGGAGAACGATTGCTGCTTGCACGGGAACCCAGTAACCGGAGGGCGTCGTGGATGTTCGTGCTGCCGTAGCTCACAAGGCGGGCCAGCCGCTGACGGTGGAGACCGTCCGGCTCGACGGCCCGAAAGCGGGCGAGGTGCTGGTCGAGATCAAGGCGACCGGCATCTGCCACACCGACGAATTCACGCGCAGCGGCGCCGATCCCGAGGGCCTGTTCCCGGCGATCCTCGGGCACGAAGGCGCGGGCATCGTCGTCGACGTCGGTCCCGGCGTCACCAGCGTGCGCAAGGGCGACCACGTGATCCCGCTCTACACGCCGGAGTGCCGCCAATGCAAGTCGTGCCTGTCGCGCAAGACGAATCTTTGCACGGCGATTCGCGCGACGCAGGGAAAGGGCATGATGCCGGACGGCACGAGCCGCTTCTCGCTCGGCGGCGAGATGGTCCATCACTACATGGGCTGCTCGACGTTCGCGAATTTCACCGTGCTTCCCGAAATCGCGGTCGCGAAGATCCGCGATGACGCGCCGTTCGAGAAGGTCTGCTACATCGGCTGCGGCGTGACGACGGGGATCGGCGCCGTCATCAACACGGCGAAGGTCGAGCCGGGCGCGAACGTCGTCGTGTTCGGCTTGGGCGGCATCGGCCTCAACGTCGTGCAGGGCGCGCGAATGGTCGGCGCGAACATGATCATCGGCGTCGACCTGAACCCTGCGCGCGAGGCGCTCGCCCGCAAGTTCGGGCTGACGCACTTCGTGAATCCGAAGGATGCGGGCAAGGACATCGTGACCCACCTGGTCGAGCTCACCGGCGGCGGCGCCGACTATTCGTTCGAGTGCATCGGCAACGTCGACGTGATGCGCCAGGCGCTCGAGTGCTGCCACCGCGGCTGGGGCGTCGCGACGATCATCGGCGTCGCCGGGTCGGGTCAGGAAATCAAGACGCGGCCGTTCCAGCTCGTCACCGGCCGCGTCTGGAAGGGCACCGCGTTCGGCGGCGCGCGCGGGCGCACCGACGTGCCGAAGATCGTCGACTGGTACATGGACGGCAAGATCAACATCGACGACCTCATCACGCATACGCTGCCGCTCGAGCGGATCAACGAAGGCTTCGACCTGATGCACGAAGGCAAATCCATCCGCACCGTCGTCAACTACTGACGACGCGTATCAGTGGAGTGACAAGGAGACCACCCATGGCTGCACTTTCCATCCATCCCGCCGTCGACGACGGCATCAAGCCGGCCGCACCGAACTTCCAGGGCGGCACGCTGCAATGCAACTGCTCCGACAACAAGGTCACCGTATCGCTTTCAAGCCAGACGGCGCACAACCACGTCTGCGGCTGCACGAAGTGCTGGAAGCCCGCCGGCGCGCTGTTCTCGCAGGTCGCCGTCGTGCCGCGCGACAAGCTGCGCGTCAGCGCCAACGAGAACAAGCTGTCGGTCGTCGATCCGAACGCGGTGATCCAGCGCTACGCGTGCAAGGCGTGCGGCACGCACATGTACGGGCGCATCGAGAAGAAGGACCATCCGCTGTACGGGCTCGATTTCGTGCACACGGAGCTGTCGCCGACGTCCGGCTGGTCGCCCCCCGAGTTCGCGGCGTTCGTCTCGTCGATCATCGAGTCGGGCTTCAATCCCGAGCGGATGGGCGAGGTCAGGGGCCGCCTGCGCCAGATCGGCCTCGAGCCGTACGACTGCCTGTCGCCGCCGATCATGGACCTGATCGCGACGCACGCGGCGAAGCAGAAGGGCGTCCGCTTCAACGCCTGAAGCGAACGCGGCGCTCGCCACGTCGCGAGCGCCGGTCGAAGGCGCGATGCGCGGGGTCGCTCCCGCGCGTCGCGCCGCGCTCGTCGCGGAGACGATTCGTGCCCGGAACGCCGACGCCGATCTCGCAAAGCCTCTGCTTCGGCGGCGTGCAGGCCGTCTACACGCACGACGCGCGAGAGACGCGCTGCCCGATGCGCTTCGGGCTGTTCCTGCCGCCGCAGGCCCGCGCCGGCCCGGTCCCCCTGCTCTACTGGCTGTCGGGACTGACCTGCACCGAGGAGAACTTCATCGTCAAGGCCGGCGCGCAGCGCGTCGCCGCGGAGTTGGGGCTCGCGATCGTCGTGCCCGACACGAGTCCCCGCGGCGTGAGCTTGCCCGGCGACCGCGACAGCTACGACTTCGGCGTCGGCGCCGGCTTCTACGTCGACGCGACGCGCGCGCCATGGTCGGACGCCTATCGGATGTATTCGTACGTGACGGACGAATTGCCCGCGTACGTCGCCGCGAATTTCCCGGTCGACCCGCAACGCGCCGGGATATTCGGTCACTCGATGGGCGGCCACGGAGCGCTCGTGATCGCGATCCGCAATCCGGACCGCTACGGGTCGGTCTCGGCGTTTGCGCCAATCGTTTCGCCGATGCGCTGCCCGTGGGGTGAGAAGGCGCTCGCCGGCTACCTCGGCGACGATCGCGCGGCATGGCGCACGTACGACACGACGGCGCTGATCGAGGATCGCGGCTATCCCGGCCGCACGATCCTCGTCGATCAGGGCACACGCGACGCTTTCCTCGAGCGGGAGCTCAAGCCGCATCTTCTGCGCGAAGCATGCGAGCGCGCCGGCGTCGCCCTCGACCTGCGAATGCGCGAAGGCTACGACCACAGCTACCACTTCATCGCGACGTTCGTCGACGAGCACCTGCGATTCCACGCGCGGGCGCTCGGCGCCGCCGCATCATGACCGGTCGGCGGCAGCGTGCGTTGCGGTCGCGTGTCGCGCTGCGCATTGCGTTCGCATCGAGCGTTGCGCTGTCGAACGTCGCTTTGTCGGCGCATGCCGCCGAACTGACCGTCGATCAGGTGCGAGCGATCGTCGCGCAGGCGCGCGCCGGCACACCGGTCGATCTCGCGCACAAGGATCTGTCCGACCTCGACCTCTCCAACCTCGATTTCACCGGCGTGAACCTCTCGGGCGCGAACCTCTTCGCGAGCCGGCTGGTCTCGTCGAACTTCACCGGCGCCAACCTTGCGGGTGCGAACCTGAACGGCGCATGGCTGATGGGTGCGCAGTTCGCGGGCGCCAACCTTTCCGGAAGCTCGATGCTCGGGCTCGTGATTCTCGGCGGCACGGTCACCGCGCGCCCGAATTTTGCGGGCGCGAATCTCTCACGCGTGCGGATGATCGCCGACCTGCCGAACACGGATCTGCATGGCGCGAACCTCCGCGACGCGCGACTCGGCGTCGACATCCGCAACCAGGGCATGGGGCAGATGCGCACCGACCTGTCGAACGCGAAGCTCTCCGGCGCCGATCTCGCGGGCGCCGACCTGAGCCGTTCGGTGATGGCGTTCGCGGACCTGCGTGACGCGAATCTTCGCGGCGCGAATTTCTTCGCCGTGAAGCTTGGCGGCGCCGACCTGCGTGGCGCAGACGTCGCCGGCGCCGACTTCACCGAAGCCGATCTCGACGGCACCGTGTTCACCGGCGCGCGAGGCCTCGACGCGGCGAAGGGCATCGACAAAGCCGCGAATCGCGACCGCGCAGTTTACTAAAACGCAGTCACCCAGGACGAGGAGAACGACGATGGCGCAAGCGAAACTGATCGTGATCTACCCGACCCCGCGCGACGTCGATGCATTCGAGCGCGCCTACAGCGGCGAGCACCTGCCGATGGCGGCGCCGATCTTCGAGGCCGCCGGCGCGACGAAGGCTGTCCTCACGCGCGTCGCCGGTGCCGCGGCAGGCGCCGCGCCATATCACCGGATGGCGGAAATCCACTTTCCGTCGCACGACGCGCTGACGACGTGCCTTTCGTCGCAGCCCGGCCGCGACGCGCTCGCCGACGCGCGCCGCATCTCGAACGGCGGCGTGCCGCTCGTGCTGATCGGCGACGAGGACGTAGTGACGTTCGCGGGCGGCCGTTAACGCGGCCGTTGGTCAGTCGCCGGCGGCGGCCGCCGCGTCGTCGGCATTGAGGCCGCCGAGCGTCGAGCGCGGAAGCAGCATCACGACGCAGAACGTGACGAACGCGATGGCGGCCATCAGGAGCAGCAGCGCGCGGAAGCCGCTTGCCTTCACCAGCGGTCCGAGCAGCCAGACGGCGAGCGAGCTCACGCCGAACGCGACGGCGAGCCGCATGCCGGAGACGCGCGAGCGCATACGGTCGTCGACGTAGCGGACGATCATCGCGTCGGTGAACGGAATCGCGCCGAACACGACGATCATGAACGCGAACATCAGCGCGTAAAGGAGCCACCCGGTCGCGTTCGCGGCGAGCAGGAACAGCGGCGCCTGCACGACGACGATGCCGGCGTAAAGCGTCTTGAGCGGCACGCGGTCGAGGAGAATCCCGACGCTCACCTGCGCGAGCGCGCCGCCGACGTACACGAGCGCGAGCAGCACGCCCAGCATCGCCGGGTCGTCGATGATGCCGTGCAGACGCTCGCGCAGAAGCTCGCCGTTGCCGTTCGTCGTGAAGTTGAAGAGCAGGCTGCCCGAGATCGACGCGACGGTGACGATCGCGAAGATGTGCGCGAGCGCGCGCTTGCCGAGCATCGCGCGCGTCGGCGCGCGCCGCGCCGGCGCCACCGACTCGGCCGGTGCTGCGTACGCGAACAGCGCGCCGCACGCGAGCGCCGCGACGGCGGGCACGGCGAACGCGGCTTTCCATCCTGCGTATTTCAGCACCGCGCCGGTGACGAGCGCCGACATCGCGACGCCGAGATTGCCGGCGAGCCCGTTGAAGCCGATCGTGAGCCCCGGACGCGGCGAGCGCTGGACGAGCATCGGAATCCCGACCGGGTGATAGATCGCCGAAAAGACGCCGAGCAGCGTGAGCGCCGCCGCGAGTTGCCACGCCGAGCGTGTCAGCGCGACGAGCAACGCGCAGGCGCCCATGCCGAAGAAGAACACGATCATCATCCGCCGCCGTCCCCACAGGTCGCCGAGGCGGCCGGCCGGCAGCGAGCCGAGGCCGAACATCGCGAACGCGCCGACGCCGTACGGCATCAGGTCCTCCCACCGCGCGATCCCGAAGTCGGCCGCGATCGCGCCGACGGCCGTCGCGAAGATCAGCAGGAACATGTGGTCGATCGCGTGCGCGACGTTCAACAGCAGCGAAGTCGTGCGTGGCAGCGGCGTCATCGGGAAGCGCTCCTCGGTGGACCTCATTGCGCGAGCGCGCGCAACTGCTCGGCGAGCGCCTGCGAGATCTCGATGCCGTTCGCACGCGCACGCGCGGCGAGCGCCGCACGGCGCGCACCGGGGAGACGAACGCCCTCGTCCTGCTCGATCGCGGCGATCAGCGTGTCGACGCGCTCGAAATAGACGTGGCGACCCGCGAGCGCATCGGGATCGACGACGAGGAACGCCTGCCCGATACGCGGGCGGTTCCCTTCGTCGACGAAGAACGAGCTCGCCTCGAAACCCTGTGCGGCGCCGGTGAGCGCCGTGACCAGCAGTTCGACGACGAGCGCGAGCATGGCGCCCTTCGCGCCCCCGACGGCGAGCATCGAGCCTTCGAGCGCGGCCTTCGGATCGGTTGTCGGCCGCCCGTCGCGATCGAGCGCCCATCCGAGCGGGATCGGCTTGCCTTCCTTCGCGGCGACCATCACCTTGCCGCGGGCGACTTCGGAGAGCGACAGATCGATCGACAGCGGCGCCGCGGCGCGCCGCGGAAAGACGGCCGCGATCGGATTGGTCCCGAAAATGGCGCGCTTGCCCCCGGCCGCCGGCATTGCCGCGGGCGAATTGCCGAACGCGAGGCCGACCATGCCCGCGGCGGCGACCGGTTCGAGGTGCCACGCGGCGACGCCGAAGTGATGACTGTTGGCGACGCCCGCAAATGCGACGCCGCAATCGCGCGCGCGGCGAATCGCCTCGGCGACCGCGAGCGTGCACGCCGGAAACGCGAGGCCCTCGCGCGCGTCGACGAGGATCGCACCGCCGCGCTCGCGCGCGATCACGGCGACTGCGTGTCCGTCGGCGCGGCCGTTGCGAAGATGCGTCGCGTACTGCGCCACGCGCGACAACCCGTGCGACGACAAGCCTTGCGCCTCCGCATCCGCGAGCGCGCGCGCCGTGATGCGCGCGGTCGACTCGGATGCGCCGGCACAGAGCAACGCGCGTTGCGCCATCTCGCGCAACTCCGAATACGTGAGCGTCGGCACCGTGCTGTCCTCAGCCGGCGCCGAGCGCCGCCGCGACCTTCGCGGCGATCATCGACGACACGCGCTGGTTCGATTCGCGCGTGACGCCGGCGATGTGCGGCGTCAGCAGAAGGTTCGGACAATCGGCGAGTGGCGATCCGGCCGGCAACGGCTCGTTCGCGAACACGTCGAGCGCGGCGCCGCCGAGACGGCCGTCGCGCAGCGCCGCCGCGAGCGCGGCCTCGTCGACGATGCCGCCGCGCGACGCATTGACCAGAACGGCATCGGGCTTCATCGTCGCGATCCGCGAAGCATCGATCAGGTTCCGCGTGTGCGCCGTGAGCGGCACGTGCAGCGACACCACGTCCGCCTCGGCGACGACCTCGTCGAAGGTGACGGCGCGCGTTTGGTCTTCACGCCAGGCCGCGGCCGACGGCGGCAGTTGCGCATCGAAGCCGATCGGCTGCATGCCGAGCGCCCGTCCGAGCCGGCCGGTCAACCGGCCGATGCCTCCGAATCCGATCAGACCGAGCGTCGCGCCGGCGAGTTCGCGTCCGTTCGACAGCGCCGGCCGCGGCCAGCGACCGGCAGCGACGTCGGCCGTTGCGCCGTAGGCGCCGCGGCGCAGCAGCAGCGCGGCAGCGATCACGTATTCGGCGACCGCCTGCGCGTTGGCGCCGGTGGCGGGAATCACGTCGACGCCGCGCGCGGCGCAGGCGGCGACATCGACGTTGTCGAGACCGACGCCGAGGCGGCCGACGACGCGCAGCTTGGGCGCGGCGGCGAGCAGCGCGGCGTCGACCTGCGTGCGATTGCGCACGATCAGCGCGTCGGCATCGCGCAGCGCGGCGCGCAGCGCGTCGGACCGGTCGACGAGATCCTTCCCGTAGCGCACGTCGAACCGGCGCGCGAGATCGGCGACGGCCGCGTCGTCCATGAACTCGCTGATGACGATGCGCACGGTCGCCGCGTGTCGAACGCGAACGTCGTCAGGACGTCGCGAACAAGTGGTTCATGTCGGCGAACGCCTTGAACTCGAGCGCGTTGCGTCGGCATCGACCTTGTGCGCAACGATCTGGTGACCGAAGAAATCGAAGTCGACCCAGTCGTCGCTGCTGCGGCCTTCGGCGCAGCCGAGGAATTCGCCAGAGAAGCGGCGCGCCTCGGCGAGATGGGTTACCGGGAACGCCAGATGGAAGCGCGGATAGTCGGGTGTCGGCACGTGATCCGCCATGCTCAGCTCTGCAATCCCCATTTGCGGACCGTCTCCGCCTCGATGACGCGGAACACGACGTTCTCGACGATGAGCCCGATCACGATCACGGTAAAGAGACCGGCGAAGACGTTCGGGATCTCGAGCTGGTTCTTGTTCTCGTAGATGAACCAGCCGAGACCGCCCGATCCCGACGAGACACCGAACACGAGCTCGGCGGCGATCAGCGTGCGCCACGCGAACGCCCAGCCGATCTTCAAGCCGGTGAGGATGCTCGGAAACGCGGCCGGGATCAGGATCCGCGCGACGTACGGCAGGCCGCGCAGGCCGTAGTTGCGGCCGACCATTCGCAGCGTGTTCGACACCGCGAGAAAGCCCGAGTGCGTGTTGAGCGACACGGCCCACAGCACCGAATGGATGATCACGAACACGATGCTGGCGGTGCCAAGGCCGAACCAGATCAGCGCCAGCGGCAAAAGCGCGATCGCCGGCAACGGGTTGAACATCGACGTCAAAAGCTCGAGCAGGTCGGTGCCGATGCGCGACGTGATCGCGACGACGGTGAGCAGCGCCGCGCAGGCGATGCCGGCCGCGTAGCCCATCAGCAGCACGCGCAGCGACGTCATCGCCTTCGTGAACAGGTCGCCGCCGAAGAGGCCCTGGACGAACGCGATCACCGTTGCCGAGAACGTCGGGAACAGCAGCGGGTTGTCGAGCTGGCGGGCGTAGATTTCCCAGATCACGGCGATCACGACGAGCAGCGCGAGCTTGCGCACCCAGCCGTGGTTCGTGACCCGCTCCCACGCCGACAGCGGCTTCTCGACGATGCCGAACGACGCGGTCGACACCGGCTCGCGGACGATTTCGGCACGCGCCGCCGGCGCGCCGGCGATGTCAATCATGCGGTGACCCTCTCGGTTGTCGGCGCCTCTTCGATCGCATCGGCGAAGAGCATCGAATGGATCCGCTGCTCGAGCGCCGACACCAGGGCCGGGCTCGCATCGGACGCGAGGCTGTCGAGCTCGGCCTTCACCTGGCCCGGATGCGGCGACAGCAACAGGATGCGGCTGCCGACCTTGATCGCCTCGGGAATCGAGTGCGTGACGAACAGCACGGTGAAGCGCGTGCCCTCCCACAGCGCGAGCAGCTCGTCCTGCATCTTGCGCCGCGTCAGCGCGTCGAGCGCCGCGAACGGCTCGTCCATCAGCAGGACGTCGGGCTCCATCGCCATGCCGCGCGCGATCGCGACCCGCTGCTTCATGCCCCCGGACAGCGTGTGCGGATAGTTGTCGGCGAACGCCGTCAGGTTCACCTTCGCGATGTACTCCATCGCCTTCTCGAGCGCCTGCCGGCGCGGAAGACGGCCGCTCGCGCGGAGCGGGAACATCACGTTCTCCTTGACCGTGCGCCACGGCAATAGCTGGTCGAACTCCTGGAACACCATCATCCGGTCGGGGCCCGGCCGCGTGACCGCTTCGCCCTTGAGCCGGATCTCGCCTTCGACCGGCTTCATGTACCCGCCGACGGCCTTCAGCAGCGTCGACTTGCCGCAGCCCGACGGCCCGAGCAGGATGAAGCGGTCCGAGCGGAAGACGTCGAAGTCGACGCGATACGTCGCGGTGACGAGATGGTCCTTCGTCTTGTATTGCAGCGTGACGCCGCGCACCGCGAGGAGCGGCGCAGTGGATGTCGTCATGGCGTCCACGCGAGCTTGTCGAGATCGACGTTGCCGCCGGTGACGATGATGCCGACCCGCAGGTTCGCGACGTCGAGCGCCCGCTCGAGGATGCACGCGAGCGGCACCGACGACGACGGCTCGACGACCTGCTTCATGCGCTCGAAGATCATCCGCATCGCGCGCAGGATACCAACTTCGCTGCACGTGCCGAACGCGTCGACATGCGCGCGCAGCGCGAACAGCGTCCGGGCCGACAGCGTCGTGCGCAGCCCGTCGGCGATCGTCGTCGTCGCCGGCAACGCCTCCAGTTTGCCGCTCGCATAGCTGCGTGCCGCGTCGTCGGCATTGGCCGGCTCGGCGGCAAGCACGCGGATGGCCGGGCGCATCGCCTTCGCGGCAATCGCGGTTCCCGACATCAAGCCACCACCGCCGCACGGCGCGACGACCGCATCGAGATCGGGAACCGCCTCGAGCAGCTCGAGCATCGCCGTCGCCTGCCCGGCGATCACGCGCGGATCGTCGAACGGATGGATCAGCGTCGCGCCCGTTTCCCGCATCACCGCGTCGCAGGCGATCTCGCGCGCGGTGACGTTCGGCTCGCACAGCCGCACCATCGCGCCGAAACGGCGCACGTTCGCCTGCTTGACCGCCGGCGCGTTCGCCGGCATCACGACCCACGCCGGAATGCCGCGCGCGCGCGCCGCGTAGGCGAGCGCTGCCCCGTGGTTGCCCGACGAATGCGTGACGACGCCGCGCCGCGCGCTTTTGTCGTCGAGCGCGAACACCGCGTTGCAGGCGCCGCGCGCCTTGAACGCGCCGACCTTCTGCAGGTGCTCGCACTTGAAGAACAGCGACGCGCCCGCCTCATCGTCGATCGCGCGGCACGTCATCACCGGCGTTCGATGAACGTACGGCGCGATCCTCGCGTGCGCTTCGCGGATCGCTCCGAGGTCCGGCAGCGAATGGCCCCCCCACGCTTGCTGCTCCGCAGCCAGGCTGCCCCCGAAGGGGGCGCAATTCGCGCCTCGGGCCGGCCCTTCGGCGCTCATGGTCAGCTGCCGGGCAGCTTCTGCGCGTTCGGAAAGTACATCTCCTTCCACGACGCGGGCTTCACCTTGATCGACCCGACCTTGTGCATGAAGTCGACGTACTTCATCGTGTTGTTCGGCGTCGTCGTGAACTTGACCTCGGGATCGTTCAGCATCTTCAGGATATCGTCGAGGCTGTCCTTGTCCTTCGAGACGCGCAGATACGTCTCCGCTGCCTTGCGCTTGTCGGCGTTGATCTGCGCCGTCGCGTCGTCGAGCGCGGCGACGAACGCGGCGTAGACCTTCGGATTTTCGTCGTGGAACTTCGACGTCGTCCAGACGACGTTGAACGTCGCCGGACCGCCGAGCACGTCGTACGAGCTCAGGACCTTGTGCATTCCCTTGTGCTCGAGCTCCTGGTACTGGAACGGCGGAGACGTCAGGTGCCCGGTGATCTCCGACTTGCCCGACAACAGCGCGGTTTCTCCGTCCGGATGCGACATCGAGACCGTCAGATGGTCGAGCTTGTGCTCCTGGCCCGGACCAAACGCCTTCTCGGCCGCCATCTGCAGCGTGACCGCCTGGATCGAAACCTTGACGGCAGGCAGCGCGATGCGGTCCTTGTCGGTGAAGTCCTTGATCGTCTTCACGTTCGGATTGTTCGTGACGAGGTAGAGCGGCATCGAGTTGATCGCGCCGACGGCCTTGACGTCGAGATTGCCCCGCGTCTTCGCCCACAGCGTCGTGAACGGCGCGACGCCACCCGACGCGAACTGCAGGTTGCCGGACAACAGCGCGTCGTTCATCACCGCGCCGCTCGCGAACGTCGACCAGTCGACCTTCAGGTCGATGCCGGCGGCCTTCGCGTGCTTCGCGACGAGCTTCTGGTCCTCCATGACCATCAGCGGCAGGTAGCTGATGCCGTACTGCCGCGACACGTGGATCTCGCTCACCTCGGCGTTCGCAGCCGGCAGCACCGAAAGCGACAATGCCGCCGCCGCGCACGTCAGGACCGACTTCGCCCGCAAGCGGACGCCCATCCTTGCTTGCATCCTCTCCTCCTGTGTCTTGTCGTCAATGTACCGTGAAACGTCTACGCGCTCTCGTAGAGGCGCGTCAGCACGAACTCGCGATGGCCGAGCGCTTCGGCGGCGGTCAGCCTTCCGTTCGCGGTGCGGAACATCATGTCGAGCAGCTTGTCGCCGGCCTGGTCCAGCGTGAGCTCGCGCTGCAGGAGGCCCGTCGTGTCGACGTCGATGTGCTCGCTCATCGTGCGCACCGTGCGCGGGTTCGCGCAAAGCTTGATCACCGGCAGGATCGGGTTGCCGATCACGTTGCCCTGTCCCGTCGGGAAGAAGTGCACGACGTAGCCGGCGGCTGCGCAGAGCGTGACCATCTCCGCGGCGGCCGACGAGCTGTCCATGAACCACAGTCCCGGATGCGTCGGCGCCTCCGCCTTGTCGAGGACGCCGTCGACGACGCACTTCTTGCCGATCTTCTGGATGTTGCCGAGCGCCTTCTCCTCGATCGTCGTGAGTCCGCCCGCGATGTTGCCTTTGGTCGGCTGCGAATCCGACAGGTCGTTCGTCTTGTGGCGCGCGATGACGTCCTGGTAGCGGTCGAACACGCGCATGAAGTCGGCGCGCACCTTGTCGTCGCGGCAGCGCGCGGCGACGATCTTCTCGCCGCCGGTCAGCTCGGTCGTCTCGCCGAAGACCAGCGTGCAGCCTGCCGCATAGAGCTTGTCGAACGCGTCGCCGACGGTCGGATTCGAGCCGCACCCCGATGTCGTGTCCGATTCGCCGCACTTCGTCGACACCCACAGGTCGGCCAGCCGGCACTCGGCGCGCACCTGCTCGCTCGCCCACTGCACGTATTCCTTCGCGACCTTCGACGCGCGCATGATCGTGTCGTGGTCGCCGTGCAGCTCGATGCCGAAGCCCTGCACCGGCTTGCCGGTGGCGGCGATGCCGTCGACGACGCGCTTGGTCCACTGCTCCTCGATGCCGATGACGACGACGGCCGCGACGTTCGGATTGCTGCCGGTGCCGATCAGCGTGCGGAAGTGCAGCTCGAGGTCCGCGCCGAACTGCAGGCGTCCGTACGGATGCGGGATCGCGAGCGTGCCTTTGATGTTGTTGGCGACGGCTTCGCAGGCCGCGTTCGACAGGTCGTCGACCGGCAGGATGATGACGTGGTTGCGCACGCCGACGCGGCCGTTCTCGCGCCGGTATCCCATGAAGGTTTTTTGCATGACGGAAGAATCCTTAGCGAACGCGCCGGGCGACGCTCAGCGCAATGAATGCCGGGGCTGGTTCAATTGACCATCGTGGGGCTGTGAGCGGTTGAGCGTCGCGCGCACCATCGCGCAACGTTCCAACCGCTTCCAGGCCCACGCCACCGGAAACGCCGACCGGTGGGACGAGGCACGGAGGCCTTGCTCACCACCGCTTCGTCTTGATGTTGTGGACGTGGGCATGGTCGCCCTTGCGGATCGGCTGCACGACCTTGCCGATGTCGACGCCGTACTTGATCACGGTGTCGCCGACGCTCATGTCCTTTCAGCGCCACCTTGTGGCCGATCGGAATGTCCTGCCGGCATTCGAGCTGGATCGTCCGATCCTCGTCGAGGATCAGTCCGGTCAGCGGCGTTCCGGCCTTGATGCCTTCGACGACGACGACCGCGACGCTGTCGTTCGGGTCATGCAGTACGCAGTGGATCACGGGATTTCCTGCCAGAGAATTGAGCGCCCGGCGGCGCGGAGCGGCGACGCACGAAGACCGCAGCGTGCTCGTTACACGCCGCCCTTTCGCCTCGGCGATCGAGCCGCGTCGCGCATGCGGATACCCGGATCGTAGTTGACGACCGCCGGTCAAGTCAACTAGATCATTTATATCATTTGCATAATTTTTGGGCAGCCGCTAGAGTGCGGGGGAAATGCGCGCGCATGGCCGCGAACGCCCTCCTCCCCGATCGGAGCGGACGACGATGAACGACTCGCACGCCCGCGAGGCGCCGCTCGACGTGCCGCTCTACAAGGACATCAAGCACCGTCTCACCGACGCGCTCACGCACGGCGAATGGAAGCCCGGCGAGGCAATCCCCGCCGAGCGCAGACTCTCCGAGCGCTACCGGATCAGCGTCGGGACCGTGCGCAAGGCCATCGACGAGCTCGTCGCCGAGAACATCCTGATCCGCCAGCAGGGACGCGGCACGTTCGTCGCGCGCCACAACCGCGAGCGCGAGCTGTTCCATTTCCTGCACGTCGTTCCGCAGCAGGGCGGCAAGCAATACCCGGACGTCGAGCTCGCGTCGTTCAACCGCGGCAAGGCTGACCGGCGCATCGCGGATGCGCTCGGCATCGCGCCCGGCGACGGCATCT
>Ga0207702_10001961_pt1 | contig 20035 bp, 20 predicted proteins | sample KBSCornC62_FD_184302 | JGI IMG/M metagenome (GOLD analysis project Ga0207702, IMG submission 184302) | Corn rhizosphere microbial communities from Kellogg Biological Station, Michigan, USA - KBS Corn C6-2 (SPAdes) (version 2) | ecosystem: Host-associated > Plants > Roots > Rhizosphere > Soil ...
GGTCGAGGCCGGACCCTCAACCGCAATTCCACACGACGCTATCGATTGGGCTCGGTCATGGCCGGCGGGTCGCTCGCCGGGAAACTATCCTCGAGTGCCTGGTCGAGCGCGGCATTCTTCGCCATGCTCTCGTCCATCCGCCGCACTTGCTCAGCTGTCGCCTCGGGCTGGCGCGCCTTCCACGCGTCATAGGGCTCGCCATAGACGATCTCGCGCGCCTCGGCCTTCGACAGGCCGGCCGCCTCGCCGACCCAGTCCGACAGGCAATTGCGACAGAAGCCGGCAAGCCCCATCAGATCGATATTCTGGGCATCCTCGCGATGCCGGAGCAGACGCACCAGGCGGCGGAACGCCGCCGCGGCAGATGCGTCATCGAGTTGATCGAGCTTATCCATTATATGCTCCACGGTTGATCCTCCCGAGATAGGGACTAGAGCCACCGCTCGACAAGCAGAGGAACCTCCCCAGGATGACCAAGGCCATCGCTCCTCGCTCGCGCAAGGTTCGCGTTCTCGCGACATTGGGCCCGGCGAGCAATACGCCCGAGATGATCGGCAAGCTGTTCGAGGCGGGCGCCGACGCGTTCCGCATCAACATGAGCCATGGCGATCAGGCATCCAAGGTCGCCGTGATCGAGGCGATCCGCGGGCTCGAAAAGAAATATGGCCGACCGACCACTATTCTAGCCGACCTGCAAGGACCCAAGCTCCGCGTGGGCAAGTTCGCCGAGGGACGGGTCGTGCTCGAGACCGACTCGATGTTCGTGCTCGACCGTGACAAGACTCCGGGCGACGCCACGCGCGTCGAACTGCCGCACAAGGAGATTTTCGCGGCGATGGAAGCGGGCGCGCGCTTGCTGCTCGACGACGGCAAATTGGTGCTTCGCGTGATCGAGCATGACGAGAAGCGCATCGTCACCAATGTGGAGGTCGGTGGACCGCTCAGCAACAACAAGGGCCTCAACGTCCCCGACGTGGTCGTGCCGATGGCGGCGTTGACCGAGAAGGACCGCAGCGACCTGGCCTTTGCGGTCGATCAGAATGTCGACTGGATCGCGCTCAGCTTCGTGCAACGGCCCGACGACCTGTGGGAAGCGCGCAAGCTGATCGGCGGCAAGGCGGCATTGCTCGCCAAGATCGAGAAACCCGCCGCGATCGAGCGGCTCGAGGAGATCATCGAGGCGTGCGACGGCGTGATGGTGGCGCGCGGTGATCTGGGCGTCGAATTGCCTCCCCAGACCGTGCCGCCGCTGCAGAAGCGGATCGTCGAGGCAGCGCGCCGCCAGGGCAAGCCGGTGGTGGTCGCGACCCAGATGCTCGAATCAATGATCGAATCGCCCTCGCCGACCCGCGCCGAGGTCTCCGACGTCGCGACCGCCATCTATGACGGCGCCGACGCGATCATGTTGTCGGCCGAATCGGCGGCGGGCAAATGGCCGATCGAATCGGTCGCGATGATGAACGCGATCGGCGAAGCGGTCGAAAGCGACCCGGCGCATGGCGACCGCATCCACTTCACCGTGATTCGCTCCGACCCGACCACCGCCGACGCGCTGTCCGAATCGGCAAAGAACATCGCGCGGACGATCGAGGCCAAGGCGATCGTCTGCTTCACCACTTCCGGCTCTACCGCGCGGCGCATCGCGCGCGAGCGTCCCGGCGTGCCGATCATGGTGCTGACTCCCAAGATGGAGACGGCGCGGCGATCTGGCCTGTTATGGGGCGCTTATGCCGTCCACACCCGCGACGTCGACTCGTTCGAGGAAATGGTCGCCAAGGCCAAGCGCATGGTGCTGCGTCATCACCTGGCCGAGGCAGGCGACCGCGTGATCGTGATGGCCGGCGTGCCGTTCAAGACGCCGGGATCGACCAACGTGCTTCACGTCGTGCGAATCATGGGCGACGAGTTGAAGGGGTATAATTGAGGCGCGCGGGCGTGCCGGCCCTGCGGAAGATCGGCGAAAGGGCGGCTGAATGTGACTCGAAAAGCGATCACTATTCTGACTGCGGTATCCGCGCTGGGCGCAGCATGCCTGCTTATCGCGAACAGGACCTCAGGAGCCGCGGTGATCGTCGGCTACGTCATATTGATCGGAATCGGGATCGCCGTCTGGCAACGATTCAAGGGGTACAGATGAGATGTCGTCTCACTGTCCCAACCGCCGTCACCCCGGGCTTGTCCCGGGATCGAACCCTCCTCAACGGACTCCAGCCGACGTTGCACGTTGGATGCCGGGACGAGCCCGGCATGACGAATCGCGCAGAAACGCGAAGAGCGCCCGATCTCATCGATCAGGCGCTCATCAGGAACTCGGAGTTCCGGTCGTCCAACATATCGCCGGCGTCGCGAACGACGACAGCGAAAGCCTTCCGCAGCTTAGCCCTGGCGGGCCTTGAAGCGGCGATTGGTCTTGTTGATGACGTAGGTGCGGCCACGGCGGCGGATCACGCGGTTGTCGCGATGCCGGTCCTTGAGCGACTTCAGTGAATTGCGGATCTTCATGATCGATTCGCTTCTTTAAGATTGCAGTGAAACTGGGAAGCGCGCCGCCTATAGTGGGGGTTGCCCGAAGTCAACCCACGGGCAGGGAAAACCGGCTACGTCTTAGAGTCGTTGGCAGCTTCGCTGAGACGGTGCCGGCCCGCTCCCCCACCCGACCTCCCATAGAATAAACTGATTGGGAGGTCGAATGGGGGAGCGGGCGGAGCAGCTCAAGGTTCCGGCGATGCGCAGCATCGTTGGAATAGCTGCGGAGGGCGGCACCGCACCTGTTTCAGCCTTGCTGAAACAGACTAGAAGGCAACATACCCGTGCAACGCGATGGTGGAGAAGAGTGAATGCGTAAAGCGATCCTGCTGACGGCAGCCCTGATGGTGACGGGGTGCGCGACCGCGCCCGCCTCCTTCCCCACCGAAGTGACTCGCTATCGCGCCGATGAGGTCGGCCGCGGCACGATCGCGCTGGTGCCCGACGAGGGCGTCGACAACGGTCCGGAATATCAGGTCTATGCTCTGGCGGTTGGCGATGCGCTGGCCAAGCAAGGCTATACGCTGGTCCCCGACGGGTCGAAGAGCGTTTATGTCGCCAAGATCGGTTTCCATACCGAGGCGCGGCCGGTGCGCGAGCGCTCGCCGTTCAGCATTGGCCTGGGCGGTGGGACGTGGAGCGGCAATCGCGACGGCGGTGGCGTCGGCCTGGGCGGTGGCGTCTCGTTCCCGATCGGCCGCGGCCGCGATCGCGAGGACGCGCTCAGCATGCTGTCCGTGAAGATCAACCAGCGCCAGGGCGATCTCGGCGTGTGGGAAGGCCGCGCCCAGTCGCGAGCGATCGGCGTGGTCGGCAATGCGGTCGCGGACAAGCTCGCGCCCAAATTGGCGACGGCGTTGTTCACCGGGTTCCCTGGCGAGTCGGGCCGGACTATCGAGGTCAAATGATCGATTCCTCTCCCGCCATCACCGCCGCGTTCGACGGCGGCAATATCCGCGTTGTCGAGATCCAGGGCGACCGCGTCGACCTGGAGATCGCCAAGGACCATCTGTCCGATTTCTATCAATGGTTCTCGTTCCGCGTCGCCAATGCGGCCGGGCGCAAGCTGACCTTCCGCATCCTGAACGCGGGCAAGTCGGCCTATCCGTTCGGCTGGCCGGGCTATAAGGCGCGCGCCTCAACCGATCGCGTCCGCTGGCGGATGATCCCCACGCGCTACGACAACGGCGTGCTCGAATTCGACTGGCAGTCGGACGCGCAGGTCGCGTGGTTCGCCTATTTCGCGCCCTACACGATGGAACGGCACGAGGATCTGATCGCGACCTATGCCGCCACGCCGGGCGTGACCCATCGCGAGCTCGGCCACACGCTCGATGGCCGCGCGATCGACTTGCTGACCATCGGCACGGGCGACAAGCCGGTATGGCTCTACGCGCGCCAGCATCCCGGCGAGAGCATGGCCGAATGGTGGATGGAAGGCGCGCTCGAATGGCTGGCGAGCCCGGCCGCCGACGCGGTCAAGGCCAAGTGCACCTTTTACGTCGTTCCCAACATGAACCCCGACGGCACCTTCCGCGGGCACCTTCGGACCAATGCCGCGGGGATCAACCTCAACCGCGAATGGCACGAGCCGACGATGGAGAAGAGCCCGGAGGTCAAACTGGTCCGCGACGAGATGGATCGGACCGGCGTCAAGCTGGCGATGGACGTCCATGGTGACGAGGCGATCCCGGCCAATTTCCTGGCGGGTTATGAAGGCATTCCGAGCTGGACCGACGATTTCGGCGAGAAATTCTACGATTTCGGCCGCCGCCTCGCCGCGCGCACGCCCGAATTCCAGACCGCCAAAGGCTATGAGAAGTCTGCTCCGGGCAAGGCCAATCTAACCATGTCGACCAACCAGCTCGCCGAACGATTCGGCGCGGTGTCGATGACGCTGGAAATGCCATTCAAGGACCACGACCCCAATCCCGACCCCGAATTCGGCTGGTCGCCGGATCGCTGCAAGGTGCTCGCGGTGGCATGCCTTGAAACGATCGCCGAGGTGATCGACGGGATCTGAGTGGCCGAAGCCCGGACGCAATTACCTGGGCTCCCGCCGCGCATGTCACCCTCACCCTTCCCTCTCCCATTGGGAGAGGGAGGGAGGCGCGAAGCGCCGGAAGGGTGAGGGTGACTAAGATCGATCAGGCCGTCTCCATCCTGCTCAGCCGAACAGTTCCGCGAGGAAGTCGCTGGCCGCTTTCCAGCTGCGACGATCGGCGCGTTCCTCATAGGCAACGCCCGGACGCACCGGCGGCACGCCCTTGCGGTCGATATCGGTGAAGGCGTGGCCGGCGGTGCCATAAGCGTGGATCTGCCAATCGGCCTGCCCCTCGCTCAATTCCTTCCCCAGCCCGACCATGACGTCAGGCGGCGCGATCGGGTCGTCCCAGCCATGGCAGACCAAGACCTTCGCCTTGATCGGCGTGACGCTGGCATAGTCCGGCTTGTCGTAGACGCCGTGGAACGACACCACGCCCAGCACATCGAGTCCGGCGCGCGCCACGTCGAGCGCGCACTTCCCGCCGAAGCAATAGCCAAAGACGGCGGTCCGCGCCGGATCGACCAACTGGAAGCCCTTGAGCACGTCGAGCGACGCCTTCAACCGCTCGCGCAGCAGCCCGCGATCGGCGTTGAGCTCGTTCATATATTCGGCTGGATTTTCCGAGGTGAAGGTCTTGCGCCGCCCCTGCCCGAACATGTCGGCGACAAAGCCGACATAACCGAGCTTGGCGATATTCTCGGCGGTGACGCTATCCGATTCCTTCTGGCCGAACACGTTGGGCACGACCATCACGCCCGGCCGCGCGGTTTCGACCTCATCGTCATAGGCGAACACGCCTTCGAACGAGCCGCCCGGACCGTCATACACCATGGGTTGCCGCACGATCGCCATGACTCGCTCTCCAGGTTTGCCGTTGCCGCCCGAAGCGCTACAGAGCCGCCCGATCCCCCGCAAGGAGTAGCTTCGTGCCCATGCTCGTCCTGATCCGCCACGGCCAGTCGGCCTGGAACCTCGAAAACCGTTTCACCGGCTGGTGGGACGTCGACGTGACCGAAAAGGGTGCCGAGGAAGCGCGGTTGGCGGGCGAGCTGATGGCCGCGAAAGGCCTCGATTTCGACATGTGCTTCACGTCGCTCCAGACGCGCGCGATCAAGACGCTCAACCTCGCGCTCGAGGCGATGGGACGGCTGTGGCTGCCGGTCGAGAAGGACTGGCGGCTGAACGAACGGCATTATGGCGGCCTCACTGGCCTCAACAAGGCGGAGACCGCCGCAAAGCATGGCGACGAGCAGGTGCATATCTGGCGCCGCAGCTTCGATATTCCGCCGCCGCCACTGGAAGCGGGCAGCGAGTACGATCTATCGAAGGATCGCCGCTACGCCGGCATCGCCATCCCGAACACCGAGAGCCTGAAGGACACGATCGCGCGCGTGTTGCCTTATTGGGAAGGGCGCATCGCCCCGGCACTGAAAAGCGGGCAGCGCGTATTGATTTCCGCCCACGGCAATTCGCTCCGCGCGCTGGTCAAGCATCTGTCGAACATTCCCGATGACGAGATCACCGGCCTGGAAATCCCGACCGGCCAGCCGATCGTCTATCAGCTCGATGACGCGCTCAATGCGACCGACCGCTACTATTTGAGCGAGCGGTAGCGCCCGGCGCACCCTACGATCGCTACCTGCGCGGTTGGTATTCCATCCCGCTGATCCAGGATGACGCTTCCCCGGCGAAGGCCGGGGGCCAGTTGCTACGTACTCAAAGCAGCGGAACGCCTTCTCCAGGTGCGCGAAACTAGGCCCCGGCCTTCGCCGGGGAAGCGTCAAAACAGACGAACGGCTTAGGCTATTCCATCTCCCGAGCCCGCTTCAGCAGCAACTCACGCTCGCGCTTGTTACCGGCAAGTGCCGCCGCTGCCTCGAACGCAGCCCGCGCCTCCTCGTGACGCCCGAGCCGCCGCAACAAATCGCCGCGCACGCTCGGCAGCAGATGATAGCCTTTCAATTCGGGCGCATCGGCGATGCGGTCGAGGATGACGAGCCCAGAGGCGGGACCTTCCGCCATGCCGACCGCAATCGCGCGGTTGAGTTCGACGATCGGCGATCGGGTGACGGCGGACAGCTCCGCATAGAGCAACGCGATGCGCAGCCAGTCGGTTTCGGTCGCGCGCGCGGCGCGTGCGTGGCACGCCACGATCGCTGCCTGCAGGGTGTAGAACCCGCCGGCACCACCCCGTTCCTCAGCGCGCGCCAGTGATCGCATCCCGCGCTGGATCTGGGCGCGATCCCATAATGCACGATCCTGATCGAGCAGCAGGATCGGCTCGCCCGCCGGATCGGTCCGCGCCGCGGTGCGCGAGGCGTTGAGCTCCATCAAGGCGAGCAGCCCGTGTGCCTCGGGCTGGTACGGCGCGATCGCGACGACTGCACGCGCCAGCCGCAACGCCTCGCTGCACAGATCGGGACGCAGCCAATCGTCGCCGCGCGCCGCGGTATAGCCTTCGTTGAAGATCAGGTAGATGACCTCAAGCACCGACGACAATCGTTCGGCCAGCTCCTCGCCGTGTGGCGTCTCATAGGCCAGGCCCGAATCGGTCAGGGTTCGCTTGGCGCGGACGATGCGCTGCGCGACGGTCGCCTCGGATACCAGGAAAGCGCGCGCGATCTCGGCCGTGGTCAGCCCGCAGATCATGCGCAACGCGAGCGCCGGCCGGGTGTCATAGGGTAGAAGCGGATGGCACGCGGTGAAGATCAGTCGCAGCATCTCGTCGCCGATATCATCGTCGAGCAACGCGTCGTAATCGGGCGTTTCCGCCTGTTCCTGCTCCAGCTCATGCAGGAGGAAGGCGTGATTGCGGTCGAGCATCGGCAATCGCCGGATGTGATCGACCGCCAACCGCCGTGCGGTCGTCATCAGCCAGGCCCCCGGGCGTTCGGGGACGCCTGTCTGCGGCCAACGCTCGAGCGCCGCGAGCAGGGCCTCCTGCGTCAGCTCCTCGGCCAACGGCACGTCGCGCAGCATCCGCGCCAGGCTGGTGATCAGCCGCGGCTGCTCGATCCGCCAGACGGCCAGGATCGTGCGATGGGCGTCGGCAGTCGTCATGGCCGCCGACGCCGTGCAGGGTGGGACGCGATCAAGCCGTGGGCGGGCCGGCGAACGCGCGGACTTCGCATGTGCCTTCCCAGCCGGGCATGTGATCCTTGTGGAGCTGCATGAATTCAACTGCCAGCGCGACGGCCTCTTCCTTGCTCGCAAACTCCGAAATCGCGTAGCCGCCGATGACTTCCTTGGCCTCGACGAACGGACCGTCGAGCACGCTCAATTCGCCGTTCCTGATGGTGATGCGAGCGCCCTGCTCGATCGGCATCAGCCCGCCATTGTCGATCATGCGGCCAGCCTTGATCTCGCGATCGGCGAGCTTGCCCATGGCTTCGAGAAGCTCGGGGGTGGGATTGCCGTATGTCTCGGATCGCGGCGAGGTGACGATGGACATGAAACGCATCGGGAAAACTCCTGGGTCGAGCCGCGGCGCCATCGCCGCGTGATTGCCTCGCCCATTATAGTCGACGAACTGGCAAGGCCGATATCGACAGCGCGGACGCATTTTTCCTATCCCCCGTCCCGGCAAAGGCGCAGCCTGCGGGTCAGTCATTGGGAGAATCGCCATGCCGCAATTCGTCATCGAACGGGACATGCCGGGAATCGGCGGCGCCAGCGCCGCCGACCTCAAGGGCGCGTCGCAGACTTCTTGCAGCGTGCTGCGGGACCTCGGCCCCGAAATCCAATGGGTTCACAGCTACGTCACCGACGACAAGATCTACTGCATCTATCGCGCGCCATCGGCCGACCTGATCCGTCAGCATGCCGAGACTGCGGGCTTTCCGGCCAATTCGATCTCTGAAGTCCGCAGCGTGATCGATCCGACCACCGCCGATTGAAGGGATCGAGAGTCGCCGGCGCGCGTTTCTTCTCCTATCGTAACGATCGGGCAATGGCCCGAATGGAGAAACCGGATGCGCGCGGATGATGATGGGATGCGAACGAGGTTGATCGCGGGGCTGGCCATGGCCGGCGCCATGCTGCTGCCGCAGGCGGCGATGGCACAGAGCACCGCGCCCGCCGCTCCCGTCACCACCACGACACCGACCACCGCTGATCCCGCGCCGCAATCGACCCGCGACGAGAAGCGGAAAGAGACGATCGACGATACCAAGGACGTGGTCAGTCAGCCCGCCAAGGATGTCGGCATCGCCAAGAACAAGATCCCGCCCTCGCTCGTCGAGGCGTCGAACGCGCCCTACTCGCTTGCCGGCTTGAAGACTTGCCGCCAGCTTGCCGACGCGGTGCGCGTGCTCGATGCCGCGCTCGGCCCCGATTATTCGGCCGGTGGTCCCAACGACAAGGTCAGCGTGGGCAAGGCGGCGGGCGGCGCGGTGGTCAATTCGCTGATCCCGTTCCGCGGCGTCGTGCGCGAAGTATCGGGCGCCGCCGCTGCCGACCGCCGCCTCACCGCGGCGACCCAGGCCGGCTTCGCACGGCGCGGTTTCCTGCGCGGGGTGCATCAGACGCGCGGTTGCCGCGACGCACTGTAACAGGCGGTTGCCCTGCCTCGCCCCCTTGGCTAGGGGCGGCGGATGCAACCTCTCGTCGGCATCATCATGGGCTCGACTTCCGACTGGGAGACGATGCGTCACGCTGCCGAGAAGCTCGAGGAACTCGGCGTCCCGCACGAGACGAAGGTGGTCAGCGCGCATCGCACGCCGCAGCGGCTTTACGATTACGCCACCAGTGCCGCCGATCGCGGGCTGAAGGTGATCATCGCCGGCGCCGGTGGGGCAGCGCATCTGCCCGGCATGGCGGCGTCGATGACGCATCTGCCGGTGCTCGGCGTGCCCGTGGAGTCGAAGGCACTGAAGGGTGCCGACAGTCTCTATTCGATCGTCCAGATGCCGGGCGGCGTGCCCGTCGGTACGCTGGCGATCGGCAAGGCCGGAGCGATCAACGCCGGACTGCTCGCCGCCGCGATCCTGGCGACGAGCGATGAGGCCCTGACCGAGCGGCTCAAGGCGTGGCGCGCCAGGCAGACCGACAGCGTCGCGATCGATCCCGAATGACCGCGCTCCCCCCCGGTTCGACGATCGGCATCCTGGGCGGCGGCCAGCTCGGGCGCATGCTGGCGTCGGCCGCGGCCGAGCTTGGCTATCACACGCACATCCTCGCCCCCGACGCCGAAAGCGTCGCGGCGCAAACCGCCTCCAGCTTCACCCGTGCGGATTATCACAGCCGCATCGTGCTCGATGAGATGGCGGCGCGCTGCGACGTCGTGACCTACGAATTCGAGAATATCGCGATCGAGCCGGTCACCTATCTGGCGACCCAAGTGCCGGTCCACCCCGCCCCGCAAGCGCTCGGCATCGCGCAGGACCGCGCCAGCGAGAAAGCATTCGTCGACACGATCGGCGGCCGCACCGCGCCATGGCGACGCGTTGCCAGTCTGGACGAACTTCACGCGGCACTCGACGAGATCGGGACGCCCGCAATCCTCAAGACGTTGCGGCTCGGCTATGACGGCAAGGGCCAGGTCCGGATCGCAACACGCGACGCGGCCGAAGCGGCGTGGAGCGACATCGGCCAGCGTCCCGCGATCCTCGAAGGGTTCGTGAGCTTCAGCCACGAATTCTCAATCATCCTCGCGCGCGGCCATGACGGCGCGATGGTCAGCTATCCGCCGCCGTGGAACGAGCATAAGCATGGCATCCTGGCGCGCTCGTCGTTGCCGGCGCCGGCCGAGATCGCCAATCAATGGGGAGTCGCCGCGGCGCTGACCGGGCGGATCGCCGACCAACTCGGCTATGTCGGCGTGATCGCCTGCGAATTTTTCGCCACCGCCGAGGGGCCGGTGTTCAACGAAATGGCGCCGCGCGTGCACAATTCGGGGCATTGGACGATCGAGGGTGCGGTTTGCTCACAATTCGAGAACCATATCCGCGCGATCTGCGGCCTGCCGCTCGGCGACACCGCGCTGACCGCCCCCGCGATCGAGATGGTCAATCTGATCGGCGGCGAGGCGGACGATTGGGCGGCGATCCTGGCCGAGCCGGGCGCGCATCTGCACCTCTACGGCAAGGGCAATGCCCGGCCGGGGCGAAAGATGGGGCACGTGACGCGGTTGAAGCGGGCCTGAAAAGTTCCTCCCCGGCACAGGGAGGATTTGGGTAGGCTACTTCACCACCGGCAGCGCGATATAGCTTTCCTTCGCGCCCGACACCCAGACCCGCTGCGTCGCCTTCACGTAATCGCCAGGCTTGGCGAAGAAGATGTTCGGAACGAAGGTCTGCGGGTTGCGGTCGTAGAGCGGGAACCAGCTAGATTGCACCTGCACCATGATCCGGTGACCGGGCAGAAACACGTGGTTCGCCGCCGGTAGCGCGAAACTGTATTGGAGCGGCGCGTTCGGCGTGAGCGGCTTGGGATCGGAGAAGCTCTCGCGATAGCGACCGCGAAAGATGTCCATCCCGACCGCGAACTGATAACCGCCGAACCCCGGCCGACCCGGCACCTGATCCGGCCAGACATCGATCAGTTTGACCACCCAGTCGCTATCCGTGCCGCTGGTCGAGGCGGTCAGCTTGACCATCGGGCGCCCCGAAATCTTGAGCGGTTGGGTCAGCACCTCGCTGGTGAAGGTCAGCACGTCGGGCCGGCTCGACACCGCGCGCTGGTCGTCGGCGAGCCAATTGGGCCAGGGATTGTTGTCATAGCCCACCGCCTGGACCGGGCGGTTGCGGAACAGCACCGGATGCGCGGGATCGGAGACATAGTCGGCAGTCTCGTCGCCACTCGCCGCGGCCTCGAAGCCCAGGGCAGCGCCCGGCTTCAGATACAGCCGATCGCCCTCCCCCGCATCCTTTGGCCAGGACTGAAAGCGCCGCCATTCGTTGCTCCCGCTCTCGAACGCGGTGACCGGCGCGACGTCCATCGGCGTGCCCTTGAGGTAGTGCGCGAGGAACGGCCCCAGCACGTTCCTGCGCCACCACGTGCCGCTATCCTGCCCCCAGCGCATCTGACCGAGTGTGTCGGCGTCCTCGATCTCCTGCCCATGGTGCCACGGCCCCATCGACAGATAGACCATGTCGTTATTGGCGTCCTTGGGCTCGATCGCGCGATAGACCGCGAGCGCGCCATAACTGTCCTCTTGATCCCATAGCGAGTGGACCAGCATCACCGGCACCTTGAGCGGCAATTTGGCGAGGTAGGCGTCCATCGCGCGATCCTGCCAGAAGCGGTCGTACGCAGGATGCGCCAGGATGCTTTTCCAGAAGCCGATCTGGTCGAGCCCCATCCGCTTGCCGAGCTCGCCCGCCGATCCCGCGCGCATGTAGAAATCGTAGACGTCGTCGCTCGAACTGACCCAGGGCAGGCTGTTGTCGCGCGTCGCTTCCTGCTCCCAGATATAATCCATGCCCATCTGGCGGAACGCGCCGTTGTGGAACCAGTCGTCGCCCATCCAGCCGTCGACCATCGGGTTCATCGGCACCGACACCTTGAGCGCCGGATGCGGGTTCACCAAAGCTGCGAGCGGCTCGTAACCGTCATAGCTGATGCCGAGAATGCCGACCTTGCCGTTCGAGTCCTTCAGGTTCTTCACCAACCAATCGATCGTGTCGTAGCAATCGGTCGCATCGTCGACCTTGGTCGGGTTCTCCGCCGTGCCGACCAGCGCGCGGTTCATCACGAAGGTGCCGCCCGATCCGTATTTGCCGCGGATGTCCTGGATGACACGGATATAGCCGCCATCGACGATCACGTCGGTCGCATTGTCGTAGCCGTAGAGCGCGGTGCCGAGATCGCCGCTCTTGCGGTTGGTGGTCAGCGCATCGGCATTGTACGGCGTGCGGGTCAGCAGGATCGGCGCGCCGTTCGCGCCCTTTGGCGTCAGGATGACGGTGTGGAGCTTGGTCCCGTCGCGCATCGGGATCTCGACCACGCGGCGATCGTAGTTGAAGCCGTAATTGGGCGCGACCGCTTTCGCCGGTCGATCGTCATAGGTCTGCGCAGTCCCACCCGAAGCGGCGAGCGCCGCCAGCCCGATCGTCAATGCCAGCCGCCAGCGCATGCTTCTTCCCCCTCGCCCGATGTCGGGGGGATCGTGGGCCGGAGTCGTTTCGGGTGCAACTTTTGATTCGAGGTAGGCCGGGGCTATGCAGGGGACGGCTAGAAGGTTCGAAATGGTTGGCTAGGAAGGTAGACGACTCTGCAGCGTCGAGAACGATTTTATGGCCAAACCTGACCAGGTGTATGTCCGCTTTGTCTGCTATCGGTTGGTGGAATCGCAGCGCCAACGTCTCGGCCTGTTTCAGGCCTTGGACGAGGCGCGAGACTGCGATTTCGCGCCGTCATGGGCTTTGAGCCAAATCGGCGAGATCTCCGGGTGGTTCAAAACGAACTTGGCGGTTCCCGGCCAGTTTTCCCGCGGTGGTTGGAAGGGGCGCGGACAACCGGGCTTGTCATGGTTCAAGCCCATCGCGACGGAACATATCCGCCAAATGCACCAACTGAAATTGGCTTTGGAAGCTTGCGGCGTCTTCGTCGATATTCTTACCACACGAGATCCCGGCCATATTATTTGGCAGGACAAGCATCAACTGGTGGCCGAGCCAGGCGCAAGAAGATTCTAAATCTCGACCACTATTCGGGAGCTGCACGGGGGAGTGACGACCTCGTATATATGTCGGTCTCCGATCATCCACGTCCAGCCTGATCGTTCACGGCGACCCAACACTGCCGCCGGATATCAGATATCAATTGTCGCAAGCGGCATAATCACCCGCATCACACGCGGCCACGACGCGGCGCCATTCGGCCATCTCCCGCTCGTATCGCGCGCGATTGCGGCGGTACTCAGCCATATCGCGCTCATGGTCTTGTGACGCGGCGGCATAACCGCCATCATCGGCCTCGTCACGCCCGGCCCCGCGTACCACCCGCCATGTCACGCCGCGCTTCAGGACCCGCGCATTTTCCTGACGGTTGAGTTCGCGCGTCCTCGCACTGTCGCGCGCCCTTGCCGCGCCATTGCGCATTGAGGGATCGCGCGGATCGTCGGCCAAGGCGGCGGCCGGCACCATCGCGGCGACGATGGCCCCGCAGAGCAACGGGTTAATCTTCATGGCGCTATTCCCTCCCACATTTGGGGTTGAGAATATCAGTGCGTTGCGAAGACCGGCAGACCAATTGCGATGAACCGCGCGCCGCTGGTCGCGCGTGCCGCGCGGTCTGACGCGCCGATCACGGCTTCGCGATGAACGCCTATCCTGCGTTCATATTATGCAACCGGTCGCGCAATCTTTGCGATTGGCATTTTGCTGCGCTGCAATATGACTGGCGGCGAGGATGCTGATCTGGCTTTCGATATACGAAAGGAAAGATCATGACTAAGACGTTCTTCGCTTCGGCCGCATTGCTTCTCATCACGACCGCTCCCGCCTTCGCCGGCGAAAAGCCGACCGAGATCACCTTCCAGCGCGATGGTGAAACCTATACCTATACGAAGACCGAAAAGGCTGGCCTGGTCATCCTCAATGGCCGTTTCCCGACGGGAAACCGCTTCCAGCTGATCGTGCGCGGAAATAAAGTAACGGGCACTGTCGATGGCGTATATGTCTCCTACCCCATCTCCTACAGCATGCCCCTCGCGCCGGCAAAGCCCGGAGCGGCCGAATTGGCCACACGTTGAACATCGCCCGGCCCCGCCCGGCGACATCCGCCTGGTGGGGCCAGGGAACGACGATATCGGAGGTCGGGCACCTGCCGCACCCAGGGTCGGTCTTCGGCCCGAATGCGGCCATTCCCTAGCCGACAATCGAGACGGCCCGGCAACGAAAAGGCCCGCCTCCACAACGGGAGGCGGGCCTTCTATCCAGGCGGGGGCGCGGAGGTAAATTCCGCGCCGTCGGTCGCCAGCCCGCGTCCGCTGCGCGGACCGTGGGCCAACGCCGTTAGCCCACGCGCGTGCCGGTCAGCGGGAAGCTGCCGAACGCGCCGGCCGTCACCGATCCGGTGATCGTGTCGCCGTCGATCGTCGCTTCGTTGGTCAGGGTCATCGGCATCGGCACGGTGATGTTCATCGACCATTTGATCGTGTTGCCGTCGACCACGCCGTCGGTGATCTCGGCAGTGCCCATTGCGCCGGCCTGGGTGCCGGTCCAGCTGGTGCCGTCCGACTTCACCGTCAGCGTCGCCTTCTGGTCGCCCATCGGCGACTTCACGACCGTCTCGTACACGCCATCGACTGCCATCGTCTCTCTCCTGTGAATTCCGTCAGCGCGCGCCGAGCGACGCCGCAGGCACGACCTCGACAGGCAGCCCGACCTTGTCAAGCTGGGGCCTAACCGTCTTGGCATCGCCGACCACGACCCAGACCACCTTCTTGGGGTCGATCGCCTGGGCGATGACGCTACGGAGTTGGGGCAAAGTCAGCGCGCGATATCGGTCGGCGATGGTCGCATAATAATCGTCCGGCCGTTTATAGATAAAGTTCGATACCATCGCCCCCATCACCGCGCGCGAAGTCTCGAAGCTGCCCGACAGCGAGCGAATCGCCCCGGCGATCGCGCGATCATATTCCTCCTGCGTCATCGGCTTGTCGCCGACGTAGGAGGTGACGTCGCCCATCGCCGCGACGATCGAGTCGCCGGTGCGATCCGCTTGGACTCCCGCCGATATGATGAAGGGAGTCGCGCCCTGTGCGCGGGAGAAGCGGCCACTGGCGCCATAGGTCCAGTGCTTGTCCTCGCGCAGGTCCATGTTGATCCGGCCGAGGAAACCGCCGCCTAACCCGTCATTGGCGGTGTTGACCGGGAGCAGTTCATCGGTCCCGACCAGGCTGGTCGGGATGCCGCCATAGATCACCGATTGCGGCGAATCCGGGCGATCGACCAGTAGGATTTTCGGCGCGGCGGGCGCGATCTTGACGACGTCGTTCTTGGCCCCGGCCGCGCCATCCATGGTCCAGTCGCCAAGAACCGTATCGAGCGCCGCCTTGACCTCGTCGAGCGGACGGTCGCTGATCACGAACAGAGTCGCCTTGTCGGGGCGCAGCCATGCCTGGCGGAAAGCGATCAAGTCGTCGCGAGTCAGTTTGGCGACCGCATTGGCATCGCCGCCGCCGAACGATTTGGCGTAAGGCGATTGGGGACCGTAGATCAGCCGGCCCATGGCGCGGCCGGCCAGTGCATTGGCATTGGTCAGTTCCGAAGCGATCCCGGCGAGCTGCTGGTTGCGCAGGCGGTCAATCTCGGTCGGCGCGAACGCTGGGTTGCGCAGCACATCGGCGAAGAGGGCCACGCCCGGTTTGAGATTGGGGCTCGGCATGTCGATCGAAAAGGCCGTGCTATCGCTGTCGATCCCGGCAGTGATGTTGGCGCCCAGCCGCTCCTGCGCTTCGGCATAATCGAGCGAATCGAGGCTGGTCGTGCCCGAGCTCATCGCCGCCAGGGTGAGTTGCTGCGTACCGAGCGCGGTCGGCACGTCGGCGGCGACGCCGGCGTCGAAATTAACCATGATCCGGGTGACCGGGGTCGCAGTGCGCTGTGCGTAAATCAGGGTCACGCCGTTCGCCAGCTTGGCGCGCTCCACCTTGGGAAAGGTCAGGTTGGCGATCGATCCGACGTCCGGCAGCGCGCCGCGCGTGCCCTTGGCGGCGGGTTCGTCGGCGGCTTTGACCGCGACCGGCTTGGACACCGCCGCTTCTTCATAGGCATCGCGCGGACCCGGCACGATGTCGACGCCATAGACCGGGCGAGAGAGCCATTTGCCGGCAACCGCCTTGACCTTGCCCGGCGTTTCGGCGGCGAGTTCGGCCATCTCCTTCTTGTAATGCGCGGGATCGTTCGAATAGAGTCCGCCCTCGGCTAGGGTGACGGCCTTGCCGCCGAACCCGCCGACCGATTCCAGCCCCTTCACGCGTCCGGCGATGCTGCGCACCTGATAGCGCTGCACTTCGTCGGCGGTCGGGCCGGTCGCCAGGAAATCGGCGACGATCGCGTCGAGCCGCTTGGCGGTCGCCTCGGCATCGACGCCCGGGCGCACATCGACATTGATCTCGAAGATGCCGACCTGGCTGAAGCTCTGATTGCCCGCGCTGACGCGGACCGCGAGCTTCTCCTTGCGCACCAGTGCGTCATAGAGCCGCGAACTACCGCCGCCACCGAGCACACCCGCCGCGACGTCGAGCCCGACGCTGTCGGGGTCGTTGAGGCCGGGCACTGCCCAGGACCGAGTGATCCGGGTCGCCGCAACGCGATCCTTCATCACTTCGTATTTCGCGGTCGGCAGCGTCGGCACCGGCGCATCGGGCAGCGCCGTCTTGGGGCCCGCCGGAATGCCGCCGAAATATTTCTCGACCAGCGGCCTGGCCGCGGCGGCATCGATATCGCCGGCAAGCACCAGCACGGCGTTGTTGGGGCCGTAATGCTCCTTGAACCAGCCCTTCACGTCGGCGAGGCTGGCACTGTCGAGATCGGCCATCGAGCCGATCGTCGAATGCTCATAGGGGTGCCCCTTGGGGAACAGCCCCGACAGCTGGCGATATTCGAACAGGCCATAGGGTTCGTTGTCGCCCTGGCGCTTCTCGTTCTGGACGACGCCGCGCTGCTCGTCGAGCACGGCCTGGGTGATCGCGCCGGTCAGATAGCCCATGCGATCGCTCTCGAGGAACAAAGCGCGTTCGAGCGCCGGGGTCGGCACCGTCTCGAAATAATTGGTGCGGTCGAAATAGGTCGTGCCGTTGAAATCGGTCGCGCCGACATTCTTCAAGGGCACGAAGAAATCGCCCGGCGCATTCTCGCTGCCGTTGAACATCAGATGTTCGAACAAATGCGCGAAGCCAGTCTTGCCCGCGGGCTCCATCTTCGATCCGACATTGTACCAGATGCTGACCGCGACCACCGGCGCCTTGCGATCGGTATGGACGATGACGCGCAAGCCGTTCTTGAGCGTGAACTCGGTGAAGGGAATGTCGACGGACTTGGCGAGCACGCTTACCGGCGCGGCCGGCGGCGGCGCGATGTGCTTGACGGGTTTGGCGGCGGCGGGCCTGGTCTGTGCGGCGGCAAGATCGGGAACAGCGATCGCGAGCAACGCGACGCCGGAAAGCGCGAAAAGCTTGATGGTCATGAATGCCCCTGATCGATCGGGAAGGAAATCGAATGACGCGAGGCTAAGTCGGCTTCGCGGCACTGGCAAGTCACGGGCGATACAGGCGCTCGATATTTCCTTTTAGATCACGCGGATAGAACCATACTGGCTTTAATTTGTGCGCGACGAACAAGGCCGATTGGTCGGTATAATGCGGAGAGTCGGGCCGCGTCGTCGCGGCCCCGAACGGCTGGATCGATCGCGACGAGACGTGGCCGGTCTTGTCCCATTGAACGAACATCACGAAGCTGTCGCCGTGCTTGACCGCGAGCCGCCCGTCGGGCGCTTCGTCCCAATTGGCTGCGGCGCGCAACACTTCGGGTCCGCCGTCGAGCGGCAAATCGACCTTGCCCTGACGCAGCCGCAGCATATCGCCGAGCGGTGGGTCGAGCCGGCCGAACACGCGGCGCAGATAGGCGGTTGCTTCGACCAACGTGGCGCGCGGATCGGCTTCGGGCTGACGGTTATAATGCCACTTCTGCCACGTCTTCATCATCAACGCGGCGAGAGCGTCCGCCGGCCCCCTCCCATCGAGGTTCCAGTCCCATCGCCGGAGCAGCGCCTGCGCCGCGGCGACTTGCTTGTCGCCTTTCGGATCCGCGGCGATCAGGTCGGCGAACCACTTGGCGGTCATCCCGCGATGGCTGACCCCGGTGTCGAACTTGATACGCTCGAGATCGGCCTGGCTGATCGCCGGGTTGGCGCTCATCAGTTCGAGTGCGCGGTTGTCGCGGTTGGTCGTGTCGGTCTCGATCCCGAGTAGCGGCGACCAGTCAGCTGGGTTCATCTCCGAGCCCACGCCCGCCGACAGGAACGGCGTCGAATTGGCGTTGACGAGAAAGCCCGATCGCGGGTTCACGTTGCGCGGCACCATCGCCCAGGGGACCGTTCCCGGCGCATAATCAGCCGAGGTGTCGCCCGGCAGCACTTTCGAATAATCGTAGCCCGGCTTCCGCTTCAGGAACGAGGCATTGTAGAAATAGGCGATGTTCCCGGCCGCATCGGCATAGAGGAAGTTGGTCGCCGGCACGCCCTGGATCGCCATCGCGCGTTGCCATTCGTCGAACGTCTTGGCGCGCGTGAGGCGGTAATATTGCTCGACCATCCTGAGCTGGTCGGCACCGGCATAACGGATCGCATAGGCACCCGATTTGGTCTCGACCACCGGTCCCTGCACCGCGCGATAGACCGTCTTGGGCACCGGCAAAACGAACGGTCCCCACATTTTGACCGGCAGCCAGACCGTCTCTTTCTCGAGCGGCCGCCACTGCCCGTCGAACCGGTAATGCGTGCCATCGCCGTCGAGCACGAGTTTGTAGGTATCGATCAGATCCGGACGATTGACCGTATTGGTCCAGCCGAGCGTCTCATTGTGCCCGAGCAGCGGATACGGCGCGCCCGGCAGCATCGCACCCGCGAAATTCCAGCCGGTCTTCGAATGGACGACGAGTTCGTACCAGGCAACCGCTCCGCGCCACGGCTGGTGCGAATTGGAGACGAGCCGCGTGAAGCCGTCCGACGATCTTTTCGGCGCAACGACGAAGGCGTTCGATCCGTTCTCGCGGCCATCGGGGCCGACCGGGGTGACGTCCGGCGCGTCCGGCTGCGGCCCGGCATTTTCGTTCGGCAGCGGTTTATCGCCGACCAATGCGCCCAGGGTCGCATCGAGCCCGAAGAAGAAGGGCGATCGCATCACGAAGCCGGTGGCGATGTCCTGTCCGTTGACCGGGAACAGGCTGGCCAGCTTCACTTCGCCCGGATGGCGCGCGGCATAGGCATTGAGGCCCGAGGCATAGCCATCGAGCAGCAAGCGAACGTCGGCCGGCTGCTTCAGATAATCGCGGTCGACCGTCTCGCGCGCATGGAGCAAATGGAGGACGTAATCGGTCTTCGCTCCGTCGGCGCCATCGAGCGCGCCGAGCCGTCCGCGCGCCATCGCGACGACTTCTTGCAAGGTCGAGAAATCATCCTCGGCATGGGCATAGGCGATGCCGTAAGCGACATCGGGATCGGTCGCCCCGAAGATGTGCGGCACGCCGAAATGGTCGCGCGCGATCACCGTGTCGTAACGATGCGCCGGCGGCGCATCGGCGCGCACCGCGGTCAGCGGCTCCCAGCTAGCCAGGCCGATCGCGACAAGCACCAGCAGCACGGCCAGACCCAGGCCGATCCGTTTCAGAATCCTCAAATCCCCGCGCTCCCCGCCGGTGTTGTACGGTCAGGTGTGGTCGAAGCGTTGGGGTTTGTCACGGGGGTAGAGAATCTCCTCTCCCCTTGGGAGAGGAAGGGGCCCGCTCGGCGCAGCCG